>Ga0180431_10008013_pt1 | contig 12190 bp, 10 predicted proteins | sample SS_ome_11_FD_132459 | JGI IMG/M metagenome (GOLD analysis project Ga0180431, IMG submission 132459) | Hypersaline lake sediment archaeal communities from the Salton Sea, California, USA - SS_1_MS_1 metaG | ecosystem: Environmental > Aquatic > Non-marine Saline and Alkaline > Hypersaline >... | reverse complement strand
TCTCTTTCCCTGGCGGCCTCCGAAGGCGGCCGGACGGCGATCCAGACGATGGCCCCGACAATGGCCACGGCACACACGATCGTGATGATAAGCGAGCGATTCATGTCAGTATTTGCGGTTGATGCGGCGCCACAGGTGGCCGCTGCGCCGGCGGTCCATCAGGAAGTCCCTCGAGTACTTCTTCACGTGCGCGTCGGCGAACAGCACGTTGCTGCCGCCCGTGTGGCGGTCGGACGGATGCTCGTAGGGGTCGGTCGGTGCGGGGTCAATGATCATGTCCCAGTTGCCGTTCGGGGTGCTATCGGCCATCATGATCATCTCGGGCGGGTTGACCACGTCGGTCACCTTGACGTAGGACTCCACCCAGCCCATGGCCCCGCCGATGCCCTGGCCGACGCCGCGGTCGAAGTCGCCCCAGCCCCAGTCATTGTAACCGATTGAGAACCAGGTACCCGGATAGATGATGCGCACGCCGTCCCACTGCAGCGAGGGGTCGGAGCTCGGGCACCAGAACACGTCCTTATCATCGGCGTACTTGTACAGCAGCGGCACCCATGGGATCGAGCCGCCCGGGAAGTGGGGTGCCACCCCTCCCTGGCTGTAGGGCGTCCAGCCCTCGCTGTCTCCCACGTACTCCTCCATCGCCACGCCGAGCTGGTGGAAGTTGTTCAGGCAAGACACCTGGCGCCCCTTCTCCCGGGCCGACTGCAGCGCCGGGAGCAGCAACGCGGCGAGGATGGCGATGATGGCGATAACGACCAGCAGCTCGATCAGCGTGAAGCCGTGGCGTCTCATGGCCGGGCTCTCTCCTTCAACAGATGCGTCGGGCGCCCCAAGCCCACAAGGAAAACTCTAGGTGGTTCCGCCCGCACACGCAAGGAAAACGTGTCCGGAGCCTACTGCTCCGCGTCGGCCCGGCCCGCTTCGATCGCGGCGGCGACGAAGTCGCGGAAAAGCGGGTGCGCCTTGGTGGGCTTCGACTGGAACTCGGGGTGGAACTGGCACGCGATGAACCAGGGATGGTCGGCGAGTTCGATGATCTCCGTCAGCGCCCCATCCGGCGAGCGGCCGCTGATGATCATGCCGGCCTCCTCGAACCGGGGCCGGTACTCGGGGTTCATCTCGAAGCGGTGGCGGTGGCGCTCGTGGATCTCGGGCGTGCCGTAGGCCTTGTAGGTCTTCGTCCCCTTCTTGAGCGTGCACGGGTAGGCGCCGAGCCGCATCGTGCCGCCCATGTTGACCACCTTGCGCTGCTCGTCCATCAAGCTGATGACCGGGTCCGGCGTCTCGGGGCGGAATTCGGTGCTGTCGGCCTCCTTGAGCTTGAGCACGCCGCGGGCGAACTCGATGGTAGCGCACTGCATGCCGAGGCAGAGCCCGAGGAACGGAACCCGCTTCTCGCGCGCGTAGCGGGCCGCGGCGATCTTGCCCTCGATGCCGCGCTTGCCGAACCCGCCCGGCACCAGCACGCCGCTGACGCCCTTGAGCTGGGCGGCGGCGCCGGTCTGCTCGATCTTCTCCGGGTCAACCTTCTTCACCTCGACGCGCGCCCTGTTGTGGATGCCCGCGTGGGCGATGGACTCGTAGATGCTCTTATACGCGTCCTGGCGGACAATGTACTTGCCGACCACGGCAATTCGAACGGTGTGCTCCGGATTGGTCACCACATCGAGGATCCGGCGCCACTTGCGCAGGTCGCCGGGGCCGCGATCGAGGCCCAGCAGGTCCACGATCCGCTGGTCCACCTTCTCGCGCCGCAGCATCAGCGGCAACTCGTAGATGGTGGTCTCGACGTCCCGCTCCTCGATGACGGCCTCGGGCGAAACGTTGCAGAACAGCGCGATCTTCGAGCGGGCCTCTTCGCTCAAGTGGCGCTCTGTGCGGCAGATGAGGATGTCGGGCTGGATGCCGATCTCGCGCAGCTTGGTCACGCTGTGCTGCGTCGGCTTGGTCTTGATCTCGTCCGCCGCGCGGATATACGGCACGTAGGTGAGATGGATGTAGATCACGTTGCCCGGGCCGACGTCGAGGCGGAACTGGCGGATCGCCTCGAGGAAGGGCAAGCCCTCGATGTCGCCGACCGTGCCCCCGACCTCCGTGATCACGACGTCCACTCCGTCCCCGAGCGCCGCGACGCGCCGCTTGATCTCGTCGGTGATGTGCGGGATGACCTGCACGGTCTTGCCCAGCCACTTGCCCTGGCGCTCGAGCTCGATGACCCGCTCGTACACCTGGCCCGAGGTGGTGTTGTTGAGCTGCGAGAGCTTCGCCGAGGTGAACCGTTCGTAGTGGCCGAGGTCGAGGTCGGTCTCCGCGCCGTCGTCGAGCACGTAAACCTCGCCGTGCTCGTAGGGATTCATCGTGCCGGGGTCCACGTTGATGTAGGGGTCGAACTTCTGCAGCGTCACCGTCAGGCCGCGGTTCTCCAGCAGCATGCCGATGGTCGCGGAGGTGAGCCCCTTGCCCAGTGATGAGACGACTCCGCCGGTTACGAAGATGTACTTCGACATAGAAGCCCTCGTGCCCTTTCCATGTCCTCGGGTGTGTCAATCTTCAGGTTCGTGTGCGCCTCGACGACGCCGACGACGATCCGGTGCCCGTGCTCGAGTGCGCGGAGCTGCTCGAGGTCTTCGGCCTGCTCGAGCGGTGTGGGCGGGAGCGAGGCGAACTCGATCAGGAAGTCGCGCCGGAAACTGTAGATGCCGATGTGACGCAGGGCGTCGAGCCTTATGCCGAAGCGCCCCGACTTCGAGTGCGGAATCGGCCCGCGAGAGAAGTAGAGCGCCGCGCCGCCGAGCCCGAGCACGACCTTGACCACGCTGCGATCCACGTACTCTTGCCGTGTACGGATCGGGCATGCCACGGTGCCCATGTCGGCGTCCGGATGCTCCAGCAGCAGCCGGGCCGCCTCGTCCACCACCGCCGGCCCGCTCAGCGCCTCGTCACCCTGCACATTGACGACAATGTCGCATTCGAGCCCCGAAGCAACCTCGGCGATGCGGTCCGAGCCCGAGCGGTGGTCGGCGGACGTCATGACCGCCTCGCCGCCGGCCCGGGTGACGGCCTCGACGATGCGCTCGTCGTCGGTGGCCACGATGACGCGATCGAGCCGCTTCGCCGCCCGGGCGCGTTCGTAGGTATGCACGATCAGCGGCTTGCCCGCGAGATCGAGCAGCATCTTGCCGGGCAGCCGCTTCGAGGCGTACCGGGCAGGGATGATGCCGACAATCCGCGCCATCATCCAACCTCCAGCGCCCGAACCAGCTCCGCGCGCGTCACGGCGCCCGTGCCGACTTTGCCCACGACCACGCCCGCCGCTGCGTTGGCCACCGCGGCCGCTTCGGCCAAGGGGACCCCGTTGGCCAGCCCCAGCGCCATGACGGCCGCGACCGTATCGCCCGCGCCGGCCACGTCGTAAACCTCCTGCTTCCGCGTCGGGATGTGGCGCGCACGGCGCCCTTTCTCGATGAGACACATCCCGTCGGCGCCCAGGGTGACGAGCACAGCAGCCCCGCCCCACTTGCGCGACAGCAGCCGTCCCACCCGTTCCGGCGGGACGTCGGCATGGGCCGGCAACCCCGCAAGCACGCAGGCCTCCTCGCGGTTCGGCGTCACGAGCGCCACCCCGCCCAGCGCCAGCGGATGCTCTTTCTTCGGGTCCACGACGACCGGGATGCCCTTCGAGCGCGCGAGCCCGACGAGCGCGTCAACCAGCGCCTGCGAGAGCACGCCTTTGCCGTAGTCCTCGAGCACGACGGCCCCGAACGACCGCCGGCTCGACCGCACCTTGGCGAGCAGGCGTGAGCGCATCCGGTCGCCGTCCGGCAGCGGCCGCTCGTCATCCACGCGCACCACGTGCTGTTTGTGGGCGATCACGCGTGTCTTCACCGTGGTCTTGACGCGGCCGCTCGCGACGATGAGCGAGGTGTCCGCGCCCTCTTTTTCGAGAAGCGCGCGAAGGTGCCTCGCCGCCGGATCGGTCCCCACGAGGCCCGCTACCGAAGCGTGCGCGCCGAGCGCGCATAGGTTGTTCACCACGTTCGCCGCGCCGCCCGGCATGGTGGAGCGCGACGTAACCTCGACGACGGGGATCGGCGCCTCCGGCGAGATGCGCGAGACCTGCCCCCAGACGAATTCGTCGAGCATGAGGTCGCCGACCACGAGGACACGGGTGCGGGAGAACGTGGAAAGGATTCGTCTTATCCGCGACAGTGCGACGTGCGGCATTCAAGCTCCCATGCACGCGGCCAGCCCCAAAAAACCGCGGTGCCGCTCGACCGCCGGACGGCGTATACACGGCTGTCTCGTCGAGCGTCGCTGGGCTACGGTAGGGTAGCCCCCGCGCGGCCGGACCGTCAAGCGAAATCGTCTCGCCTGCTGGCAGGCGTTCCCGGGCAGGCGTTCCCCTTGACAAAGCGCCGCCCGGGCGAATAATCGCCACGGGCTCAAGCGAGGGGAGCGGACGGCGGCGCCCCCCGGCCTGGTCCTCAGGGAAGAACAGGAGCCGCACATGGGAGACACCGAGACGCCCCCGGAGGACGTCACTGACATCATCGAGCCGGAAGACAGGCTCCCGGACTTCGCCTTCGACCAGCTCCCCGAGGCGCTCCGGGCAACGGTCGCCCGGGTCGGCTGGCCCCGGCCGCTGCGCGTTCAGGCCAAGGCCATCCCCTACCTGCTCGCGGGCCGGGACCTGATCGTGCAGTCGCGCACCGGCAGCGGCAAGACGGGCGCCTTCATGCTGCCGAGCCTGATGCGGATTGACGCGGACCGCCACCACTGCCAGATGCTCGTGCTCGCGCCGACGCGCGAGCTGGCGCTCCAGGTGTATGGGGAGGCCGTCAAGCTCGCCGAAGGCACGGGCATCGAGGCGGTGGCCGTCTACGGGGGCGTCGGCTACGAGCCCCAGATCAGGGCCTTCGAGAAGGGCGCCCAGATCGTCATCGGCACGCCGGGCCGCATCCTGGACCACCTCACCCGGCGCAAGCTCTCGCTCGACCGCCTCCGGTTCCTCGTGCTCGACGAGGCCGACGAGATGCTCTCGATGGGCTTCTACCCGGACATGGTGCGCATACGCCGCTTCCTCCCCGACAAGCGCCAGAGCTCGATGTTCTCGGCCACCATCCCGCCCAAGGTGCGCACGCTGTCCAAAGAGTTTCTCCGCGAGCCCGATTTCCTGAGCCTGAGCCACGGCCGCGTGCACGTCGAGGCGACCGACCACATCTATTACGCGGTGCCCTCGATGGGCAAGGAGCGGGCACTGGTGCGCATCCTCGAGACCGAGAACCCCGACAGCGCCATCATCTTCTGCAACACCAAGGACCGTGTCCGGTTCCTCGCCGAGGTGCTCGCCCGCTTCGGCCTCGACAGCGACCAGATCACCGCCGACCTCTCCCAGGCCCAGCGCGAGAAGGTCATGAAGCGCGTCCGGCAGAGGCAATTGCGGTTCCTCGTCGCCACCGACGTCGCCGCCCGCGGCATTGACATCACCCACCTATCGCACGTGATCCTCTTCGACCTGCCGCAGGACTTCGAGAGCTACATCCACCGCTCCGGCCGGACCGGCCGCGCCGGGGCGGGCGGGATCGCGATCACCCTCGTGACCGTCTCGCAGGAGGAGGAGCTCAAGCGCCTCGCCCGCCACTACCAGATCGACATGGAAGTGCGCGAGCTGCCCGACGAGGAGGCCGTCCAGCGCCTGGTGGCCGAGCGGCTCACCGTGCTGCTCGAGGACAAGCGGCGCGACCTCGGCGGCGTCGAGCGCGAGCGCATCGAGCGCTTCATGCCGCTCGCGAAGTCGCTGGCCGACAGCGAGGACGAGCTCGACCTGATCGCCATGCTGCTCGAGGAATCCTACCGCGCCAGCATCCACGCCCCGCCCGAGCAGCCCGACGACGAGCCCCGGAAGGAAAGGCCCTCGCGCGAACCCCCTCCCGGCGAGAAACGGAAAAGGCCCCGCCGCAGCAGCCGGCGGCGGCCGAAGGGATAGACGACCGACCCCGTCGGCGCCGGGGCCTTGGCACTCTGGGCTGCGTGACGCATCAGGGGAAATACTTCTCGTCGAACTCGATGCCCGCTCCTACGAGGAATTCCCTGAGCTCTTCGCGGAACGACTTGTGCCGGTGGTGCTCATCCTGATCCTTGATGTAGTCGATGACTGGTTGCTTCTCCGCGCTTGAGAGCGTAAAGGCGCTGTAGCCTTCCTGCCAGTAGTGAAAGAGCGGGAACACGCGGTTTTCCTTGATCCATTTCGACGCGTAGGTCTTGATCTCCCGGACGAGATCGGCAAGGCAGACGGTCGGGTGCAGGCTTGTTAGGATGTGCACGTGGTCGGACGCGCCGCCAATCCGGTAGAGGCGGCACTGCTTGTTGTTCAGGATTCCCCAGATGTAGCGGAAAAGATCCCGGCGCCGATCGGGTGAGAGAACGCGGTCACGGTTTTTCGTTGAGAAAACGATGTGGTAGAGGATCTGAGTGTAGGTCGCCATCCTGATACGCCGTGCCCGGTCGTTCAGCCCCTGCGGGGCTGGGTGGGGTTGTCGGCTCGCTCCTGTCCGTAGGCTGACGCCTACGGCTATTCACGTCAAGCCCCTCCGGGGCTCAGTGGCTATCGTTGGGCCTTCCTTATCCGTAGGCTGACGCCTACGGCTATCCACGTCAAGCCCCTCCGGGGCTCAGTGGCTATCGTTGGGCCTTCCTTATCCGTAGGCTGACGCCTACGGCTATTCACGTCAAGCCCCTCCGGGGCCAGTGACAAGTGTGGCGCTCTCCGAATCCGTAGGCTGACGCCTACGGCTATCCACGTCAAGCCCCTCCGGGGCCAGTGACAAGTGTGGCGCTCTCCGAATCCGTAGGCTGACGCCTACGGCTATTCACGTCAAGCCCCTCCGGGGCTGCTCAAAAGACGTCCGATCGAATCACTTGCGCCCCGAAGGGGTGCCACGTCAGTAGCCGTAGGCGTCAGCCTACGGGACACGCGCACACACGTTTCCTCCGCGCCCTGAAAGGGCGCAACACCAGAGCGAACGCGACCCCCCACCCCAACGGGGCCGGCTGAGCGGATCCCAAAAGAACGCGCGGCCTGACCCCTCAACCGCGCTCCATCCGCTGGCGTGCGCGCTTGAGGGTCCGGCGCTCGCGCGCCGTCAGGCTGTGGATGCCGTGCCGGGAGATTTTTTCGAGGATCGGGTCAATCTCCTCGTCAATGAAGCTGTCGTCGTCAATCGGCCGGTACTTCCGCGCCGATCCCCGCCGCCGCAACCGGATGCTCGGCCGCGGCACGCTGCTGAACCAACGGCGCACCCGCCACTTGAGCCGTTCGAGCCACGCGAACGGCAAGCTCAGCTTGTACACAATCTTCATGTACGCCCACCCGAAGATGAACCCGCCGACGTGCGCGCCGTGCGCGATGCCGCTGTTGCCCCCGCGCATGACCTCCAACAGAAGCTCGAGACAAAAGTACACGAGAACGAGCCACTTGACCTTCACCGGCATCGGCGGGATGATCAGAAAAACCCACCGCTCGGGGTACGCCATCGCAAACGCCGCCAGCACACCACACACCGCCCCCGAAGCCCCGATCACAGGCACAACGCCCTTGACGTTCGCCGCGAGGAAGAGCAGGTTGCCTCCTATGCCGGAGGCGAAATAGACGTAACAGAAACGCCGCGCGCCGGTGAACCGCTCGAGCCCCGGGCCGAAGCCGAAGATCGTCAGCGGCAGCATGTTGAACAGGATATGAAACACGCCGCCATGGAGAAACATCGCGGTGACGATCTGCCACGGATAACGGCCGCGAAAGAAGTCCTGCGGCCATAGCGCGAAGTAGTTGCGCATGATGTCCGGCATGATGAGCTGCAACACGAAGCAGCCGACGTTGGCGTAGAGAATCACTTTGACAGCCGGCGTCAGCGTCGGGAACCTGAACATCGGCCGTGGCTGGTAGTAGTATTGCTGTCCGTCGTAGCTCATGCCGTCTCGTCAGTTGCGCTTTCGTTCCCTCGCGCAGCAGTTTCCTTCTAGCATACATTCCTTTATAGTCAACGGATAGCCCGAAGGTTCCGGCACCCCGGAACCACGGCCTCCTTGCAGCAGGGACCACGCTGGGAAGACAGTCGCCGGATGCGCATCCTGTTCATAGCGCCGCAGCCGTTCTACGAGGACCGAGGCACCCCGATCGCCGTGCGCAACCTCGTCGAGACGCTGGGCACCCTCGGCCATTCGGTGGACCTCATGACCTACCACCTCGGCCGGGACGTCGCCTTGCCGAACACGCGCATCCTCCGCACGCCGTGGACGCCCATCGGCCACGTCGGCGCCGGCTTCACCTGGAAGAAGCTGCCCCTCGACTTGCTGCTCCAGCTCCGGTGCGAAGAGCAGTTCTACGCACGCCGCTATGACCTCGTGCACGCCGTCGAGGAAGGCGCCTACATGGCCATGCTGATGAAGTACTTCTTCTACCGGGTTCCCTACGTGTTCGACATGGATTCCTCGATCCCCGACCAGCTCGCCGAGAAAGGCCCGCTCTGGCGCTCCCTCCGCCCGTTCTTCCAGCTCGTCGAGAACCTCGCCGTCGCCGCAAGCCTCTGCATCGTCACCATGTGCCGGGCGCTGACGGAAAGCGCCCGGAAACGCCACCCGCGCAAGCAGGTCTTCCAGCTCGAGGACCCGCCCGTCTTGCCCGGTGGTGTGCGCACGCGCGAAGACGCGCTGCCCCTGCGCCGCAAGCTCGGGATCGCCGACGACGAACGCGTCGTCCTCTACATGGGCAATTTTTCGACGTACCAGGGCGTGGACCTGCTGCTCCAAGCGTTCGCCCGGGTCGCACGGACACACGACCGGGCGCGCCTGCTGCTTCTCGGCGGGACCGATCGCGACGTCGCCTCGATGAAATCCCTGGCCGACCGCCTCGGCATCGGCGCCCGCGCGACCTTCGCCGGCCACGTACCGCCCGACGAGACGCCGCCGTATTTCGCGTTGGCCGACGTCCTCGCCTCGCCCCGGCGCTCGGGCACGAACACGCCGATGAAAATCTACACCTACATGGCGGCCCAACGCCCCATCGTCGCGACCGACCTCGCCACGCACACCCAGGTGCTCGACGAGCGCTCCGCCGTCCTCGTCGCCCCGACGGCCGACGCCATTGCCTCGGGCATCGCGTCCGTCCTCGACGACGCCGCGCTCGGCGCACGCCTTGCCCAAGCCGCCGCACGTGACGTTGAAGAAAAGTACTCCATGCCCGCGTACCGCCGTAAGGTCGAGGCCATGTACGCGTGGATCGAAGAGAGGATAAGAAGAGGAGGCCACAGATCACACGGATAGACACCGATTCAGAAGTCCCTAGTCAGCGTTCATCCGTGAAGTCTGTGGCTCAATCAATATGACCGAATCTCCAAGAAACTGGGCCCTGCGCCTGTTCCGCAAGTCGGTGCTAAAGCAGGCGAAGTTCAAGCGCTTCCGCCGGATGCTCGGCGAGGTGAGCGGCAAGCGCTGCCTCGACATCGGCGCCGACAACGGCGTCCTGAGCCTGCTGTTCCGTCGGCTCGGAGGCTCGTGGGCCAGTGCCGACCTCGATCCGGAAGCGGTCGAATCCATCCGCGCCCTCGTCGAGACGGACGTCCATCTCATTGACGGCACGACGACGCCGTTTGGTGACGCCGAGTTCGACGTCGTCGCCATCGTGGACTTCCTCGAGCACGTGCACACCGACCGCGGCTTTTTGGAGGAGTGTGCGCGGATCATCAAGCCCGGCGGACAGTTGATCGTCAATGTGCCGCGCATGCGGCGGTGGTCGCTCCTCGGCCCGCTCAAGCGGCGCCTAGGCCTGACCGACGAGGAGCACGGCCACGTCCGCGAGGGCTACACACTCGGGCAACTGCGCGACCTGTTACAGCCCCATTTCGAGATCACCGGCGCCCGTACGTACAACCGGTCCTGCTCCGAATGCGGGGACGTCGCCGTCCGCTTCGCATCGAGGAGGAAAAAGGGGGGCGGTGGCCCGAAAGGCACGGTCCTGACGGCCGACGACCTCGCCGCGTCGCGGAAAGCGCTGCGGATCTACTCGCTCCTCTACCCCGGCTTCTGGCTTCTGTCGCGCCTCGACGTCGTCGTGCCGACGCGCGGCATGCACCTGATCGTTTCCACAACGCGGTCAGGATAAGGGAATTCTCTCGCAGAGACGCAGAGAACGCAGAAGGAAGACGGCTCTGCGGGCTCTGCGTCTCTGCGAGAGATCATCCTGGAACGTATTGGCTGAGCAGCGCATCGCGTTCGGATGCGCGGCGTGTGTCGCTCCACCCGAGTTCGTTCGACACGATGGCGAGCACCTCGTCCACGGCCTTCGGCGCCGGCGGCCCGAGCGTGCCGAGCTCCGTCCGCCTCACCACCACGTCGGTCAGCGTCGCCGCCATCTCGTGCCGGCAGGCGTGCACCACCTCCGCCCGCGTCACCTCCGACCCCGGCAGCGTCCGGCCGAGCGACGCGTCCCGCTCGACGTACGCAAGAATCTCGTCGAGGCCGGAGCCGTAGTTATAGACGAGGCGCCGGACAACCGCCTCCGGAAGCCCGTGCGCCTTCCGTCGAACCTGCTCCGACATGAAGCGGTCGAACCGCTCGATCTCGCCTCCCCAAAGGGGCGTCGTCGCCGTCGTGCACTTCGGCGGCCGGCGCCCCATCTTGCGAAAGACAAGGTCCACGGCCTGTTCCGCGATGCCCCGCGCCGTCGTGTACTTCACCCCGACGACGCTGATGAAGTTCGCCACCCCGTCCCGGCGCGCGTGGTCAATGATCTCGAACTTGCGCGCCGCCCTCGAGACGTTGGGGTCAATGTTCTTCTCGCCCACCGGCCGCAGGCCCCCGAACCAGAACGGCACCTCTGCGCGCGTGAGCCCCGCCGCCGGGTACGCCTCGTTGATCTCGTCAATGAACTCGCCGATGTCGCGTTCCGTGATCGCGAAATCGTCCGGGTCGCCTTCATACACGGTATCCGTCGTGCCGATGAGCGAACGCCCGCGCCACGGCGTCACGAAGTAGAGCCGCCCGCCGCGCCTGATAAACGCGTCGGGGTCGCGCTGGCTGCTCTCGACGGCGAACGCATACTCCGTGCTGTAGAGCGGCGCGACGATCTGGATGCCCTTCGAGCGCAGCACGCGCCGGTCGGGCCGCGCGCCGTGAAGGTACGCGACGACGATGTCCGACCACGGCCCCGTCATGTTCGCCACCATGCGCGCGCGCACCTCGAACGGGTCGCCCGTGAGCACGTCCTTCGCGGCGGCGCGTTCGACGCGGCCGTCTTTGACCCACAGGCCGGTCACCTCGACGTAATTCGCAAGCTGCGCCCCGGCGGCGCTCGCGGCGAGCGCAAACGCCAGCGTGAGGCGTTCCGAGTTGACCATCTGCGCGTCGTAGAAAACGGCCGCGCCTGTCAAGGTCTTCCGCTTGATCCCGGGCAGGAGCTCCAGACATTCGCGGCGCGAAATCACGCGCCCGTTCGGAATCCGTTTCTGCGGGTCGTCGAGCCGGTTGCGGTCGAGGCCGATCAGGTCGGTCAGGCCCATCGCCACGGCCATGATCTCACGGCCCTTGAGCAGGTGGCCGTACGTCGGCACCAGGAACGGCAGCGGGTGCACCAGGTGCGGCGCGATCCGCATCAGCACCATCCGCTCGCGGATGGACTCCCGCATGCGGCGGACGTCGGCGTACTGCAGGTAGCGCAGGCCGCCGTGGACGATCTTGAGTGTCCCCGACGACGTCCCGGCCCCGAAATCGCCCTTCTCCACCAGCGCCACCGACAGCCCCCGCAGCGCCGCGTCCCACGCCACGCACAGCCCGTTGACGCCCCCGCCGATCACCAGCAGGTCGTACGTTGTCCCGGCCATTGCCTTGAGGTCGCGCTTCACCGTCCGCTCCTTCGTCGCGGGGAAGATACTTCGCGACAGGGGGCGGCGTCAAAGCATTGAACCGTGCAAGACGTGAGAGGCCGACCCGCCCACACAGCATGGATCTCTCGCAGAGACGCAGAGCACGCAGAGACCACCTCGGCTCCGGCCGCTCTGCGCGCTCTGCGCCTCTGCGAGAGATCTGGAATTCTTCCTAGAAGTGGTACATGCGTATCCACGCCACGCGGGCCTTGGCGAAGCCGGCCCGTTTGCCGTAGGGGAACTTGTTCAGGTAGCTCTGATACGCGTCGAGG
>Ga0180431_10008012_pt1 | contig 12190 bp, 7 predicted proteins | sample SS_ome_11_FD_132459 | JGI IMG/M metagenome (GOLD analysis project Ga0180431, IMG submission 132459) | Hypersaline lake sediment archaeal communities from the Salton Sea, California, USA - SS_1_MS_1 metaG | ecosystem: Environmental > Aquatic > Non-marine Saline and Alkaline > Hypersaline >... | reverse complement strand
CGGCAAGACGCTTGTGGTGGCCAACCATCTTCCCGCCGGCCGCGCCGACCAGGACTTCACCGCCTCGGTCGTCACGCTGATCGACACCGCCACGAAGAAGGTCGCCAAGCACATCCCACTGCCCAACGGCGGAGCCGACTGCCGCGATATCGCCATGTCTCCGGACGGCAAGCTGGCGTGCGTGACGCACATTCTGGCCCGCTACCACCTGCCCACCACGCAGCTCGAGCGCGGGTGGATGAACACCAACGCCCTGACCATCATCGACGTGCCCAACAAGAAGATCCTCAACACCGTCCTGCTGGACGACGTGGACAACGGGGCCGCCAACGCCTGGGGCATCGCCTGGACGCCCGACAGCAAGTTCATCTGCATCAGCCAGGCCGGCACCCACGAACTCAGCGTCATCGACTGGGCCGGGCTGTCGGCCAAGCTCGCCAAGTACGAGAAGGACGGCAAGGGCGACGACGTGAAGAACGACCTGTCGTTCCTGGTGGACCTGCGTCGCCGGATTCGGCTGTGCGGGGACGGCCCTCGCGGGCTGACGACGATCGGCTCGAAGGTCTACGCCACCCAGTACTTCAGCGACACGCTGTGCTGTGTGGACGTCAACCCGGACATCCGCCCGGAGCCCAAGTGCATCCCCCTGGGCCCCAAGCAGCCCCTGACCAAGGCCCGCAAGGGCGAGTTGTTCTTCAACGACGCCCGCCTGTGCTTCCAGCAGTGGCAGTCCTGCGCCTCGTGCCACCCCGACGGGCGCATGGACGGCCTGAACTGGGATCTGCTGAACGACGGCATGGGCAACCCCAAGAGCGCCAAGAGCATGCTGTTTGCGCACGTCTCGCCGCCGGCGATGATCACCGGCGTCCGCGCCAAGGCGGAAGTCGCCGTCCGGGCCGGCATCCGGTTCATCCAGTTCGCCGTCAGGCCTGAAGAGGACGCCGTCTGCATCGACGAGTATCTCAAGCGTCTCAAGCCCGTCCCCAGCCCGTACCTCGTCAAGGGCTCGAACGGCACGTGGGGGCTGAGCGAATCGGCCCAGCGCGGCAAGAAGCTCTTCGATAGCGCAGGCTGTGGCATGTGCCACGAAGGCTCCTACTACACGGACGGCAAGAAATACGACGTCGGCACCGGCATCGGCCGCGAGAAGGGCCTGAAGTTCGACACCCCCACGCTCCGCGAGGTCTGGCGCACCGGCCCGTTCCTCTACGACGGGCGGGCCGTCACCATGGAAGAGGTCCTCAAGAAGTTCAACCCCAAGGACGAGCACGGCGCCACCAGCAAGCTGACCGACCAGCAGATCAAGGACCTTGCCGAGTACGTGTTGAGCCTGTAGCCCTGACCGAACCGCCGGCCGGCGGAACGTCCGGCCGGCCGCCCCAGGCGACACCCACCACCCGGCGAGGGGTTTTAGAGCGTGGCTTGCCCGGCCGGGGGAGGCAAGGATGGACCCGGGCCTCGGGCCCGGGCGGGTGTGGCATGGCGCAGAGAGAACCGACCACTCCAGCGGCGATCACCACCGAAGCCGACCATGGACTGCACGTCACCACGCTCCACCGCGCCGACCTGACCGAGCTGTTCATCACCGCGCTGCCCGACGGGGGGAACTTCCGCAGCATGTTCGAGAACGTCTTCGCCGCCGTCCGACGACACGAGGCGACGCTGCTGAACATGGACGTGTTCGGCATACCGGCGGTCACGAAGGCGGGTATCGAGGCGCTTCACGACGTGTGGGGCGAGGTGACCTGGCCGGTGACGTGGCTGGACGAGGGCGACAGTGCGGGCACGACGCTGACAGGGGTCACCGCCCACGCGGTGACCGACGTCCACGTCGAGCGCGTCGTCCTGGACGGGCGCATCGTGGGCAGCGTCTTTGACGACGCGACCGCCAGGAGGTGCTGCCTCGGCGACCTGTGGCCCGCCGACACGTCGCTGCCTCGCCGGGCCCAGGCGGCGGCCGCCTTCGACATGATCGAACGGGCGCTCGGGACGATCGGCATGGCGTTCCGCGACGTGGTGCGGACGTGGCTGTACCTGGACAGGCTGCTGGAGTGGTACGACGTGCTCAATGCCGTGCGCAACACGCTCTTCCGCGACCGGGGCGTTTTCGACGGGGTCGTGCCGGTCAGCACGGGCATCGGGGGCGCCAACGCGGCCGGCGCGGCCATCATCGCCGACGCCCGCGCCATACGACCCCACGGCGACGACGTCACGATCACGCCGCTGGCCTCCCCGCTCCAGTGCCCCGCCCTGGAATACGGCAGTTCCTTCAGCCGGGCACTCGAAATCACCGCACCCGATCACCGGCGCGTCCTGGTTTCGGGCACCGCCAGCATCGACCCGGCCGGGGCCACCGCACACGTGGGCGACCTGGAAGCCCAGATCGACCTGACCATGCGCGTGGTGGCGGCCATCCTCGAATCCCGCCAGATGTCCTGGCGCAACGCGACGCGGGTGATAGCCTACATCAAGGACGGCACGCAGGGCGACGTGTTCGCCAGGTACCTCGCGGCGAACGGCCTGGCCGAGGTGCCCGTGGTCACCACCGAGAACGACGTCTGCCGAGATGATCTCCTGTTCGAGATCGAGGCTGACGCCGTCGATATCGTCACGGCGTGAACGGGTCCTTCCCGGCGACGAGGGCCCGCATGATCTCATGGGCACGCTCGTCGGTTATCTTCTTGCCCCGGCTGCTGATCCGCCCGGCTTCCGACGAGGGGAGACGCCGCCAGGTATAGCGGCCCTGGCGGTCGATGCATATGGCCGCCGAGAGCGCACGCTTGTTGTCGACATCGTAGTACACGTAGGCCAGAACCTTCTTGTCGATGACGTAGTACACCCGTTCGATTTTCGGCCGCTTGGGCTGCGGCCTGGGGTCGGGCCTGGGTGGGGGCTGAGGCTTCCTGACGACGGTGACCACCTTGCGGCTGCTTGAGTGCGGGGCCACGATGGTGCGGGTTTCGGGCGAAGAGACGACAACCAGCTCCAGCAGGACGCGGACGAACGGATCGACCCGGTCGTGGTAGTACTCGGCCAGTTGGCTCTTGAGGACCTCCCCGATGATCCGGTAGTGTCCGGCCGGCCGAGACGACGTCCGGTCGCGGACAGACGACCTCCTGCCGGTACGGTCGTACATCACGGGCGTGCGTGGGCTGTAGGGCGTGTCCGGGGACAGCGCCACGGCCTTGCCGTTGCCCCACTCGGCGATCAGGTCGAAGCTCGCCTCCAGATCGCACGTCACGTCGTTGTACTTCTGCCTGACCGGCACCTGGCGGTACGCGTTGGATACCTTGACGCAGAGGAACCTGAAGCCTTTTCCGGCGGATTCCCGGACGAGCGCCTTGATCTTGTCCATCGTCTTGGCGTGTGGGGGGGCGTCGCCGACGAGCACGATGAGCTTGGCGCCCGACCGCGACCACGTGTTCTTGTTGACGGCGGCCCAGATCGCTTCGTAGACCGCCTCGGGCGTGTCCCCGCCCCCGTAGGCCGAGGCGCCCTGGACCGCCTTGGCCAGACGGTCCGCATCGCTCATCATCGGCGCCAGCTTCACCACGTAGTTCCCCCGCCCGGAGCCGTATCGCGACGGCGTGGAAGAGACCGTCACCAGATAGTCCTCCCGCCGCATCCCGCTGGCGTAGTCGCGGTAAAGCGTCACCCCCATTCGCGGGCGGCGGCTGATGAGCCTCAGGGCACGCATCATGCGGGCCACGTCGGTCTTGATCCACGCCATGGTCATCCGCATCGACTCGGTGCTGTCGAGCACGAAGTTGACGTCGAAGGCCTTCAGGCTGAACCTGGGCAACTCGAGGTCCTTGGTCCACTTGCGGCTCGTGGGATCGGTGATCTTCTCGGCCGGCGCGATGAGGGCGGACCTGCCGGCATAGGGCACGAGATCGTCTCCGCCCGGGCCGCCGGGTTTCGTTCGACGCAGCCAGTCCGCCCAGGCCCGCCGCACCTTGCTCCAGGCGGCCTTCGAGCCCAGACGCGTGTGCGTGACCCACTTCTGGCCCTTGACGGTCGATTCCTTCGCGGTCGTCTGGTATTCGAGCGTGCGGCCGGACGGCACCGTCGCCCCCAGGCCCGACAGGACGCGCTCGGCACGGTGGGCCGTGTTGATGTTGCCCATTTCCGTCACCAGACGACGGATCAGGTCCGGGCTCTTCCAGGCGACCACCGTCTCCCGCATCGCCGAAAGCACCTCCTGGTCCTCCCGGGCCGAGAGGTTCGCCCCGGCGAAGAGGCGCAGGAATGCCCGCTGGTGATCGCGAGTAGGCTCGGCAGAACCTATCGCGCGAATGAACCCCGTGCGAAGCGCCCCGCGAAGGGCGTCGCGCTGGACCAGTTTGCACCCGGCCGCCAGCCACCTCGCGCGCTGCGCGGCCGTCAGCGACGGCGTCCTCGCGTGCAACGCCTCCCACGCGTATGCACTGACGTGTGCGTCGCGGTCCTTCTCGGCTGCCGACAGCAGCACGTCCGTGATACGGGCGTCGTCGATCTTCGCCAGGCTGATCACGGCCATCGCCCGGGTAACCCATTCCGGGCTTCGCAGGTGCTTGCCGTACATCTCGATGTAGTGGCTGACGATCTTCTCGACGCGTTCCTTCTCGCGGAGGGAGAGCTTGACCGGCCCGGGCTTGGGCTTGGGCTCGGGGTCCGCCCGACCTGTCGGGGCGGCCGCGTCCGGCCGCTTCGGGTCTTCGTCCGGACGGGCGGGCGGCGAAGGAGCGGGCTTCTTGAAAAACGGGTCTCGTTTGGCCGCGTCCTTGGCGCCCTGGTCGAATGGGTTGTCGTCATCCGTTTCGGCCCGGGCCGGCAGCGACAGCACAAGACAGAACAGCCCCAGCAAGCACACCCAAGACGCAAGATGCCCGCGCGATGCCTTCATGGTGTCGTCTCCCACGGAATCTACTCAGTGGTCCACCGGGTCGCCGAGCATGCCTTTGAGGACGTCGATCTTCTCGGCCATTGTCTCCGGGTCCTTGGTCTCGAGGCTGAGCCGGAGCAGCGGCTCGGTGTTGGACGGGCGGACGTTGCACCACCAGTTGTCGTATCGGCAGGTGACGCCGTCGAGGGTGTCGATTTCGGCGTCGGAGAAGGCCTGGGCGATCTCGGCCATCTTGGCCTCTTTGTCGTCGACCGCGAAGTTGATTTCCCCGCTGTGGCTGTACCGCCTGAGCGGGGCGAACAGCTCGCTGACCGGGCCGGCCTGGGCCGAGATGACGCTGACGGCCATCGCGAACACGATCGCGGCGCTGTCGCAGTTGAAGTTGTCCCGGAAGTAGAAGTGTCCGCTCAGTTCCCCGCCGAACACCCCGTGGCCGTCGGCCATTGCCCGTTTCATGAACGAATGACCCACCCGCTCTCGCCGGGGTATGCCCCCGGCGGCGCGGATCTCCTCGGGAACCACCATCGACGACCGCAGGTCGTACACGACCACCGCGCCGGGCGTTTCCTTCAGCACGTGCTGCGCCAGCAGCGCTGTCATCAGGTCGCACCGGACGGTCTGCCCGAGTTCATCGACGAACATGCAGCGGTCGCCGTCGCCGTCGAGGCAGACCCCGAGATCCGCCCCGTGCTCGACGACCGCGTCCTTGGTGGGCTGGAGATTGGCCTCGACCAGGGGGTTGGGCGGATGCGCGAAACCCTGCCCGATCTCGAAGTTCAACGGGATGATCTCGATATCCTCGCCGTCGAAGACCTTCGGAAACATCTTCCCGGCCATCCCGTTCGACGCGTCGACCACGACCTTCAGCTTACGGGCCGGACGCAAAAACCGCGTCACGTGCGCGCGGTACTCGTCCCACAGGTCCACCTCGACGGCAGCCGAGGCTATCGACGCGCTCGGGGGCATCCGGCGAAGCGTGCGAACGATGTGTTGGATCTCCTGAAGCCCGGTGTCCTGCCCCACCGGGCGAGCCTTGATGCCCGATATCTTGAAGCCGTTGTACTCGATCGGGTTGTGCGAGGCGGTCACCTGGATCCCGCCGCACGTCCCCAGGTGGTTGATCGCGAAGTAGATCATCGGCGTGTCGCACATGCCGACGTCCACGCACCCGATCCCACTGGAGGTCACGCCCTCGATCATGGCCTCGACGAGGGACGGGCTGTGGGGTCTCATGTCTCGGCTGACGACGAGGCGGTTGCTCGAGGCCTGGCCCCGTTCGTACCCGCTGAGCAGGCTGCGGAGGAACTGGGCCGCCGCGTGCCCGATCTTCCAGGCCAGGTCCTCGGTGATCTCCTCCCCGTAGATCCCGCGCACGTCGTATGCCTTGAACACCTTGTCAATGTCGCCCATTCGCTGCCCTTTCCTCTGATACGCAGCCTATCATGATTATTTGGGATGGCCCGCCCGATTGCAACGCCGAGTTTCGCCCAGGGGGAATTGCGGCTGTGTGCCCATGCCACTTCACATCGCGCGGCCGCCCAAATATAATCTCGCGAGATTCGCACAAGCACACGATGAAACAGTATCGGCACGAACATACGAGAAGGCGACATGAGCATTAGCACACGACTGACGGGACTGTTTGCAGCCGGCCTGGCACTGAGCTTGACGGGATGCTGCTTCGTTGATCCCGGGCCAATCAAGCCGAACGCCATCAACAGGTACGCCGAGACGATGGTCCTCCGCATGAGACAGCAGGGGGAAGGCCCGTCCGGCGGGCCGAACCCGATCGAGCCTGACATCCGCGGCGTTTTCGACGCCCGCGAGGTGGACAAGGACGGCAAGACGGTGACCGTGATCGGGCTGTCGCTCCGCCAGGCCGTCCGCCGGGCACTGGCCAACAACCTCGACATCCGCGTGATGAGCCTCGGTCCGGAGATCTCCCGCGAGGAGATGGCCCAGGCGGCGGCCGTCTTCGACATGGTCGTCTTCGCCGGTGCAACCTACAGCGTCCAGGACGAGCGGCAGAATACAGTGTTCGACAAGACGGCGCTGTCGAAGACGCGGGCGGTGCAGATCGGGCTGCGCAAGCACACCACCACCGGGGCCGACCTGATGGCCATGTACTCGCTGACCCGTCTGGCGACCAGTTCGGCCTTCGTGACCAAGCCCACGACCTACGAGCCGAACTTCACCCTCGAGATGACCCAGCCGCTGCTCAAGGGGGCCTGGCCGGAGGTCAACCTCGCAGCGCTTCGCGTGGCGAGGATCGATCGGCGCATCAGTGAAGAGGCCTTCCGCGAGCGCGTCGAGGCGGTCATCACCGACGTCGTGTCGGCTTACTGGGCGCTGCACGTGGCCCGCCAGGCGCTGGAGATTCACGAGGGGCTTCTGGCCAAGACGCTCAAGATCCAGGAGACGGTCAGGAAGCGCGAGCTGATCGACGCACACAACCTGCACACCACGCAGGCCGAGGCCGCCGTCGCCGGGAGAAAGGCCCTCGTGATCCGGGCCAGAAAGTCCGTCGACGACATCGAAGACGCCCTGCTGCAACTGATGCTCGGCAAGCAGGCCCCCACGGGACGGGAGATAGACATCGGGCTGACCACGCCCCCGGCTGACAGGTTGTTCGCGATAGACGGCGAGGGGCAGGTGCTGGCCGCCCTCAAGGACAACAGTCAGTTGGCCCAGGCGCGTCTGGCCGTTCAGGCCGCCGGGATAAACGTCCGCGTCGCCGAGAAGAACCTCCTGCCGACGCTCGACCTGAACGCCTCGGCGACGTGGATGGGGCTGGACAGGCGCCGTAGCGTGGGCAACGACCAGATACTCGACTCCAAGTACCTGTCCTACAGCGTGGGACTGCTCTTCGAGTACCCGCTGGGCAACCGCGAGGCCAGGGCGGCCGGCAGACGCGCCAGGCTCGAACGCCTGCAATCCATCATGAACCTCCAGAACGTCGCCGCCCAGATCGCCCGGACCGTCAACGAGAAGGTCCGTGAGGTGGCCAGGGCCCGCCAGGACCTCCAGGTCGCCACCGATGCCGTCAAGGCCAACCAGCTCTACATCAAGGCCATCGAGTCCAGGGAGAAGCACGGCGGGAGGGACAAGCCGCTGTCACCCGAGTTTCTCCTGAACATGAAGCTCCAGGCCCTCGTGGCCCTGGGGACCTCCGAGCAGGACGTCGAGCGGGCCATCGCAGATTACTACACCGCCCGGATCCAACTCGCCCAGATCACCGGAACGCTGCTGAGTCAATACGGCGTGGTGCTGGCCGACGTGGCCGGGGGACCCGGCGCGGACTGACGGCCGACCCGCATGGCGCCAGGGGATCGTTGGCCGATGGCGTGGTGTGACGCGACGTGTCCTGCGTAGCCCGAAGGGCGAAGCGGGAAGCGACAACCACGATCTCACGACACGTCGTGGTTGCCGCTCCGCGTCAAGCCACGGCACCCATGCCGGCGGGCAGGGACTGCCGGCCGTTGGAGCGATGTGTGCTCATACTGCCCGAACCGGTGACAAGATGCTGTCACCGCCGAACGGTACGAAGGAGACACCATGAGCGTGAGCAGAATCTACAGGCTCCTGCGGCTGATCACGATGCTGCAAACGCGGCGGGACTACACCGCCAACGAACTGGCCCGGGAACTGGAGGTCTCCAGGCGCACGATTTTCCGGGATTTGAACATGCTTGAGATGGCCCACATCCCCTACTACTTCGACACCGAGCGCGGGGGCTATCGCATCAGCAAGCACTTCTTCCTGCCCCCGATCAACCTGACGCTGACCGAGGCCCTGGCCTTGCTGATGCTCACGGGTCGGCTGCGAGGCGCCCGGGAACTTCCCCTCATCAGCCACGGCGCCCGAGCGGCAATGAAGGTCGAGTCGGCCCTGCCGACCGGCATTCGCAACCACATCGGGAGCGTCATCGACCGCCTGCACGTGAGCCTGTCGCCGCCGTCGCGGCACAAGGGGCTCGATCCGATGTTCGACGAGCTGATCGGCGCCATCGCCGGGAAACGGACATGCCGGATCGTCTACCTCAGCTTCCACGACAAGAAGCAGATCACCACGACCGTCCGCCCGCTGCACCTGGTGTTCATGGGCAGGGCGTGGTACGTGCTGGCCTACGCCGCAAAATTCCGCCAGGTCCGCACGTTCAAGCTCGGACGCATTCGGAAGCTCACCGTGACCGACAAGACGTTCTCACAGCCCAAGAGCGTGAATATCGAGGACCACTTCGGACTGGCCTGGCAGATGATACCCGAGGGCAAGCTCTACGACGTCCACCTGCACTTCGAGCCGAAGGTCGCCGCCAACGTCGCCGAGGTCAACTGGCACCGCACGCAGCGTGTTGAATGGAACGACGACGGGTCAATCGAGTTCCACGCCACCGTCGACGGGCTGGGTGAGATCACGTGGTGGATCCTCGGCTACGGGGACCAGGTCGAGGCGATAGCCCCGGCGGCCCTGCGCAGGCATCTGGCCGGCACCGCGTCGGCCGTGCTTGAGAAGTACCGGCGAAAAGGAGGCACCCGATGAAGGCCGTGCTGCAGCGCGTCCAGCGTGCCGAGGTAACGGTGGACTCGGCCGTCGTCGCGCGGATCGGCGCCGGGCTGCTGGTGTACGTGGGGGTGGGCACCGGCGATACGCCCGTCCAGGCCCGAAAGCTCGCCGAGAAAGTCGCCGCCCTGCGCGTATTCACCGACGAGGCCGACAAGCTCAACCTCTCCGTCCGCGACGTCGGCGGGGGCGTGCTGGCCATACCGAGCTTCACCCTCCAGGCCGACGCACGCAAGGGGCGCAGGCCCGCCTTCGTCGACGCCGCCAGGCCCGACCAGGCCCAACGCCTCTACGACGCGTTCGTGAAGGACCTTGCCGAGATCGGCTGCCAGGTCGCCACCGGCGTGTTCGGGGCCCACATGCACATTGACAGCCTGGCCGACGGGCCGGTGAACATCATCCTCGATATCCGTCCGGAGGACGCATGAGTCGGCGCGAGGGTGCACGGAGGTTTCGGCGGCGCCTGATTTATCCAGCGCACCGAGCTTGCTCGCCGCGTCGTGTCCGCACAGCACGCCGCGAGCAACCTCCGTGCGCTGAACTGCCCACTTGACACCCCGCCGTCGGTCACGTAGACTTCTTCTGTGCCGGGAGTGTGCCCGAGTGGTCAAAGGGATCAGACTGTAAATCTGACGGCTCAGCCTACGGTGGTTCAAATCCACCCGCTCCCATGAAGCGTCCAACGGCCGATCAGCGCCGTTGGACGCTTTAGCTTCAGGAGCTACCCTACCGCGTTCGCCCTGGTGGTCGGGTAGCCCCGGGCGAGCAATCGCCCGGGGCTACCCGCACACCGCCCGCATGCCAGTGAAACTGTCGCTTGTCGGCCTGACGGCTCCGGGTTACCATGCCCATTGGAGTCGCGAACATGACAGACAAGAGCAACCAGGTCTCCCCCCCCGCGCGGGAAGGGTACTTCGGGGCCTTCGGCGGGCGGTTTGTGCCGGAAACGCTGGTCAAGGCCCTGGCGCAGTTGACGGCCGAGTTCGAGTCGGCCATGGCCGACGAGGCGTTCGGCGCCGAGTTCGAGCGGTGCCTGCGCGAGATCGCGGGTCGGCCGAGCGAGCTGTACTTCTGCAAACGGCTGACCGCGAAGCTCGGCGGGGCGAAGGTCTACCTCAAGCGCGAGGACATGAACCACACCGGCGCGCACAAGATAAACAACACGCTCGGGCAGGCCCTGCTGACGCTGCGGATGGGCAAGCGGCGGGTGATCGCCGAGACCGGCGCCGGGCAGCACGGCGTGGCGACGGCGACCGCCGCCGCGGTCTTCGGGCTCGACTGCGAAGTCTACATGGGCACCGAGGACATCCGCCGACAGGCGCTGAACGTGTTCCGCATGAAGCTTCTCGGCTCGACGGTCATACCCGTCACGTCGGGCCAGCGCACGCTCAAGGACGCCTGCAACGAGGCCATGCGCGACTGGATGGGCTCAGTCGAGCACACGCATTACATTCTCGGCTCGGTCACCGGGCCACACCCGTTCCCGACGATGATACGCGAGTTTCAGAGCTGTATCGGACGCGAGGCGCGCGAGCAGATGCTCGCGGCCGAGGGCCGACTGCCTGACGTGATCGTCGCCTGCGTCGGGGGCGGGTCCAACGCAGCCGGTATCTTCGCACCGATGATCGACGACGCCGAAGTCGAGATGGTGGGCGTCGAGGCCGGGGGCCGCAGCCTGAACCTCGGCGACCACGCCGCCCCCCTGTGCAAGGGCAGCCCCGGCGTGCTGCACGGGTCACTCAGCTACGTTCTCCAGGACGACGACGGCCAGACCGCGGCGGTCCACAGCGTCTCGGCCGGGCTCGACTACCCCGGCGTGGGGCCGGAGCACAGTTATTGGATGGAGACCGGGCGCGTGAGGTACACCTCGTGCAGCGACGACGAGGCCATGGACGCACTGATCGAGCTGTCGCGAACGGAAGGGATCATACCGGCTTTGGAGTCTGCCCACGCGGTGGCCGAGGCGGTGCGGATCGCCCCCGCGCTGGACACCGACAAGATCGTGCTGATCAACCTCTCGGGCAGGGGCGACAAGGACTGCAACGAGATCGCCGACATCCTCGCCCGGCGAGAGGAGGGCACGCCGTGACCGACCTGAGCGACAACCGCATCGTCAAGGCGTTCGCCGAACTCCGGGCCGCGGGCAAACACACCGTGCTGCCGTTCCTCACCGCGGGCTACCCGGACCTGGCCGCCACGGGTGCCATGCTGGCCGACCTCGAGGGCCGCGGCGTGCGGATCTGCGAATTGGGCATCCCGTTCTCGGACCCCATCGCCGACGGGCCTACCATACAGGCCTCGTACACCGAAGCCCTGGCCACGAAGGTCACCAGCGAGAGGGTCTTCGACATGGTCGGCGCCTACCGCGCGGGCGGCGGGCAGATGGCCCTGGTCGCCATGGTGAGTTTCTCGATCGTCTTTCGCCACGGGCCCCAGACGTACCTCGCCCGGGCCCGCGAGGCGGGGTTCGACGGGCTGATCGTGCCGGACCTGCCTCTGGACGAGGCGGCCGGCATCGAGGCGATGGCCGCCGCGACGGGCCTGTGCAACATCTTGCTGATCGCCCCGACGACCCCGCCGCAACGCCGGATCGAGATCACCGAGCACTGCAGCGGATTCGTCTACTACATGTCGGTTGCCGGCATCACGGGCGAGCGGAAGGTCTTGCCGCTGGAGGCGATTGCAGCCGTGGGCCAGCTCCGCGAGCATACGGATACGCCCATCTGCGTGGGGTTCGGCATCTCG
>Ga0180431_10008009_pt1 | contig 12194 bp, 11 predicted proteins | sample SS_ome_11_FD_132459 | JGI IMG/M metagenome (GOLD analysis project Ga0180431, IMG submission 132459) | Hypersaline lake sediment archaeal communities from the Salton Sea, California, USA - SS_1_MS_1 metaG | ecosystem: Environmental > Aquatic > Non-marine Saline and Alkaline > Hypersaline >... | reverse complement strand
TTTAAAATGTTAAATAGTCCAGTTTTTCATCAATTAATTTGATGGAAAATATAATTATCGTCAACATAAATTTTTATATTTAAACCCTATATTTACAATATTTCACATAATCAAACAAGAATAAAAGTGTAATTAAAATGTCAAAACTAACTAGTACAAGAGAATTCATCCTCCAAGAAAAGATGATTTCCTTAAAGGATAAGGGTAAAATAATGAACATGAACAATGAAGTCATCGGGACGTTCGGGGGAAAAATAATTAAAATCGGTAATACATACAGGATACGAGAACCCGACGAAACACCTATATTAACGGTCCACGAAAAAATAATTTCCTTACGTTCAGCTTATACATTTTATAAAGGTGGGGAGCAAGACGAAGACAAATTCATTGGCAAGTTAAAACAAAAGCTAGTAGCAATTAAACCAACATATTTCTTCGAAGATCCTAACGAGAATAAGGTCTTTACGATGAAAGGGAACATCATGACATTAAAGTTCAAGATTTTAAAGGGCAAGAAAGTTGTCGCCGAAATTAAGAAAAAGCTCTTCAAGAGCATGATCAAGGGTACTTACGGAATACAAATGTCTCCTGATTTAGACGACGATTCCGCATTGTTGGTACTTGGTATAGTTTTAATGCTACACCACGAGAAGGAAGAAAACAAGGATAAATCAATGTTCTCCTAGAATAACATAGTTAATTTTATTTTCTTTTTTTTTATTTATCTTTCAATCAATTGCTATTCGCAAAAGATCTCGTGCTAAGAGCGTATTAGGATATATTTCTTTAGCTTCAGCAAGCAAGAGCTGGGCATCGTCTTGATATCTTGAAGAGATATGGGTTAGGAGCAATTGCTTGGCGTTCATTTTTATTGCACTATTTGCAGCATCTATAGAAGTTGAATGCTTTTTCTCATGAGCGACCTCAGCTAAGTTTTTTGCGTAAGTTGCTTCATGTATTAGCAAATCAGAGTCTTTCCCTAATTCAATTAACGATTGGCATGGCATCGTGTCGCCAGAATACGTGATTTTTCTTCCGGGTCTTTTTGGTCCTACTATTCCTTCTTTAACTGGATCAATTATCTTTCCGTCGTATTCTACCTGGTTTCCTTCGTGTAATGTTTTCCATATTCGTCCTTGGGGGATTCCTAACTCTTTGGCTTTTTCGGGGTTGAACTTTCCAAGACGGTGTTTTTCTAAGAATGCGTACGCGTAGGTAGGAACAGAATGGTCTACAAGAGCATACTTCATCATGTACCATTTCGTTTCAAAAACAATGTTATTTACAATTTTTTCTTTCTTTATAGGTTCTTCAGAATCCAATCCTTCAAAATGTATTAATTCTTGATTTTCATGGTCAATTTCTACGATTGTAAGAGGATATCCTGCGTGAAGTCCTAAAGTTATGCGATGAAAATACAAGTAGAAAAAAAGGTTTCTTGGCCCAAAAATCATTAAAGGCGTCGTTCTATCAATTAAACTAAACCTAAAAAGTAACCCAGGCAAGCCAATTATGTGATCTCCGTGAAAATGAGAAATGAAAATTTTAAGTGGTTTGTTGAACTTTAATCCCGCTTCAATAAATTGACGTTGGGTATCTTCTCCACAGTCAAACAATATTATTTCAGGATGCGTTTTTGATTTCAACGCTATAGCTGGTAAATTTCTTTCTTTTACAGGAATGGCACCACTTGATCCTAAAATTATGAGTTCCATCAAAATTCAATTTCATGTTTTTCTTAATTGTGAAATCTCTACTCTCTGTTGGATGTTCTGCTTTTTCAAGTCATCCACAACACTTTTGAGTTCTCTTAATCTTAACGCAACGTGAGACTGTATTTCTTGCTCTTGAGCATCGGTGATAATTTCTGCGTTAGTATCTAGTTTCTTTACTTGGTTTGATAACTTAATTATCCTTTGTTCCTTCACTGAGAGGATTCTTTGTTGCTCGTCAATTTTTTGCTGCATTAATGTGATTTTCTCTCTTTGCATCTTTAATTCTTCTTCGAGTTTTTCGTGAGAAACATGTTCAGCTGAAGCTTCTTTTTCCTCAAATTTTTTGAGTTTTTGTTGAAGCATTTTAATTTGAACTTTTGCCTTACTCAATTTATCCTGTAATTCATTTGTTAACGATGCCATCGGGCTTCCAGCGGGAGAAGCAGCGCTGGCGATATTTGCTTTAAACTCTAATTCTTTTTTAAGGTTTTCGATTTGTGCTTTGAGTTTCTTAATTTCAGCATCGTCCTTGTCAAGGTCAACTTTTTGTTCACCCGTTTCGTAATTTTTGAGTTTTTGTTTTAATAGCTCTACCTGCCGCTTGGTTTTATTTAACTTATCTTGGAGATCTTCAGTTAAACCTTTTGTTAGAACTTCTCCGCTTCCTCCTCCAATTCCATCTCCTGATAAAGAACCGGAATCTTCTAGCTTTTTTGTCAATTCTGAAATCTTTGAGTTCAAGGCTTCAATTTCGTCTTCCTTTTCTTTCAAAATTTCGCCTGCATCACCTGTTCCTGCTGCTACTTGCCTTTTTAACTTGTTAATAAGTGCGTTTTTCTTGTTTAATTCACCTTGCAAATCTTCAACAAGTGAATTGAGTGACTTCTTCCTCCCGGCCATTTCGTCGATCTTTATAACTGAGGATGCAGGTTTTTTAAAATTCTCAAGTTGTTTTTGAATTTGAAGTTTCTCTTTTCTGAGAAACCCAAGCCTATCTTTCAAGTCTCTATTCTCTTTCTCCATTGTATTGAGTTGAACGGCAATCTTTGTCTTCATTAATTTATCAATAACCTTGGTTTTACCAGCTAAAACCTCTTCAATATCGATTTCCTCGTATTTCATCATATTATCTTCTAAATGCTCGATTTTATCATGCAAATCGTGAATTTCAAGCTCTTTTTTCTCGAGCTCTATTTCCAGCTCATTAATTCTGCTTACAGGGTCGTCTGCCAAAAATTTCACCTTTATTTTTTAGAATTCCTTCTATATTGCATTTAAACATTTTGTTCTAATAAATTTTAGTAACTTTTTCTCTAATGGAGCCTAGAAAGAGGATCGTATTTCTTAATAGATGTCAAAGTCCTTTATCGAAAATTGATTTATTTTTCGCATGATGGGGATTAAGCTCAAGTAATTAAATATGGCAGATGTTACAAATAAGATTGAGACGACAGCAAACGGAATGTATAAAGGTGGTAAGTAGACTCGATCAAATAAGACTATCGAATTTAATATCATCCCGATAGACAGGCTTAATAAGATTGAGGGAATGATAATGTACAAACCTTCAAAATTGATCATTCTTCTAAGAGATTTCTTCTTAGCACCTATTGACCTCATGATGAGAATATCTTTTGCTTTCTCAATAATCCCTCCTTTTTGATAGTTATATAGCGATAATATTCCGATAACAGCTAAAACGATAATTAAAAATGCGGGATATTGAGATAATGAGTATACATAATTCAAATTAGCGTCAAAGATCCCATCTAACACTAAATGAGTAAAATTTCCAGGAATAGTCGCGATTGTTGAATTAACCGTGTCTTTAATATCGTCATAGGCTCCCGCTTGAATGTTTAATAACACTAAATTAATCTCTCCTTCGTTGAAATTTAGCATGCTTTGGAACACGTCTAATTCCACATATCCGGCATATCCACTATAAAAACTATCAATAGCAACGCCTGAAACAGAGAATTGTTTACTTAAAGATTCAAAAATCACGCCTTCTACCAATGCGGAATCAAAAAAATTAAACGCTAAACCATCTCCAACGACCATATATTCGTTTGAAGTCTCATTAGTAAAGAAATTTCCACTCATCTCAAAATCTTGAATAAGATTACTTGAATTTACACCTATAATGGGATATATTCCTGTCCTATTTTGTCCAACAACTACATAATCGTAGGTAAATGGTCCAATTAGAACCTCAGCAACCTTTGCTTCTTCAGAGATGTTGCAAAATTTTATCAATCTCTCGTCAATTTGTTTGATTTCAGAGAGAGCTTCGAGTGGTGCCACCTGACTGAAATTAAACAAGTAGTTTGAACTTGTAAAATTAATATCGTCCGGAGTGATAGAAATTTCTGGATTTGAAAACATTTGATACATTTGAGAATAGTAATTAAGCACGTCTTGGTGTCCAATAGCAATAATGTGGTCTCCTTGCGATTTATGAATCCATTGACGAGTGGAGGTGCCTAAAACAACAGTTCCTAATCCCAAAGTAAAAATTATTAGAAAAATGATGGAAAAAAGTGCCAGATACCTTTGAAATTCACCCTTTCGTCGTAAAGTATTTACAACAGACATTTTAATGTTAAATCCCAGTTTGGAAAGCCACTTTGGAATGAATTTTAAACCTTTTGAAGCATTATACTCGTATGGAATATCTCTTGAAAATGATTTAATAATGCTTTTTTTACCCATTCTAATTAGTAATAATCCTGGTAGCACAATAACTCCCATAAAACAAGCTACAAATAAAATGAAAATGTAGAATAGATTAATCTGAAAAGACATCGTATATCCTAAGAAACTCGCTGCAAGGTAAAAGGCGCCAAAGGCTATTAATCCAGTAATTAAACCGAGTATAAATCCAGCCAAAAAGATGATGACGACTTCGAGAAGATAAAAACCATGTAAGCTTCCAGGTAATGTCCCTAAAGCCCTCATTATTGCGATATCCTGCTTTTTATTTGAAATAAGGGTAGTGGCGATTACAACAATGACAATAAATGCCAAGATAAATATTAAATCTAGTATTAAGTTGTTAAATTGAAAATAGAGATTACTAATGCTTCCTGAAAAAAAAAGGTCTGAAACCATATTACCTTGAATTAATGAATTAAAACCGTGAGAAATCGTGAAAGACATCATGAATATAGCAAAAGATATTGCTAATGTTATCATTAGAATATACGGATATGTTTGATTTCGCTTTCGATAAATATCCTTTAGAGCAAAAGTTAAATTCATGATTTCTATCCAATATTATGTTTCATTTAGATTATTTTCTTCTATTATCTTCCCATCATCGAATTCGATTATTTTATCAGCTAGATCTAACAATTTATTGTCGTGAGTCGCGATAACGATGGTTTTCTCTTCAGATTTTAGGTCTCTAAAGATATCGCGTATAAATTCGCTCGTTCGCTTGTCCAAATTTGCCGTGATTTCGTCTCCAAAGATTATCGGAGGATTGTTTGCTAATGCTCGGGAGATTGCAACTCTCTGCTGTTCCCCTGCCGATAATTGAAAGGGTAAGTGTTCCCTGCGCTCCAATAATCCTACTTTATCTAGCAATTCTACGGCTTGCGCTCTTTGTTCTCTAAAAGTCATGCCAGCAATGTTCATTGGAAACATCACGTTTTCTTCTGCCGTAAGAGTGCTGATGAGGTTATAATTTTGAAAAATGAATCCCGAGTTTAATAATCTAAAGGTAGACAACGACTCTTCTTTCATGTCCGAAATCTTGACGCCATGACTATAGATTATGCCCGCGTTCGGAGAATCAAGTCCACCCAACAGGTTCAACAAGGTCGTCTTTCCAGCACCCGAAGGACCCTTGATCGCAATGAATTGCCCTTCCTTGACGTTTATAGAGACGCCATCCACGGCTCTCACGATAAATTCACCAATCTCGTAATCTTTTACTAAGTCTCTTGCGTGTATTATGATTTTCTTATCTTTTAATTCCTTGAGTAGCGTGACCTTATCTATTTCTTTTTCTTCTTCAAGATCATCTTTGCCTTTCTTTTTTTCATACACGGGAAAACATCAAATTTTAATTGTTGATCGTGATAATGTATTAATTTATTTAAACTCGCCATCAATAGATAAGTTTAAATTTAGTCGTGAGATCATTTATCTTAAGAGGGAATTCTCCGAGAATTTGTGGTAACACAAAATATCCCCTATCTGCAAATGCAGAAAATTTCCTATTAATTTAGATGGTAACTAAATTTAGTCCCTAATACCTTCTCGGGAATCTCTCATTCTCTTTTTTCCCTTCTATTTTTAATCTGTAAATAACACGAATAATCTCCAATATTTTTCAGAAGGTTTATTAAGGTAGTCATTTAATATTTCGCCAAATGGCATTTTTCTCTTTTTTGTTTGAATGATAAGAAAAATAATTTTGCTCCAAATTCAAGGATGAGGGTATTAATAAACCAACCACATGAATTTATTAAAAATTATTCATAATACTTAATATCAACATATAAAAAGTGTATTATGAAAATGGATTACCCTAAACTAACTGAATTAATTATAGAATTAGAAGTGGATGACATTCAAGCTGCTGTTAAAGAAGCGCTTGATGAGGGAAAACCACCCTTTGAAGTTTTAGATGCGCTTACAAAAGGTATGGACGAAGTGGGTAGAAGATACGAGGAAAAAGAATATTATTTAACCGAATTAGTACTTGCTGGAGAGACAATGAAAGAGGCGTTTCAAATCCTACAACCTGCCTTAGCCGCAATCGATTCTTCGGAAGTTAAAACTAAGATCATATTAGCAACAGTAAAAGGTGACAATCATGACATTGGTAAGAACATACTTGGATCTCTTTTGTTGAGTTCTGGCTTTGAATTACACGACTTAGGCATGGATACCGACGAGAAAGCTATCGTTGACAAAGTAAAAGAAACAGGAGCATCAATCATTGCCTTAAGTTCTCTATTAACCATGACAGTAGAACAAATCAAGATCGTTCATGAAGCCTTAAAAGCTGCTGGTTTACGAGATAAGGTAAAATTAATCGTTGGTGGCGCTCCGTTAAGCATGGAACTTGCTAAAAAGCTTGGTGCAGACGACTTTGCCGCAGATGCTGTTGATGGGGTTAAGCATATTAAGGAATTAGCTGGACAATAATTTATTTTTATTTTCTTTTCTTTTAGTTTTCAATAATCCGCTCAATTAAAACATTGCTTGGATGAATTTGATAATCAAGATCAATATCGTGAATGCTACAACTCCAAGAATAAAGTAGAGAGGTTTTCCTTTTTCTTTTTTAGGTATTACTTCCCTAAAAATCACATAGAGGATGACACCTGAAATGAACGAATAAAGCATGTATATTATTTCCAAATATATTACATTGTGTATTGGGACTATTAAATCAAATACTAAGCTAAATAACACTCCAATTGTGGCAGATGAAGCAATAATGAGTTGTTTTACTTTCGATTCTTGAAATTTTATTTTAATGTCTAAATCTGAGAACGGGATATCGACTTTTTCTGAACGCTTGGTAATAACGGCTCTAAAAAAAGCAAAGATGAAAAATAAAACCCCTGCTACTGGTTCGAGCAACAATAAATTATAGATGATAAAACCAACGAGAACATGATACGCGGTATCGGTGAGAAATCGAAGTTCATTGATTTCTTTTTCGATATGCTTTTCTATTTTTAATTTTGTACGATTAATAGAGGTTTTTAGCTCACTGCTTTGGGCATGTAAATCGTTTAAAGTACTTGCTATGTCCTTCAAGGCAAGCTCATCGAGGTATTCCTGTTGGATTTCATTATTAATAATGTTCTCCATATTATCCTCAACTGATTCGAGAATTTCTTCTTTTTTTATCATCTTTCTCACTCTCTTTTGAGAATTAATTTCGACTTTTTGTAGGATTAATTTCTCGCTCACGTGAATGAAGCAAAAACCAAGTAAAATAAATAAGTACTCTATATTACTTATTGTAAAAGCTGGGAGCCCTTTTGCAATTTCGGGTAATAATAACATGAAAAAATAGCTTATTGAAATCCCTGCAATCAACGAGGGATGAATTTGAAAATTATGCTTGTCATCGTAAAAATCTTCAATGAAGAAGAGCACGGCAAAAATCAGGCCTAGAACAACCGCTAAGACAAAAAATTCTTCCATTACTTATATTTATAGAATAGTTTAATTAAAATTTTTATCCTAAGCAACATAATACAAATAATAAAAGTTAGATTATTAGAAGTAGTTGGGTTTTAAACTTGAGCGACATTGTAATTGACTCTTTAAAATTTGGACCCCTTACGGATGGAAACATCAAGAAAGTTTACCAGATGTGTGAAAATAACGTGCTTTTTCTTTCCCAACCCTTTGAAGTTTTTAAAAAAGCGTCTTTAGGAAGTAATTCATTCGATGTTGATTTGAGCGTTATTGCTACTGACGACGAGGGGAAGGTCGTAGCGTTTTTCATGATGGTGGTAAGGAGGTCTAATGTACCTTCGAGAAAAGTTGTAGCTTTGAAGTTTTTTGTTGTTAAGAAAGAATGGAGATTAAAAGGATTGGGTACTAAGATTTATACACAATTAGTTACAACAATCAAGTCGTCCAAAAATCCTAGCCCAGGAATGAAAATAGAAGCGATGAGAGGGCAACCAGATTATTGGCTTCCAGGATTGGATCCCAGACACACGGAAGCGTTTTTTTTCTTAAAAAAGCAAGGATTTAAGAAGAGAGGGGAATTAATTGATTTGTGCGTGGATTTAAGCACTATTTCGGACTCACGACCTCCTTCTGAATTTAAAGGATATGAAATAAGTCGAGCCACATTAAACGACAAGGAAGAACTAGTTCCACTTAAATTCATGCCAAAACTCTATCAATTATCCTTTTGGCCCGATGAAGTAAAACTAAGCCTTCTGAATGATCCTATATCAACTTTTATCGCACGTGAAGCAGAAAAAGGAACCATTGTGGGATGGGCATCTCATTCCGTTCAATATCCGGGAAGCTTTGGGCCAACAGGGGTGAAAAAAAGAGAAAGAGGGAAAGGATTAGGAAGCGTGTTATTGAATTGGTGTTTATGGGACCTAAAAACCATGGGGATCGAAAAGTGTCGAATTTTGTGGGTGGAAGATGACACCATCTACTTCTATTTGAAAAGCGTAGGAGCGCGGATATGCAAAACTTACTGGAATATGAATAAAAAGCTTTAGAACAATCAGGTGATAAAACATAACGAATTTTTTAATAATAACCTCGGAAGAGGACATTGCCTCAATGAACGTGCGCAATCGACTCATCATTTCTGATCTGTTCAAGTTCAAGGAAACGGAATTAAAATGGCATGATAACTCTTTGTTCCAGCTTGAAAGAGTTATATCGATGAAAGATAGAACTCCTTTCTTTCAAAAAAACCAAATATATCTTGGATTAACATCTTCACCGCTAATTCACTTGAACGATTTGAAACTAAACGAGGCAGATTTCGACCCGGATTTACTCATTTTTGCAAGTCGGCATCGCTCAGAGACGGAAAGACCAGCCTTTTTAACTCACGTGACTGGAAATTGGTTGGATAGTGCTGATTTTGGCGGTAATCCAAGGCAACTATCACATGCAAGTGCTTTTTTACTCAAAGCAGGATTATGGTGCTTGAAACAACAATTAAGCTTCGAACAATTTAACCAATTTTCTGACTTTTCTTTAGATTTAGAAGTCACGCATCACGGACCGACAACAATAGAAAAACCTTCAATTTTCATGGAATTAGGGAGTAGCGAAAAAGAGTGGAGCATTGAAAAAGCGGGTGAATTATTGGCAAGAGCTTTAATTGAAACATGTTTCAAGTATTTAGAACTCAAATCAAATGAATATACTCAGATTGGCGTAGGTTTTGGGGGAACTCACTACGCACCACAATTTAAAAAGTTAATAAGCGAGAAAAATGTGGCTATCTCGTTTATTTGTCCGAAATACTTCGTACAAGAATTAGACGAGCACATTATAAACCAGATGTTAAAAAACACGCTTGAGGAAGTAGACTGCTTTATCATTGATTGGAAAGGGACGAATTCAGCTGATAAAAAGCACTTAATTCCACTATTAGAAAATTTTAATGTTCCAATCAAAAAAAGCAAGGAATTCTAAATAGGTAAAAGAAGGTTAACGTTCTTCCCTGAGCTTCTCGTAATATTTTATTAAATTCTTGAACACGAAGTCGGTAGCTGAGAAACCTTGCGTTGCGGATTTTGACAATACTTTAATTAAAAAACCTCGATATTTGATGTTTTTACCAGGAGTAATGTTTAATTCCCTTATATTGTAGAAACTTCTCCAAAAATGTGTTGGCCAAGCAATTAATGGTTGTAATGTTTGCGTGTATTTTTTTTCTCCCTCTGGACTCAGTTCTAAAGGTTTTCCTCCTTTATATCGGTTATGATTATTTTCTTGCATGATCACTATAAATCCATCGCTCTCGATTTCGCTCATTATTTCGTGCAGTTTCTCAAGAGTAATAAAATTAATATTTAATTTAGTCAGATTTTTCAAGATTTCAGCGTCATCAATTTCTCTAAGCCGCATCATTGAATAATTTCTCGCAAGGATATTATATTTTAAAGGGACAGACTCGTGATCCATTCTATTATATTGAACTAAATTCCCTAATATTTCTTTCGCCGCGAGATATTTGAGAATTACCTGGTCTTGTTTCGAGAAATCCTTTTTAAACTGTGCTGAATCATTGAAATAGGCACTATATAGAGTTACTAACAAGGATTTTATAGAATAGAATCCATCTACAAGAGCATGTTCGAGAGTTTTTAAAACTTCAATTCTGTAATCTATATTATCTATGAATTTTTCCTTGCTTAGAGGAATTGAACGGATTAAATGGGGATTCTCGTTGAAAGGTTTTAAATACTCGTCCCATTTAGATTTAAACCTGTACGACTGACCTTTTGCTATGCTACATAACTTATATACGACGTCATAGAGCCTCTCGATAAATTCTTGTTCAGTACAATCAGTCATCCAATATATCAGCGTTTTGATGTTTTAAAATTATTTATAATACTATTGTGATATTTCACGCATTACTTTGATAACTTTTTCAGTCTGATCATTGCTAATTACTAGTGGTGGAAGCAAGCGGATAACCGTTAATCCAGCGTTTAAAAAGAACACGCCCTTGGATGCAGCATTAATAATTCGTTCTTTCACGGGTTTCTTGAAATCCACGCCGATCATTAACCCTTTCCCTCGAACACCCCTTATATTTTCATTCTCTTCAGCGAGTCGTTTAAAATCAGTAATCATTTTTTCTCCTTGACTGGCTGCGTTCTCTGCAAGCTTTTCTTTCATTAAAATATTTATAGTAGCGTTTGCTGCAGCACAAACTAGCGGATTTCCTCCAAATGTCGTGTTATGCTCACCAACATTAAACTTGTTATATAATTCTTCAGGAGCAATTGTTGCACCCATTGGAAGCCCTCCTGCAATGGCTTTTGCCACGCATAAGACATCTGGAGTCACGTTGTAATGCTCGTAAGCGAACATCTTGCCAGTTCTTCCAAAACCCGTTTGGACTTCATCGTCTATAAGTATTAAATCTTTTTCATCGCATAGTTCTCGCAATGCCTTAGGGAAATCTTCAGGAGAGGGATGCACGCCTCCTTCCCCTTGGACTAATTCAGTTATTATTGCGGCGGTGTTTTCATTAACAAGTTCTTTTACTGAATCGATATTTCCAAAAGAGGCGTATTTTACATTTGAACTTAGCCACGACATGAAAGGTTTTCGATATTTCATGTTAAATGTCGTTGCTAAAGAACCTAAAGTTCTTCCATGAAAATCTCTCTTAAATGCAATTATTTCAGGGTTTTTTTTATCTCGATTAGCCGCTAATACTAATTTAATCGCAGCTTCAACAGCTTCCGTGCCGCTGTTGGATAAAAACGTTTGAGTAAGTGATTTTGGAGTTATTTGAGCCAGTTTTTCAAGTAATCGGGCACGTTCTTCTACAGGATATCCCGGGGGAACCATTACTAATTTTTGAATTTGTTTTTTCATTGCCTCGATGTATTTAGGATGGCTGTGTCCAATATTCATCACGCCATGTCCGGCAACGCAATCAATATATTCATTTCCTTTCTCGTCGTAGAGAAGAGCACCTTTTCCTTTGACAATCACGTAGTCCCTTTTAGGAAATAACTTGGTGTGGTGAATTTTTTCTAACTCAATTATTTTAGAATAATCTTTTTCAGACATGAGACGATTTAAACTAATATAAGATATTTGATAAACATAATTCTTTAAACAAAATTATTCCTCTTTTGTTAAAAAAATTTTTATAAAAATAGTTACTATACAAAACTCAATGCCAATTCTAAGTGAGAAAATGAATAATGCCTTATCATTTCACTCAATTTTCTTTAACATTGACTCATCTTTCTTTAAATAAAC
>Ga0180431_10008007_pt1 | contig 12195 bp, 10 predicted proteins | sample SS_ome_11_FD_132459 | JGI IMG/M metagenome (GOLD analysis project Ga0180431, IMG submission 132459) | Hypersaline lake sediment archaeal communities from the Salton Sea, California, USA - SS_1_MS_1 metaG | ecosystem: Environmental > Aquatic > Non-marine Saline and Alkaline > Hypersaline >... | reverse complement strand
CTGCGATAGACCGCCGACCCGGCCATGAACAACAACCCCACAACAATCAGCGCCACCACACCCACCACAAGAAACCGCTTGTTAGACATTCTTACCTCCCACTCTTTCACTTGGGCAACCACTCGTTGTCCGTTTGACTCTTTGACCCCAGTATGCCGCAAACCTGTGAAAAAAGTATGAAGAAGTATAGCAAGTGTTGTGAACACAAAAAAGATCACGAATTTAACAAACAGGGATACCCGGCCACCACAAACTTGACAATTCACCAAAAGAATGTTATAATATCTGCACTGGTTATAATAATATAAATATAGTACCGAAAAGAGGAGCGATGAAGCACATAGGTGTGCCTTGGAGCATGTGGTACGGCAAGGAAGAATTTCCTCTCGCTTTTCCATCATCATGGACAATCATTTCGGCCAGCATGAAGGGAGGAGAGGACATTGGCGATGAGGGAATTCGCCGTGCGTTTGCGCAGTCGATCGGCGCCCCACCCCTACGCGATTTAGCCAAGGGCCGACGTGACGCAGCTATCTTGATCGATGACCTCACTCGTCCGACTCCCAGCTACCGGATTCTACCGTATGTCCTCAAAGAGTTGGCTGCAGGAGGACTTGATGATAGCCAAGTGCGCATCGTATGTGCTGTGGCATCACACCGGCCTATGACTCGTCAGGATTTCGTCAAAAAGATAGGCTTGGACTTGGTAGAACGCCTCCACGTAATCAACCACAACGCCTACGGCAACCTCGAATTCTATGGCAACTCTTCTGAGGGCATTCCCATTTGGATCAACCGTGATTTTGCCCGCTCCGATCTCAAGATCGCAGCGGGCATGATTACGCCCCGTGGAAGCTTTTTCGGGGGTGGGGCCAAGCTATTGATCCCGGGCGCTTGTGGACTGCAGACGATCCTGGCCACTCACAGTCATGTTCCCAATGACAGATTCAGGCAGCACATCGACGAGGTGGCACAAATTGCTGGTTTGCATTACATCGTCAACCCCCTGCTCAATGGGCAAGGAGGCATCATGGCGATGGTTGCCGGAGATCCTGAAAAAGCTTACTGGCAGGGCGTGAGGCTCGGAAAAGATCTATATCGGACTGAGACGCCTGAGGACATTGACGTGGCTGTGTGTAACGCTTGGCCCAAAGACATTGAGGGCACCCAGGCAGGCATGGCCAGGGTTGTACTAGGAGGAAAAGGCTCTCAGTTGTTGAAAGACAATGGAACGATCGTAATCACCGCAGCTTGTCCCGAAGGTTTTGGCTTTCACTCGACGACGGGGCCTGGAACTCGCTGGAGAGAGAGGATACTGTCAGAGGTCAGAGATACCGCGGGCGTCCCGCATGTGCGCACAATTCTTTTCTCACCCAACCTGAACAAGTACGACATACCTGCGTATTTTGGAAAATCCACCATTTTCTGCAAGAGTTGGTCCGAGGTCCTCTCCATTCTTGAGCAGGAGCACGGTTTGCATGCCAAAGTCGCTGTGTTTCCTTGTGGAGCCATGCAATACGGTGGGGAATGACAAGCCATCACCTCACGCGGCTGCCCTGAAAAACCCGATACAACAGTTGGGGGGTGTGAGCCGCTTGATGCAGTAGCCTCTGGTAATCAGAGCATAGATCCTTCTTTGGAACCATCTCCCAAGAATCCTGGAATCACAGCAAACCTGTGATTCGATCATAAATGACTTTATCGCCCGACTTGTGATAAACAGCACCCACAAGTCTGTGGAAACCAGACTCTGGTGGGGCAAATACCTCAACTTTTTTCCGAAAATCACCTAGATGGAACGTTTGGAATCATAACCGGACGTCAATTAAAAATGTTGACAAACCAAAAAAGAGATAGTATAACGCAAGAAATTATTATAATAATATAATATCATATACCCTAATCTGGGTTTAGACACGAGATGACCAAAAGGTGCCATTCTAGAAACAACCGGTCGGGCAAAAAGATGCAAGGGGATGAAAGGAGGTGCAAAGCAAAAATCGACAAGAGCGTCTGAGCTGACATTGTCGCCTTTGGATGATTCGCAGTTGCTCAACTTTTCAAGGAGGAAGAATAATGAGTAAGAAGCACGTGACGCGTCGAGCCTTCTTGCAGCTCTGTGGCAGCGCAGCCGGGACATTGTTTCTCGTATCCTGTGCGCCTGGCGAGGAACCAACCGTTCAGGTCTTTACACCAACCGGTGAATCGGCTACACCTACAGAGCTACCTACTCAGGTCATGGCAGAAGTCAAAGAGACAGTTGCTGCCACGGCCGAACCTACACTCCCGCCTAGCAAGTACTCGGAAGCACCCGAGTTCACCGAACTTGTCAAAGCAGGAAAGCTTGCCCCCGTAGACGAGAGGCTGCCTGAAAAACCTCTGGTCACCAAGCCGACTGAAAAGAACGGCAAGTACGGAGGCACCTGGCATTCATTCGTGATGTATCAGGGATGTGCTTGGGTTAAGATGGGTTGGGCTTATGAGCCCCTGTTGCGCTACGAGCCAGTTCTTCCCAAGGAACCCGGTGGGACGACATACACTCTAGAGATCATTCCCAATCTGGCCGAGACATTCGAGGTGAACGACGACGTGTCCGAATTCACCTTCCATCTGCGCAAAGGACTCAAGTGGTCAGATGGCATGCCCTTTACCGCCCAAGATCTCATGTTCTGGTATGAAGACGTCTTTATGAACAAAGAGCTTACGCCCATGCCGGACAACCGTATGGTAGATGGAGCTGGCAACCGGGCAGTGGTGGAAAAGATCGACGACTATACCGTCAAGTTCAAGTTCAGCGTACCTCATGCGCTCTTTATTCGGCACATGGCTGGTCTGTGGTGGGATAAAGGACCCCTCATGCCCAAGCACTACCTGCAGCAGTTCCATCCTACGTACAATAAAGAGAACGTGCCCAACATCGTCAAAGCCACTGGGATGGACAGCTGGGTCGATCTCTTTTGGGCAAAAGAGTACTTTTGCACCAACAGCGAACGGCCCACACACTACTGTTGGACCGGCACACTCGGCCTGGGTGAAGGCACCGAAGGAACGCGTCACATCACTTTCCACCGCAACCCCTATTATCACAGAGTAGACACCGACGGACAGCAGCTCCCTTACCTGGACGGGACCGATATGGATTTCATCACCGATTTCAACATCGTGGTCATGAAGGCAATGGCCGGAGAATACGAGTACCAGTGGTACAGAATCGGTCGCAACAAGAACAGAGCTCTATTTTTCGAGAACCAAGAAAAGGGCAAGTACCACATGGTGCCCATGCAGGCCGATTCGAACAACACACTGGCCATCTATATCAACCACACCCACCCCGATCCAGCCAAGCGCGAGCTCTTTCAAAATAAAGACTTTCGGATTGCCTTGTCCCACGCCATCAACCGCCAAGAGATCATGGACACGATCTGGGACGGCCTGGGCGAGCCACGGCAGCCTTCACCGTTCAGTACAACGCCGGTTTACGTCGAGCGTCTGTCTTACCAGTACACCGAATACGATCCGGACCTGGCTAACAAAATGCTGGATGACCTCGGCCTCGAGAAACGGGACAGCGACGGCTGGCGCTTGATGCCGAACGGCGAACGGTTGACGATCGTCCTCGAAACAGGGAGGAGCGAAGAACGACTTGACACACTGATGATGGTGGCCGAGTATTGGCAAAAAGTGGGTATCGACTGCGTAGGGAAGCATCCCACCATGGATGCTGAGACAGCCAAGGTACAGGCCAACGAGCACGACGCGGTCGGCGGCCCAAGCCGGGGGGGATTCGCCCCCGAGATGGATCAGCTGGACTATAGCATCATCGGCGGATACAAGTGGGCGCCTTTGTGGTACAACTGGTATACATCAGGCCGAACGACCAAAGACGCACCTCCAGATGATTACATCAAGCAGGCCAACCTGTACGACGAGCTGAAACAGACAGCCTCCCAGGAAAAACGGAACGAACTGATGAAGCAGATCCTAGAGCTTACCGCCGATCTGTTCCCGGTGATCGGCGTGTCACTGTCGGCAACCTACTTTGGTATCTGCGCCAACAAGATCGCCAACGCACCCAACTATCACACCGATTGGAGTCACTACGCCTGTGCATTCCTCCGGCCGTATCAGATCTGGTACAACGAATAGAATGCGCGGTGCTCGACACCGGCCCACATTGCTCCTTCTGCGCTGCGAGGTAAGACCAAGGGGTGGGCTTGGAGCTATGCCCACCCCTGTCTTTGGAGGTGAAACTCATGCTCCAATACATCATGCGACGGATCGTCATCATGATCCCAACGCTCATTGCCATCTCGATGATTTCTTTCTTGATCATACAGTTGCCCCCAGGTGACTTTTTGACCTCAGTCATTGCCAGACTCGAACAGCAGGGAGTTGTACTAGACAAAGCCGCCGCTGCGTCGCTGCGCGCGCGGTACGGGCTGGGGCAGCCAATGCATATACAATATTTCAAATGGATCACCGGAATCCTGCAAGGTGACTTTGGACAGTCTTTTTTCTGGCAAAGGGAGGTTTCCGGGCTAATTTGGGATCGGCTGGGCTACACTCTCGTCATATCCCTAGGAACTCTGTTGTTCACATGGATCATTGCCTTTCCCATAGGCATTCTATCCGCGGTGAAACAATACTCGCTATTGGATTACGTTGCCACTTTTTTCGGCTTTGTGGGTATGGCAATTCCTGGCTTTCTGTTAGCCCTCGTATTGATGTGGATTTCCTTCGCCTATCTTGGCGTGAGCGTTGGCGGTCTCTTTTCACCCGAGATGGAGGAAGCCCCTTGGAGCCTGGTCAAATTCATCGATCTTTTGTCGCACCTCTGGATCCCCATGGTCATCCTGGGCCTCAGTGGCACAGCTAGCCTCATCCGTATCATGCGGGCCAATCTTCTCGACGAGTTGCACAAGCCCTATGTCGTCTTTGCTCGCGCCCGTGGCGTTTCAGAGACCAAACTCCTACTCAAATACCCGGTACGTGTCGCCCTAAACCCTTTTGTCAGCACCCTCGGCTGGATGCTCCCTACCTTGTTCTCTGGCTCGTTGATCGTGGCCACGATCTTGGCGCTGCCAACCACCGGACCTCTGTTCTTGGAGGCCTTGCGATCTCAAGACATGTACCTGGCTGGGGCCTTTGTTCTCATGTTGAGCGCCTTGACCATTGTTGGAACGCTGATCTCTGATATCTTGCTGGCCTGGCTCGATCCACGTGTGCGCTATGAAAGGGGATAGATAGAATGTCAGGAGCCGAGATCGCACATGATCCTGACCAGACAAAAAAAGTCCAAGTTTTCGTTGCCTCCCAATGGAAACTCATGTGGTGGCGATTTCGTAAACATCGCCTGGCCATGGCCAGTGGTGCGTTTATCATTCTTCTCATCATCGTCGCCGTCTTCCCGGAATTTATCGCCCCCTATGATCCGACGGTGCGGGATCCAAAGTATGTCTACGCCACCCTGCACAAGCTTCACTTTGTTGATCGCAGTGGCGCAAGAATTCGCATCTACCCGCACGTTTATGCACTCAAAATGTCTCGCGATCCTGTGTCACTGGCTCTCACATATACCCAGGACGCGAACGAAAAGATTCGACTGGGATTCTTTGTCAAGGGCACACCATACAAGCTCTTTGGACTCATTCCTGGTAACATACACTTTTTTGCACCTGTCGATCAGAGTAAACGTTTCTTCCTCCTTGGAGGAGACCCTACAGGACGCGACGTTTTCAGCCGTTTGATCTATGCAACCCGCGTCTCTATGTCGGCCGGACTGCTAGGTGTCGTGCTGAGCCTGGTGTTGGGTATCTTGTTAGGAGGAATATCCGGCTACTATGGTGGCGCGGTGGATACCGTGATACAGCGCACCATTGAGCTTCTCCGTTCCATACCTGCAATCCCGTTGTGGTTGGGCTTGGCTGCTGCTCTTCCTCCAAACTGGCCACCCTTAAAAGTCTACTTTTGGGTCACAATCATCCTGGCATTACGTGGCTGGACAACGCTGGCCCGTGTGGTTCGTGGACGCTTTCTCAGCTTGCGGGAAGAGGATTTTGTGTTGGCGGCACGACTTGATGGGGTCAGCGAGTTGCGTATCATCGGGCGCCATATGGTGCCATCGTTTCTCAGTCACATTATTGCAGCTGTTAGCCTGGCGATCCCCCAGATGATTCTCAACGAGACAGCCCTGAGCTTTTTGGGTTTAGGACTTCGTGAGCCAGCGATTAGCTGGGGAGTGCTGCTTCAAAGCGCTCAAGACGTGCGAACCGTAGGCTTGGCACCATGGTTGCTGCTGCCGGCTCTTGCGGTGGTCACAGTCGTATTGACATTCAACTTTCTGGGGGATGGATTGCGCGACGCAGCAGACCCTTACGGCTAACGACCGGAGGACGCATGAACCATAACAACTTGCTGTTGGAAATCAAAGAACTCAAGACTCAATTCTTCCTCGACGAAGGTGTGGTCAGAGCCGTAGACGGTGTTGATCTGGAGATCGGCCGTGGAAAGACATTGGGGGTGGTGGGAGAGAGTGGCTGCGGCAAGAGTGTGACTGCCCTTTCCATTCTCCAGCTGGTCCCCCCGCCAGGGCGGATCGTGGAGGGAGAGATCGTACTCTACAGACAATCCGATCAAAAAGAGCCATCTCCCTTTGTTGAACAAGTCAAGTTAACCCATCTACATCCACGCAGTCGACAGATTCGAAACATCCGTGGTAAAGAGATATCAATGATCTTTCAAGAACCGATGACTTCGCTCAGCCCTGTGCATACCGTGGGCAATCAACTCATAGAGGTCATTCGCTTGCACATGAATGTTGACAAAAAAGAAGCACGGGAACGTGCCATCGAGATGCTTGCCCAGGTGGGAATTCCCAAACCCGAGTTGCGCGTCGATGCCTACTCTTTTCAACTGAGCGGTGGCATGCGCCAGCGGGCAGTAATAGCCATCGCCTTGGCCTGCAACCCAGGTCTTGTGATTGCAGATGAACCCACCACAGCACTTGACGTGACAACACAAGCTCAGATCCTGGAGCTCATGCTGGAACTACAGGGCAAACGAGGCATGTCAATCATGCTGATCACCCACGACCTGGGCGTTGTAGCCGAAATGGCCGATGACGTGGCAGTCATGTACCTAGGCCATATAGTAGAACGAGGCGATGTCGATTCGATCTTTCACGACCCCAAACATCCTTATACCAAGGCTTTGCTTCGCTCAATCCCAAAGATTAGCCCTGGTGTCCGGCAGCGACTAGATACCATTCGAGGAATGGTTCCTGATCCCTACAACCGTCCGAGCGGCTGCCCCTTTCACCCGCGTTGCGACAAATTTATGCCAGGCACCTGTGACCGAATCGTGCCAAAGCGCATCTCTTTGAGCAAGGGGCGAGAGGTTCGTTGCCTGTTATATGGTGGAACGGATAGAGAGTAGACGATGCCTGATTTGATCTCTCAAGATAAAAAAGTGATCCTTCAAGTCCAATCCTTAAAGATGTACTTTCCTATTCAAAGTGGCTTGCTTCGCCATTTGACCGGCTATGTACGAGCCGTGGATGGAGTAGATCTGTTTATCCGCAAGGGAAACACCCTGGGTCTGGTTGGTGAGAGTGGTTGTGGTAAAACAACGACAAGTCGCTGCATTGTGCGAGCATACCGTCCTACAAGTGGACGAATCCTCTACAGAAATGGAAAGGGGGAAATAACCGACCTCTCTACTCTCAACCGCAAAGAGTTACTGCCCTTTTGGCAACAGATGCGTATGATCTTTCAGGATCCATACTCCTCACTCAATCCACGGATGACATTGTTGGATATCGTCGGCGAACCACTCAAGACAAACAAGATTGCCCGCGGCAAGGAACTGGAGGACCGGGTAGCAGAGCTGTTGCAGCGGGTCGGATTGCGCCCCGAGTACATGAGACGTTATCCTCATGCTTTTAGTGGCGGTGAACGCCAACGCATCGGCATAGCTCGTGCACTCGCCCTGAGTCCCAGACTGGTCGTGTGCGATGAGCCTGTTTCAGCCTTGGACGTTTCAGTACGAGCACAAATACTTAATCTGTTACAAGATCTGCAATCCGAGTTTGGATTGACCTATCTCTTTATTGCCCACGACTTGAGTGTCGTGCAATATATTTGCGATCGTGTGGCAGTCATGTACGTGGGCAAGCTGGTGGAACTGGCCGATACGCAGAGCCTGTACATGAACCCGAAACATCCCTATACGGAGGCACTGATGTCGGCCGTGCCGAGGCCTGACCCGCGACTGCGAGCGCGAGGCAAAAGGATTATGCTCAAGGGCGAGGTGGCAGATCCGGCCCACCCCCCCAGTGGCTGTTACTTTCACCCACGGTGCAACTATGCGCGGCAGCGTTGTTCCGTGGAGGCGCCCGTGCTCCGCGACATCGGTGGCGAACATTATGTAGCCTGTCACTTTGCTGAGGAATTCCAATTACGAGGTGTCGATTCTCCCCCATAATCGACAAGGTGAGATGCGAAACAAATCTTGAAAAGGATTGTGGCATCAGCTGGCACTGGGCATCTCGTTCTATGGATACGAATTGTCAGTCAAAAGTGACAAATTCGCCAAGCAACAGAAGAAACGCAATTGCCCCCCATTCTTGACATACAAATCTTGACAGTTCTCAGAAATCCTAGCATAATACCTCCATAGGTCATAATATTCTTATATTAGACCATTTATGAATTCATCGATTGCTGTGGCTAAGGAGGTAAAACAATGCCGGACATAAACTCACTAGAAAGCTATTTTCAGGGAAAGCGAGTGGATCGCAGTTCTCCTATCGCACTTTATGAGCAACTGAGAAGGATCCTACTGGCCGCGATCAGTCATGGCGAGTTTTCGCCCGGCACGCAGATGCCTGGCGAACGAGAGTTGGAACAATATTTTCAGGTCAGCCGAATCACGGTGCGTCGTGCCCTCGGTGATCTCGTGACCAGCGGATACTTGCGTCGAGAGCCGGGTCGAGGAACATTCGTTATTCGCTCTGTCATCGACGATTCTTCAAAGCGCAGATTAGGTGGGCTTGTTGAGCGTCTGAAAGCTCAAGGAAGGGATGTGTCCTCCAGAATCCTCCTCCTGGAGTGGCAGGAGCCATCGGAAAAAGTTGCCAAGATCCTTGACCTCGCACCCAACACATCTGTCTTGCGCTTCAATCGTCTACACATCGTGGAAAGAGTTCCCACAGTACTGATTCAGCATTGGCTCAAACTTTTACCCAAAGAGTGCGACGAACTTTCGATGGAGCTACTCGAGCGGATGAGTTTGTGGGATGCCCTTGAACAGCGCTGTAGCATCCGCTGTACGCACGGCGAACAGATATTGCAAGCAGTGGGGGCAAATGCCATGGAATCAGAACTGCTCGAGGTGCCGCTGGGCACACCGCTCATGTTGATCGAGTTGATCGTCGATGACGCACGAGGTAACACCGTTGCCTATCTCAAGGTAGCCTATAGAGGTAGTGACTATAAATTGCACATGCCCCTGAATTTTGCATAAGAAAAATCTCCCGAGGAGGCTCATTGTACAACACCATTTCTCCAGACACCAAGTTCACCACGTTCACTTGCAATGTACCCATCATCCAACAGGTAGACGTCCTCGTTGTAGGTGGCGGGCCAGCAGGCATCGGTGCTGCTGTCGCCGCCGCAAGGGCCGGAGCCAAGACAGCGTTGGTAGAACAGTATGGATTTCTAGGCGGATCTGCCACAACGGGCCTGGTAGGCCCTTTTATGACCTGTTTCAGCGGAGATGGTCAGACACAACTCATCGGTGGGATTTTCGATGAACTGGTGCGACGTATGGAAACCATCGACGGCGCTGTTCACCCAAAGTATGTTCGAGCAGGTAGCGCTGAAGCCGGCTATTATGTTTTTGGCCATGACCACGTTACTCCCTTTGATCCAGAGGCTCTCAAGTTGGTGGCCGATGAAATGATGATGGAGAACAATGTGAGTCTCTTTTTCCATACCTGTTTCATCAAACCATTGATGGATGGCAACTGGGTAAGAGGAGCTGTGATCCACAACAAGTCCGGCCTACAAGCGATTGCTGCACAGATCGTAATAGATTGTTCAGGGGATGCAGACGTCGCCCATCGGGCTGGCGTGCCAACTCGAACGGGTCGCCAACAGGACAGCCTGACACAGCCCATGACAATGTTTTTTCGTGTGACCAACGTCGATGATGAAACAGTAAATGCCTATGTGGCTCAGCATCCTGAAGAGAGAGGAAAACTCTTCCAATCGATTGTACAGCTCGCCAAAAAGCAAGGGGATTTCCCACTTATGCGCGACAAAGTGGGAATCTACCGCACACTCAAAAAGGGTATCTGGCGCGTGAATACCAGCCGCCTGCAAAAGTTGGACGGCACAAGTGCCCGAGATCTCGCTCGAGCCGAATTGGAAGGGCGGAAACAGGTGCAGGTACTTTTGCACTTTTTTCAAAACTATCTTCCTGGTTTTGAGGAAGCGGTGCTTATGGATACCGCCGTTCACATTGGCATTCGCGAGACGAGACGGATTGTTGGCGAATATACTCTCACCGCCGATGACCTTGGCAGCGGCAGACACTTTGAGGATGTGATTGCACTAGGATCTTTTCCTGTTGACTTGCATCCAGAAACTGGCGACGCCGGTGGTACAGATACAGGTCTCTCAAGAGGCCTCAAGACAGCACCCATCTACGAAATCCCTTTCCACTGCCTCGTGCCGAAAAGAGTTGAGCAATTGCTTGTCGCAGGACGCTCTGTGTCTGGCACTCGCGAGGCATTGGCCGCGATCCGGATAATGCCGATCTGCTTTGCCATGGGTCAGGCCGCTGGAGCTGCAGGGGCAATGGCGGTGGCTGATGAAACACCGGTACGAGATATAGATGTCGACAAATTGCAGCAAATCTTGATCAAGCAAAAGGCTGTCCTCTCTGTAGGAGAACTCTGAAACTCGACCTATCACCTGATGAGGATGGTGTTATGCACCCAGCACCTAATGAAACCCTACACCTTGTTGCTTTAGGTCAATCATTGATCGAACACGATCTCAGATTCCTTCGTGATGACCATCTCGAGCAGTTAGTTGTGCACTTGACGGCTGATGTCTGCTTTTCCAATCTTGAGGTGGCCATCAAGGACCGATTGGCCGGTCAACCTACAAAAGAAGGTCTGTACTTTCACGCCGCATCGCCCGTTGTGCTGGACTGCCTGAAGGATTTGGGCGTCAATTTACTGGCTTTGTGCAGCAACCACGCCTGGGATCTGGGCACCAAAGGCATCGTAGCAACTATACACAAAGCTAGAGAGCGAGGCTTTGTCCATGCCGGCACAGGCAAAACAATTCTGGAGGCTGCCGCACCAGCATACTTGCGAACGACCAAGGGGATCGTTGCCCTTGTTGCGATGGCTTCGGGCGCTTTGGCTTCACAGGCTATTGCGACAGATGATCGGGCGGGAGTCAACGAGTTGCGGTTGGGCCAAGACGGGACTCTGAATACAAGGGATGTAGAAAGAAACCTAGACTCGATACAAAGCGCCGCTTCGCAAGCTGACTGTGTTGTCGTATACCAACATTCTCATTACCTGGAGCCGGATCGGCAGCAAACACCAAGTTGGCAGCAACATTGGGCACGGCTGTGTATTGACGCTGGAGCAACCATGTTTGTGGGACATGGTGCTCCACTGTTGCATGGAATGGAACTTTACAAAAATTGTCCCATTTTCTACAACCTTGGTAACTTTATCTTTCATACTCGGACACCACCTGGGCACTATGAACGTTCGGTGTGGGAAAGCATATTGGTCGATTGCCATTTCCAGAACACAAGACTTTCCTCGCTGGCACTCTATCCACTTGCTCTGAGCGAAGGATTTTTGGGAGACCGCTTTTATCAGACACGTGGTGTTCCGCGCCTTGCTGAGGGAGAGAAAGGACAAAGCATTCTGGAGCGGTTTGCCAGGATGTCCAGAACCTTTGGAGTTGACATGCGCATTGTAGGAAACAGTGCCCATGTTGAGATCCAGCCTTGGAAAAGTTGATTCCTTGGCACAGCTAATACAAAAGGAAAAGTGATGATCACGGTAAAGATGAACCCAAAAGAGGGAGGCAAACTGCATCTAGATGGCCGCACCTTTGACCCACGTATCCCTTACCCTGCCGGCAGCCAGGTGCGCATCAAGAT
>Ga0180431_10008005_pt1 | contig 12197 bp, 13 predicted proteins | sample SS_ome_11_FD_132459 | JGI IMG/M metagenome (GOLD analysis project Ga0180431, IMG submission 132459) | Hypersaline lake sediment archaeal communities from the Salton Sea, California, USA - SS_1_MS_1 metaG | ecosystem: Environmental > Aquatic > Non-marine Saline and Alkaline > Hypersaline >... | reverse complement strand
TTGTCTGGAGACACGTTGAGCAACACGCGCGTGATACCCCTGGACGACAGCCATTCTACGATGGCATCGAATAGCAGTTGGCCGACGCCGTGTCTCCGGTGTTCAGACGCCACGAAGAATTGGGTGATGTATCCCGAACGTTGCCATTCGGGCATAAATGGATGTTCAGGGACATCGAAGGCCATGGCATACCCGACAGGTGTGTCTCCGGCAAGTGCCAGAATCAGCAGCATGCGTTCGTCGCCCAATCGCTGGATCACGAAGTCCGTGAACTGCTCCAGCGCTGTGGTGGAACCGCCGTAGGCCATGAGGTCCCGGTGAAGGATATCGAGGCTCTCAAGCAGCCGGGAATCGTGATGGTGCAGCCGGACGATGTGATAGGATTGTGATGGCATTGAGTTTGACCTCCGCAGTGTATATACTATAGGGTGCAGTGGTTGTCAAATTCGTCGGTGCCGTCACGCCTGGTCCCCGGTTTCCTTGCATATTTTCCCCACGCGCATATAATTGTCCCGCCTACCCAATCGACGTGTGACAGTTATCGCAATGAATGAAGGATATCCAGAATCTTCATGTGAGCGTACAGCGCAGTTGTACGTGCGCAGATCGCCGGAATGGCATAAGACTCTACAATTAGTGGAAGGTCTGGCTACGCGCGTTCTGAAGCTTGACGGACTGTTCTTGTTCGAGTTCGATAAGGATTCGGAGCGGTGGCCTCTGTTCATCCTGCGTGCTACAACGGAAGAGTTTCCTCCACAGACTCACGTGCCTGTGAGTGAAGATATTATGACAGTCCTGACACAGGTGGCTGAATCTCCATTTGTGGCGGGCGTGTCACATCTGCCCGGCGAACTGGAGCCTCTGTTCTCTTTCATCACCCGGGACAGGTGCGCAGTAGCTCTGATTGCGGCAGTCCATCACGAGGGACGTTTGTGGGGTTATCTGGTCGGTTGCTCGGTGCAGGATCGTTCCTTCACTTCGGTTGAACGCTCCACCTTTTCCTCGCTCGCTGCGTGTGTTGCCATGGCTGTGGAGAACGCGCGTTTGCGGGCAGAAACGGTGTCTCGGTTGTCGGAGGCAATGAGCCTTCGAACAGTCAGTTCTGCCCTGGTCGAGGAACGCAGTCTGGATGCGATTCTTGCGGTCGTGATTGATGAGGCCATCCGCCTGCTCGACGCCAGCGATGCCCTGGTCTTGCTTTTGGAAGAAGGAGGGAACTGGTTTCGAGTGTGTGCGCGCGCAGGTCCTGATCTCAGTGGACTCACCAGCGGACGAATGTCGGTTGAAGATTCCCTCAACGGTCTGGTGGTGGCGACTGGTCAACCACTGATAAGTAACGATGTGTTGACAGATCCGCGGGCCAATCGATCCCGGGCGGAGCGTTTGAACGTGCATACGGTGGCCATCGTTCCGCTCAAGTGCCGACATAAGACGATCGGCACGATAGCTGTACATAACAAACGTGACAGTTACTTCAGTCGAGCTGATCTGGAAGTTCTGTGTCCTTTTGCCAACCAGGCAGCAATAGCAATTGATAATGCGCAGCTTTTCGACGATCTATTGTGTGCCAGGTCTGAGATCCAGCGGAAGGCGCATGAGCTCCAGGAGCTGCTGGTTCAGACCATAGAGATTCAGGAAGACGAGCGCCGTCGTATCGCAACTGACATTCACGACCGGGTGGTTTCGCGGATCGTGGGAGCGCTGTACGAGGTGCAAACCTGTGTTCAACTCCATCAACGTTCAAAGAGTCTTGATGGGCAGTTGCAACTGCTCAATGAGTTGTTGAACGAGGCGGTGGAGAACACGCGTGCGTCCATCTACAATCTGTGGCCTGCCACCCTCGATCATATGGGCTTGATACCCGCCTTACGGGAGCTTCTTAGCTCCCATGAAAGGAGAGTGGGCATACGGCATTCTCTGCGTGTGTATGGTTCTCCTTATGAGTTGTTGCCGGCTACCAAGATAGCAGTCTATCGGATTGCCCAGGAGGCCTTGAACAACGTTCGTCAATACGCTGATGCAACTTCGGTAGACGTGACGGTCCGGTTTGGTCCAAAGCGAGTTCACATTATTATTCAGGACAATGGGAAGGGATTTGACATCTCGAGCGTGCTGCTTACTCCCCCTGGGTCTCACATTGGGCTTATCGGCATGCGCGAACGAGCACTGAGCGTCGAAGGCAACCTACGCGTGGAATCCGTGCCTGGCGAGGGTAGCCGGGTTATCTTGGAGGTTCCGGTCGGTGAATCAGAAGTCCGAGAGGGAAGAGAATAGGGCGATGGCCCCCATTCGTGTCATAATAGTCGACGATCATGTCGTCGTACGGCGTGGTCTGTGCAGCATGCTGGCCGATGCCGAGGATGTCGAGATCGTGGGTGAGGCGTCCGATTCCGGGGAGGCCATTGAACGGGTGATGCATTTGTATCCTGACATTCTCTTGCTGGACATTCGAATGCCAGGAATGGATGGGCTGAGACTCCTGCGTTGTCTCAAAGAGAGACTTCCAGATCTCAAGGTTATCATTCTGACAAACTACGATGATGAGCAGTTTCTGTTAGAGGCTTTCCGGTCGGGGGCTTATGGTTACCTGATGAAGAATGTAGGCCGGGAAGATCTATTGGAGGCGTTGCGCACTACCTATCAGGGTAAGCGCATGTTGTCGCCGGAGCTGATAGATAAGGTCCTGGAGCGATTCGTAGAACTTGGCCGACACCAGGTGATGGATCAATTCAATCTATCGGAGAAAGAGATTGAACTACTCGGGCTAGTAGCCGAGGGTGCTACCAACCGGCAGATCGCTGAGCGACTATACTGGAGCGAGAGCACTGTCAAGCGTAAGCTCTCGGATGTCTTCGAGAAACTGGACGTTTCCGACCGCGCTCAGGCTATCGCCGCGGCTGTGCGACGCGGTCTGATATGAGTATCCCCTATATTGTTATTCCTCGGTTCTTTATGTTGATCAATTCTGTGTTCCCTTCCTTTGCCTTCTGACCCGTTTGGGTCACAATTTGGCCTGCTTACCCCTTGACGGGCAGTCGATTTAAGGCAATAATGGCATTATTACACGCCACGCCTATTTTCTCCCGGATGTAGTTTATCCGCAATCATCGGTGCTTTGTCGAAGCGTGGAGGTAGCCCCCATATGGAAGCAAAAACAGTGAGTAGTATTGCTCTTCGCCTTCTCCAGATAGAACAGAGATTCGAGTCATATTGCGCTCTGTACGAGGAAGAGTTAAGAGAGATTAAGGTTGCGCTGAATCAGCTTCGTGAAGATGTCCTCAAGTTGCACCGCAGCGTGGAAGCTGACGGCAAGTACGACTTCGTAGTCGTTCCGGAAACTGAATCCTCATCCTCAAGGGAAAACCCTGAGGATTTGTCTGTTTTGACTCTCTAGGAGTGATGCCATACGGATTGTTCCAGTCCGTTGGGTCGCCGACATTCGATTGTATCACTGTTGTCGTCAGGAGTGTGACAGAAATGCGGGTATTGGATCATCCAATTCTAGGCAAAGCGAATCCCGGCAAGGCGGTCACCATTGAGGTAGACGGGCAGCCGGTTTGCGCATTTGAGGGAGAACCCATCGCTGCAGCGCTAGTTGCCGCGGGTTACAAAGTGCTTCGCTATACGGCGAAGCGGGACGAGCCGCGGGGAGTCTACTGTGCGATTGGCCAGTGTACTGACTGTACGATGACGGTGAACGGGCGGCCCAACGTCCGAACGTGCGTCACGCCAGTCGTTGACGGGATGAAGATCAAGACACAGCATGGATTGGGTATGTGGGAGGAGGCGGATCAGAATCCGTGGGCGGATTGTTCAAATCGGAAGGCAGGGGAATGAGCACAGGCGTAGCATTCGACGGCATTCCATCGGAGGAGGAGTTGTGGAATTCCCCAGGCTATCCCAAACCTGAGGATTTCGAGAGGGGCCCAATTGCGGTCATCGAGTGTGTGCAGGAGATTCCGTGCAATCCCTGCGAGATGGCCTGCCATCACGGTGCCATCGTCGTTGGAGATCCCATCACCAATCTTCCTCGTTTCGACGCTGACCTGTGTACGGGTTGTGGTCTCTGTATCGCGAAGTGCCCTGGTCAGGCGATTTTTGTGGTCCATTTGCACTATTCGGACGAGGAGTCGTTGGTAAGCTTTCCATTTGAGTATCTCCCGTTGCCCGAGGTCGATGGGCTGGTCAACGTGGTCAACAGGGCTGGAGAGGTGGTGTGTCGGGGCAGGGTGACCAAGGTTCAAGACCCACGCTCATTCGACTGCACGCCGGTCGTCACCATTGCCGTTCCCAAGGCTTTCGCGCACCATGCGCGGGGTATACGCAGGGCATAGAGCGTCCTCTTACGCATTATACGCATCATGCATCACGTTTCACGCTTCACGCATCACGCCTGTGGGAGGTTTGTATGGCTGAAGATGGAGACAAGATCATTTGTCGCTGCGAGGAAGTTACTGAAAGGGAAATTCTTGAAGCGATTGACGAGGGGTGTGACTCTGTGACCTGGGTCAAGCGCAGGACCAGGGCCGGTATGGGTTTGTGCCAGGGGCGGACGTGCGGGCGGTTGGTGGTCAGGATGGTTGCCAGGCAGACGGGGCAGGACATTGCCGAGATATTGCCTGACACACGGCGTCCTCCGGTCAGGCCGATCCCTCTGGACATTCTGGAGCAGCATTCTGAAGCAGACGGATGACGTTTCACGCTTCACGTTTCACGCATTACGCATTACCACACCATCCGAAGGATGAGAGATGACTTCGTTACGAGCTGATGTAGTTATCATTGGTGCAGGGACGACTGGGCTATCGGCCGCCTACGAGTTGGCGAAGGCGGGGGTTGACGTCATGCTTGTGGACAGGGGATTCCTGGCACAGGAGGCGTCGGGGCGCAACCCTGGAGGCATTCGCCAGATGGGGCGGGATATTGACGAGGTGCCTGTCATCGTTGCAGCGATGAGACGATGGCATACGTTGGAGGAAGAGTTGGGCTGCTCTATCGAGCTGGACCCAGATGGCTATTTGTGGGTTGCACTGAATGAGCAGGAACTGGAGGTGCAGAAGAAGCTGGTGGAGCGGGATGCTGCTTACGGCATCGAGGAGTATATTCTGGACAGGGACGAACTCAAGAAGTTGGCGCCAGCCATATCAGACTTTCCTTGCGGTGCTCTGTATTGCCCGACCGATATGATGGCGAACCCGTTCCTGGTGACCAAAGGCTATTATGACGCTGCGAGGCGGCATGGGGCCCGGTTTCTCTTTGGTACCGAAGTTGTGGATCTTCGTGTCGAGGGAGGGCGCGTCTGTGGCGTGGTGACGAGCCAGGGTGAAATCGCGACGGGGGTGGTGATCGACGCGGCAGGGCCGTGGTCACACGAGATCGCCAGTATGGCTGGTGTCGACGTTCCAATTGTGCCATGTCCAAATCAGTTCATCCTGTGTGAGCCGATGCCACCTATCCTGCCCCCGTTTATCTTGATAAGCAGCATTGCTGTATGTCGGCAGCCCGCCCGTCCGGGGCACAATCAGGTGTTCATCGGAAACACCAATGCGCCTGGTGGAATTATGGGGTGCAGCAAGGCGACGGACTATGGCGAGCTCCTTAGGACGACCGCGAATATTCTCAAGATCGTGCCTGCCTTTCGCGGACTCAACGTCATCCGCACGTGGGTCGGTATCCTCGCCTTCACACCTGACGACAACTTCATATTGGGGTACGTGGAACAGGTGGAGGGGTTGGTCCTGGCGTGCGGGTTCTCAGGGCACGGCTTTGCTCTGACGCCCATGATCGGCCAGTTGCTCCGTGAGCTCATCGTCGACGGTGAGACTTCCCTCAATATGGCGCCCTTCCATCTCGACCGATTTGAGAAGGGGCCGGTGGAGGCGGACAGACTACGTCCGAAAGAGCTTCATTTTGCCCATCAGCACGTAAGCGCGGACAGACTATGTCCGACTGACTAATGGAAACGCACCGCCGTAGAACAGGCGGTGCTGGGTTGGGTCATCTTACGCATTACGCATTACGCAAGGGGGGGATGTATGAAGCTGGGAGTAAACGCTGACATTTTCCCGAGAGAGATCGGGTTTGACGAGATGATTCGCCTCACGGGAGACCTGGGTTACACAGGGATCGAGTTCAATGTACAGGCGTATGATGTGCTGCCCAGGCTGTGGGACAAGCGCCGGAGGCGGGACCTGCTGGCACTGGCCCGGCAGAACGGCGTCGAGTTCCCGTCGATATGTATGAATACTCATCGCACGTGGAGCTTCGCTGATCCAGATCCGCACATCAGGGAGGCGGGAGTCAGTCTTCTCAATGAGATTATCGACCTGGCGGTGGATCTGGAGGCGGGGGTTGTTCTCTTGTGTGCGTGGGATGGCGAGGGGCTGGCACCGGAGAACTCGTGGGAGCTGTTCAAGGCGAGTCTGTCGCGAGCGATCCCGATGGCAGAGCAGAAAGGGATAACGTTGGCACTGGAGGCGGTTGGCTGCGATTTTCTGCTCACTTCAGCGGATCTGATGCGGATGATCTCGGAGATAGCGGACACACTACGTCCGGGGGCGGATTGTCTGGGTATTTATCTGGACGTGGGGAACGCGGCTTCCATCGGTTTGCCGGTGGTCGAGGAGATCAGGGCTGCCGGGCAGCGGGCGTGTCAAATGCACTTCAAGGACGCTGCGGATGGGGCATCCGAGGCCGAGTTCTTCTCTCAGACAGTGCCCCTGGGAGAAGGTATCGTCGATTTTGAAGAGGCCGTACGTGCTCTTGAGGAGATAGGGTTCGACGGGTACGTGCTCGTGGAGGTGCCGGTTGCTCCTGATGATCCTATCAGGATAGCTCGGGAGAGCAAAGCTTTCCTGGACGCGCTCGGATTGGGACAATCCGCGTTTGGTTCGTGAGGAGATGATCTGATGGCGGTGGAGGGTATGGACAGGTCTAACTTGCTACCCGATGAGCTACCTGCAGGTGCTGAGGTCTTATGTGAGGGCCAGGCGATTGGCCAGCGCATGAAAGTCGGCCCGGCACTGTACATGAAGGAGCACGGTGTTGCTTCCGAGGCGGAGTACAAGAGGCGGATGAGGGCCAAGGGCCAGGTTATGTTTCACGCCCAGTACAGCGCTACCTCCTGGGAAGAGACGGCCAGGGGGCTCAGGTATATTTACGACGAGGTAACCAGCCGAGGCGGGCGCGTCGATCGGTGGGGGCTGTCGCTCGATCGAGTGATGGGGCTCCCTCCTGAGATGAGAGCGCGCGCGCCGAGGGAAACAGGCGTTCAGTTGCACACGCACGAGGAGTGGGGGCAGGTTGGGCAGGTGCTACCGATACCGATCCATTTTGGGGATCACATCGTGGGAACGCCGGCGTCGATGGATAACCTGAGATTGGCGCTCGAGACGGGGGGTACGACCATCGGGAATATGGCGCACTACTTCGCCTACGAGTACCCAGGTTGGACAGATCAAGTGACCAGGACCGTGGATACTGTCAAGGCGTTGGGGGCCATCGCTGCATTGAAGGATAAGGGGGTGGTGATTGAGTCAAATCTGAACGATGGTTTGGGGTCGATTTTCCACGATGTGACCAGTTCCATCGGTTGGGCGATGCTCGAGAAGTATATCATTGAGGATCTGATCGGCGCCGAGTTGGTGCACGTTTTTGGGAACGTGGTGACAGACGTGCATCTGCGGCTGGCGATCTTGTTTGCGATCGATGAGATTCACGGTGGCGAGACCGCAGGGCCACACGTCAATGCCAACTCGATCGTCACCGACGACGCTGACAGGAACGCAGCCATCGTGGGTTCCTACCTGTTCTTTGACATCGTGGGGCAGTTGAGAAGGCCGACCGGGCACGCGATTTACCCGCTCCCGTTGACTGAGTACGCACGCGTTCCCTCGCCTGAGGAGGTCGTCCAGGTGCAGATATTGGCCCACCAGATGGAACAGGAGGCCCGGCGGGCGGCCGATCTCGTGGATTTTCGTCCCATAGAGCGTCTCAAGAAGCGCCTCCTCGAGGGAGGGCAGGTATTCCGCGATAGGACGCTGAGGGAGCTGGACCATATAGGGATCGACACCACAGACCCGATTGAGATGCTGTTTGCGCTGCGCAGGATCGGCGCCTGGCGGCTCGAGGAACTGGTCGGGATTGGAAGACGGGATGATGATCTCCTGGAGGGAGATGGGCTCACGGTGCCGAGCGACATGTTCAGCTATGCGATCGCCACAGGGGAGAAACTCCAGCAGGGTTTGCGGGAGAGGGGTTTGTCTCAGCGGTTGAGGGGCAAGAAGGTCATTCTTGCGTCCACGGACGTGCACGAGTTTGGCAAGTTTGTCGTGGAAATGGTGCTCAAGGAAGCCGGCGCTCAGGTAGTGGATATGGGGGTGAGCGTAGATGCGGATGCCATTGTGAAGACAGCCGTCAGGGCCGGCGTGCATGCCATCTGTATAAGCACACATAATGGCATGGCTCTGGAGTATGCAGGTGGCCTTCTTGAGGAGATGAAACGCAGTGAGTTTGAAGTCCCCGTGTTCATGGGCGGCAAGTTGAATCAGGACATAGAGGGCAAGCTGCCCCGGGACGTGACCACAGACCTGGAGGAAATGGGAATTACTCCCTCCAAGGATGTCTTATTTATGGTAGAGAAGTTGGGAGGTGTTCGCTGAGCATCGGGTACCAGCACCGCCTGTTCTCAGGGGGTACGCATTCGGGAAACGGAGGAGAATCGTTATGGAATATCTGGTGAAGCAATTGCTCAATGGCCTGGCAGCAGGGAGTATCTACGCTCTGGTTGCCGTGGGGTACAACATGGTGTACGGTATCCTGGAGCTGATCAACTTTGCCCACGGTGATATTTATATGGTCGGTACTTTCACGACGCTGATGCTGGTGTGGTGGGGTGTTCCGTTTCCCCTGGCCCTGCTGGGAGGATGCCTGTCCGGGGGATTGTTGGCCATCACCGCGGAGCGAATGGCCTACCGGCCTGTCCGTAACGCGCCCCGGGTGGTACCCATGCTCAGTGCTGTCGGGGTGGCCTGGATCATGAGGAACCTCGCCCAACTGATATGGGGTACCGAGACATTCCCCTTCCCGGAAGTTCTGCCGACGAAAATTATCGAGGTCGGTCCTTACAACATCAACTCCTTGCAGTTGATCATCTTTGGCCTGGCCGTGGTGATGATGATGATCCTGATGGTGCTGGTCAAGAGGACCAAGATGGGTAAGGCTGTTCGTTGTCTGGCGCAGGACATTCCCGCTGCCCAACTCATGGGTATCTCAGTGAACAAGACCATCCAGTTGGTCTACTTCCTGGGAGGTGCTCTGGGCGTCGTCGGCGGGGTTCTGTTCTCTATGTATTACGCCGTGTGGATCGGTATGGGGTTCCTGGGAACGATGATGGCCTGGATCTCGTGTATCATCGGCGGTATCGGCAGTTTGGAAGGGGCTCTGATCGGTGGGTTGTTGTTGGGTGTGGGGCAGTCCTTGATCTCGGGCTTTGTCTCGTCTGCGTACCGCGATGCGATTTCCTACGGTCTGATTATGTTCATGTTGCTCTTCAAACCGACAGGCATATTCGGCCGCCAGGTAGCAGAGAAGGTGTGATGTGCCATGACTAGTCGAGTATTGGAGTTCATCAACAAGAATCGTACCCGACTGTTGGTCTACGTTGTGGGGTTGGCGGCTGTGCTCTTGCTGCCGTTGTATGTACCCAACGACTATGTGTTTCGGATCATCGTCACCGTTGTCATCGCCATTCCGCTGGCTTTGTCCCAGAACCTGATCACGGGGTATGCGGGCATGTTGACCCTGGGACAGGCGGCTTTCTATGGCATTGGCGCCTATACTTCGGCGCTGCTCGTCATGCGGTTGGGTGTGGCCTGGCCAGTCGCCCTTCTGGCCTCGGGTTTGCTGGCCGGCATTCTCGGGATTCTGTTGGGGTTCCCGTGCCTGCGAGTGGGGAGCGACTACCTGACGCTGATGACGATCGGCTTCGGCGAGATCTTCAGGGTAGTGGCCTTGCACTGGATGGCGCTCACCCGCGGGCCCATGGGATTGCCCGGTGTTCCCCCTCCTCAGATCGGTCCATGGGTCTTCAACACCAACACCGAACTCTATTACCTCTACCTGGTCCTGGCGGTGCTGTGTTACTTCACCATGCACCGCCTGGTCAATTCCTACGTCGGCCGGGCCTTCTCCGCTATCCGAGAGGATGAGACGGCGGCCTCTGCGATGGGCATCAACCTGGCCTTCTACAAAGTTCTGGCGTTCGCTTTTGGCACCTTCTGGGCCGGGATCGCCGGCAGCATGTTGGCCCATTTCCTTGCCTTTGTCGGTCCTATGACTTTCAACATGGATGAATCTCTCCTGCACATGCAGATGGCCATCCTGGGGGGATTGGGAAGCATGCCTGGTTCTATCCTGGGTGCAGCCATATTGATCAGTGTGCCCCAGATATTCCAGTCTCTGTACGAATACCGAATGCTTCTCAACGGGGTGCTGATGGTTGTGTTGATGATCTGGCGGCCGCAGGGGATACTGGGTGTCGCTGCTTCCGCAAAGGCTACTCGGGGGCGCCTGCAACAGTGGTTCGCCGGGGTTTTCGGGAAGAGAATACCGGCTCCGGCCGTCGAAGAGTAAGTGCGCGGGAGACCCAGCACCGCCTGTTCTACGGCGGTGCGGCCAGCAGGTGAGAACAGGAGCTATGTCAGATGGCGATTTTGGAAGCGAACAATGTCTCGATAAATTTCGGTGGCGTGAAGGCGGTGGTTGATCTGAGCCTGACGGTCGAAGAAGGGCAGATATTGGGCATTATCGGCCCCAACGGCTCTGGAAAGACCACCTTCTTCAATATCCTGACCGGAATCTATCGCCCTACGAGCGGTGCGTTCACTTTCAGGGGGCAGGACATCACTGGCCAGCCGGCTCATGCCATTACGCGGCAGGGTATTGTCAGGACGTTTCAGAACATCCGGCTGTTCAGCAACATGTCTGTGCTGGACAATGTGTTGGTTGGTGGCCATTGCCACGTGGGGGCTTCTCTGTGGCACGTGCTCTTGCGTAATCAAAACAAGGATGAAACGGAGAAGCGTCTCAGAGATAGGGCGTACGAACTACTCCGTTTTGTGGGCCTGGAGGATAGGGTCGATGAGTTTGCCGCCAATTTGCCCTACGGTGAGCAAAGGCGGCTGGAGTTGGCCAGGGCCCTGGCCAGTGAACCGAGCGTATTGCTGCTGGATGAGCCGACGGCGGGCATGAATGACAGTGAGGCCCGGTATATCATGGAACATATTCGCAGGATCCAGGAAATGGGGGTGACTGTCCTCCTGATAGAGCACAACATGAGGGTCATGATGGGCACCGCCGAGTGGATCGTGGCTCTGGATGCCGGGTGCAAGATAGCTGAAGGCATCCCGCGAGAGATCCAGCGCGATGAGAAGGTGATCAAGGCGTACCTGGGGGAGGAAGAGTAGCGGTGTTGCACATAAGAGATCTTAACACCTTTTACGGCCACGTCCACGCGTTGAAAGGGGTCTCTCTGGACATCGAAGAGGGCGAGATCGTGACGTTGATCGGCAATAATGGCGCTGGAAAGAGTACTCTCTTGAAGACCATATCTGGATTGGTCCCGGCGAAGTCGGGTTCGATCGAGTTCTATGACCGGCGTATTGAGGGGCTGCCGAGCGAGGAAATCGTCCGCCTGGGCATCTCGCAGGCGCCGGAGGGACGCCGGGTGTTTCCCCGCTCCAGCGTGTTGGAAAACCTGGAGATGGGAGCCTTCGTCAGAGATGATCACGCGGAAATTCGCCAGGACATCGATGCGATGATGGCCCGCTTTCCGATCTTACGCGAGCGAAAGCACCAGTTGGCGGGCACCCTCAGCGGTGGAGAACAGCAAATGCTGACGATTGCTCGGGCGCTGATGTCCAGGCCGAAGCTGCTGATGTTGGATGAGCCCTCGCTGGGGTTGATGCCCACGCTGGTGAAGGAGGTTTTCGAGATCATCAAGGAGATTCACGCTGAGGGGACTACCATTCTCCTGGTCGAGCAGAATGCGCGCAAGGCCCTGGGCGTCGCCGATCGAGGTTACGTGTTGGAGACCGGCAATATTGTCTTGCAAGGCGGGGCGGAAGACCTGCGCAACAACGACAACGTACGCAAGGTCTACCTGGGAGAAGAGTAGTGCGTGTCATTACGCATTACGC
>Ga0180431_10008003_pt1 | contig 12197 bp, 10 predicted proteins | sample SS_ome_11_FD_132459 | JGI IMG/M metagenome (GOLD analysis project Ga0180431, IMG submission 132459) | Hypersaline lake sediment archaeal communities from the Salton Sea, California, USA - SS_1_MS_1 metaG | ecosystem: Environmental > Aquatic > Non-marine Saline and Alkaline > Hypersaline >... | reverse complement strand
TTTTCATATTGTTACCCATCTCCTCCTTTCGGTAAAAAACTTGGAACACTACTTCTTCTTCTATATCGTATATTCCTTGCCGTTTTTTTAATAAAATGAAAATGATTTGTTTATACTATAGAAAAAAGATATCAAAAGGATGTTGTTGTGTGAGGTATAATCAAAGAATGGGCAGAGCGATCCATGAGCAAGATGCAAATCTGCATCTAAAGGATCATGCGGATCCGGAGCAAGCCGGCTTTATGGAAGAAACGGCGACTGAGCTGGGGCTCGCGTCCAAAGAATCAATTCAGAATAAAAAGAACCGCAAATAGGGTTGACATGCACACTTAACACTCGTATTATAATATAAATTAGTGTACATATGAGTTGAACTGAAGATGGAGAATAGTAGGCAAGAGTACGTGAAAAGAGAGGAACCGCCCTGGGCTGAAAGCGGTCTGCACGGTATCTTGACCGAATGAACACTCCGAAGGTTTCCCGCTGAAAGCCCGGCAGAACTTGCGAGCAATTAGGCGGCGGACGTGAACCTGCGTTAAAGGCATGAGCGGGAACGGGTTGATCGTTCCAACTAGGGTGGCACCACGGGTATAACTCTCGTCCCTACTATTGGTTTTATAGTAGGTTCGGGGGTTTTTTTATTTCCATAAATGAAAAAAAGCATTTAAGTCATGAGGAGGATTTAAAAATGGGATTTAATATTCCAAGGGGAACACAAGATATTCTCCCAGGAGAATCGGAACGCTGGCAATACGTCGAAAAGATTGCGAGAGAAACGTGTCACGCATATCAATATAAAGAAATCCGGACGCCTATTTTTGAACATACAGAACTATTTTCCCGCGGGGTGGGAGAATCGACCGATATCGTGCAAAAGGAAATGTACACATTCGCAGACAAAAAAGGAAGAAGCCTGACGCTTCGTCCTGAAGGCACTGCATCAGCAGTACGCTCTTTTGTGGAAAACAAACTTTTTGCTAATCCGGTTCAGCCGACGAAACTTTACTACATTGGACCGATGTTCCGCTATGAAAGGCCGCAGACAGGCCGCTACCGCCAATTTTATCAATTCGGCATCGAAGCGATCGGTTCGAACGATCCGGCGATTGACGCGGAAGTCATTGCCTTGGCGATGAGCGTATACCGGAAAGCGGGTCTCAGCAATCTGAAGCTGGTCATTAACAGCCTCGGCGACAAAGAGAGCCGAACCGCTCACAGAGAAGCGCTGATCCGCCACTTTGAGCCGAGGATCGACGAGTTTTGTTCAGACTGTCAAAAACGGCTCCGGCAAAATCCGCTGCGGATTCTGGACTGTAAAAAAGACAGGGATCATGAACTGCTGAAAACCGCTCCTTCTATTCTTGACTACTTAAATGAAGAATCCAAAGCCTATTTTGCGAAAGTGCAGCAATATCTGACCGACATCGGCATTGCGTTTGAGGTCGATCCGAACCTGGTGAGAGGTCTTGACTATTACAATCACACAGCTTTTGAAATCATGAGCAATGCCGAAGGTTTCGGAGCGATTACAACGCTTGCTGGCGGAGGGCGCTATGACGGCCTTACCGAGGAGTTCGGCGGACCGAAAGCGCCGGGCATCGGCTTTGCAATGAGTATCGAACGTCTTCTCGCCGCACTTGACGCGGAAAATGTGAAAGTCGGAGCGGATGAAGGCATTGACTGCTATATCGTGACACTTGGCGACAAAGCCAAAGACTATTCTGTATCCCTCCTTTATAAATTGAGAGAAGCAGGAATTTCCGCCGAAATCGACTATGAACAGAAAAAAATGAAAGGCCAGTTTAAATCCGCCGACCGTCTCAATGCGAAATATATCGCTGTTTTGGGCGAGGATGAACTGAGCCAAAATCAAATGAATGTCAAAGATGCGAAAACAGGAGATCAACAGGCCATCGGCCTCGATGAATTCATCCGTTTTTTGAAAACAAACACTGAAAGTTAAAGGAGAGGACCGCTTTGTTTGGACGAACGTATTATTGTGGCGAAATAACGGAGAAGGTGATCGGAGAATCCGTCGTTTTAAAAGGATGGGTTCAAAAAAGACGCGATCTCGGAGGCTTGATTTTTATTGATTTGAGAGACCGCACCGGCATTGTGCAGGTTGTATTTAATCCCGACGTTTCCAAAGACGCCCTTGAAACAGCTGAAAGCATCCGCAGCGAATATGTGCTTGACATTACAGGAAAAGTCGTTGCCCGTGAAGAAGCAACAGTCAATCCGAACTTGAAAACCGGAAGAATCGAAATCCAAGCGGAATCGGTCAATGTGCTGAGTGCGGCCAAAACGCCGCCTTTTGCGATCAGCGACCAGGCTTCAGAAGTGTCTGAAGACATCAGGTTGAAGCACCGCTATCTCGACTTGCGCCGACCGGAGATGTTCAACACCTTAAAAATGCGGCATAACGTTACAAAAGCCGTCCGCAGCTTCCTTGATGACAACGGCTTTATCGATATTGAAACACCGGTGTTGACAAAAAAAACGCCTGAAGGAGCGCGCGACTATCTCGTACCGAGCCGCGTCCATGAAGGAGAATTTTACGCGCTGCCGCAGTCTCCGCAGCTTTTCAAACAGCTGTTGATGGTGTCCGGCTTTGACCGCTATTATCAAATCGCACGCTGCTTCAGGGACGAAGATTTGCGCGCCGACCGCCAGCCGGAGTTTACGCAGATCGATATCGAAATGTCATTTATGAACCAGGAAGACATCATGAAGCTCGCTGAAGAAATGATGGCGAAAGTCATGCTCGAAACGCACGGTGTGGATATTTCTCTGCCGCTGCCGAGAATGTCATATCAGGATGCGATGAACCTTTACGGATCCGACAAACCGGATACCCGCTTTGACATGCTTTTGACCGATGTATCAGAAAACGTAAAGGATTCCGATTTTAAAGTGTTTGCGTCAGCTGTGGCAAACGGAGGCGCGGTTAAAGCGATAAACGTTAAAGGCGCTGCATCTAAATATTCGCGGAAAGACATTGACGCACTCGGCGAATTCGCCGCAAACTACGGGGCGAAAGGGCTGGCATGGCTGAAAGCCGAAGCGGACGGACTGAAAGGCCCGATTGCGAAGTTCTTCCAGGACGAAAAACAGCAGGTGCTCATTGAAGCGCTTGACGCGAAGGAAGGGGACCTCATCCTCTTTGTCGCAGACCGGCTGGAAGTCGCCAATGACGCGCTCGGCGCGCTGCGCTTAAAGCTCGGAAAAGAATTGAATCTGATCGATGAAAGCTTGTTCAACTTTTTATGGGTCGTTGATTGGCCGCTTCTTGAGTATGATTCAGAAGAAGGACGTTTCTATGCGGCACACCACCCGTTCACGATGCCTGTCCGGGAAGACCTTGATCTGGTCGACACGAATCCGGAAGACATGAAAGCGCAAGCCTATGATCTTGTCTTAAACGGCTATGAGCTGGGCGGTGGATCAATCCGTATTTTTGAAAAAGATGTTCAGGAGAAAATGTTTGCGCTTTTGGGCCTATCTGAGGAAGAGACGAAAGAGCAGTTCGGCTTCCTGCTTGAAGCGTTTGAATACGGGGCTCCCCCGCACGGCGGAATCGCGCTCGGCCTTGACCGGCTTGTGATGCTGCTCAGCGGCCGCACCAACCTGAGAGATACGATCGCATTCCCGAAAACGGCAAGCGCAAGCTGTTTGTTGATGGAAGCACCTAGCGAAGTGGACAGCGCCCAGCTCGATGAGCTGCACCTGTCAATCAACCGCAAAGTTCGACAGTAAATTGTAAAATATACGGCTGTACATCCCATTGAAAATCAAAGGGACGTATGATATCATTTTTAACAAATAAAGTCCTGATGTGTTTGTTGTACACCTAGTTTTGACCGAACATTTTTTTACTTGGGAGTTCGACGTTTCCAAATGGAGCAAATGCCTCTTATCACTCGTGTGCTCAGGAGGACTTGCAAAGTTTGGAACAGAACACCCACCTGCCGAGAGCGGGATCAAAACGAAGGAATACGACAACGGCACAATCGGGACTTTTTTTGTGCTTGAAAAGGCCTTTTTCGGCCATACATAGGATAATCTATGAGGCGAAGCGAAAAAATATGACGGGAAAATGAAATAGACCGCTTGTTTAATCACCCGATTATGATAAGATACTATCGGTAACTGTTAATAAAGATGGAGTGAGATTCTTGTTACATCAGTTTTCACGCAATGAATTAGCGATTGGAAAAGAAGGTTTAAATATTTTAAAAAACAGCACGGTCGCCGTTTTAGGCGTCGGCGGGGTCGGCTCTTTCGCCGCGGAAGCGCTCGCCCGTTCTGGTGTCGGCAGAATCGTGATGGTCGATAAAGACGATGTTGACATCACCAATGTCAACCGTCAGCTGCCGGCTTTACTTTCAACGGTCGGACAGCCGAAAGTGGACTTAATGAAAACGAGAATCGCCGATATTAATCCTGAGTGTGATGTCATCGCTTTAAAAATGTTCTATACCGAAGAGACGTATGAACAGTTTTTTGCTTATGAACCGGATTATGTAATCGACGCGTCAGACACGATTCATTATAAAATTCACTTAATGAAAGAGTGCCTGAAGCGGGACATCAACATCATTTCAAGCATGGGAGCGGCCAATAAAACAGATCCGACAAGGTTCCAAGTGGCCGATATTTCAAAAACCCACACCGATCCGATTGCAAAAGTCATCCGGACGAGGCTTCGCAAGGAAGGCATTACGAAAGGCATTAAAGTCGTCTTTTCTGACGAAAGCCCGATCGTGATCCGCGAAGACGTACGCCAAATCGTCGGAAATGACGAAGCGAAAATCCGCAAAGCGCAGATGCCGCCGTCTTCGAATGCTTTTGTTCCGTCAGTCGCAGGCTTGATCATGGGCGGCCATGTGATCATGGAGCTTTTGAAAGATATCCCGATCAAAAGGGTGAAAGATAAGTAATACAAAAATGACGGCAACGGTGCTGTCGTTTAAGATTGTTGACAAAATCCCAAAACTAAAAGCCGTTTTGGGATTTTGTCATCCTTTAAAGCTCAGTGTAATAATAAACAGCCTGTTCCCCATATGAAAAGGGAACAGGCTGTTTATTATTTTTGTTTCATCAGCTTGTCATATACTTGTTTCAGCGCGAGCTCAAATTTTCCTGTCTGCTTCGGCTGATAGTAAACTTTGTTTTTCAGCGGATCAGGCAGGTACTGCTGTTTGACCCAGCCGTTCTCGTAATTGTGCGGATATTTGTATTCGACGCCTCTGCCAAGCTCTGCGGCTCCTTTATAATGGGCGTCTTTTAAATGGTTCGGCACATCGCCGATCTTTCCGGAACGGACATCTGACAGCGCTTCGTCAACCGCAAGGATCGCCGAGTTCGATTTAGGAGACAGGCAAAGCTCGATCACGGCGTTGGCGAGCGGAATCCTTGCCTCCGGAAATCCGATTCGTTCCGCCGTTTGAATAGCTTGAAGCGTTCTTCCTCCAGCCTGCGGACTCGCCAGGCCGATATCTTCATAGGCGATAACAAGCAGCCTCCGTGCAAGGCTTTCCAAATCCCCCGCTTCAATGAGCCTTGCCAGATAATGAAGTGCCGCATTGACGTCAGAGCCTCTGATCGATTTTTGGAAAGCGGAAATGACATCATAATGCGCGTCTCCATCTTTGTCGTGGACAAAGCTTTTTTTCTGCAGGCATTCTTCTGCGATTTCCAATGTAATGCGGATGGTTCCTTCGCTGTTTTCCTTTGTGGACAATACGGCAAGCTCGAGCGCATTCAAAGCGGAGCGGACATCGCCGCCGCAGCCGCGGGCCATATGGTCAAGGGCTTCATCGTCGAGAGCAACATCATACGAACCGAGGCCTCTGTGTTCATCCTCAAGTGCCCGTTTAATGGCCGCTTTGATTTGTTCAGAGTTTAATGGCTGCAGCTCGAAAATCTGCGTTCTGCTTCTGATCGCCGGATTGATCGCATGGTACGGGTTGGCTGTCGTCGCCCCGATCATAATAATCATGCCGTTTTCCAAATACGGAAGGAGAAAGTCCTGCTTGCCTTTGTCAAGCCGGTGCACTTCATCAAGGATTAAGATGACCTGCCCCGACATTTTGGCTTCGGCGGCAACGGCTTCCATGTCCTTTTTATTATTGATGACAGCGTTCAGCTTTCGGAAAGCGATGCTTGTGCTGCCGGCAATCGCCGTGGCGATCGACGTTTTGCCGATGCCCGGGGGGCCGTACAGAATCATCGATGAGAGGTGTTTGGCCTGCACCATCCGATGAATGATCTTTCCTTCTCCGACCAGATGATCCTGGCCGAGAACCTCTTCGATTTTTGTAGGGCGCATTCGAAATGCGAGTGGTTTCATGATTGATCTCTCCCGAATGTATTCTTTTTATAGAGTAACGGAAAAAAGACGATTAGAAAAGAAATGAATATGGCAAGCTGAATATAGGGCCGAAAATGAAAGTTTATATAAAGTGTGCTATAATAACCTGTAATCTATCAGAAGGGCAAGGCTGGAACCTTGCCTTAACCGAGTTTTTAATATATAACAGATGCTTAAAAACCAACAGCCGGCTTGCACCGGTAATTTCATTTGGAGAACGGCTTATGCCTTGTTAGGATGTGCCGGGCGCCTCCTGCGTCCGAACGGGACTCGGCTGCGTGCTTTTTCCTCCTTCGAGGAACGCCAAGTAGCTTTGTCCTGGTGAGAAAGGAGACTCGGCTAAAGGCTTTCGCGTCCTGCGAGGAACGCCGAGTAGCTTTGTTCTGGTGAGAAAGGAGACTCGGCTAAAGGCTTTCGTGTCCTGCGAGGAACGCCGAGTAGCTTTGTCCTGGTGAGAAAGGAGACTCGGCTAAAGGCTTTCGGCTCCTGCGAGGAACACCGAGTAGCTTTGTTCTGGTGAGAAAAGGAGACTCGGCTAAGAGCTTTCGCGTCCTGCGAAAAACGCCGAGTACCTTCGTCCTGAAGGCATGATTTATTATAGGTTAGAGGTGTTTATTTTGAAAATATCAACTAAAGGCAGATACGGGCTGACGATTATGATTGAGCTTGCTAAAAAGCATGGGGAAGGCCCGACTTCTTTGAAAAGTATTGCTCAGACAAACGATTTATCGGAACATTATTTGGAACAGCTTGTTTCACCTTTGCGGAACGCAGGGCTTGTGAAAAGCATCCGCGGCGCGTACGGCGGCTATATTCTGGGTGACGAGCCTGAGGCGATTACGGCGGGCGATATCATTCGCGTTCTGGAAGGACCGATCAGCCCGGTGGAAGTACTTGAAAATGAGGAGCCGGCAAAGCGCGAGCTGTGGATCAAGATTCGCGACGCTGTCAAGGAAGTGCTGGACTCCACGACGCTTGAAGACTTGGCCAGCTATACAGAGGGCGAGCAAGAAGCGTATATGTTTTACATTTAAGATTGAGGTGTAATGGTAGGATGGAACGGATTTACTTAGACCATGCAGCGACTTCTCCGACTGACCCACGGGTAGTGGAAAAAATGCTGCCTTACTTAACGGAAAACTTCGGAAACCCTTCAAGCATTCATTCCTTTGGGAGGGAGAGCCGAAAATGGCTTGACGGCACGAGGGAGATGATCGCTCGGGAAATCGGAGCGCATCCCAATGAAATCGTTTTTACGAGCGGGGGAACCGAAGCCGACAATATGGCGATTCTCGGAACCGCGCTGGCGAGAGAGCAGCAGGGCCGCCACATCATCACGACAAAAGTCGAGCACCACGCCGTTCTGCATACGTGCAACAGGCTTGAAGAAATGGGATTTGACGTCACATATCTTGATGTCGACGAAAGCGGAAGAATCTCCGCCGAGCAGGTGAAAGACGCGCTGCGGGACGATACCATCCTGGTGACGGTAATGTATGGAAACAATGAAGTGGGAACGATTCAGCCGATAGATGAGATCGGCGATCTGCTAAAAGACCATCGGGCGCTGTTTCATACAGATGCGGTACAAGCCTTCGGCTTTTTGCCGATTGATGTGCAAAAAAGCCGTATCGATATGATGTCAGTCTCCGGACATAAACTGAACGGGCCGAAGGGGACAGGCTTCTTATACGTCAACGAAAACGTGAAGCTCAGCCAGCTGCTTTTCGGAGGAGAGCAGGAACGCAAACGCCGGGCGGGAACGGAAAATGTCCCGGGAATCGCGGGACTCGGTGAAGCCGTTTTGCTGTCAGGTCAGGAAAGAGAAGAAAAATCGGCGCTTTACCGCCGGTTTAAAGACATCGTCATTCGTACGCTGAAAGCAGATGGCGTCTCCTTCGATGTGAACGGCAGCAGAGAGCACAGCCTGCCTCATATTTTAAATCTGTATTTTCCGGGAGTATCTGTTGAATCGCTGCTCGTTAATCTCGATATGGCGGGAATTGCAGTATCGAGCGGATCGGCGTGCACGGCCGGATCTGTGCTTCCGTCTCATGTTCTCTCCGCCATGTTTGGCGAGGAAGATGACCGGCTGACGTCATCCATACGGATCAGCTTCGGCTTTGGCAATACAGAGGAGCAGGTGGAGCGGGCCGCGAAAGAACTTGCGGCAATTGTTCAGCGCCTGTCATAAGTGTCGGGAAGCGACGCTCCGAGCTAAAGATTCGCATCTTGCCCGAAAATGATGATATGATCTGAAAGGACAAGTTTTTGAATTGATTTATTGGAGTTGATGAAAATGACGAAGCGGCCTGAAGATACACGGGTGGTCGTCGGAATGTCCGGAGGCGTTGATTCCTCTGTGGCGGCTTTGCTTTTGAAAGAGCAGGGCTATGATGTCATCGGAATTTTTATGAAAAACTGGGATGACACAGATGAGAACGGTTTTTGCACAGCGACGGAAGATTACGAAGATGTTATAAAGGTATGTAATCAAATCGGAATTCCGTACTATGCGGTAAATTTTGAAAAGCAGTATTGGGAAAAGGTTTTTCAATATTTCCTTGATGAATATAAAGCGGGCAGAACGCCGAACCCGGATGTGATGTGCAACAAAGAGATTAAATTTAAAGCCTTTTTGGAGCACGCTTTGTCGCTTGGAGCCGATTATTTGGCCACCGGCCACTATGCGCGGGTCGACCGTACGGACGGACGTGTTAAAATGCTCAGAGGGCTGGACGAAAATAAAGATCAGACCTATTTTCTTAACCAGCTGACAGAAGAGCAGTTAAGCAAAGTGCTGTTTCCGATCGGCGAGCTTCAAAAAAGCCGCGTCAGGGAAATCGCAAAAGAAGCGGGGCTTGCGACAGCTGCCAAAAAAGACAGCACAGGCATCTGCTTTATCGGAGAACGGAACTTCAAAACGTTTCTCAGCCAGTACCTTCCAGCACAGCCGGGAGATATGCGGACGATGGAAGGCGAATTCAAAGGCCGCCACGACGGTTTAATGTACTATACGATCGGACAAAGGCACGGCCTCGGCATCGGCGGAAGCGGAGACCCTTGGTTCGTCGTCGGAAAAGACCTTGAAAAAAACATCTTGTATGTTGACCAAGGATTCGACAATCCGCTTCTTTTCTCCGATAAGATCACGGCGACAAACGTAAGCTTTGTGCATGACGGCGTCTTCGGCGGCGAAGACGAGCTCGCCTGCACGGCCAAATTCCGCTATCGCCAAGCCGATCACGAAGTCACTGTCAGAATGACCGGGACAGATGAAGCAGAGGTCGTCTTTAAAGAGCCGGTCCGCGCCGTTACGCCGGGACAAGCGGTTGTCTTTTACAGAGGTGAAGAATGCCTAGGCGGCGGAACGATTGATGATGTGTTTAAAGACGGACAACAACTTTGGTATGTATAAAACCGGGGCTCTGGATAACACCCCGGAGCTTCTCGAACGGCTGCCGGCAATGTCGGCGGCCTTTTTAAAATAGTTCGTGAAAGGGAGAGGGCTTTTGGATTACAATCAAATTGGAATAGATGCTATGCAAAAAGGCGACTTTGAAAAAGCCGCAGAAGCCTTTACAAAGGCAATTGATGAAAACAGCGGCGATCCGGTGCCTTATATCAACTTTGCCAATCTGCTTTCGGCAGTCGGGGAACTGGACAGGGCGCTTAAGTTTTACGACCGGGCGGCTGCTTTGGACGAGAAAGCGGGAGCAGCTTATTATGGAGCCGGGAATGTCTATGTCATGAAAGAACGGTATCAAGAAGCGAAGGACATGTTTGAAAAAGCGCATCGGACGGGCATGGAAAACAGCGACTTATATTATATGCTCGGGACGACGCTTGTGAAGCTTGAGCAGCCGAAGCTCGCGATGCCGTATTTGCAAAGGGCCGCTGAGCTGAACGATACGGATGTCGAAGCCCGTTTTCAATACGCGATGTGCCTTGCCAATGAAGGGATGCTGGACGAAGCGATCACGGAGTTTTCAAATGTAACAGAGCGCGATCCGTCCCATGCAGATGCTTTTTATAATTTAGGCGTTGCCTATGCGTTTAAGGAAGATCGGGAAACCGCGCTTGCCATGCTGAACAAGGCGCTGGACATTCAGCCGGACCATATGCTCAGCATTCGCGCCAAGCAGCTTTTGGAAGAAGCTTGATTGATCAAGGGCCGTCATAACGGATTTTGAATGGAGAGGGGGAGAACAGTGATGCAGCGCCATAACCCGGACCAAATTGAAATGGAAGAAGCTTCATTTGTAAAAGGAACGGTTGCGGCTGTCATTTATCATAATGAAACAAACCTGTATACCGTATTAAAAGTAAAAGTGGAAGAAACATCGGAGTCTTTTGAAGACAAAACCGTTTCTGTCACGGGTTACTTTCCTTTGATCCATGAAGACGATATCTACACTTTTTACGGAAAAACCGCCTCCCATCCGAAATTTGGCCTGCAATTTCAAGCGGATCATTTTAAAAAAGAAGTGCCGACAACAAAAGAAGGCGTGATCCAATACTTGGCCAGCGATTTATTTGAAGGAATCGGCAAAAAAACGGCCGAGGAAATTGTTAATAAGCTTGGGGAAGGTGCGATCAACAAAATTTTAAGCGACGGCGCCGTCCTGTATGATGTTCCGAAGCTCTCCAAAAAAAAGGCGGATAAGCTTGCCGCTGCCCTGCAGCAGCATCAGGGGCTCGAACAGATTATGATCTCCTTGAGCGAATTCGGCTTCGGCCCCCAGCTGTCCATGAAAATTTATCAGGCGTATGAAGCGGAAACGCTTGATAAAATCCGCGAAAATCCGTACCAGCTTGTCAAGGATGTCGAAGGAATCGGCTTTATCAAGGCGGACGAACTGGGCGGCAGAATGGGGATCTCAGGCAAACATGAAGAGCGGATCAAGGCGGCGATTTTATACACGGTTGAAGCGACATGCCTTCAAGAAGGGCATACATACATAGACACGAGACAGCTCATCATCGAGACGCAAAAACTGTTAAACCAGTCTGCAGGTGATGAAAAAGTAACCGAGATGGATGTGGCGGACGCGATCATTTCTTTAGGGGAGCAAAAAGAGCTGTTCATTGAAGATGAAAGGTGTTATTATCCGTCCCTTTACTACGCTGAACAAAGCTTTGCCAAAAGGGTGCAGAAAATCGCCGGACAGACCGAATACGATGACCAGTTTCCCGAATCGGAATTCCTGCTCGCTTTAGGGGAGCTTGAAGAACGGATGAAAGTGCAGTACGCGCCAAGCCAAAAAGAAGCGATTCAAAAAGCGCTGATGTCGCCGATGCTGCTTTTGACAGGCGGACCGGGAACCGGGAAAACGACCGTCATCAGGGGAATCGTCGAGTTGTACAGCGAGCTGCACGGCTTAAGCTTGAATCCGGCTGATTACAAAAAGGATGAAACGTTTCCGTTTGTACTGGCAGCGCCGACCGGCCGGGCCGCTAAGCGGATGAGCGAGTCGACCGGACTGCCGGCCGTTACGATTCACAGGCTTCTCGGCTGGAATGGAGCCGAAGGATTTACGCACGATGAAGACAATCCGATTGAAGGGCGGCTGCTCATTATTGATGAAACGAGCATGCTTGATATATGGCTCGCCAACCAATTGTTCAAGGCGATTCCCGACCGGATACAGGTCATCATGGTCGGAGACGAAGACCAGCTTCCGTCTGTCGGTCCCGGACAGGTGCTGAGGGATCTTTTGGCATCGAATGTGATTGCTTCTGTCAGACTAACCGATATTTACAGGCAGGCTGAAGGCTCTTCAATCGTTGAACTGGCGCATGAAATGAAACAAGGAAAGCTTCC
>Ga0180431_10008002_pt1 | contig 12198 bp, 11 predicted proteins | sample SS_ome_11_FD_132459 | JGI IMG/M metagenome (GOLD analysis project Ga0180431, IMG submission 132459) | Hypersaline lake sediment archaeal communities from the Salton Sea, California, USA - SS_1_MS_1 metaG | ecosystem: Environmental > Aquatic > Non-marine Saline and Alkaline > Hypersaline >... | reverse complement strand
CCAGAAATGCCGGCAGGTTGCTCATCGCCGAATCGGTCAGATTGGCAATTCTGCGCTCGCTGATATTGGCCAGCTCGGTCAGAGCGATGCTCAATTGGTCGGCCGCAAAGCCCAGCGGCTCGGCGTGAAAATTTCCGGCCGACAAGACCTTGCCGCTTTCGGCAAATACCAGCGGATTGTCGGTCACCGCATTGAGCTCCCGTTCCAACAATTTTATCGCGAAATCCAGCGAATCGCGAACGACACCCAGGACCTGCGGCGTACAGCGGAAACTGTAGGGATCCTGGACCTTGCTGCAATGCAGATGCGATTTGACGATCTCGCTGTCCTGCAAAAAACGAAAGATATGCCGGGCAGCCGTCTTCTGGCCCTCCTGATTGCGGACCTCCTGGATTTCCGGCTGAAACGGTACATCGGTAGCCAGCTCCGCCTCGATGCTCATGGCCGCGGCCAGTTCCGCCAACAGTAGCAGATGACGCGCCTCCAGGAGCGAACGCGCCAGCAATGCCGTGCAATACTGGGTTCCATTGATCAGCGACAGGCCATCTTTGGGACCGAGGGCTACCGGCTCGAAGATGCCATCCTCGACCAGTTTCGCGGATGCTCTGCGCTCCCCTTCGAAAAGTACCTCGCCTTCCCCGATCAGGGGCAGGCACATATGTGCCAATGGTGCCAGATCACCGCTGGCTCCCACCGAACCACGCCGCGGAACGATGGCCAGGATGCCGCGGTTCAGGAGCTCAACCATCTTTTCGACCACTGCCACCGAGCAACCCGAGTATCCGGCTGCCAGGTTATTGATTTTCAGGAGCATCATCAGGGCCACGATCTCGGGCTCAATCGGTTCGCCTACACAACAGGCGTGACTGCGCAGTAAGTTGAGCTGCAGATGCTGCAGATCCTCGGCCGGAATCTTGACCTGGGCCAGTTTGCCGAACCCGGTGTTGATACCGTAGATGGTTTCACCGTGATCGATCTTCTGCTGTACAATACGGCGGGCCGCCTGCATGCGTTTGCGGGCCGTATCCGTCAACTGAATGGCAGGACGCCCGGCCAGAAAATCCTCCAGAAACTCAAGTGTTACATCAGTACCGGAAATTTGTTTATTATCCATAGTGCCCGAAATTAGTAAAGCCGTGCTTTGCAGGCAAGCGATTCAGTCGTATTTGCTCAATGATTGGACTGCCGGAGGCTTCCGGCTTACTCGATGTCGGCAATCGATTTGCCCTGCAACAACCCCTCGGTCAGCTGGAGGAAATCCCGGTAGATTTGCCGCAGGCGGGGATACTGTTCGAGAAATGCCAGATGTTCCGAAATGGTCTTCTCATCACCTCGCGCGATCGGCCCGGTCAGAGCGTCCGTAAAATCGCGCTCCCACCCTTTTTGGGTGCTTTGGCGGGAAATCGGGCCGATCAGTTGCCCGGCCGCTTCCGCCGTGAGTCCGCAATCACGGTGCAGCTGGCGGATGACTTCCATCAGCGAGGTCAGAAAATTATTGGTCAGAACGGCCGCAAGATGGATGACTTTTTTCTGATCGCCATTGACACGGATTGCAGTGCCTCCAATGGCTTCGACCCCCCGGACCAGTTCAGCGGCGATGGGTCCTTCACAGCTGTAGACCGCCCTGGCGAGCTCCCGGATCCCGGTGGGAATATCGGCCACGCTGATGATTGGGTGCAGCGAACCCGTACGGGCCCCTTTCCGGGCCAGCGGCTCCAGGACGGAAGCATCATAAAAGCCGGAGCTGTGAAACACTTTTATGCCCTGGTGCAGATCCCCCCGGCTGGCCAGTCGATTAACCAGCTCCTCGATGGCATCATCCCGTACAGCTATCACGATCCAATCGACGGAAAGGTCCACTTCGGTCCAGCGGTGGGTGCTCATTTCGAAATGAATATAAGCTTCGGCACGCTGCAGCCCATCCGCGCTGCGGTTCCAGATACAGTGCGGCCGCCAACCGATGCGCTCGAACATAGCGGCCAGCGAAATCCCAATGCGGCTGGCTCCGATCAGGGCAAAGGATGGTGACAGGATTGACGCAGAATGATGTTGGACAGTAGTTGACAAAATGGATAGCGGTTTCGGATTTAGGATTCAAATACGGCTGCGGACAAATAGCCCACAACCTGTGACTTCATACCGGACACATCCCCGGAATTTTGATATTGGATCTGCCGGCATTGCGGCTTACCGATCAACCTGGCATAATTCATCAGGATCAGGATTGGTCCCAGCCCGCAGGCTTCAAGGCTGCGATCCCGATAGCCCTTTTCCAAGAAATCCAGGTCATAGTCCTCTAGCAAGCCAATCAGATGGCGATCCTTGCGATTGGCAGTATTGTAGGAATGATAATGCGACAGGTCGGAACTTGCGATTACCAGGAACGGATTTTCGTTAGCAATTTTTGCCAGGTTCCGGGCAAATTCGTTGAGCGTATGCAGCTGCGCCGCACCGACCACAACCGGAACGATCCGGAACATTTCCCCGAGCACCAGCTGCAAAAAGGGTAATTGAACCTCCAGAGAATGTTCCGATCGATGGCCGTTTTCGGAGAATTCAGCCACCGTGGAATTCTGCACCAATTGCTCACAAATCGGGGTGGCCACGGGGATTTCCCCAAGGGGTGTTTCATAACCCTCACCCTCATACACCGAAATGTAATCAAAAGGCTCACTGTGGCTGGGAGCAATAATCAGCACGGTGCGCATGGGAAAATCTTTCAGCAATCGATATCCACTCGCGGCCACACCACCCGAGTAGACATACCCCGCATGGGGGGCAATCAGGCCATACAGCTTCTTTATCGGCAGGTCAACCGTCTGGGCTTTCTGCAGATAATGGGCCACCGTTTCTTCCAATTGTTGCTTTGTACCGGGATAAAACATGCCGGCGACTGCCGGTTTTCGCGACTTGTGCTTTTTGGTATTCATGTTACCTCCGTCTATCCAAAACTAGCTAGTCGCTTGCATAATGTCAAGTGGATTTGACACCCTTGGGCAAGTGCGCCTTGATCTCGGAAATGCTGGCGGAGTCCAGATTCAGAGTCCCCTGCAGGTGATTCCAGATGCGCCGGTAGCAAAACAGTTCCAGATGAACATCACTGTCCCGGTATTTTTCGGTGATAATCTGCGTATGGTTTCGCAGGGCCGCAATCAGTTTCGTTTCCGAAAGCGGGACCTCCAGCCGCAGCTGTACTTCTTCGCGCTGCAGAAAATTCAGAATCGCCTGTCTGAGTACTGACAGGCGCAGCATCTTGCGGGCTGAAACAAAGAGGGCCTGCGGATGCTCCCGCATGGCGACCTTCAGGGCGGCATCATCCAGGATATCGATTTTATTAAATACGACCAGACTGGGCTTTTCATGCAGCCCGATCTCCAGCAGCTGGGCATTGACCGTTTCGAGCTGCCGGAAACAAACCGGTGAGCTGATATCCACGACCTTGATCAGCAAGTCCGCCTCCTCCAATTCGCGCAGGGTGCTGCGAAACGAGGCCACCAGCTTGGGGGGCAATTTGCGAATGAAACCCACCGTATCGCTGAGCAACACGGCGTGGTCTTTGTCAAGCTGACAACGCCGGACCGTTGTATCCAGGGTGGCAAACAATTTATCTTCGACCTGTACACCGGAACCGGTCAGGGCATTCAGCAGGGTTGATTTGCCGGCATTTGTGTAGCCGACCAGCGAAACGCGGTAGTCCCGCTGCCGGCCCTTGCGCTGCACGGCCCGTTCCTTTTCGATCTTGCGGAGCTGCTTTTTCAATCGGGAAATGCGGGTTCGGATCAGGCGACGGTCGACCTCGATCTGGGTCTCACCGGCACCACCCCGGACGCCGATGCCACCGACCTGGCGTTCCAGATGTGTCCAGCGCCGTGTCAGGCGGGGTAACAGATATTCCAGCATCGCCAGTTCAATCTGGGTCTTGGCTTCCCGGGTGCGGGCATGGCGGGCGAAAATCTCCAGGATAATACCGCTGCGATCGATGATTTCACAACCGACCGCTTTCTCGATATTGCGGATCTGGGTGGGTGACATATCATCATCAAATACGATCTCATCGGCCTGCCCCTCGGCTGCCAGCACCTTGATTTCTTCCAGTTTGCCACGGCCGATAAAAGTCCCGGCATCGATCCGATCGCGATGCAACACTACCTTTTCAATCACTTCGATGTCCAACGTATTGACCAGCTGTTCGAGCTCATCCAAATGATCGCGGATTTCCGCTTCCGTTCGGGTCGGTACAATCACACCCACCAGGATTGTTTTTTCAGCCAATCGACTTCCTTCCGATATTTTTGCGATTGATACGACCAATATACAGCTCCAGCAACATTGCCACCAGCGCCAGTGCAAAGCAGTAAATGCTCCATTCGGACCGTTTCTGCAATCGGTGTGGGGCTGTATCCGAATCCAGGCTTTGCACGGCAATCCGGGCCGGGTAGCGCTCGGCAATGCTCTCCAGCTCGGCCCCCGTCAGAAAATCCCCGCGGGCTTCGGAGGGCCCGATATTTACGGCATACAGCCGGTGCAGTTTGCCCGCGCCCGATAAACGATAGATCCCGGGCTCATCGCTTGCATGAAAACGCAACTCGCGGCGATTGCGATCGACGGCAAGTGTGAAACGACGACCGGACGGGGATTCCATGCGGAGTTGATTGACGGCCGGTATATCGGTCCAGTGGACACGGATGGTGTCTCCGGTTTCCCAGGATTCCTGCACAGTGGAAACAGCGCCCAGATAATAGACCATGCGATGGAACAAAACAGCATAGAAGCCGGACAGCGGGAAGTCGCCCCACTCGCCGGCGGAATCATTGGCCAGCAACAGCCCAAGTCCATCTGTGAGCATTGGCTCGACCAGGAGTGGTGAACCGTCGCTGTAGCGTAAAATCACCTCATCGCTGTCTGAGGGTTGAAACACCGGCACATCCCGGAAATGCGGTTTTTCCGTCTGCAACTGGTCCTGGCTCCAGACCTGCCGTAAAAGGGGATGTTGATCGTTAATATCTTGTATCGAAACATAGCTGTCGGTTTCACCGTGGCGGGTGCCTTGCCAAACAGGCAGAGCAAACTCATCCGCCCAGAGCCGGTTGAAACGCTCCGGGAGGCAATCCGGGCCGGGCAATACGAGCAGACCGTTGCCGGCTTCCAAATGCTCCCGCAGCTTGCGCCGCCCGTTCCCGGGCAAATCATCCATGTTTGAAAAGATCAGCACCTGGTACGGATCGGTGTCCTCCTGCAAATAGCCGCTGGCTCCGACCACTCTGACATCAAAGGGGGAATTGGCCGGCAGATCGAGGGCTTTGTGAATAAATTTGGCATCCTCGGGTCTATTGACCACAATCAAAATGCGGATCTGTTCGGGCAGATGCAGCACGAAGTGACGGACGTTATCGCAGGCCAGATCATCCTCCGGCAGGCGCACACTGCCATCGATCCAGCCGGACTGATTGGGCGTAAAATTCAGGGCTGCCGTCGCGCTCTGACCGGATGCCAGCGCGAGCAGGGTCTGAGCCAGCTTTTCCCCGTTGAGAAACAGCGAAACCGGCAGATCGCTTTCCGAATCGCGCCAATTCTGAACGCGGACCCGGGCTTCGGCAAAATCGCCCTCGCGGTAGATCCGGGAAGGCAAATGCATTTCCTGAATGGCCGCATTGCGGTAGCGACGAGCCACCGGAAAGAGTAAAAGACGTATATCCTCGCGGCGGCCAATTTGCGGCACAATCGTTGAATCCCCCGTTTTCTGATCCCACGTCGAGCGCTGGAAATCGCTCAGGACGAAAACCGGATGGCTGGCGTGGGCCAGGGAATCGATATCTTCGACCACCGTCTGCAGGGCACGGTGCAGCGATCCTGCTTTGCTGGCAATACCGAACTCCGCGATTTGCCTCTCCAGTTCCTGCGGGTCACGGATGAGCTCCGTACGCACAATGTGATCCGGTTCCGAGGCGCAAACTACCCGCAGATACAGGGGAAACTCAAAATCCGCGCTTCTCTTCAGCAGCCCGGCGACTCCGATTTCGAGCAGCTTGCGGCCCTGGTACCGGGCAGCCATGGAGGCCGTATTATCGAGCACCAGATAGAGCGTCTCCCCGCGCTTGACCAATGCGCCCGGCATCCGATTCGTGCGATAGGGTCGCGCGAAAGCCAATACCAGCAGTAAAATCAGCAGAGTCCGCAATATCAGTAAAATAATCTGCCGCAGACGCAGGCGTTGCACCAGATCGTTCTGCAGCTCCTGCAGGAATCGCAGGCTGCTGAATTCGACCCGCTGATAACGATTCCTGCCGAACAGGTGAATCAGTACCGGCAGGCCGGCCAGCGGCAGAAACCATAGGAATTGAGGATAGATAAAGTTCATGATCGAGTATCAACCTCGCTTAGGAAAAGGGTAGCCAGTTCGTCCACAACAGGATAAATCCGCCGGTCACCAGCGGCACCGTCAGATTATCGTCCAGGCACCCGCTGAACAGTTCCACCAGACTAGCAAAAAGGACAAACGTGATTTTCTGATGCCAATCGAAATCCGGCAGCCAGGCCAGGCCAACCCAGCCGGCAGCCAGGAAAGCCAGCCAGCCCTGTAAACTCTTAGCTTTGAGGAGCCGGATTGTTCCCCATCGCTCCCCGACCAGACAGGCCGTCGGATCCGCCAGAGCCGCCACAAGCATAGCCGCCACGGCAACCTCTTTCGGGAAAATCAGGACCGACAGAAAGCTGGCGATAAAAACAAAACTGGCTCCGGTCAGACGACGGTAGTGTTCATGGGGCCGCAAGATCGTGCCGAACAGACGCAAATAGAATCCGTACAGATTTCCCGAAACCATGCGCAAAATTTCCAACAACAGTATGAGGCCGCTGAGAATACCCAAAACAATCAGGACCGTATTGCGCCCGATATAAAAATAGTAGAGAACCGGAATGAGGGTGGAGCTGTAGTGAATAGCTTTGCGAGCCAGTTCTCCCGTCTGCAGCTGAGTCATCGCTTCAGCTGCTCCGATAGCTCGCGGAATGAGCGAGCCGGCTGTCCGCCTTTGAAAACTGCCGATCCGGCCACCAACAAATCCGTCCCGACATCACGAACCTGAGCGAGTGTCTCCAGATTCACGCCGCCATCCACCTCAATCGGGAAGCCATACCGTTCCTGATAGGGTTTCGCCAGAGTTACTTTGTGAAGGGCTTCGGTAATCATCTTCTGCCCCCCGAAACCGGGATTGACCGTCATGACCAGGAGATGATCGATAAAGGGCAAGGCGGTCTCCAGTTGCGTAAAAGCGGTCGGCGGATTGATTACAATTCCGGCTTTCGCGCCGCGTTCCCGGATGGTTTCCAGCTCCCGCCGGGGATCAGCGCTCGTTTCGATATGAATGATCACGGTATCGCTGCCGGCACCGACAAAGGCATCCAGGTACTGCATCGGATTTTCGATCATGAGATGCGACTCCAGATGCAGATCGGTAATCCCGCGGATGGCTTCCACAATAAAGGGGCCGATCGTAAGATTGGGCACAAAATGGCCGTCCATTACATCCAGATGCAGACGCTTTGCACCGGCCTGCTCGAGGGCCTGAATCTGGTCCCGCAGGCGCGTAAAATCGGCCGATAACAATGAGGGCACAATTTCTGACATGATCGTCCTTACTCCTCTAATTCGGTTGTGGTGACTTCGAGATCCACTGCAATGGGATTGTCCCAGAGAGTGCCGTACTCCGGATACTGGCCGATGACGGTAAAGGGGGTCAGATCGAGCGATGGAATATAGCGAATCGTGCCGAGGGTAAATCCGGCCCGGCGAATCACCCGCTTGGCTTCATCAAGATTCAGGCCAAACAGATCCGGCACTTCGAGCTGGTGCGGCGGCGGTCCCTTGCTCACCGTCAACGTCAGGCCCGTGTGCGGCTTTACCAGCGAATCAACCGGAATCGACTGGCCGGCGATGACGCCCTCGGGTTTATCCGAAGAGAATTGATAAATCAGAGAATCAATCGAGACGTTGTTTCGCTCCAGATCGAGGCGGGCGGCCGCCAGGGCCATACCTACCAAATTCGGCATGGGGAATTCTCTGATACCGCGGGTGATCACCAGTCGCACAATGCGACCGCGCTTGACCCGCGATCCCGGCGGTGGTTGCTGATCGATCACAATGCCGGGCGGCATATTGGGGTTCTCGACCGAATCCGTCACTTCGATTTGGAAGCGGTTGGTACGCAGAATGGCCCGGGCCCGCTCGATATCCATTTTTTGCACATCCAGCAATACAACCTCGTTGCCATGACGCGTATAGAGCGGCATGATGACCTTATCCAGCAACAGGACAAAGACAATCGTGCATACGACCAGGACAATCAAAAAACGCAGCTGATTTCGTAAGAAAATCGATTTCATGATTGATTCCTTCTCCTCTCGCCTTTTCGATCATCCCGGATGAGACGCACCGCAAAACTGCCGGTCAGTCCCTGTTTGAAGGGCCACAATTGCACCGCTCCCCGGTCATCACAATACTCGGCATCCACATAGCGATCCGCCCGATCCACAGAAAAATCCTCGCTCCCGTTCATAAAATGATCTACGACGCCCCAGTTCTCTTCCGGCTCGATCGAGCAGGTGCTGTACACCAGCGTCCCGCCCGGTCGCACAAAACGCGCCGCATTTGCCAAAATCAACCCCTGCAGGCGGGTCATCTTCTCAATATCAGATTCCTCACGATTCCAGCGGATATCGGCATGACGGGCAATCACACCCGTTCCTGTACAGGGAGCATCCACCAGAATACAGTCTGCTGAAATATAATCGGATGTGCGCGCATCCGCAACCTCGGATTTTACCGATTCCAGTCCCAGGCGCCGGCACTCCTCGCACAATTGGGCAACCTTATCAGGATCACGGTCGTAGGCTCGCAAAACAGTATCAGACGTTATCATCTGGGCCAGCTGGCTGGTTTTTCCGCCGGGAGCCGCGCAGAGATCCAGCACCACATCGGCTACCTGCGCCTGCAGCAGCAGCGCGGCAAAAGACTGGCTGAAATCCTGGACCGAACACGCCCGCTGCGCAAAAAGTGGGCTTTTCAAAAGTGTAGCCGGCTGATCCACGCTGAAATAGACGAACCCCGCCAGACGATGCTCGCTCTTCAGCCTCAGCCCCAGCTTTCCCAAGCGATCCTGTAATGCTTCCCAGCTGCCCCTGACCGGATTCTGCCTGAAATAGATTTCCTGGTCGCGGTTATTGAACCCTAGGAGGCGGCAGGTCTTCTCGGGCCCCCAGCGATCCCACCAGCGACGCACCAGCCAGAGCGGATGCGAATAACGGATCGATAACTGTTCGGCATCGTCCCGTTTCTCCAGCTCTGCCTGCCACTTTTGAGAAGAAGGCAAATTCCGTAAAACACCATTAACCAGGGCGACCAAATCTTTGCGTCGCAGCTGCCTGGCGGCCTGCACGGTCTCATTGACCGCCGCATGCGCCGGTGTCTCCAGAATCACCCGCTGGTAAGCCCCCACCCGCAACAGATTGCGAGCGGTTTTTTCGAGTCTGGTCAGACCCTGTTTGACGGCAAAATCGAGAATGTAATCCAGCAACCGCTGCATCTGCACCGTACCCTTGACCAGCGCATAGACAAAGTTTCGGTCGGCCTGGCTGAGATGGACGTACCGCAGCCGCTTTTCGATGGATTTTTCATACGCGTAAAAATGATCACCCAGGGAATCGAGGATCGAAACGGCGATGGCACGCGTATTCACGAGTGGAAATGTTCTCCTGCTGCGCCGTTAAAACCCCGTAAAAATTCCGCAATCGGCAGGGCTTTTTTGCCCTCCCGCTGGATCAGATCCGGGTAGAGGCAGCCATCCCCCGTCTGCACGGCCAGCTGTTCCTTGTTGATCAGGACAATCGTTCCCGGCGTCTGCGGGGTATTGTGCGGATCCGTGTGCGCCTGTAAAATCTTCAGCCGCTGCCGGGCGTACCAGGTATAGGCCCCCGGAGAGGGCGATAGACCGTGGATTCGATTTTTGAGCCGGGTGGCTGTATCGGTCCAATCCAGACGTCCCATTTCGGGATAAATTTTGGGGGCACGGGTGGCCTGCTGATTGTTTTGGGGTATCGGCTCCAGCTCTCCATCGGCCAGTCCATCCAGTACCTCGACAATCGCCCCGGCACCTAGCTGGGATAATTTATCGGAAAGCGTACCGGCCGTATCGGTTTCCGCAATGGCGACCCGCCGCTGCAGCAGGATGTCGCCTGTATCTACTTTGGGCTGGATCTGGAAAACTGTCAGACCCGTTTCTTTGTCGCCATTCAATAAAGCCCACTGAATCGGAGCCGCACCGCGATAGCGCGGCAGTAACGAGGCATGCAGATTGATAGCCCCCTGTCGTGGAATCGCAATCAATGATTTGGGCAGAATCCGAAACGCCACGACCACGAAAAGATCGGGTGCCAGCTGCTGCAGTTCCCTGTGCAGCTCTTGCTCCCTGAGTGAAGCCGGCTGCAGAATCGGGACTTCCGCGCGCTTGGCCAGACTTTTGACCGGCGTTTCGCGCAGCTGGCGGCCGCGTCCCCGCTGCACATCGCGACCGGTAACAACAGCCAGCAGATCATGTCGTGATTGGATCACTTTTTCCAGCGTGGGAACCGCAAAAGACGGTGTTCCCATGAATACGATTTTCACGCTTCGGGAAACCTCCCGAGGGTCAAGCAGTACCCTCTTTCCTGGCCTGGGCGGCGATTTTTTTCAGCCTGCCGGCGATAAAACTTTTGCGCAGCGGACTGATACGATCGACAAAAAAGATCCCATTCAGATGATCGGTTTCATGCTGGATGACACGGGCCGGAAATCCCGCAAACTCCTCTTCGTGGGTATTGCCATCCGGATCCCGGTAGCGCACCCGGATACGATCGGGACGGGTAACCTCCTCCCGAATCTCCGGGACGCTGAGGCAACCCTCCTCCAGGGTGCTGCTGCCGTCTGCTGCGAGAATCTCCGGATTGATGAATACCTGCCGCCCCATACTCTCATCGTGAAGCGAAAAATCGGCAACAAAGAAACTCAAGTCAATGCCGACCTGGTTGGCCGAAAGACCGATCCCATCATCATCGTACATGGTTTCAAACATATCATTCAGAATCTGCGAAAAATCTTCCGGTAGGGCCTCCACCGGCCGGGTCGGCTGGCTGAGCACTCTGCTGCCATACAGATAAACCTTGAGAACGGACATCGCTACGAAACGACCTTCTTTTCCAGTTTTTCGGCGATTGCCGAACGGCTTACATGAACCTTTACGTCTTTGGCTACTCTCAGGATCAGGATATTGTCCTTTTCGCGAATCCCTTCGATATGGCCGTAAATGCCACCGATGGTCAGGACATCATCGCCGGCTTTCAGCTGCTGCAGCATGTTCTGCTTTTCGCGCTGCTTTTTGGCCTGCGGGCGAATCATCAGAAAATACATCACCAAAATGATCAGTAAAAACGGGAGCAGGTTCAGAATCGGATTTCCCGATCCACCACTACCTCCGACTTGCCCTCCGGCTGCATAAAGAATACTAGTCACAAGACCTCCATTGCTATTTGTTTATCAATTCACGCGGTGATGACATCCCAGGCTGCCTTTGTGGAGCTCCACCGCGTGCAGCACCAGCAGCGATGTCGTAGCCGCATTTCTCAGACCCAACAATTTATCACTCAGCCGCCCGTGGCGGTAAAAGGGCTCGATTTCATCTTTCAAACGGCCCAGAATGCCATGCGCGCGGGCAATCTTTTTCTTATTGCGAATAATGCCCACATAGTTCCACATCGTGTGTCGGATTGTCAGCCAATCCTGACGCAATACATCCGCATCGACCTCTTCATCCTCCGCCAGCCAGGGACCGACCCGCGGGGTAATGAATTCCTCCTTTGTGATTCTCTGGTAACAGTCCCGACCAGCCAAAAAGCCAAAGATCAGGCATTCCAAAAGGGAGCTGCTGGCCAGCCGGTTGGCCCCGTGCAAGCCTGTACAGGCAACCTCTCCGACCGCCTTCAGGCGCCGGATCGTGGTATTGGCCAGCATATCCGAAGCGACTCCGCCGCATTCATAATGCGCTGCCGGCACCACCGGTATCCCCTCAGCGGTAATATCGACTTTATATTGCAGACATTTGGCATGGATGGCCGGAAAGCGCTCACGAATCCAATCGGAGTTCCGATGGGTGATGTCAAGATAGACATAAT
>Ga0180431_10008000_pt1 | contig 12199 bp, 12 predicted proteins | sample SS_ome_11_FD_132459 | JGI IMG/M metagenome (GOLD analysis project Ga0180431, IMG submission 132459) | Hypersaline lake sediment archaeal communities from the Salton Sea, California, USA - SS_1_MS_1 metaG | ecosystem: Environmental > Aquatic > Non-marine Saline and Alkaline > Hypersaline >... | reverse complement strand
GAGCAAGACGCGTTGACGGGATGTAGATTCTTCACTCCGTTCAGAATGACACGAAGTGGCCCCTCCATGGCGCGCTGAAAGCCGCCTATTTTCTAGGTAATGACAGATGGACGAAGCCCACCGACTTCACGTATGCCTCACGCCCCGCGATTGCCAGCCTACTCTTGGGCTGGGATCATGTGCATGTGGTCGGACTGCGTCGGGGCCAAAGACAGCGATTTGGTGGGCACAGCCCACCCTATAACTCCTTGTCGATCCCGGCCAGAAGGCTCTCGTCCATGGTGAAGCTCTGCTTCTCCGTTGGAAAAGCGCCGGACTGCACCTCGGTGACATATTCGGTGACAGCTCTGGTGATCTCGTCCGACAGCTTTACGTACTGCTTGGCATGCTTGGGCACGAACTCCGTGTACAGGCCCAGAAGGTCGCTGATCACCTGGACCTGGCCGTCACAATGAGGTCCGGCGCCAATGCCGATAGTAGGTATGCTCACCTTCTCGGTAATCACCTTGGCCAGAGGACTGGGAATGGCTTCCAGCACTATGGAGAAAGCCCCTGCCTGCTCCAAGGCTATGGCGTCCTTTACCAGGCGCACCGCTGCCTCCGGCGATTTCCCCTGGACCCTGAAGCCGCCCAGTTGGTTGATGGACTGCGGAGTGAGCCCGATGTGGCCCATCACAGGGATGCCGCACTGGACCACCCGGTGTACCGCCTCAGCCATCGACTCACCACCTTCCAGCTTCACCGCCTGGCATCCGGCCTCCTGGAGGAAACGGCCCGCACTGTAGATGGCGTCGGTCACACTGGCGTGATAGGTCATGAAAGGCATGTCGCCCACCACCATGGCCCTCTTGGTGCCTTTCACCACAGCCCTGGTGTGATGAAGCATCTCCTCTATCGTCACCGGAATGGTGGACTCGTATCCCAGGACGACCATCCCCAGACTGTCCCCCACGAGGATCAGGGGCACCCCGGCTTCGTCAACCAGCCTTGCCGTGGCGAAGTCGTAGGCAGTCAACATGCATATCATCTCACCCTTCTGCTTCATCTCACGAATCTGGTTGATACTAACGCGCATCTGGCCTCCTTAGCAGTTGAGATAGTCCGCAGGCACGTGAAGCTTTGGGATCGGCAATTCGTTTACGACCATCCGAGGCGATGCTGGATAAGCATCCGCCTCGGCTTGGCCCGACAGAGAGGCAGAAGTCTAGAGATCTCTCAAGGACTCAGTGAGGGCGTCAACCCAACCACCATCACCACACCCCTTCCGGCGCACTATCCTGTTGTTGGCATCAACATAGACCAACCTTGGCTCGAAATGGCGGGCGTCCTCTTCGGGGACAGTGCAGTAGGACAGAATGATGACAAGGTCTCCCTTGCACACCAGCCTGGCAGCGGCACCGTTCAGGCCGATCACGCCGGAACCAGCCTCACCCTCTATGACATAGGTCTGGAACCGGGCGCCGTTGTTGATGTTCAGGACATGGACCAGCTCATAAGGCAGGATGTCCGCCGCCTCCATGAGGTCCCTGTCGATGGTGATGCTGCCCTCGTAATCGACGTTGGTATCGGTAACTGTAGCCCGATGGATCTTGCTTCGCAGCATTGTCCTCATGATACTGTACAACCTCCGGGACAATCAGTTCTGACCAAAGAGCGTAGCCATCTCCCCGGCTTTGCGCTCGTCTATCCTTCCCTTGGCTACTGCAATGGGGATGGTCTGCCGCCCCAACTCGCGATAGGTCGGCAGCAACTCGGGGTATCTGGACTGCATAGCATCCATATGCTTGCGTATCGTCCCCACGTCCCCGCGGGCAATGGGACCCGTGAGGCAGTTGGGCAGTCCCACGCTGGCTAGATTATTCACCGTGCCTTGCAGCAGAGGGAGCAGGGCCCGAACAGTCTCACGGCTATCTACTCCAAATGTCTGCCACAGGTCCGTTGCCAGCTTGACCAGCGTAACCAGGTAGTTGCAGGCCAGGACTGCGGCGGCATGGTAGAGCACCTTGTCGCCCGGCCGCAGTACCAGCCACCAGCCCTGAAGCGCGTTGACCATGTCCTTGAGAGTGCCCAGCAGTGGTTCCTCTGCTTCCAGGGCGAAACTGGATCCGGGGATATTCTCTATGGCATGCTCGATGCTGGCCAGTGTCTGTAGGGGGTGAAAGGCTCCGGCTAGGGCGCTGGCTTCAACGGCGGGTGCGAGTATGTCCAGCGATTCCGCCCCGCTGCAGTGAACAACGCTCTGGCCTGAGTGCCACCTCAGTTGTCTGGCGACCTCGGCAATAGCGTCATCCGGGGTGGTAATGAACACGATCTCAGCCGTGTCCGCCACGCCCTGACCACTGTCTTGGACCTGACAGCCATTAACCATCCCTGCGAGCCTCTCGGCTGAAGCACGGGTACGGCTGGCTGCAGCTACAACCGGATAGCCTTTCTCCCAAAGCCTTACTGCTAAGGCTGTCCCCACAGTACCAGCACCAACAATGCCTATGGTCTGTCTCTGTTGCATCGTCCACCAACAAAAAACGCCCTCCCGGCAATACCGAGAGGGCCTGTTTCCCTAGCCTCTTCTGCCCCAACCCCACTCTCCAGGGTGCGTCTCGGTCGTTGCCGATCCAAGCGAACCGTTTTGTTGTCTACGTTCTGCGGGCTCACCACCCAGAGGTTGGCTGCCCTTCTGCTCCCACGCTAGCACGCCTTCCACGTGTTGTCAAGTCCAGTTTGTCGACATAACTACCACCTTCTTGTCGCCCGGATTCCCCAGAGGCAAGGAGGTCATGGACTCATAGCGCCGGAGTACAACAAAGTAGAAGGGCCAGGCTACTCCGGCATCGGGGTTTGACGGGACTCATCCTCCAGTGCTCTAATAGTCACCAAGGTTGTCCGAGGCCGACAGGAGTCGGCCTGGAGGCCAAGATTCCAGTCCTGACGGGATCGACCAGTGGGCTGGTGCCGGGCAGAAGAAGGGCCCTGGCCGCACCAGGCGCCATATGTACGCGAGACACAAGCAGGCCACAACGGGAGACGCCCTCTCGATCGTACCTGCGTTGAAAGGCCGGGCAACGCGTACCCTTAATACGGCACGGGGCACACGAGCCGCCATGGTATGACGTTGGTTGGGCTCCGGCGTCCGGGAACCACTGCACGTGGATGGGACGTCCTGCCCGTGACAGGCTCTACCGGGAGGTCGGCCACGCAGAGGACACAGGAGGTAATACATGTTGGATCTGCTGCCACCGGAAGCCAGAAGGCTCTATGCCCGCGCCCAGGCAGACCACGTCGCATTCTGGGAAGAGGCCGCACTCAACGCCAGGCAGGACCTGTTCTGGTTCAGGAAATGGGACCAGGTCCTGGAATGGGAATACCCCTCCTTCAAGTGGTTCACAGGCGGACAGACAAACGTCAGCTACAACTGCCTTGACTACAAGATCGAGAGGGGGCTGGGAGACAAGGCCGCCTTCGTGGCCGAGCGTGGGGACACGGGCGAGAGAACCGTGATGACCTACGCCGAGTTGCTGGAGCAGGTCAAGACATACGCGGCAGCGCTGAGAGGCATCGGGGTGGAGACAGGAGACCGCGTTGCCATCTACATGCCGATGAGCATCGAGGCGGCAGCAGCCATGCTCGCCTGCGCCAGAATAGGCGCTATACACATGGTGGTCTTCGCAGGCTTCTCGCCGGGAGCTATCGCCGACAGGGTGGAGCTCACAGGGGCCAGATTCGTTCTCACCGAGGCAAGAGGCAGCCGCAGAAACAAGCCCGTGCCCCTCAAGGAGATGGTCGATGAGGCCCTGGACCGGATTCCAGACGAGTCGCAGGTCAAGGCCGTGGCAGTGCTCGACCGGTCGGGAAGCGGCAGCTTACCCATGAAGTCAGGGAGGGACATTGGCTGGCAGGACTTCCTGGCCAGAGCCCATGCATTCAGTCCCGAGTGCGTCCACATGGAAGCCAACCAGACCCTGTTCCTGCTGCCGACGTCGGGCACAACGGCCAAACCGAAGGTCACCGTCCAGAACCACGGCGGCTACCAGGTCTACTGCTACTCCATGGGCAAATGGGTCTACGGGCTGAAGGAGGACGACATGTGGTTCTCCACCTCCGATATCGGCTGGATCGTGGGACACAGCTACAACGTGTATGGCCCTCTCCTCACAGGCTGCACGTCCATACTCTACGAGGGCACCCCGGACTTCCCCCGACAGGACATGTGGTGGGACATCATCGAGCGGAACAGGGTGACGGGGATGTTCACCTCGCCCACAGGAGTGCGCGCCCTTATGCGATACGGAGTCGACGAGGCCAGGAAGCACGACGTCAGCACCCTGCAGCGGATTGTCTGCGCCGGGGAGGTGCTGAACCCCGAAGCTTGGCAGTGGCTGCACAACGAGGTCCTGGGCGGCAGGGTGCCCATCATAGACCACATGTGGCAGACCGAGACGACCGCAGCCATCGTCGGCTACACCTACGGTGTAGGTATGCCCCCCGTCAAGCCGGGATCGGCTGGTTTCCCTGTCCCCGGTGTGGAGGCGGACGTGGTCAGCGAGACTGACGGCCGGTCCCTGCCACCCGGGCAGAAGGGCGTCCTGGTAATCAAAAAGCCCTTCCCCGGCCTGACTCCGACGCTGTGGGAAGACCCTGCAAGATACAAGAAGGACTACTGGGAAGCCAGGCCCGGCACCGAGGGAATGTACTACGCTGGCGACGCTGCCTCAAGGGATGAGGAAGGGTACATCTGGTTTGCGGGTAGGGCCGATGAAGTGATCAAGATCGCCGCCCACCGGTTAGGCACCATCGAGATCGAGAACGCCCTGGTCGCCCATCCTGCAGTGATAGAGGCTGCCGCAGCGGGAGTACCCGATGAACTCAGGGGGGAGGTGGCCAGCGCTCTCGTCGTGCTGGACAAGGCCTACCAGCCCAGCGACGAGCTCAGAGAGCAGCTCATCCAGCACGTCAGGAAGGAGATGGGGCCCATCGTGGTGATCAAGGACCTGCTCTTCGTGAGGATGCTCCCCAAGACCAGGAGCGGCAAGATCATGAGGCGGGTCATCAAGTCCCTGCTGACCAACAAGGAACTCGGCGACCTGTCCACCATAGAGGAAGAGGCATCAGTCGATGAGATAAGGCAGGCCGTCGAGAACCTGGGGCACACGCCGGGCAACTGACGCCCGTAATTCCACCCTGTGCCTGTGTGAAGTTGCACAATGGAGCGTCTGGGGTATTGACGAGTGTCCAGCTTTGTGGTAGCCTCAGCCCAAATACGGCGAAGGAGGTTCAGGAAACTATGGCACAGGCTTATTGCGTGAAGTGCAGGTCCAAGGTAGAGATCAAGAACCCCAAGAAGATCACCATGAAGAACAAGAGGCCGGCCACAACCGGGGTCTGCCCGAAGTGCGGGACAAAGGTATTCCGCATCGAGAAGTCATAGTAACTCGCCTCCAGAGGGGCCATCGAGAGATGGCCCCTCACTCCTTTCGGGGATCTCAACCACTCTACTGATCGGCGCCCCCCGCCGAGGTAGCGAAGGTGTGTCTTGGCTCTCCCCTACACGCCAATCATCTCACAACAAGATGGTCTCATTGCGTTAGTGGCCAAGCTCCAGTATTCGTGATTCGGTTGCGTTGCCCCCATTCCCCACACCCCAACCGTTACACGTTGACCGTGACGAGCCGCTCAACCGTGCAACGCACTACGAATCGTCTCATGGCAGAGTTCTTCCATCCCATGGGAACACGAGCAGTCCTTGGCGTGAAGACTATTATGAGACGATTAGTATCTCCATGCCTTCGTACGCCAACTCCACACCCAGCCGCCCCTCACCCCCTTGCAGCTCCAGGTATCTCATAGCCTGCTGCTGGATGTCCCAGAGCTTCCGGTCGTCGTACGTTGGCTCATGATGGGTCAGAAGTAACTGCTTAACGCCCGCTTCCAGGGCCATGTCTATGCCCACAAAGGCCGTGCTGTGTCCCCAGTGTTCCTTCTCCACGCTCTCAGCCAGGGTGTACTGGGCATCGAAAATGAGCACGTCAGCGCCACGGAAGAAATCATGGTAGGGCTCCAGAGCAACCTGCGACAGCTCTTTGTACTCCGAGTCCGTGGCATAGACCACTGCCCCGCCGTTGTACGATATCCGATACCCGAAAGACCCTCCAGGGTGGCTCAGGGGCAAGGTAGCGATATCGACCTCTCCAACACGGAACTGGCCCTCCGGCTCCAACTCCACGAAGCGGATGTCAGCCGCCATCGAGTCCAGCGACACCGGGAAGAACTCGGCGTGCTGCTGCCTTCTGAACCTGGATTCCAGCCCCTCGTGCGGGCTGGCGATCGTCAATTTGCTGCCGGGAACGAAGGCCGGCACGAAGAAGGGAAACCCGCAGATGTGGTCCCAGTGTGTGTGGCTTAGCAGGATATGGGCCTCGACAGGCTCGCGGCCGGCGTTTCGCACCAGCTCAAGGCCCAGGGGCCGGATACCGGTGCCGGCGTCCAGGATTAACAGCTCACCACCCGCCCTCACCTCAACGCACGACGTGTCCCCACCCGCCGTCTTCCCTACGGGCCACGGCAGACCCGCCACGAACCGGCCCACGTCCGACACGTCGTGAAGGCCCTCCTCCAGGGCCTGCTGCAGGGCAGCCTCTATCTTGGAAGCAAGCTCCCTGTTGCTCAGGGGCGCAGCTATGGATCCGCGAGCGCCCCAGAAGCGCAGTGATATCGACCCTCCCCCTACCATATGGCTCTGTCCCACGGACTCCTACAGTCTGTCACTCTTGTACTGCTCCAGTATTCCCCACCACCAGGTCCGCAGCTCGGGGTCCCATTCCTTCCACTGCCACCCTGTGTCCGCGGCCCTCCCTGCCACCTTCGCCGGCACCCCGGCAACAAAGGAGCCCTCGGGGACCTTGGTCCCCTCGCTTACCACCGCGCCGGCAGCAACAATGCAGCCGTCTTCTAAGTCGGCACCCTGGAGAATGGTGGCATTCATGCCAATGAGAACCCCGTCTCCGATCCTTCGACAGTTGACTACAGCGCCGTGGCCGACGGTGACCTCATTCCCGATGTCCAGGCCGTCGCAATCGCAGTGTACGGTCACGTTATCCTCTATCAGCGCATGGTCGCCAATCTTTATCGGACCCAGGTCACCCCTTATGACCGCTCCGGGGAAGACAGCGGAGTGCTCACCGATCCACACGTCTCCCACCACTGACGCCGACTCACTGACGAAGCTTGATTCAGCTATCCAGGGCCTCTTGTCGCCCACACCCTGTACTGCCATAGTCTCTCGCCACGTCCTCTGTCTCACCGGGCCGCGCTACAGAGCGTCCCCCGACAAGACCCTTATCCCGTTGCGTCGCAGCAGAGCCGCCGTGACCCCATCACCGTGCACTACAATCTCCGAGAACGAGCCGTCGTATATTTCACCGCAGCCGCAGGAGGGGCTCCTGGACTTGCCCACGAACTCAGTAGCTCCCAGTAGCCTGGCAAGCTTCAGTGTCTCCTGGGCTCCACGAAGGAACTGCACAGTAGCGTCCCGGCCGCTGCTATCAAGGACCTGGCAGCGGCCGTCCAGCACGTTGTCTCCTGTGCCGCGGACAATCTCATGCCGCGGCCTGGGGGTGGGCAGACCGCCCAGTTGCTCGGGGCAGACGGGTACCATTGTCTCCGTCTGTCGTAGCCTCAGGGCACGATCATCCTGGTAGCGGTCGTCTCCCGTCCAGGCACAGCTTACGCCGAGGAGGCAAGCGCTGATCAGCTTCATGCCATCTCAGCCGGCGCAACGCTCTCTGCGTGCGTCACTTCTGTGACCCGTTGCGCCTCCCCCATCCGCAGGCAACGACTCACTCCTCCTCGTCTCCCAATGGACGCGGGTGCCGGCCGTCGGGCTCGACGACGAGGCCCCGTCTCACGCCGCCGACCTCGTACTCCACCAGTACCTCCCTGGTGTCAGCGTCGGAGTACCTGGCCGTCAGCTCGGCAGCCGTCTTGATGACAGCAGCCCCTTTGTCGCCCTGCAGGACGGTGATCGGGCTGCCAAACCCCGGCACCGCAAATACGTAGTCCCCGGGCCCCTTGATCTCAAGAAGCAGGTGGTTCTCCGCCTCATTCCTGCCTATCACGATCCATGACCCGGGACAGTGGAAATGCCTGCCAACCCGCAGCAGTTCGATGTCCTCCGCCGTTACCTTCTGCTTGTGGTCGAACAACTCCTTCAGCTTCCGGGTGTACCCGGTCCGTGTAAGGAGGCACCCACTCGAGGGGAAGTGGTAGTCCTCGATCCCGTAACGCCGTGCCAGCTCAAGCTGGGCCTTCCTCCGCTTGCCCTTTATGTGAAGCAGCCTGGAGCGGTCTATCCAGCCATTGATCTCAGGCAGCGTCTGGGGCAGCAGCCCTGCCGAGAGCGGCCTGAGTATCCGGCCCAGCAGCCCGGCCTCCCTCTCCTCCAGCCTCAGGGCTGCTTCATTCTGGCTCTTGGGACGCTGGCCGAGGACATCGCCTGTGATCACGAACTCGGCGCCAATGTGATCGGCTACCTGCTTTGCCTGGCGCAGCATGTATATGCGGCAGTCAACGCAGGGATTCAAGCCGCGTCCATACCCGTGTTTCGGGCTTCGGATCAGCTCTATGTAGTCCTGGCCTGCCTCGACCTTCACCAGTCGAATCCCAAGCCTGGCCGCTGTCCGGCTGGCGTAGTCCTCCTTCTCCGATGCAAAGGGCAGCACCAGGTTGACCCCGGTGACTTCCACACCCTGGTCCAGGACAAGCCTTATGGCCAGGGGCGAGTCCAGTCCGCTGGACAGCAGCCCAACCGCTTTCACAGACAACCTAGCGCAGACCTCCTGCAAAAACCACCCCTAGAGTGTTGCATCACCCGCAGCCTGGGTCAAGCCTGACCGCGCCCCGGACCTGCGCGCCGCGCCGCTCACCCCCATTGCCCCCCTTGATGCGCACGCCCGCAAATGACAGGGCCGTGGCCACCCCCCGCGACGTCCTCAGAAGCAAGCCGGGACTCCGCCATCTCGGGACCATTGGCGGGAGCACCGTTCCTGGCTTCCGGCCGCTCTACTGCGGTAGAATGAACGCAGCACACCACGCTACGACTCGGAGGCGACAATGGAGGACTGCATTTTCTGCCGCATGTTCAGCGGTGAAATAGAGTTCAGGAAGGTGTACGAGGACAGCAACGTCCTGGGTGTACTGGATATCCAGCCCCGCTTCGGCAGGGGACAGTGCCTGGTCATTCACAGGAGACACGTCCCCCAGTTCTATGAACTTGACGACGAGGAGACCGCCGAGTTGTTCCGCGGCGTTGGGGCCGTTGCCCGCAAACTCAGCAAGGTGTTCGACAGCCCACTCATCTCCCTGTTCGCCCGAGGCATCTCCGTCCCCATCCACGCTCATATCGTGGTATTCCCGTCCACCGGAGAAGGCCCGTTGGAAAAGGTCATGTCCGGCTTCGCCGCCCTCGAACAGATGAGGGGGATCACCCCGGACCAATTGGATGACATGGCAAAGAGCGTCAGGGAGGCATGAATGCCTGGGACACGGCCCGCAGTTTCGATCCCAGCGCCCCAGGCGGATGGTGGGCACAGCCCACCCACGATTAGTGCGTTGCACGGTTGCGCACCTCGTCACGGTCAACGTTTGACGGTTGGCGTCGGGGCAATGGGAGCAACGCAACCGAATGACGAAACACGAGACCAGCAGCGCAACCGAACGACGAGTACCGGAGCCTGTTCACCAACGCACGGTGCAGCAGGCTAAACCGAAGACATCAACTGATGGGTGCAGGAGGCAACCATATCACGACCGCCGGAGGTAGGACATGACCTGGCAGAGGGAGATCGACGAACTGAGACGGCGACAGGGGCTGGCGAAGGAGATGGGAGGGGAGGAGGGGATCGCCAGGCAGCACGCCCGGGGCAGGCTCACCGTCAGGGAGAGGATTGACCTGCTTCTCGACGACGGCTCGTTCCACGAAGTAGGCACTGTGGCCGGCGCAGCGGAATACGACAACGCAGGCAGCCTGAAGTCCTTCATACACGCTCCTCACGTCCTGGGACTCGGCCGGATCGAGGGCAGGCCGGTGTGCGTAGTCGGAGGCGACTTCACCATCCGGGGAGCCCTGCTCGACCCGGCCGTCCTGATGATGGAGCACGCCCTGGAGAAGATAGCGCTGGAGCGCCGCGTACCCCTGATCCGCCTGCTCGACTCCGCCGGCGGAAGCGTCCTGGGCATCGAGGCCAGAGGTCGGACACACCTCCTGGGAGGACCCGAAGGATGGAGCGTGCCGGCGGCATTGATGGCCCAGGTGCCCGTGGTCTCGGCGGCTCTGGGGTCGCTGGGAGGGGGGCCGCCAGTCTACGCCGCCTCCGCACACTTGAGCATCATGACCAGGAACACCAGCGAGCTCTTCGTGGCCGGCCCACCCCTGGTGAAGCAGGCGCTGGACATCGACATCACCAAGCAGGAACTGGGCAACTACAAGGTCCACGTGTACCGGAGCGGCGTGATCGACAACCTCGCCGAGGACGAACAGGACGCCTTTCGGCAGACGACACGTTTCCTCAGCTACCTGCCACAGAACGTGTGGCAGCAACCCCCGCGCCTGGATAGCGGCGACGACCCAAACAGGCGAGACGAGGAACTGCTGTCCATAATCCCCAAAGACCGCCGCAGGCAGTACGACATACGACAGCTCATCGGCCATATCGTGGACAGGGACTCCACCTTTGAGATGGCGCCCTTCTACGGCAGGTCTCTTGTCACCCTGCTGGCCCGCATGGACGGCTATCCGGTGGCGGTCATAGCCAACGACTGCAAGTGGTACGGCGGCGCCCAGACGGCCGCCGCCTGCGAGAAGATGACCCGCTTCGTGGACTTCGCCGACACCTTCCACCTTCCCATCATCTACCTTGTCGACTGCCCCGGCTTCATGATCGGCCCCGAGTCGGAAAGGGAAGGCGTGGAGAGGAAGGCAGCAAGGCTAGCCGTTGCCCTGTCACAGCTTACCGTACCCGGGATACCCATAATCCTGAAGCGTGCCTACGGCGTGGCCGGCGCCCTGCACGCCGCTGTCTCCAGGGCCAAGCTGCGCTACGCCTGGCCCTCGGGGGAGTGGGGCTCCCTGCCCATAGAGGGCGGTGTCATGGCCGCCTATCGAAAGGAGATCGAAGCTGCCCCCGACCCCGAGGTCAAGCGCTCTGAGATCGAGGAGCGGATCGCCCAGCTCCGCTCCCCCTTCCGCACCGCCGAGGCCTTCGAGGTGGAGGAGATCATCGACCCCAGGGATACCAGGCCGATTCTTTGCGAGTTTGTACGGCACGCCCAGCAGATCACAGCCACACAGTTGGGTACCAAATCACGTGTTGGAATAAGGCCATAGCCAGGGCCGCTGGCCCACGATTCAACCGAAGCCGGGAGAGCTTAGAGCCGGCCCCGCCGGTTCGTTGGTCCATTACACAGTGTCTTCTGAAGGAGGTCCTACGAATGCTCTATCTACATGCCAGCATAAAGGTACAACCCTTCAGGTCAGCCGAGTTCATCCGCACCCTCGGCCAGAGCATCGTTCCCCTGTTCGAGAAGCATGGGGCCAAGCTGGTAGGAAGCTGGGACACAGCCGTCGGCACGCAGGGCGAGATCACCGACATATGGGGCTTCGAAGGCATGGAGCATTTCCAGTCGACAACGGCCTCACTGCTCCGAGACCAGGAATGGGCCTCGGTGAAGCAGTCCGTAGCCGGGCTGGTAGTCGAGGAGAAGACCAAGCTCCTGGTGCCACTCAAGTTCTCGCCGCTCAAATGACGAGAGTGGGTGAGCAATCCCACCTTCTCGTTTGCTGGGAGAATAGACACGATCTCCTGCTGTAGGAAACGCGGCGGCCGTGTCACTACGTAGAAAATGACGTCTTCTAGCATGGGGTTGGGAGGGGTTCAAGCTTGCACGGTGGGTGGAATGCAGTGGAACTCAATGACCGAATTCAGAACAGGGACATCCGGCGCGTTCGCCCTTCAGTCTAACCACAGCCGCACCCTGTTTGGAATTTGGTGCTTCGATATTACCTAGGAGCCTGGGTCACGAGTCGGCGTCGTAGCGGTTTGGGGTGGGGTCCGTCTGAGCTGACATAAGGATGTTAGCGAGGGGTGGGGCTTCCTATCTGGGCAGTTATCTGATATAATATCAGCAATAATAGCTCAGAGAGGAGGGTCAG
>Ga0180431_10007999_pt1 | contig 12200 bp, 5 predicted proteins | sample SS_ome_11_FD_132459 | JGI IMG/M metagenome (GOLD analysis project Ga0180431, IMG submission 132459) | Hypersaline lake sediment archaeal communities from the Salton Sea, California, USA - SS_1_MS_1 metaG | ecosystem: Environmental > Aquatic > Non-marine Saline and Alkaline > Hypersaline >... | reverse complement strand
TGCCCCGCCGGCACTGCCCGGTCAAGGCGGAGGGAAAGCAGGTCGGCGAAGTCACGAGCGGCACGGTCTCGCCAACCCTCAGCGAGCCGATCGCGCTTGCCCTCATCGAGGCCGAGGCGGTAAAAGAGCCGCTAAGCATCGAGATCCGCGGCCGGGACGTGCCGGCCTCGTTGGCCGACGTCCCGTTCGTCCCGAGCAACGTGTATCGCCGGCCCAGGCCGGCCTGAGCAACCGAACCCAGCGCGTCATTCTACTGCAGGAACAGAATCATGGAGTTTCCCGAAGAGCTGAGGTACAGCACGTCGCACGAGTGGGTCCGCACCAGCGGCGCCAAGGCCGTCTGCGGCATCACCGACTACGCGCAACACGAGCTGTCCGACATCGTGTACGTGGAACTACCGGACGTAGGCCGCGAGGTGGAAGCCGGCGAGGCGTGTGCCGTGATCGAGTCGGTCAAGATCGCCTCGGACATCTACGCCCCGGTATCCGGCAAGGTCACGAAGATCAACATGCAGCTCGATGCGGCACCGGAGACCGTCAACGCCGACCCGTACCGCGCCGGATGGCTCTTCGAGATCGAGATGACCGACCCGGCGGAGGCCGACGGCCTCATGAACGCTGAGGAGTACAAGGCCCACACGGAGGTTGAAACACACTGAGGTGGACTTCGTCCCGCACACCGAGCAGGACTTCCAGGAGATGCTTGACGCCATCGGTGTCAAGTCGTTCGACGAGCTCCTCGGCGCCATTCCCGACGGCCTCAAGCGGGCCGAGCTGCGCGTACCGCCCGGGTTGCCCGAGCAGGCGTTGCGCGAGTACCTCCTCGCGCTCTCCCGCCGCAACGCCGACGTGATGACGCAGCAGTCCTTCCTCGGCGGCGGCGCCTACGACCACTTCATCCCCACCGTCGTGAACGCGCTGGCCTCGCTGCCGGAGTTCGTCACCGCCTACACGCCCTATCAGGCCGAAGCAAGCCAGGGCAACCTGCAAGCCATGTTCGAGTACCAGACGGCCATGTGCGAGCTCACGGGCATGGATATCTCGAACTCCTCGCTCTACGACGGCGCCTCGGCCGTGGCGGAGGCGGCCATCGCCGCGCTCAACGTCACGCGCGGCCGCCGCAAGCTCGTCGTATCCGAGGCCGTGCACCCCGACTACCGCACGGTGCTCGGGACCTACATGCGCGGGCTCGGGATCGAGATCGCGCACGCGCCGGTGACGGGCAACGGCCTGACAAACCTCGCCGCGCTCGACGACGCGACCGCCGCCGACGCGACCGCCGCCGTCATCGTGCAGTCGCCAAACTTCTTCGGCTGCATCGAGCCGATGGCCGACGCCGCAGCCGTCGCGCACCGAAAGGGAGCCCTGTTCGTCGCAGTCGTCAACCCGATCTCGCTCGGCGTCCTGGCGCCGCCGGGCGAGTACGGCGCCGACATCGCCGTCGGCGAGGGCCAGCCGCTCGGCATCCCGCTTGCCTACGGCGGGCCATATCTCGGCTTGTTCACCTGCACGGAACACGTCATGCGCAAAGTCCCCGGCCGCCTCGTCGGCATGACGAGCGACCGCAAAGGCCGGCGCGGCTTCGTGCTCACCCTCCAGGCGCGCGAACAGCACATCCGGCGCGATAAGGCGACCTCCAACATCTGCACCAACGAGGCGCTCATGGCCCTGCGCGCACTCATCCACCTGTGCGCCCTTGGCCGCGACGGCATCCGCGAGGTCGGCGAGCTCAACCTGCGTTACAGCCATTACGCCGCGGAACGAGTCGCCGCCCTGCCCGGCTTCGAGCGGCGCTTCGACGCGCCGTTCTTCAACGAGTTCGTCGTCAGGTGCCCGGCCGGGCCGGCCGAGGTGAACCGGCAGCTCCGCCAGGAAGCCGGCATCATCGGCGGCCTCGACCTCGGCCGGTGGTATCCCGAGCTCGACGACTGCCTCATGCTGTGCGTGACCGAAACAAAGACCAAAGACAACATTGACGCGCTCGCCGCCGCGCTCGAGGGCCTCCCATGCACAGTCCACTGATTTTCGAGCAGGGGCGCCCCGGCCGGCGCGCGACGCGGTTGCCCGACTCCACCGTCGGCGACGCCCCGGCCCGCTCGCTCGTGCCGGAGCAATACCTGCGCTCGACGCCGCCGGAGCTGCCCGAGGTGTCCGAGATCGAAATGGTGCGGCACTTCACCAACCTTGCCCGAAAGAACTTCTGCATCGACACGCACTTCTACCCGCTCGGCTCGTGCACGATGAAGTACAACCCGAAGGTGAACGAGTTCATCGCCGGCCTCCCCGGCTTCCTCAACGTGCACCCGTGGCAGCCCGAGGAGACGGTCCAGGGCCTGCTCGAGCTCGTCTGGGACATGGAGCAGCTCCTCAAGGAAATCACCGGCATGGACCGCTTCACCTTCCAGCCCGCGGCCGGCGCGCACGGCGAGCTCACCGGCCTCATGCTCGTGCGCGCCTATCACGACAAGAAACGCAACCGGAAGTCGCGCGTGATCGTGCCCGATTCCTCGCACGGCACCAACCCCGCGAGCGCCACGATCAGCGGCTACGAGTGCGTCAGCGTCAAGTCGAACGCGCGGGGCGAGGTGGATACTGACGCGCTCGCCAACGCCATGGACGGCAAGGCCGCCGCGATTATGATGACCAACCCGAACACGCTCGGCCTCGTCGAGAGCCGCATCCTCGAGATCCGAGAGCTCGCCGAGAAGCACGACACGCTGCTCTACTACGACGGCGCCAACCTCAACGCGCTGCTCGGCGTGGCGCGGCCGGGCGACATGGGCTTCGACGTCGTGCACCTCAACCTGCACAAGACGTTCTCCACGCCCCACGGCGGCGGCGGGCCCGGCTCGGGGCCCGTCGGGGTCAACACGCGCATTGCGCCGTTTCTGCCCGTGCCCCTCGTCGAGAAAAAAGACGACCACTTCGTCCTCGACACCGACCGGCCTGACTCCATCGGCATGGTCCGCAGCTTCTACGGCAACATCGGCGTCGTGGTGCGCGCCTACGCCTACATCAAAGCCCTCGGGGCCGAGGGCCTCAAGCGCGTCGGCAAGGCCGCCGTCGTCAACGCCAACTACCTGCGCACGCGGCTCGAGAAGGTGCTCACCATCCCCTACCCCGGCCCCTGCATGCACGAGTTCGTCGCCAGCGCCAACCGGCAGAAGGCGAAGGGCGTCTCCGCCATGGACATCGCCAAGGCCCTGCTCGACGAGGGGTTCCACGCGCCGACCACCTACTTCCCCCTCATCGTGCCCGAGGCGCTCATGGTCGAGCCCACCGAGACAGAGACGCGTGAGACGCTCGACGCGTTCGCCGACGCGATCGAGAAGATTGACCGCCTCATTGACGAAGAAGGTCCCGAATGGTTCGCCGAGGCGCCGCGCACGACGCCGGTGACCCGCCTCGACGAGGTCACCGCCGCCCGAAAGCCCGTCCTGCGCTGGCGCGAAGGAAATTAGGGACAGTCACCTATTTCTCGCGGATCCCGTCGTTCCGAGAGGGGTCGCCCGATCGAGAAATAGGTGACTGTCCCTGATTTCCTGTGCTATTGCTGCGCAAGAGACGGGAGGGGTTGCACGATGCGGATCGCACACTTCGACTGCTTCTCCGGCATCAGCGGCGACATGGTGCTCGGCGCGTTCGTGGACGCCGGGCTGTCGGCCGCGAAGCTCCGCAGCGAGCTCAAGAAGCTCGGCCTCCAAGGTTACACCATCTCGACCAGCCGAGAGACGCGCCATCACCTCGCGGGCACACAGCTTCGCGTTCGCGTCCCGAAGAACATCCGGCAGCCTCATCGCAACCTCAAGAGCATCCTCAAGCTCATCAACTCAAGCGCGCTCTCGAAACGAGTCAAAGCCGATGCGGCGGCGATCTTCACCCGCCTCGGCAAGGCCGAGGCCGCCGCCCACAACGTCCCCATCGAGAAGGTGCACTTCCACGAGGTCGGCGCGGTGGACTCCATCCTCGACATCGTCGGCGCGGCCGTGGCGATGGAGCAGCTCGGCATCGAGCGCGTCACAAGCTCGCCCGTGCCGCTGGGCTCCGGTACGATCAAAGCCGCCCACGGTGTGCTCCCCGTGCCTGTGCCGGCCACCATGCGCCTGCTCCGCGGCGTTCCGGTCTATCGCAGCGGCATCGAGCAAGAACTCGTGACGCCGACGGGCGCCGCGATTCTCACGCACTACGCCGCCGACTTCACCGGCTTCCCGCCGATGACCGTCGAGGCGGTCGGCTACGGCGCCGGCTCACGCGAGGTCGCCGAACGGCCGAACCTGCTGCGGATCGTGATCGGCGAGACGGAGGAAGCCGCACGCGCCGAGCCGATGGACGTGATCGAGACCAACATTGACGACATGACCGGCGAGCTGTTCGGCGCGCTCTTCGACCGGCTCTTCGACGCCGGCGCGCTCGACGTGTACGTGGCGCCGCTGCTCATGAAGAAAGGCCGCCCCGGCCACCTGCTCACGGTCCTGTGCGATCCGTGGAAGACCACCGAGCTCGTCGAGGTCCTCTTCACCGAGACGACAACGTTCGGCGTCCGAACCTACCGCACCCAGAAGCATTGCATCGAGCGCGAATCCAAGACGGTCAAGACGCCGTACGGCCCCGTGAAAGTCAAGATCGGCACCCTCGGCGGCAAGGTCATCAGTGTCTCGCCCGAGTACGAATCCTGCCGGAACCTCGCCCGGACGAAGCACGTCCCGCTCAAAGACGTCTACGCCGCCGCCGAAGCCGCCGCCCGCAAAAAATAGGGACAGTCACCTATTTTTCTTCTCTCCGCCGCACGCCAGGACCCCATGCCAAGAAAAATAGGTGACTGTCCCTATTTTTTGCGAAGATGCACTTTGAGAAACCGCGCTGTATATGACCGCTTGCCGTTCTTGACGAGGTCGGCGGGCGCGCCCTGAAAGACGATGCGCCCGCCCTTGTCGCCGCCCTCGGGGCCGAGGTCAATGACGTGGTCGGCCTCGGCGATCACGTCGAGGTTGTGCTCGATAATGACGATCGTGTCACCGCGCTCGACGAAGCGGCGCAGCACCGTGAGCAGGTTGGCGATGTCGGCCGGGTGCAGGCCGATCGTCGGCTCGTCGAGCACGTAGAGCGTCCGGCCCCGGCCGGGCTTCGCGAGCTCGTAGGCGAGCTTGATCCGCTGCGACTCGCCGCCCGAGAGCGTCGGGCTCGTCTGGCCCAGCGTGAGATAGCCGAGGCCGATGTCGCGCAGCAGCTCGAGCGGACGCGCGACCTTCGGGATGCCGCCGAACAATTCAATCGCCTCCTCGACGGTCATGGCGAGCACGTCGGCAATCGAGCACTCCTTGAACGTGATCGCCAGCGTCTCGGCGTTGAACCGCTTGCCCGCGCACACGTCGCAGTCCACGTGCACGTTGGGCAGGAAGTTCATCTCGACCTTGAGCCGCCCCTGGCCCCGGCATTTCTCGCACCGGCCGCCCGCGACGTTGAACGAGAAACGCGACGCCGTGTAGCCGCGCAGCCGCGCCTCGGGCGTCTGCGCGTACAGCCGCCGAATCTCGTCGTAGAACCCGACGTACGTCGCCGGCGTCGAGCGCGGCGTCCGGCCGATGGGCGTCTGGTCCACCTCGAGCGCGCGCGCCACCTGCTCGGCGCCCTCGATGCGCGTGCACCGCTCCTCGCGCAAGCTGCGGCCCGCATGCACGAGACGCAGCCCCTCGAACAGGACGTCCTGCACGAGGCTCGACTTGCCGGAACCGCTCACGCCCGTGACGCAGATGAGCTTGCCGAGCGGGAAGCGGACGGTCAGGTTCCTGAGATTGTTCGCCTGCGCGCCGACGACCGTGACGGCCGCGGCGTCCTCCGCGCCGTTCGCACCGCGCGGAGTGTGCCGCAGCGGCCGCCGCAGGTAGCGCGCGGTGGCCGAGCGTTTCGACTTCAACAGCTTCGTCACCGGCCCGACGGCGATCACCTTGCCGCCGTGTCGGCCGGCGCCGGGGCCGAGGTCGATGACGTGGTCGGCGCTGCGGATGGTGTGGTCGTCGTGCTCCACGACGACGACCGTGTTGCCGCGGTCGCGCAACCGCCGGAGCGTGCGAATGAGGTTCGTCGTGTCGCGCGGGTGCAGGCCGATCGTCGGCTCGTCGAGAATATAGCAGACGCCGCGCAGGTTCGAGCCGAGCTGTGCCGCGAGCCGCACGCGCTGCGCCTCGCCGCCCGAGAGCGTGTTCGCCGCGCGGTCGAGCCCGAGGTACGGCACGCCGACGAGCCTGAGAAACTCAAGCCGCGCGCGCATTTCGTCCACGAGCGAACGCGCCACCGCCTCAGCGTGTCCCGGAAACCGCAGCTTGGCCAGCGCATCCCCCGCACGCTCGACGGGCAGTGCTGCGATGTCCGCAATCGAGCGCCGCCCCAGCCGCACGCCGAGCGACGTCGGGTTAAGCCGCGCGCCGTCGCACGCGTCGCACGCATCCCAGAACTCTTCACCGTCCTCCTCGTAGAGCAGCACGCCCGCGCCCTCGCACTCGGGGCACCAGCCGTGCCGGCTGTTGAACGAAAACATCCGCGGGTCGAGCTCGTCGAAACCGCGGCTGCAGCTCGGGCACGTGCGCTGCGTGCTGAACGTGCGCTCGCGCCGCCCCGCCTTGAGGACGAACGAGCCGCCGCCGTACTCGAGCGCACGCTCGGTCACTCGCGTAAGCGTGTCCCGGTTGTCCGGGACCGCCCTCAGATACCCGACAACGCCGTCTATGTCGTGCTCCCGGTAACGGCTCAGACGCATGCCCCTCTCTGTCTGCCTCACGTACCCATCGACGCGTAGCGCCGCGATCCCGTGTCGCGCGGCCCATCTCGCAACGTCCGTGTGGTAGCCCTTGCGCGCGCGCACCAGCGGCGCGAGAAACGTCACGCGGCGACCCGGGTTCTCGACGAGAATGCGGCGCACGATCGCCTGCGCCGACTGCGGCTCGACCGCCACGCCGCACGCCGGGCAGGTCTGCGTGCCGAACCGCGCGAAGAGCAGGCGCAGGTAGTGGTAGATCTCCGTGATCGTCGCCACGGTGGACTTGGCGCCCCCTCGGCTCAGGCGCTGCTCGACCGCCACGGTCGGCGGGATACCCTCGATGAGGTCCACGTCGGGACGCGTGAGCTGCTCGATATACTGGCGCACGTACGCCGAGAGGCAGTCGAGGTAGCGCCGCTGCCCCTCGGCGAAGAGCACGTCGTAGGCCAGCGTCGACTTGCCGGAGCCGCTCACCCCGGTCACCGCGACGAGCTTCCCGCGCGGTATCTCGACGCTGAGCTGTCGCAGGTTGTGCTCGCGCGCCCCGTTGATCCGGATCGAGCCGTCAGGCGACGGACGCCCGACGAGTTCAGCCGCCTCGCCGCCCAGTGCAACGGTCTGCCTTCCGAGCACAGCGCGAAGGTAGCGCCCCGTGTGCGACGCCTTGCAGCGCGCGACCTCCTCCGGCGTGCCCGCGCAGACGATCTCGCCGCCGCGCTCGCCGCCCTCGGGCCCGAGGTCTATGATCCAGTCGGCGCACTTGATCACGTCGAGGTTGTGCTCGATCACCACGACGCTGTGCCTGAACCGCACGAGCCCCTGGAGCGTGGCCATCAGGGTCGAGACGTCGTCGGGATGCAGGCCCGTCGTCGGCTCGTCGAACAGGAACAACGAGTGCGGCCACTGCTCCGTACGCAGCCGGGCCGCGAGCTTCAGCCGCTGCGCCTCGCCGCCGGAGAGCGTGGTGATCGGCTGCCCAAGACGCAGGTAGCCGAGGCCGACCTCGACGAGCGGATCGAGCGCCGTGCTGATACGGTAGTCATCGAAAAAGCCGAGCGCCTCGGCCACGGTCATCTCGAGTATGTCCTGCACGTTCTTCCCGTCGTAACGCACCTCGAGCAGCTCCGGCCTGAAGCGCTTCCCCTCGCAGTCGGGGCAGGTCACGTACACGTCGGACAGAAACTGCATCTCAATCGTCAGAAAGCCCGCACCCTTGCACGTCTCACAGCGCCCGCCCGCTACGTTGAAAGAGAACGCGCCCGGGCCAAGCCCGGCGCGCCGCGCCTCCGTCGTCGAGGCCAGCGCCTCGCGGATAAACGTGTAGGCGCGCATGTAGGTAGCGGGCACGGCGCGCGGCGTCCGCCCGATGGGCGACTGGTCCACGAGCGCGACCTCGCCGACGTGCTTCGCGCCCTCGATCCGGCCGTGCGCGCCCGGCTCGGCCGTCGAGGTGCCTTTGAGCCGGGCCAGTGCCCGGTACACCACGTCCTCGACGAGCGTGCTCTTGCCGGAGCCCGACACGCCCGTGATGCACACCAGGCGCTCGAGCGGGATCTCCACGTCGAGGCTCTTCAGGTTGTGCTCCGTCGCTTTACGCACCACCAGCTTCTTCGGCCCGGCCACCGGGCGCCGCACGTCGGGCAGCCTCACCGCCTTCGCGCCGCTCAGGTACTTCCCCGTGAGCGATCGCTTCGACTCGAGAAGCTTCTCAACGGGTCCGTGACACACCACCCGGCCGCCTCGCTCGCCCGGGCCGGGGCCGAGGTCCACGACGTTGTCGGCGGCCCGAATGACGCCCGCATCGTGCTCGACGACGACGACGGTATTGCCGGCGTCGGTGATCCGACGCAGCACGCCGACGAGCCGTCCCACGTCACGCGGATGCAGACCGATGCTCGGCTCGTCGAGCACGTAGAGCGCGTTCACCAGCCGGCTTCCGAGCGCCGTCGTCAGGCCCACCCGCTCGACCTCCCCGCCCGAGAGCGTGCGCGACTGCCGGTCGAGCGTGAGGTACCCGAGCCCGACGTCCACGAGGTATTCGAGCCGCGAGCAGACCTCGCCCACCAGCAACGCGGTCGCCTCGTCGCTGACGCGCGCGTTCTTTAGCGCCGAGAAGAAGTCGAGCGAACGCTCGATCGGCATCACCCACACGTCGGCGAGCGATTGCCCGTCGAGGCGATAGAGCAGCGCGGTATCATTGAGGCGTCGGCCGCCGCACGTGCGACACCGCGAGTACGCGCGGAACTTCGAGAGGTACACGCGCACGTGCATCTTGTACGTCTTCGTCTCGAGCCAGTCGAACAGGCCCTTGACGCCGTAGAAGTCGTCGGTGCCTTCCCAGATCATGCGCCGCTGCTCGTCGCTGAGCTCGCGCCACGGCACGTCCACGGCGATCCCGTGCCGGCGGCAGAACGCGACCGTGTCGCGGTACCCCTGGCGGAACGCCTTGCCGACCCACGGCTTGATCGCGTCCTGCTTGATGCTCAACGACGGGTCCGGAACGACGAGCGCGGGGTCAATCTCGATCGTCCGGCCGAACCCGCGGCACGTGGGGCACGCGCCGATCGGACTGTTGAACGAAAACAGGTTCGGCACCGGATCGTCGTAGGCGATGTCGCACTCCGGGCAGTGCAGCGCCGACGAGAACTTGAGCCCGCGCCCGTCTTCCGGCACCACGCCGACCTTGCCCCGCCCGAAGTGCAGCGCGCCCTCGAGCGACTCGACGATGCGCGCGCGGCGCGACGGCGCAATGCGCGTGCGGTCGTAAACCACCGTCGCCGTCTCCCCTTCCGTGAGCGCGCGCGGCTCGTCGGCAAGCTTCACGACCTCGCCGCCGACAAGCACCCGCCCGAAGCCCTGCTTCGCGAGCGCCTCAGCGACCATGTCACGACCAAGGCTGCACGGCACCTCGACGGCGAACGTGATCAGCACCGAACGCCCTCCCGCGACCTCGGCCAGGCGCGCAAAAACGCTCTCGGCCGTGTCCCGCACCACGGGCCGGCCACAGCCCCGGCAGTGCAGCACCGCCTCGCGCGCCCACAGCAGCTTGAGGTAATCGTTGATCTCCGTCATCGTGCCGACGGTGGAGCGCGACGTGCGGACCGGATTGGTTTGGTCAATCGCAATGGCCGGCGGGATCGCCTCGATCGCGTCCACCTGCGGCTTGTCCATCCGGTCGAGAAACTGCCGGATGTACGGCGAGAACGTCTCGGCGTACCGGCGCTGCCCCTCGGCGTAGAGGGTCTCGAACGCGAGGCTCGACTTGCCGGAGCCGCTCACACCGGTGACGACGGTGAAGCCGTTCACAGGCAGCCGCAGGTCGAACCCCTTAAGATTATTCTGCCGTGCGCCGCGCACGACGATTGCCTGGCGGGCCTGACGGGCCATTCCGGAACATCCCCCGATTCAAGCTTCGCGATGATTCTACCATCAGCAGGAAGCTAGGGACAGAGCGGGCTGTTGAAAAAGCCCGATGACTCTGATTCGTCCGCGGTTGCCGTAAAGGCCGTCGCCCTGAAAGGGCCTGATAGCTCAGCCCAGGGCAAGCGTCGGCCCCGAGCCTGCCGAGGGGCGAAGCGCCGCCCTGGGCATAGAGGAACACGGGGACAATACCCTGAAGGGGTTGCATAGGGACCTGGTCGCGGATAGACGCCCGCTTCGATCGCCGCGTCTATGCAACCCTTTCAGGGTAATTGCCGGATCGCTGCGCGTTGACCCAGGGTGGCGCTTCGCTGACCCTGGGCTACGTTATGGAGCCCCTTCAGGGTAAAGACTGGGAACGCAAACACGGGCTTTCTCAACAGCTCCCATTATCCCTAGTTTTCCTGCGGCTCCGGGAGCGCCTCGCGGAACTTCACCGAGATGACCTTCGAGATGCCCGAACGCTCCATGGTGATCCCGTACAGCACGTCGGCCGTGGCGATCGTGCGCTTGTTGTGCGTGATGATGATGAACTGCGAACGCTTGATGAAATCCTGGAGCGTGTCGTTGAACCGGACGATGTTCGGCTCGTCGAGCGCCGCGTCCATCTCGTCGAGGATGCAGAACGGCGACGGCTTGACGCGGAAGATCGAGAACAGCAGGCAGATGGCCGTCATCGCCTTCTCGCCGCCGCTCAGCAGCGTGACGCTCTGCAGCTTCTTGCCCGGCGGGCTGGCGACGATCTGGATGCCGCACTCGAGGAGGTCGCCCTCATCGTCGAGGATCAGGTCGGCCCGGCCGCCGCCGAAGAGCGAGGTGAACATCTCGCGGAACGACTCGCGGATCCTCTCGAACGTGTCCTTGAAGAGCTGGCGGCTCGTCCGGTTGATCTTCGAGATCGCCTTGAGCAGCGCCTCCTTGGCCTTGGCGAGGTCCGCCTGCTCGTTGACGAGAAACGTGTACCGCCCCTCGAGCCGCTCGTACTCCTCGATCGCGTAGAGATTCACGGGGCCGAGCGACTCGATCTTCGACCGGAGCGCTTCGATGTGCGCGACGACCTTCTCCCAGTTCGAGTCCGCCGGGAAGCGCTCGGCAGATGGATCGTCGTGACGAAGCGTATACTCGCCGCGCAGGCGCTCATCAATGCGCTCGACGGACAACCGGGCCTCGGTCAGCCGCGCGTTGAGCTCCGACTCGCCCTCCTGGGCCTCGTGCAGCAGACGCCGCTTGCCCTTGAGCCCGGCCTCCAGCGTCCCAAGCTCATTGCCGATATCGGCGCGCCGCTCATCGAGGGCCTCGATCGAGCGTTCCGTCTCCGCTTTCTGTTGCGAGAGCGCCTCGATCCGCTCGCGTGCCTGCCCGATCTCCTCGCGCAAACGCTCCGCCTGCGCGCATTCGGCCTCGACCTGTCGGCGCCGCGCCGCGCTCTCCCGCTTCCGTTCCTCGATGTCCCGGCTCGTCCGCTCCTGGCGCAGCCGCACCGCCGCAAGACGCTCGCCCAGCGACGAGACCTGCACCTTCAGCTCGGTGAGCCGGCCGTGGGCTTCGGCGGCGGCGGCCTGCCGCTCGGCAACGGCGGTGTTGTGGCGAAGGCTCTCCTCCTCGACGACGCGCTTGTCCTGCTCGAGCGCGCCGACGGCGAGCCGCAGCTCGTCGCGGCGGGCCGTCTGCCGCGCCGCATCCTCGCCGAGGGCCGCGAGCCGCTCCTCGAGCGCCCGGAGCTGCGCGTCAACCGCTTCCCCGCTCGCGCTCGCCCGGGCCAGCTCCTCCGTGACCGCGGTCACCTCCTCCTCGAGGGACCGCGCCCGGCCCACCGTCTCGTCGAGCCGGCCGTCAACCGATCCGGCCTCGCGCGCACGCGCCTGCTCCGCCGCATGAAGCGCATCGTGCTCGGCCGCAAGGCGCTGCGCCTTCTCGTCGAGCTGCGTGATGCGCGTCTCGCGCGAGAGCAGCCCCTGCGCGCGCTGGGCGGCCCGGCCGCCGCTGATGGCCCCGCGGCCCGAAAACACATCGCCGGCGCGGGTCA
>Ga0180431_10007997_pt1 | contig 12202 bp, 8 predicted proteins | sample SS_ome_11_FD_132459 | JGI IMG/M metagenome (GOLD analysis project Ga0180431, IMG submission 132459) | Hypersaline lake sediment archaeal communities from the Salton Sea, California, USA - SS_1_MS_1 metaG | ecosystem: Environmental > Aquatic > Non-marine Saline and Alkaline > Hypersaline >... | reverse complement strand
GAAGCCGAAGGATTGACGAGATGACGGTCATCGAGCGCTTTGGTAGCGTGGGCTTCTTGTTGGCTGAGGAGGACGGTGGTCTGGTCGGAATGCTGGGCTGGCAAGCCGAGAACCTCGTGGTCAGGGTGACTGATCTTCTAGTCAGGTCGGTTTCTGGCCATGGCGTCGTCACCCAGGTCCTGTTTGCTGAGATGGAGCGGTCTGCGGCTGAGTTGCAGTGCGAGGTGGCGTTGCTGTTCTTGCCGCGTCCGGCCCCCCTTGCTCTGATCGAGTTCTATGAGACGTTTGGGTATGAGTCTCAGGTCGTCGCTGATCTGCCAAGAGCGTGGAGAGATGCTGCGCTTGAGGGACATCTGGATATTGATGAAACGGTGTTGGTGAAGAAGTTGCGCGAGAAGCGCGTGCTTCGCCCGATGTGACCGGGCAAGTGATGTGCATGTTTTATGGAGGGAGTATGTCTGCGATTAAGCAATTCGTCGTTGATCACCCGCGCCTGGCGGCCTGGCTCGTGTTGGCTGTCGGTATGGTGGCGATCCTCGTCTGGTCTGCGCGCGACGTGGGCCTGTTACCAGGGCAGTGGGCTGCTCTGATCGTGGCGACCATCGGTCTGGCTGGCCTGTGCGTCTGGATCATCGGGCGGGAAGAGGACGGAGAAGAAGGGGAGAAGGAAGACGAGGGGAAGTAGTCAAGGAAATTGCGAGTATAGGGGCGAAGCACTGGTTTCGAAAAGCCCGACTATGATTCACGTGAGACGGCTGCTGACGCTGGCCCTCGTGGTCACCATATTGGTGTCTTTGCTGCCCCTCCCTGTGGCCTGTGCGCAGGAGGAGGACGAAGTCGCGCGGCTGATGGCGGGCATGTCCAGCGCGGCCAAGGTTGGGCAGCTCTTCTTGGTCACTTTCCCCGGCGCTGAGGCCGTCGAGGACACTGTGATCATAGAGTTGATCCGCGATTATCACGTCGGTGGAGTGGTCCTGTTGCCTGAGAATGGCAACATTGTCAATGAGGGCGATACACCGACCCAGGTAGCCACGCTGATCGGTCAGCTCCAGGCGGGTGCCTGGTCGGCGACACTTCCGGTGACCGATACGCTGGTCGCGGAGGCAACCTCACCGGGACCTTTCATTCCCCTCTTTGTCGCCGTGAACCACGAGGGCAATGGTATGCCCTACACTGGTATTGTCAACGGGATGATGCCGCTGCCCTCCGAGATGGCTATTGGGGCTACCTGGAACCCCGCTTACGCCAGGACTGTGGGCCGGATCGCGGGGCAAGAACTGCGCGCCCTGGGCGTCAACATGCTGCTCGGACCGTCGCTCGACGTGATCGAGACCCCCCGTCCTGCGAGTACGGGTGACCTGGGCGTGAGAGCCTTTGGAGGCGAGCCCTTCTGGGTAGGGCAGATGGGAAAGTCGTACATCCAGGGCGTCCACGAGGGTGCCGAGGGCCAGGTAGCTGTCGTGGCGAAGCATTTTCCCGGGCTGGGTGCCTCCGATCGCTCGCTCAATGAAGAGATCTCCACCGTGCAACGCACGCTGGAGAAGCTGAGACAGATTGACCTGGCTCCCTTTTTCGCCGTAGCGCAAGCGGCTGATCCGCTGGCACGACCGGATGGGGTGATGGTGTCTCACATCCGCTTTCGAGGGTTGGAGGGCGGTCGCTTCGTCACCACCCGGCCGATCAGTGTGGACAGCCAGGTGCTCCAGCGTCTGTTGGGACAGCCGGAGATGGCCACCTGGCGGGGACAGGGTGGGGTGACGGTTTCCGATGGTTTGGGCGTGCGCGCGTTGCGACGGTTCTACGATCCTAACGAGGAGGACTTCAACAGGCGCCGCATCGCGCAGGATGCGTTCCTCGCTGGCAACGATCTCTTGTTCCTCTCCCAGTTCGCGCTTGGCGATAATTGGGAAGACCAGGTCGCTAACGTCAAGTCCACGATCACCTTTTTCCGCGAGAAATACGATTCAGATCCCTCTTTCCAGACTCTCGTGGACGCGGCCGTCGCGCGGATATTGCGGCTGAAGCTTGCGCTCTATGGCGGTACATTCAGTCTCGCCAGCACCCAACCCGACGCGGAAGCCGTTGGCGAGCGGGTGGGACTTGGGCGTGAGGCGTTGTCGGCCATTGGCCGCGACGCGGTGACGCTGCTCTCTCCGCCCTCGCCCGACCTGGTCCCTGCGCCGCCAACCTTCCAGGATCCCATCGTCGTATTCACTGATGCTCGGGAGGGACGCCCCTGTGCCACGTGTGCACCAATGCCTTACATTGATCCCCTGGCGCTGCGCGACACGATCCTCCGGCTCTATGGTCCCAGTGCGACGGGGCAGGTCAACCCCTCGCTGGTGAGCAGTTTCACCTTTGCTCAACTGGAGGAATACCTGAACACGCCGCCCCCACTTCCCACGCCGACGCCCACGGGAGAGGAGGAAGTCACACCCAGTCCGCTTCCCCCTGTCGAACAGGCGCTGCAAAATGCCCATTGGATTGTCTTTGCTATGCTCGATCCGATCGGTGAGCCAACCAGCTCGGGGGTCGTGCGGCGTTTTCTTGCTGAGCGAGCCGACGCACTGCGGGATCCACATCTGGTCGTGCTGGCTTACGATGCGCCCTATTACCTGGACGCGACCGAGATCAGTAAGTTGAGTGCTTACTACGTGGCCTACAGCCGGATAGAGCCTTTCATTGAGGCGTCCGTGCGGGCGTTGTTCAGTGAATTCGCACCCGTGGGTACGTCACCGGTCAATGTGACCGGGATCAACTATGACTTGTCGATCCAGATTTCCCCTGATCCTGCCCAGACCATCAATCTCTACGTGGGCGATCCGCCCGAGGAGGGAGAGTCAACGCCGGAGCCTCTCAGGCTGGAGGTGGGCGATCAGTTGAAGTTGCGCACTGGCGTCATCGTGGACCACAACGGCCACCCGGTGCCCGACGGTACGCCGGTCCAGTTCATCTTCACCTATCCGCAGGAGGGGCTAGAACACTCCGTCGTGGCGCTTCCTCAGGATGGCGTGGCCGAAACGACGATTACGCTCGACCGGACGGGCCAACTCGATGTCTCCGTCCAGGCAGACCCCGTGCCGCGGACGATCGCCCTGCAGATCACGATACAGGAGGGAGCGCCGGCTGTCATCGTGCCCATCACGCCCACCCCCCGCCCTACGGTCGCCATACCGACGTCGACACCCACGACGGAGCCGGAGCCTGTGATCGAGGAGACGCCGATACCGACGCCCGGTCCGGTGGAAAAAGAGGAGGAGGAACCTCCGCCTGAGGACAAAGGGGTTGGGCTACCCGACCTGGCCCTGGCACTAATCAGCCTCCTGATTGTCGGGGGAGGTGGGTACTACGCGGTGCGCTTGAGCAACGGGCCGACTACCCGGGCGCTGCGCCTGGCCCTGTGGTGTGTGGTCGGTGGGCTCGCGCTGTACCTGGCATACGCGCTGCGTCTGCCGGGAGCTGTCTGGCTACGGGAGCACAGTGGCGTGTGGGCTGCGTCTTGGGCAACGCTGCTGGGCGGTGTGGTGTCCCTGATCGTGGTGTGGGTCGTCGGCCAGCGCAGACGGCTGGCTTAGTGCCAGGCACCTTTGATCAGAGGATCAGGGTCACCAATATGGCGACGGCGAGCATCGCTCCCGTCAAGGCCAGCAATCCACGGTTTTCCGCTACCGCCCGGCGCCACTCCCCTTGCGCGGGCACGAGCGTGACCAGGGACGGGGGGAGCGAACTGGCGTGTAGCATCTCGCGAAACGCTGCGACACTCGGCGGGCGTGGGTTGGGGTGCATGGCGATGGCAGTCAGGATGGCGCGTTCTGTGGCGGGGGAAATGTGTGGGTTGGTCGCTCGCGGGAACACGAGCACGTCGGGGTTGAGGAAGCGCTGCTTGGCATCGGCTGGAGGCTGATTGCTCAATAGATGGTACAGTGTAGCGCCAAGCGAGTAGATGTCGGATCGCGCGTCGGTGTGGCCGGTGTCCCCACCATACTGCTCCAGCGGGGTGTAGGCGACAGTGCCTCGCCCCTGCAGTACGGTGATGGTGCGGGCGTCATCCGCGGCCAGCAGCTTGACCAGCCCGAAGTCGACCAGCTTGATCAACCCACCAGGAGTTAGCTTGATATTGGCTGGCTTGACGTCGCGATGGAGTACAGGGGGGTCTTGGCTGTGCAGATACTCCAGTGCATCACACAACTGATCGGCCCACCGGAGCACTTTCTCCTCTTCGAGAAACCTGCCCCGGCGACGCTTCTCCTCCATCATCTGGCGCAGGTCCTGCCCCTCGACGAAATCCATCACCAGGTACTCTCGATCGTCCTCGCTGAATGTGTCAGAGACCTTGGGGAGGTTGGGATGATCCAATCGCGCCAGGGTGGATGCCTCGCGGTGGAATTGCTCCTGGGCTTGGGCCAGTGCCTCTGGCGTGGCGTCGGGATCTGGGCAGACTTCCTTGACCGCGCAGATGCGACCCTCCAGGCGGAGGTCTTCAGCGCGATATACGGCACCCATGCCCCCCTGGCCGACAGGCGCTATGATTTTATACCGTCTGCGCAGGACGGTTCCAGGCGTAAGCAGGCGGGCCACGGTTTCTCTTCTTCTCTTTTCTCTTCTTCTCTCCAGTGCAGGCGCTCACCATCATAAGCGAGAAGGGCGATTCTGTCAAGCATTGTGTACCGTATTTCCAAGGAGGTTGTGATGATACGGCAGGACTTGCCAATGCTCATTATCTACGACGGGGAACTCGAAGGGCAGCGATGGGTCATAGATAAGGAACAGATGATTATCGGGCGAGGGACGAGTTGTGACATCGTGCTGCCGGAGCGGCAGGTCTCGCGCCAGCATGCTCAGATCGAGCGGGACAACGTTGGTTATCTGCTGCGTGACCTGGGGAGCAAGAATAGCACGTGCGTCAATGGCGAGGAGGTACGCGACAAGCCCTATCGTTTGAAAGATGGGGACGAGATCCAGCTCGCGTTGTGTGTCAAGATGGGCTTCATCGGCGCTGACGCGACGTTGCCCCTGGCGTTGAGTGGTCCCAATAGGGGATTGCACATCGATCAGGCGGCCAGGCGGGTATTCATCGGCGGGCTCGAGTTGACCCCGCCCCTCTCGGTGGCCCAATATCGGCTCCTGGAGTTGCTGTTCGAGCGCGAAGGAGAGGTCATTTCCCGGGATGCGATCGTGGAGGCCGTGTGGCCCGAGGAAGAGACGATGGGCATCTCCGAGCAGGCGATCGATGCGCTGGTGCGTCGCCTGCGCGACCGCATCTCGGCCGCAGACCCGGATCACGCCTACATCGTCACTGTGCGGGGGCACGGGTTCCGGCTGGACAACCGGTAGAAGGACTGGCTGCGCGAGGCCCATTGGACCAAGCGGGGATTGATCTTCTTCCTGCACCTCGACGATGGGCGCAACCTGTTGGTATTTGGATTGCAAGAGCACGGGGTAGTGGAGACTCTGGCCTGAACCCCATCTCAAACGGGGGACGGCACAGTGGAGTCCCGAACTTGTTCGGGTTCTTGGAGATTACTCGTCAAAACCAGGGCTTGGGCAGCCTCTTCGGGTTCGTTCTGGGGCTATTGAGATCGCTGGAAAGCGTCATTGAGGATAGGTTGGAGAGAGAGGTGGAGACAAGAAATGCTTGCGTCCGGTCGTGCTGTACGGTATACTAATCGCGAGAAGCTGCTCTCCTTCAGCCATGTTGAACTGCTGATCCACGAGATTGCGGTACGGCCGGACATCTGGATTGGAGCCAGGCTGTGCGAGCAGGTGTTGGCATCGCTGTGCGAATCTGACAGTTGAGTGGCTCCCGACTCCGTCGTACGGCGTGCTAGCCAGTTGGAAAGCAAGCCGAATATCTAATATAAGGAGCGGACCATAGCTCCCCCAAGGCCATATTCCCTTGTAAACATCCGCATCTTCGACGCCTCTGCGCTGGATGTCTACCCCGTCGAGCTGAGCGTGCCGGGGTGGCGCGATTTCCCGCGCGGAAATCTGCGACTGGATGCAACCACCCTGCTGGCTAAGAGCGCGAACAGCGAGACGTATGGGCGGCTGCTGGGCCAGGCTCTCTTTGCCGAGGATGCGATCCTGCATGCTTACCAGGAAGCCACTGCGGTGTTCCAGTCGCGGGGCGAGGGGGGGCGGGTGCGCCTGCGGCTGGGCCCCCCGGAGTTGCATGACCTTCGCTGGGAGCGCGTATATCACCCGGTCGCGGGGGCGTGGCACCCTCTGGCGGCCACGGCAGACACCCTGTTGTCGCGCTATATCCTGGCGCGAGAGTGGGAGCGCCCTGCACCTCTAACCGCTCGTCCCCTGCGTGTACTGGTGATCATCGCTTCACCCCGCAACGTGCACGAATATGGTCTTGATCCCATCTCCGAGGCGGAGTCTGAGACCTGGCATACCGTCTTTGATGATCTACCGGACGTGGCACCGCTCTACCTTCAGAGTGGGACGGGAAGTCCGCCGGCATTCGCCAATGTCCGGCGTGCCCTGATGGACGGATACCACGTGGTGCATTTCGTGTGTCACGGGGCAAAAATCGATCAGGGGACAGTCCTCTACCTGGAGAACGTGGATGGCACTGTGGCACCGGTTGGGTCTGAACGCCTCCTGGAGATGTTCAGGGCGCTGGCGACGCGCCCACGCCTTTGCTTCCTGACCGCGTGCGAGAGTGGGGCACGCGGGCGCGCGGACGCCTTCGTGCCCCTGGGACCAGCGCTGGTCGCCGGAGGCGGCGTGCCGGCCGTCGTCGCGATGGCGGACCGGGTGGGGATCGTGACCGCGCGCCAGTTTTCCAGTGGCTTCTACGCCCGGTTGCTGGCGCACGGTGCGGTCGACCTGGCGGTGAACGAGGCCCGCGCCATGGTGCGGGAGCGGTGGGACTGGAGCGTGCCGGTGCTCTTCAGCCGCTTGCCGGACAATCAACTCCTGGATGTGCCTGAGGTACCTACAGAGGGGCGCCGTTCGTTGGATGTGGAAACCAGGCCCGCGCGTGGGGCCTTGGCAGATCTGGCCCTTGCCGAGAAAACCGAATTCGTCAACCGCGAGAACGAGTTGCGACTGCTCCAGGTGGAGCGTCTGAGGGCCTCCCGCTCTCCCTATACACTGATCAGCGCGCCGGCCGGGTATGGCAAGAGCTGTCTCCTACGCCACATGATCCGTGCCGTCGAGTCGGACGAAACGCTGCGCCAGAAATGGTGCGTCCGCTACGTCGATTTTGCCCTGAGTGAGGGAGACCACGAGGATCAGGTTGGTTATCTCCTGCGTGTGGTTACAGGCGAGTTGAGAAACCAGGTTTCTTCTGAGAAACCTGGTTTCTGGAATGGCCCTGACACGGCCATAGACTGGCTTTGCGATCACGTCGTCCAGGAACTGGGCGCGCCTGTGGCGGGGGGGCGCTGTGCGGTGGTGCTGATTCTCGATGCCGTGGAGCGGCTCGACGAGCGATCCCGGCAGTGGCTGTATACGCTGTTGCACGAGCTGTACCAGCGCACCTGCTCAGGTCCCAGAGAAATCATCACCGTACGCGTGATCGTCGCGGGACGCAACGTGGAGTTGTTCTGGGACGGCTACAGGCGGGCGTATCCCGCACTGCCCGCCCCGCAGCGCATAGGACTGAATCCCTTCGATGAGCGTCCTATTCAAGAACTGATTTGGGGACGTGCCGGAGCGATTCGGATCGAACTGGACGATCAGACGGTCGTCCAGGTGGCCGGCGAGATCCAGTACCTGAGTGGGGGGCATCCCGCGGTGATCCGAGGGCTGGTGGATGACCTGGCGGGCCGCTCGTTTGCGGTGGGGCTGGCCTCGGAGTACTTCGAACGGCGCCGGGAAGGCCTGGTGCGGGCGGTTATATCGCCCGTCGCTGGTGACTTGCTGGTCGGGCTTGAATCGGGGGTGGGGGAGGCCGTGCGCATCTTGAGTGTCTTCCGGCGGGTGAATGCCAACACGGTGCAGGCATTGGTCGAGACGGGCGTGTTGCCGCCGGGGACGAACGCGATCGACCTGCTGGGCGACATGCAGAGGGCGCACTTGCTGGCAGGCCCGGGCATCAGGGAGCCTTTCTACCGCGATTCGCTGATGCGGCGTGTTTTGGTACTGGACATGGCCCACGCATCCCGGGAGAGCCGGGCCCTATATCACCGTCTGAACCGCATCGCGCGCGATCTCTACGAAACATGGATCCACAATCTGGGGCGCGGTTTGCCCGATACCCCGCTCAAGGCGACTCAACGCCTGTTGTCCGTCGTGGAGTGGTTGTTCCACGCGCTGCAGGATGAGAGTGTGGACGACGACGGGCTGCGTACCGGCCTGCAGGCCCACGTCGGCGTTCTGTCCGAGGGCAGCCCGTCGCTGTCTGTCGCGGACCTGATCGCCGATGAAATCGCAGCAGATGCCGAAATGCGGTACTTGCTGTGCCATCGGCTGGGTGACGAGGGGGTTTCCGTCGCCTGCGGCTGGTTGCGCTCGGCGTAGTCAGATGTGAAGGAGGCATTCTATGGCCAAATTCGACGCTTTCGTGGGACGGAAGGAAGAGCTGGCCCTGATCGACAGGTGGGCGCAAGAATGGGGCACCATGCACTTGCTCCCGGTTCAAGGGGATGGTGGCGTGGGAAAAACCTGGTTGCTGCTCGAGATATTGCGGCGTTATGGCTACCGCGATGATTTTGTCGTCGTTTATTTCGACGCTGCGGAACATCCCTTCAGTCTCCAGTACGAGGTGATGTTCCTGGTCAGAGACCTGGGTCTGGAGAATTTCCCCCGTTTTCTGGCTGGCCTGGACGAGTTGACGCGCAGCTACTATGATCTTCCCATCCAGGATGCCCAGGCCAAGGAGCGGGAGGTGCTGCAAATCGCAGTTGAGGAAATGAATCAGCAACTGAGCGCGCGACGTCTGATTTTCCTGCTGGATACGCTGGAGGCGTGGCGTTATGGTGAGGGAACCGGGGTCCACGAATACTTCGGCCAGCTTTCCAACTTCCTCGTCGTGGCAGCGGGGCGTGATGCGCGGGAGAGAATGTCCACATACACGCAGACCTTCGGTACGGACCGGGTGACCTATCTGGAGCTACGCAACTTCGACCGGATCGAGAGCGCGGAGTTCTTCGACGCTGCGGACGAGGCAGGCTTTATCCCGCCTGACCTGCGCGCCAAGCTTTATTTTCTGACCGATGGCCGGCCTGTGTTGCTCTCTCTGGCCGTTGAGTGGCTTTCCCGGGATGTCCCCTTGCCTGAGATCGCCGAGCGCTCGTTGGAGGACCTGGAGGCACTGCCGGAGGCTGAACTGCGGGAGCTACGTGAGCACTTCGAATTCGAATTGGTGGATCGGGTGCGCCGGTTGAGGGATCCCCTCGACCGTGCCGTGCTCTACATGGCCCACGTCAGCCGGCGCAGCAATGCGCGTATTCTGTCCGTCCTGCTTGACATCCCTATGCCTGATGCCCAGGCGCTGATGCGGGAACTGGCTGAGCTTTCCTTTGTCAAGTATAACCCGGCGACCGGCAACTGTATGTTGCACGACGAGATGAAGAACCTGGTCAACAGGCACGCCTGGCCCTACGTCGACCCCACTGGCGATTTGCGCCGCAGGCTGGCGCGACAGGTCATCGCCGACTTCTACGAGCCACGCATCAGCGAGTTAGCAGCGCAGGCCAGGGCGCGCCTGGAATCCGACAAGGGACCGGTCCGCCGGGCGACCATTGGCGGAGAGGAATGGGAGCAGTGGCGCTTGGAGGCCGAATGCCTGTACTACTACTTGCAAGCCAGCCCGGAGGAGGGATTTGCCTACTTCGAGGGCCGTTTCGTGGAGGCACAACGGGACCACCATCTCGTGCGCATGCAGTTTCTGCTCAGTGAGATGGAGACGGCTGGTCACCCCGGCATACGGGACACGCTTGAGCTTCGTAGGGCGGACTCGTTGCGCCTCAGTGGTGACGTAGAGCAGGCCAGCGCGATTTGCCATGACGTGTTGGCGCGGGAGGATCTGTCATCGGAGAATCGCATCAGCGCTCATAACATTCTGGGGTTGATCGCGGCTTCTACGGACCCAGAGCAGGCCCGGTACGAATATGAGTCAGCTCTGAGTCTGGCTCAGGATGAAGGTAAGGTGATGATCATCGGCGTGTTGCATAACAACCTGGGCCAGCTCCATCAGCTTACCAGCCGGCTCGATCAAGCCATTGAGCATTATCAGCAGGCGATTGATGTCAGCAGGCAGGTGAACAACCGGCCCCTGGTGGCCTCCGCCACGAACAATCTTGCTTACGTCTACCGGCTCCAGGGCAACCTCTCGCAGGCTGATGCGCTGTGCCGCGTGGCCCTGGCGCAACGCAAGCGATTGGGGCTGGAGCGTGACCTGGCCTATAGCTACCTGACCAAGGGTGAGATAGACCGGGACCGGGGAGATCTGGAAAGCGCGGAGCGCTATACCAGATTGGCCTTGCGCAGTTTCGACAAGGTGGCCGAAATCCGGGGGCAGATCATGGCCTATCGCTCTCTGGCCAATATCCGCCGTCACCTGGGACGGTACGAGGAGGCGGAAGCGTACCTGGAACGGGGAATCGCACTGGCGGAACAGGTCCAGGATGAGCCTCTGTTGGCTGACTTGCTGAATGTGTACGGGCGTGAGCAGCGAGACCGCGCCGTGTACCTGCAGGAGAGCGGTGAGGATGATAGCGGGGAATCGGTTCAGGTCTTCTTCCAGAGCGCGGAAGGCTACCTGGAGCGCGGTCTCGAGTTGGCGGCGCGATATGGCGATCAATGGTTGATCACTCGGGCTCAGTTTGAGTTGGCGCTGACCTATTTCCTGAGCGGTTCGCGTGAGGAGGATTACGTGACCGGCTTGTTGAGCCAGGTTTGGGACAGGGCCTCAAGCCTGAATGACAAGCTGCTGCAAGGCTACGTCGAGGAAGCGCTCGGAGAAATCGCCCAGCGCCAGGAGGATTACACCACCGCTGCCCGGCATTTCGGTCTGGCAGCCCAGTTGATCGCGCGGCGGCGCGGCCGCGAGCCGGAGCGTTTCTTCGACCGTCTCGGTGACCGGTTGTTAGATCCCAACCTCCCCTATGAAGCCACCCATACTTTGGCCCGGGGCATCCTCGACGTCCTCCAGGAGTCCGCTGGCGTCGGGCCGTTGCAGTCCTTACAGATGCTCTGCCAGCAGGTCCTGGACTTGCAGGCCACATGAGGAGGGAACGATGCGCGTTGTCTTGACAGATGACCCCACTGATCTGGGTAGACGGTCTGTCTCGGCCCACCAGGATTGTGCCTGTGACTGTCAATGCGCCTGCCCTACCGATGGCGCGCCCACACCGGTACTCTCCCTGCCGGTTGCGTACTATCTGGAACTCACACCGCTCTGCAATAACCGCTGCCCTGGCTGTGGCAACGTGTATGCCTCTGGACGGATGGCAAGATTGGACTGGGGCCAGATGCGGGGGCAGTGTTCACAGTCTCCGGCCTCATCTCTGGATGGAAGCGAGTGGCGCGATTTGATTGCCCGCCTGGCGTCCCACGCCCGCCAGTTCAAGCTCACCGGCGGAGAGCCGACCCTACATCCCGCGTTCGACGAGATTGTGCACGCGGTCGACGACGAGGATGTCCCTTTCACCCTGTTTACGAATGGGAGGTGGTTCCGCCCTGATGCCCTGGTGCAGTTGTTGCGAAGTCTAACGACATGTGAGGGGTTATTGATTTCCTTGCACGGACCGGATGCGGCTGTCCACGAGACTTTCAGCGGCGTGGTCGGTTCGTTCGATCAGACGGTGTCCAACATCCGCCGCGCTGCCGACGCGGGGCTGGACGTGGCGACCAGTCTCGTCATCACCCGCAGCAACTGGAATCGCGTGGCAGAGACGCTGGACCTGGCCCTGAGTCTGGGGGCAAACCACGTGGTCTGCAACCGCTTCATCGGTGCTCCGGTGGCTGGTGTGACTCCTAGCGAGACCCAGTTACGCGCTGCCATCGCTGCCATCGAGTCCCTGCGCGCCGCGGGGCGGCCGATTCGCTTTGGCAATTGTATCCCGCAGTGTTTTGAGGCTTCATCCTCCAGGGGGTGTACGGCTGGCGGCACGTTTGCCACGGTGGATCCGTGGGGGCGAATGCGCCCGTGCAACCACGCCCCCCTCGTCGCAGGCGATTTGCGGGCCCAACCGGTTGAGGATGTGTGGCAGGGCCGTGTCATGGCCCATTGGCGTTCGCTGGT
>Ga0180431_10007996_pt1 | contig 12203 bp, 10 predicted proteins | sample SS_ome_11_FD_132459 | JGI IMG/M metagenome (GOLD analysis project Ga0180431, IMG submission 132459) | Hypersaline lake sediment archaeal communities from the Salton Sea, California, USA - SS_1_MS_1 metaG | ecosystem: Environmental > Aquatic > Non-marine Saline and Alkaline > Hypersaline >... | reverse complement strand
TCAGGATCAGATTCAGTCATTTCATATTGGAGCCGCGACGAAGAGCGCTATCGACAATTCCCAACATTCCATACAGAGCAGCTACCACAGGGCTACGATGAGTCCCCAGAAGGACAACCTGTATGTGCAAGTACTGCTTGCCTGCGCGCTCGCTACGTGTGATGACTTTGGTTACTTTGCGGCTGCTGACGTTCGACGCCCCATGTCCTTGATCATGAAAAGGCTGTACGAAATCCCGAGTTTCAGTCGCCATCTGACGGCGTTCTGTCGGCCGGAGAGAGGCGCGGTGCTCCAACAAATCGGCGAGAAATACCAGCGGCGATTTCGTTTTCGCAACCCGCTGATGCAACCGTACGTCGTGCTCAAGGGGGTTGCAGACGGCATCGTCACGGTCGATGAGATCATGGATTCGGCGGGCGAGTCTGCGGCAGAAAGTGATTCCACCGAAGCCAATTCGTGAGCCAATCAGCAACATGGTCGCCCTGGCCCACGCGCGGCCATCTTCCCACGTGCCTTCACAGAACCACCCGCTCCGGCCACGGGTCGTGCTTCGACTGGCCCCAGAGCTTGTCCACGTAGTCGAGCGAAAACAGGTCTTCCAGCGCGTGGAGCCAGTAGGCCCCGGCGTCGGAGAGGACGACCTGGCCGTTGTCGGCCTTGGCCAGCCCGAGCCGGGCGAGCAGGCGCGTCGGGCGCCCGTAGACGTCGTCGTACTCCCGGGCGAACCGTTTGCGGAAGTCGGCCTTGCGGAACCGCGTCTCGTAGATCCGCCAGTAGAGCCAGCCGGCCATCTGCATCCGCTCGGTCAGCTCCATCGACAGGGCGATGGGCATGCGGCCCTCTTCCAGCGCCCGGCAGTACTCGCTCACGTGGAACGTGTTCAGGTAGAAGACATCGCGGAGGTACGAGCCGCCGCTGGCGCCCAGGCCGACGTAGAGCGGCACGGTGACCGAGCAGTAGCGCGGCACGCCCCGCCGCGTGAACGCCCAGACCGACGTCCGCTCGAACTCCGCCCCGTAGAAGACCCGCTCCAGCACGCGGAGCATGCGCCGCCGCTGGAGCACGCCGTGCCGGCGGTAGCCGTTCTTCCGGGCGACGTCGGGCCAGCGCGTGTACGAGAAGTCGAACAGGGGGTAGGCCGCGACCTGGTCGACGCCCAGCTCGACGAGCTGCCAGGCGGCCTCTTCGATCTCGGCCATGGTCTGGTTCGGCAGGGCGAAGATGAAGTCGGCGTTGACGCATCGGAAGCCTCGATCCACCGCCCGCGCGACGGCCGTCTTCACCTCGTCGGCCGAGTAGGGCCGTCTGAGCGCCCGGAGGTGGTGATCCTGGAGGGCCTCGACGCCGATGCTCAGGTGCTCGACGCCCAGGGCCTCGATGGCGTCGAGCCCCGCCGGGCTGAGGTCGTCCGGGTGGCTCTCCATGTGGATGCCGCACCGCATGTTGAACGACCGGGCGACGTGCTCCAAGATCCGGCCCAAGCCGCTTGCGAGCATGGTCGTGGGCGTGCCGCCGCCGATGTAGAACGAGGTGACCGGCCGGTCGCCGATGAGCCGGCGGTACGCGTCGATCTCCTTCACCACGGCGCCGGCGTATCGCTCCGCCGCCCGGGGGTCGTAAAGCTCCTTGTTGTAGGGGCAATAGGGGCAAATCTGTCGGCAGAAGGGCACGTGGAGATAGAGCCCAAGCTCCTCGATCCCCTCAAATCTCGCCTCCAGCGAGGGCACCCGCCGCTCCAGGGCGATCGACGCCTCGTGGGTGAGCAGCCGCCGCACCCGGTTCCGGACCGTGCCGTGCAACCCCATCCCAAGTCCCTCCGCTCGTCGACCAGGGCGTACCGCCACCATCCCCGCCACGGGGCCCACGTCCCAGGGCTCCTTCCGCCGGAAGATATAACGCGGCCGGTTGCCCGGCTTCTCTGGAGTGCGGCGACTTGTCGCCGCTTTTTGAGCGGCTGAAGAGTGCAGGGATAGCGGTTCGGCGCGATGCTTGGCATCGTACGCTGATCATGCTGGGAGAATAGGAAAGCGGCGACGAGTCGCCGCACTCCAGAGCGAGGCTCGTCTCGGCCCAGACGCGCCTTCTCCTGTTTGCCCAACCTTCCTATACTAGAATCCTGGCGATGGCCGGACCGACATCGCGTGCCTGCGGTCAGCTCGGCATTACCCCCCAAGGGGTGGACTGGGAGGATGGATGGTGCGAGACCCACGTTCCTGGAAACCCGCCACGTGCGTCGCGATCGCGGCCCTGTTGCTCGCCGGGCGGGCGGCTCGCTCGTCGGCCCAAACGGTGCCCGACGGCCCCGCCGAGCGTCTGGCCCTGCGACGGACGCCCGTCGTCGAGGTGTTCGAGAAGTGGAAGGACTCGGTCGTCTACGTGACCGGCCCGCTGGTGCCGGGCGGCGGGGCGAGCCCGGCCGAGTTCTTCCACGTGCCGGAGCCGAAGCTCGAGCAGAGCGTGGGGACGGGCTTTGTGGTGCATGGGTCGGGATACGTGGTGACCAACGCCCACGCCGCCGGTCGCGTCATCGCCCACCAGGTCGTCCTCTCGGACGGCCGCAAGTGCCCGGCCGAGCTGGTCGCCTCGATCCGCAGCGAGGACCTGGCCCTGCTCAAGGTCGACGCCCCCGGGCCGCTTGCCGCCGTCCGGCTCGCCCGGTCCGGCGATCTGTTGATCGGCGAGCCGGTGATCGTGATCGCCAACCCGCACGGGCTGAGGTACACGTGCACGCAGGGGGTCGTCAGCGCGATCGGCCGGCAGACGAACCTCGTGGACGTCGAGGGCGTGACGCTCACCGACATGATCCAGACCGACGCCGGCATCAACCCCGGCAGCTCCGGCGGCCCGTGGTTCAACGTGCTGGGCGAGGTGATCGGGCTCACGGCGTCGATGAAACGCGACTCGCAGAACATCGGCTTCGCCATCTCCGCGGCCTCGCTCCGCCGGGTTTTGCCCCAAATGCTCGACGTCGAGCGTCGCTACGGCTTTGCCACCGGCCTCTCCGTCGCCGCCGACGGGCCCTGCCGCGTGGAAGCCGTCGAGCCCGACTCGCCCGCGGCCCGGGCGGGAATCCGGGTCGGCGACGTGGTGGTCAAGCTGGCCGACGTGCCCATCGCGACCGTCGTTGACTACCACCTGGCCCTCGTCGGGCGCCGGCCCGACGAGACGCTCCCGGTCAAGCTGCGGCGTGGCGAAGCGTCGGTCGTCGCATCGCTTCCGCTCGCCAAGCGTCCGCAGCCCGACACGGCCGCGCTCTTGCGTGACAAGCTCGGGTTGGAGGCCGAGCCGCTGGACAAGGCGAAGGCCCAGGCGATGTCGCTTCGCGTGCCCCGCGGCGCGGTGGTCACGTCGGTCGACGCCGCCCGCTACGAGGGCGTGGAGCACCCACCCGCCGCGGGCGACGTGCTGGCCCGGGTCGACGCCATCCGCCCCCGCGACTTCGACCACCTCGGCCTCGTCCTCAATCGCCTCAAGCCGGGCCAGCGCGTGCCGCTGGTCATCCTCCGCCGCAAGGACGACGCGGCCACGCGGATCGACGTGCGGTTCGTGGTGCCGAAGGAGTAAGGACCGGGGAAAAGGCAACGGTCGCGATGTCGCCGCGGGGCGCGTTTCCAACGCGCCAGGCACGATGGAATCGTGGCCCGCTCATTCGAGCCCGCTGATCCCTACCCTATCCGACCCGCGGGCGCTACAGCACGAAGCTTCGCGTCCGTTCTCTCCAGCCGGGCACCCGGCCGTCGTGCACCGCGGCGAACATGTCGTCGAACACCTTGCCCGGGTTGCCGTGCTCGTCATCGAGGAAGTAGGAGTGCCCCAAGGGCGGATCGTAGTCGGTGTTGAAGTCGTCGCAATCCTTGGCGAACACGTGGGCCGGCACCTTCGACATGTCGTAGGGCCCGGTGTGCCCGAGGCGGCGCGACACTTGGGTCGCGTTGGCCACCTTGCTGGCACGCAGCGCGAGATCGTCGGAGGCGAAGTAGACGACGACGTTCCGTGCGGCGATCGTGATCAGGTAGCCGTCCTGCCCGCGTTCGAGCGTCTGGTTGACCACGTCGGCGGCCGGCAGGAAGACGTTGCGGAAGGGCTGGGGCGGCTCGAAGCGGAGGATTTCGCCGGACCACCAACGCAGGGCTCCACGCAGCACGCGAGCCCCCATCGAATGGGCCAGCACGTTGATACGCTTCACGCACAGCGTCTCGTCGTCGTCGCGGCCGCTCTGCCACTCGGTGAACTTGGCCATCGCGCGGCCGAACGCCACGTTGCTCTGGTCGGCAGCGTCCCGGTCGGTGTAGTACTTGACGACGATCGATTCGTCGCCCAGGCACGGCCAAACTAGCGGCACGACCTGGACCAAGTTCGCCTGCTTGTCGTCAAACAGGTCTTGCAGCTTCTCCGCTTTGGGGAAGATGGTCTCCTCAGGCTGCGAGTTGAACCCGTGCAAGTACAACAGGACCTGGCTCGCCGGCGACTGGCGCAGCTCGTCGAAGAACGGCGTGGAGAGGATCTCCGTGTAGTCGTTCTGTCCGTTACGGCGGCAGAAGAACAGCGACGGCAGGGCCGTGTTGTCGGCGAAGTCGAAGGAGATCTTGCGCCCGGCACGACTCCGGTGGCTCTGCTTGAGAACACGGTTGGTGATGAAGAGCATGGCACGGCGGCTCCGCGAAGCGGGCGACCTGTGGTCCGAATCGGCGGCCTGCCCGCAGTAGCCGCGATCGGAGTACCGTCCCGGCGGGACTTCGGTGCCTTGTGCCCGCGACGGCGGTAAGGCAGTCCGCCTGCGGAGGCCGCCATCGGCCGCTCGTCGCGTTGGCCGGCGCGTGGCGCCGACGCCCGGTCCATGCCGAGCCGCTGTCGACGGCCCAGTGTAGCACGCCGGGCTACGGCTAAGAACTACCTCAAGCGTCCATACCCGTACGAAATCCATGGGAAAAAGAACGTCACGCGCCCTTGCGCGGCAACACACGCGGATCGGATGTCTCCTCCTACGGTGGTCCCCTTCTCCGTCACGCTTCGCCGAGGGCCACCGAGGCCACCTTAGGGGGGTGCTCGCATCCCGTCGCGCGTGTCACACCACGAAAGAGGTGCCGCCTCTTCTTGGCACCGCGGGCGGAGCTGCGTCCTCGCCCTGTGGGCCGTGGCTCGCTTCGAGGAGGACGCGGAGAATCCGGACCGATCAGGGCGAACCACGCAAGAAGGCCGCCCGCGACGACCGAAGCAAGGACGGGACAGGCATCGCCGGCTCGCTCGCCATGGAAGCGCCGGCTTCGTGGCGTAGGCGACGGAAGCGAAGCAGTGGCAACGACTTGCGGCCGGTCGGCCGGGCAGGTTGCCCTTGACGCGGTGAAGCGGTCAAGGTAAAGACCGCACGCCTGTCGGTCGGCGCCCCGTTGGTGACGGATTGCCATGCCACACGTACGCTTCATCCTGGCTGGGCTCATGGCCCTTTTGCCCATGGCGCCCATCTTCGCGCAACCGGCGGAGGAAGTCCCCCCGGTGGGCGTAGTCTCTGCGGTGGACGGGGTCTCCCCGGGGGACGATGTCTACCAGCTCCAAGGGCCGTGGACCGAGCCGCCTGGGCAGGCCGAGGCGTGGCACGGGGGCGACCAGTACCCCTCCGACGAGCCGCTGGCGAGCGAGTCGCCGATCGACGGCGATCTGCTCGTCCCCGAGCCCCAGATCCCACCGCTCGGCGAGTTCCTCGGGTACCGGTACGAAACGGGCTCGACCGCCTGGATCGTGGGCAACGGGGATCAGTTCGGCATGGTCTCACTGGGAGCGGAGCATTACGTGGCCAGCGGGGTGGAGACGGGGCTCGGCGTCGGGCTGAAGTTCCACTTTCTGGGCGGCCCGGAACGAACCGACATGCCGTCCCGCGTGTTCGATTTCAGCCTCGCGCTGCAACGGCGGGCCGAGCTCGGCGTGTTCCGCTACGACGTGGCCACGTCGGTCGTGGCGTCGAGCGATTTCGAGGGGAGCAGTCGCGAGGGGATTCGCTTTCCCAGCCACGCCGTGGGGTTCGTCGGCGTCGGCCCCCACGCCGAACTGGTGTTCGGCGTCGACTACCTCGACCGGGGCGACGTCAAGCTCTTGCCCGTCGGCGGGCTGATTCTGCTACCCCATCCGTACGTGCGGCTGGAGGCGGTCTTCCCCCGGCCGCGGGCCGTCTTCCGCCTCACCGAGGCCCATCGCCTGTTCCTGGCCGGCGAGCTGGGCGGCGGCACCTGGGCCATCGAGCGGGAGGCGGGCTTCGACGATCTGGCCACCTACCACGACCTGCGGCTGAGCCTCGGCGTGGAGCACGTCGAGGCGGGCGGCTACCGCACCGCGTTCGAGATCGCCTACCTCTTCGATCGCCGGCTCGAATACACCTCCCGCCCGGACCACTGCCCCCTCGACGACACCGTGATGCTCCGGCTGGTGCACACGCGTTGAGCGGTGAGAGCGTAGGCCCCACTCCCGCGCGATCCGCAGGAAGGCGCCGCCCTCGGCCCACACCGCGTGACCATCCGCGACCTCTCCGCCTCCTCCGGCCTGCACCGCCGCGACCACGGCACGGCGGACCTCGCCGTGGACGAAACGGCACCCCCACCCCGGGCTCGCCCTTCGCGCGTTCCGCCGCGGTACGCCTCGGCCAACGACACGCCGCTGCGTGAAGAGATCAAGCCCGGCCACCAGGTGATCGATTTGGAGGTGGAGAGCCCTTGACGAAGCCGACAGTGTGCCAGGCGACCCCGTCGGGCCGCGGCGGTTGAGGCCCGAGCGTCCGCGCATCCCTCCAGTCGCAAGTGCTCACCTCAAACGGTAAGCCGTCAGCGGTCAGCAATCAGCTTTCAGCCTGGATTGCCCGGGATGCGGTGGCCCTGTAAGGCTGATCGCTGAAAGCTGATGGCTGATTGGCGCCGCCTTGGTTGTGTGCCGTTTTCCGCATTGTTCGCAGACCCGCTTGCAGTTTGAGTGCTCGCCTTGACGCCCCGCGGCGAATCGCCACAATGGGGGATTCGGGACTGCTTTCGACCCCGCAAGGGAGGCCCCTGCCGTGGCCAAGTTTGCCGTGATCCTGCCGGCGGCCGGCAAGAGTAGCCGGTTCAAGGACAAGCACTACAAGAAGCCGTTCGCGCTTTTGGGGGGTCGGGCCGTGTGGCTGCACTCGGCCGAGCGGTTCTTGAACCGGGACGACGTGGTGCAGACGATCCTGGTGATCGCGGCCGACGATCGGGAGTACTTCGACTTCAAGTTCTCGTCGAACGTGGCCATCCTGGGGATCACCGTGGTCGTGGGCGGGGCGGAGCGGTCCGATTCGGTCCAAAGCGCCCTGGCCCGGGTGAAGCCCGAGGCCGATTTCGTCTGCGTGCACGACGCCGCCCGGCCGTGCCTGGCCAACGAGTGGGTCGACAAGATCTTCGGGGCCGCCGAGCGGACCGGCGCGGCCATCTTCGCCATCCCCGTGGCCGGCACGCTGAAGCGCGTCGGCCCGGACCGCACCATCCAGGAGACCGTCTCCCGCCAAGACCTTTGGGAAGCCCAAACGCCCCAGGTGTTCCGCCGCGAGTTGCTCCTGGAGGCCTACGCCCGGCGTGAAGGCTTCCAGGCGACCGACGACGCCCAGCTCGTCGAGCGGCTCGGCCACCCGGTCACCATCGTCCCCGGCTCGCCCATCAACCTCAAGATCGCCACCAAGGAAGACCTCCGTCTCGCCGAGCAGGCCCTGAAGGCGCTCCCCAAGCCCAAGCTGAAGGGGCCGGTGCATCCGTTTCAGGATGATGACATGTGGAGGTGAGGGGGAGGGGAGAGTGGTGAGTGGTGAGTGGGGAGTGGTGGGTGGTGGGTGCACAGCGGGAGGAGGTCAGAATGGTTGTTAGAGACTATCGGGAGTTGATTGTCTGGCAGAAGGCGATCGAATTCGTGGTTGCGGTCTACCGCGAGACCGCGTCGTTTCCCAAGGAGGAAGTGTACGGGCTGACGAGCCAGATGCGTCGGGCGGCGGTCTCTGTGCCATCGAACATTGCGGAAGGGCAGGCGCGAAGCACGACGCGGGATTTCCTGCATTTCCTCTCCATCGGCAGGGGCTCCCTGAAAGAGGCCGAGACTCAGGTGATCATCGCCCGGCGTCTCGATTACCTCAACGAGCAGAAGGAGTCCGAGCTTCTGGGGCTCGCCGAGGAGGTCAGCCGTCTCCTCAGCGGCCTCGTCAATTCCCTGAAGACCAGGCCCAGTAAGCCGTAAGCACGTTTCAACACAAACCAAAGCTCAACGCCGCCCCGGCACTCACCACTCACCACTCTCCACTCACCACTCACCACTCACCACTCACCACTCACCACTCTCCACTCACCACTCACCACTCACCACTCTCCATCCACCACTCCCATGCCCGACATCTTCACCGAACTCGACTGGCGTCGCCTCGTCAACCAGACGACGGACGACGAGAACTTGCCCGACTGGCTCGCGCGGGAGCCGCGCACGGTGTACGTGGGCTTCGATCCGACGGCCGACAGCCTGCACGTGGGGCACCTGGTGGCGTTGATGGTGCTGCGGCGGTTTCAGCAGTGCGGCCACCGGCCGATCGCCCTGGTGGGCGGGGCCACCGGCATGATCGGCGATCCGAGCGGCAAGAGCGAGGAGCGGGTGCTGCTTTCGGAGGAGTCGATTCGGGCGAACGTGGCCGGCATGGGGAAGCAGCTCCGCCGGTTCCTCGACTTCGACGCCGGGGCCACGTCGGCCCTGCTGGTAAACAACTACGACTGGATGGGGCGGTTCGGCTACCTCGAGTTCCTCCGCGACGTCGGCAAGCACTTCCCCGTGAACGTGATGCTCACCAAGGACTCGGTCCGCAGCCGGCTCGACCGGACCGATACGGGCCTGAGCTATACCGAGTTCAGCTACATGCTGCTCCAGGCGTACGACTTCGTCTACCTCAGCGAGCACTACGACTGCGAGATCCAGGTGGGCGGGAGCGACCAGTGGGGCAACATCACGGCCGGCATCGACCTGGCCCGGCGGCTCCGCGGCGTGCAGCTCAACGGGATGACCTGCCCGCTGCTGACCAAGAGCGACGGCACGAAGATGGGCAAGACCGAGTCGGGCGCCGTGTGGCTCGCGCCCGAGCGGACCAGCCCGTACCACTTCTATCAGTACTGGATCAACCTCGACGACGCCGACGTGGGCACGTGCCTCCGCTTCTTCACCGACCTGGGTCGCGAGGAGATCGACGACGTGATCGCCCGGCACGAATCGGCCCCCGAACGCCGCGCGGCCCAGCGCCGCCTGGCCACCGAGCTGACGCGCCTGGTGCATGGCGAGGAGGGGCTGGGCGCGGCCCAACGGGCGACCGACCGGTTGTTCCCGCCGACCAAGCTCGACGCGGACGACCTGGGCGAGCGCACCGACGCCGAGCTGCGCGAGATCTACGCCGACGTTCCCAGCCGGGAGCTTCCACGCGAACGCCTTTCCGGCGAAGGGCTCTCGGTGATCGACGCCTTCTGCGAGGCCGGGCTCGCCAAGTCGAAGAGCGAGGCCCGGCGCCTGGTGACCCAGGGCGGCGCGTACGTCAACAACCGCCGCGTCGACGACCTCGACGCCCGGCTCGGCCCGAGCGATCTCGCCGGCGAGACGATGATCGTGCTCCGCGCGGGCAAGAAGAAGCACGCCCTGTTGCGCTTCGCGCCCTGACGGCAACCCTCGCAGGCGGCAACCATGGCACTCGTCAGCCTACGCGATCTGGGTATCGGCTTTCGCGGTCCGCCCTTGATGCGGGGCGTGACGAGCCAGATCGAGCGGGGCCAGCGGATCGGGCTGCTGGGCCGCAACGGGGCGGGCAAGTCGACGTTGCTGCGACTGCTCTGCCGCCAGATCGAGCCCGACGAAGGGGAGGTCGTGCTGGCCCCCGGGGCGAAGGTGGCGCTGTTGCCGCAGGAGGTGCCGCGGGGCGTCGAGGGGCGCGTGTTCGACGTGATCCTCGCCGGGCTGCCGCCGGCCGACGCGGGCGACCCGGAATCGGGCTGGCGCAATGAGCAGCGCACGGAGCGGGCCTTGTCGCACCTGGAGATGGACGGCTCGACGCCGTTCGAGACGCTCTCGTCGGGCATGAAGCGCCGGGCCCTGCTGGGCCGAGCGCTCGCCGGCGACCCCGACCTGCTCTTGCTCGACGAGCCGACCAACCACCTGGACATCGAGACCATCGACTGGCTGGAGAAGCTCCTCCTGCGCTGGGACGCCACGCTCGTGTTCGTCACCCACGATCGTATGTTCCTCCGCAGGGTGGCCGATCGGATCCTGGAGCTGGACCGCGGCGGGTTGTTCGACTGGTCGTGCGACTACGAGACGTTCCTGAAGCGCAAAGAGGCCGCGCTGGCCGCCGAGGCCAGGCAGGACGCCCTGTTCGACAAGCGGCTCGCCCAGGAGGAGGCGTGGATCCGGCAGGGCATTCTCGCCCGGCGCACCCGCAACGAGGGCCGCGTTCGGGCGCTCGAAAGGATGCGGCGCGAGCGGCAGGAGCGAAGGGCGGCGCCGGGCAAGGTCCGCATGACGATCGACCAGGCGCTTCGCAGCGGCAACCTCGTCGTGCGCGCGGAGAACGTGGCGTTCTCCTACGGGGACCGGACGATCCTGCGCGACTTCTCGACCACGATCATGCGGGGCGACAAGATCGGGATCATCGGGCCCAATGGGGCCGGCAAGACGACGCTTCTGCGCGTGCTCCTGGGGCAGCTTCCGCCCGACGAAGGCAGCGTCCGCCTGGGGTCGAACCTCCAGATCGCCTATTTCGACCAGCTTCGCGGGCAATTGGACGAGGAGAAGACGGTCCAGGAGAACGTGGGCGAGGGCTACCAGTCGGTCAGCGTCGGCGGCCGGAAGCGGCACATCATCGGCTACCTCCAGGATTTCCTCTTCACGCCCGAGCAGGCCCGAATGCCCATTCGGTTCCTCTCCGGGGGCGAGCGCAACCGCGTGCTCTTGGCGCGGCTGTTCGCTCGGCCGGCGAACGTCGTGGTGATGGACGAGCCGACCAACGATCTGGACACGGAGACGCTGGAGCTGTTGGAGGAGCGGCTGGTCGAATACCGGGGGACCGTGCTGTTGGTGAGCCACGATCGCGAGTTCCTCAACAACGTGGCCACCAGCACGATCGCGTTCGAGCCGGGCGGCGTGAGGGAGTACGTCGGCGGCTACGACGACTGGCTGCGGCAGCGCTCGGAGGCCGCTACCGAGGCCGGCGCCGACGAGAAGCCTCCTCCCGCTCGACGGAGGGCCCCTGTGGCCGCGGAGAAGTCGGGCGCGCGGCGTCTCACCTACCGCGAGAAGCAAGAGCTGGCCGCCCTGCCGTCGACGATCGAGCGGCTGGAGGCCGAGATCGCCGCGTGCCACGAGCGGATGTCGGACCCCGATTTCTACAAGCGCCCCGGCGACCAGATCGCCCGCGACACGGCCGCCCTCGCCGAGCTGGAGACCGCGCTTGCCACGCGCTACGCGCGGTGGGAGGAGCTGGAAGGGCGGGCGGGGTGAGAGACGGCGCGTCAACGGATCACGCCGCGGCGCGCCATCGGGCATCCCGGCGTTGTCCTCTATCCCCCTTCCGCCGCCATTCTCTCGGCATCGAGCAATTCGCGAATGCGAGGCTCTCCGTTCTCTTCCAGCAACGCTGAGAGGAGCGTCTTTCTCCGCGCAAGATCCTCGGCAAGGCGCTCAAACGGCGCGTCCCTCGGACCACTCCTCGTCTGGAGGAAATCGTGGAGCTGCCCCGCGAGATCGCAGAATCTCTGGAGGAGGGAACGCCGCTCTCGGAGCACCGGCTGCCGATAGGGCAACAAGAGCCCCCACGCGACTCGGCTGCTCGTCCAGACCCGCTGGGCGCTCTCTTGGTCGAAGCGCTCCACCAGAGCCGTGCCTGCGGAGGTGAAGTCATCGATTGCGGATTCGATCTCGCGCAGCACCTCCGGCATGTTCTTCCGGACCGCGTTTGGGAGATGGGGACGATGAATCCGGATCTCGGTCTTGGCGTCCATGTCTGGTCAATCCGTTGAACGGCAGGGGGGTGTGGAAGTCACGTTTCCGAAGTGAGCTGCTCCGCACACGTTCTGATTTCCTTGGCAATTCTCCAAACGCGCCTCGCCGCTCGATCGAACAGAGCCTTGTACTCTTCCTTGGTCGATTGCTCTTGGAGGATGGAGAGATCGTTTCAGCGAACCCGTTACTCGCGATAT
>Ga0180431_10007988_pt1 | contig 12210 bp, 10 predicted proteins | sample SS_ome_11_FD_132459 | JGI IMG/M metagenome (GOLD analysis project Ga0180431, IMG submission 132459) | Hypersaline lake sediment archaeal communities from the Salton Sea, California, USA - SS_1_MS_1 metaG | ecosystem: Environmental > Aquatic > Non-marine Saline and Alkaline > Hypersaline >... | reverse complement strand
GCGGCAGCGCAAAGGGCAACCGCCGGGGGATGGGGGGGTAGACGAGCACCCGCTCGGCCTTGGCTTGCCGCTGTACGACGGCAAATAAACCAAAAGGATCGCCGGTCGTCGCCTCCCACGGTCCCAGATGGTATTCCCCGCGCAGCCGGCATTCACCGCGCGTGACCCAGTGATACGTGGCGTGCATGCCGACGGAGCGCACGGTACTGGCCCCGTAACCAGGTACGTCGCCGTGATCGATCACCTCGACCCACAACACAGGCAGCGGGGAATCATTGACCAGCGCGAACTGCTCCTCCAACAGGTCGCCCACCTGGATCCAGGAAAAGCGCAACTCCCGACGCACCCGGACAAAGCGCGCCATGTGCCAGGCCCACCACGCCGCGACAGCCGTCACACTGATGAATCCAAGCAGGAGCGTCCGCCACACCCGGGCGGGACGGATCAACTCGACGGCCAGCAAGATCAGGATGAGGACCAACGGCAACCAACTGCGCAGCACCAACGCCACGTCGGCATCCCCATCGCGCACACGCCACAGCGTCAACGGTCGGGTCAAGCGTCTCAACATCGATCGTCCGCCATCCAAAGCCTGATAAACCCCCTCACACCACCAGAATAACAGAGAAGCAGGCCCCGTGGCCCGCTCCCGTCGTCCCACACTCGCCTGCCGGCTGCGCCAGCGCATCCAGGCGACAAAGATTCCGATACTGGCGCAAGGTGCGCCTTACAGCGCGTCGCCCAACAATATCCCCAGCAAACCCAGGATCACGCCAAGATGCAAGAGTAGATGCGTGTGGGCCAACCAGCCGACGACGGGCCAACCCGGTAATAGTTGAAGCAAAAAGTTGGCCACCACCAGGCCCACAGCGACGACTACCGGCAGCCCGGGGAAACGGGCCAGATATTCACTGATGCGCTTGAACCATCTGAGAACCATGATACCTCCAAGGGAATTCCAGTCGCACCATCAGTTGTCCTGTGCCGCATCCTGCAGAGCGGAGAAGCGCCCGACCAACTCGCGCGGTATGCGCCCCACTATGCGGGTGCCCGTTCCAGTGTGCTCCTCTTGCTCGATCAACCCCCGCCGATGGAACACGTCGACCAACTCGCCCGACTCGTACGGAATGTGCACGTCGAGCCAGGCCATCTGGACCTCCAGAACACGCTCGATGCGTGCCAGGAGCAAGTCCAGCCCCTCCCCGGTGCGCGCCGAGATGGGAATGCCGCTGACAAAACGACTCGTCAGCGAGCGGAGGGCGTCAGGCGTAGACAACCGATCGATCTTGTTCAGCGCGTTGATCACAGGCTTGTCGGCGGCGCCGATTTCCTCCAGCGTCTCGCGCACGGCCTGGGCCTGGTGCATCACGTGCGGATGGGTGACATCCAGCACGTGGAGCAGCAAATCGCCCTCCGTCACCTCCTCCAGCGTGGCGCGAAAGGCCGCCACCAGGTGTGTGGGCAGCTTTTGGATAAAGCCAACGGTGTCGGTAAAGAGAGCAGCACCGCCGCCGGGCAGTTCGACGCGCCGCGTGGTGGGATCGAGCGTGGCAAAGAGCTTGTCTTCGACCAGCACACCGGCGTCGGCCAGACCGTTGAGCAAGGTGGACTTGCCGGCATTGGTGTAGCCGACGATGGAGACGACGGGGATGCCCTCCCGGCGACGGCGCGCGCGATACCGGCTCCGGTGAGCACGCACCTTTTCCAGCTCCTGCCTAAGCTGGGCGATACGGCGGCGGATGACCCGCCGGTCGGTCTCCAACTGGGTCTCGCCAGGGCCGCGCACGCCGACGCCGCCCGTCGCCCCGCCAGCCCGGCCGCCTGCCTGGCGTGCCAGGTGTGCCCAGGCCTGCGTCAGGCGCGGCAATCGGTACTCGTACTGGGCCAACTCTACCTGCAGCGCTCCCTCTCGAGTGTGAGCGTGCTGGGCAAAGATGTCCAGGATCAACGCGGTCCGGTCCAGGACCTTGACCCGCTCCCCCAGTGCCTTCTCCAGCTCCCGGCCGTGGCGAGGGGAGAGCTCGTCGTCAAAGATGACCACGTCGGCCGCGCTCTCAATCGCCTCTGCGGCCAGCTCCTCCACCTTGCCCGGGCCGATGAACGTGGCGGGGTTCGGGCTGCGCATCCGCTGGACCATCTGCCCCACCACTTGAATGCCAGCCGTATGGGCCAGTTGGGCCAGCTCGTCCAGGGATTCTTCAACCGGCCAACGCCCTTCGGGCGATCCAGTTCCCGGTCCCTTCAATTCGACCCCCACGAGAAAAGCCCGCTCCTGTGGATGGCCGGTTGGTTCGGATGGTCTAGCGATCGTTCGCCTCCTCTTTCGGGAATCCGTTGTAGGACAAGATGGCATCTTGTCCAACGTGACTGCGTACAATTATACGGCTTTTCGCGCGTTTCACAACATCACCGATAATAGCCCGCCTCCCAGCGGTCAAGCTGCGTGGTCGTACCACTCTCCAGCCGCCAGCCGCCGGCCATCTGCACGACCGTCCACGTGACATCCCACACCGTGGCGACGACGCGCCCGTCCACGTTGTCGTAGGCCCGCACCTGGGCAGCGACGGTGGAAACGTCCCCACTGCGGGTGAGTTCGTGCACCGCGCCCACCTCGGCTGCGATGGTGGTGGCGAAACCGAACGCCCATACCTCATATGGCTGGGCGGTCTGGGCAGAAGCGCTCAACAGGCCATAGGCCCCCGGCAGGTCGCGGTCGTCCACCGCCAGGTAGAAGGAGATGACGGCGTGCTCTGACGTATCGGTGGGATACACGTGGGGACGATCCAGGTAAAACCAGGTGTACCGCTCCCACGTCCAGCCGTAACCAGCGCCGTTCCAGGTATACACCGCCTCCCAGACCAGATCACTGCCCGCGTCATAGCCGACAAAGACCTCGTCGGCCAGGTCACCGTCGGTGTCATCCAAGCGCAGGCCGGCATCGCCCTCAAAGGGGGCCACCAGCGCGTAGCCAGTCCCATCCCAGACGAACACGTGGAGCAGGTCGGTGCTGATCCCGGCGTGCCCCCAGACGAGGACCTCGACCCGCCCATCGGCGTTGACGTCGCGCACCTCCAGCTTGCAGGTCGGGTACTCGCCCAGGCCATGCTTCTCCTTCTCCAGTGGCAGGAGGTCGTGCCAGGTCTCGCCATCGACGACAAAGGCTGCCAGTTGAGGTGTTCCCCCCGGCCGCAGGTACAGCCCCACCCACTCCGATTCCCCGTCTCCGTCGGTATCCTCCCACCGCAGGCACAGGGGCTCGACGCCGGCCAAATCCAACTGGCCCTGTCCGGCGGCCACCACCTCCGCGACGGCAGCCGGATCGAGCGTCGGCCCAGGGGTCGGCGTGGGAGAGGGAGAAGGCGTGGGCGTCGGCGTGTGGGAGGGGGAAGGAGTGGGCGTGGAGGGGGAAAGAGGTGTCGCAGTGTGGTGGAAAGCGGGCGTGGGTGTGGGGGGAAGAGAAGCGGTTGGAACCGGGAAACAAGCGGCGAGAATGAGGAGGCAGGAAGCGAGAAGCAGGACGCAGGACGCAGGATGCAAGACGCAAGATACAAGATGCAAGACGCAGGACGCAAAATGTCGAATGCCTGATCCAGGCAGGCGCAGGCCATGCTCTCCGGCCAGCTTGACCCGCCCGCTCTCTCGTCTCCTCATCCCCATGTCCCCGTGTCCCCGTGTCACCTTATCTCCTTGTCACCCCGTTCCCGTGTCACCTTGTCTCCTCGTCTCCTTGTCACCCAGTCACCCTGTCACCTTGTCACCGGGTCACCCTGTCTCCCCATCCCCCCCTACGCCAACCCCAGCAGGCTCATCCCCTTTGGGTGCTCGATCGAAAAGTCAAAGCGCACGACCGTTTTCTCACCCGCATCCAGCGTCAGATCCCAGTCCAGCAGATTGAGCTCTGTCTGCTGCGTGGCAGCGGGCTCGGCCGACTCCAGTTTGACCTTGACGTCCTCGTGACGCGGCACGGGGATCTGATCGTGGAGCGCGACCCTCGCCTCGGTCGGCAGCAGGTTCTCCAGCGTGATCTCGTAGCCATAGCGCAGGCGGCGGCGGTCGCCGATGAGCCGTTTATCCACCTCGCGCCGCTTCATCTCGCGCTTAACGCTGACGCGGTCGTCGACCCCGAGGTACAGCTCGATCTCTCCCTGCGGGGCAACCAGCTCGAGCGTGGTGGTGCCGATGAACTCGTCGCCCGCGAACAGGTTGGCCGCGCCGGGCAGAAGGGTGTAAGGGCTGTCGTTGGTCACTTCCGCCCGCCGGTAGGCCACATCGACCAGCTTGGGCGTGACCACATAGTTCAGCTCGGGGATCAGCTCAAAGCGGGCCACGGCAACCTTGTGAGGCGCGCCGTCGGCGGGGACGGTGACCGTGCCGGGCACCTGGTAGGTCACCGCCGCGCCCGACGTCTCGACCTTTGCCGTCACCACGTCCGCCTCGAACGTCTCCTCCTCGGCGGCCCCGGCCTCTGGGGCAGCGATGGCGAGCGCCGCCTCCATCTGTGGAGGAGCGGCGACCGCGGCCATGGTTCTGACGCGGGGAACCGCCTTGCGCTTGCGGGCGACGATCGGGCCGATGTACCAGGGATCAAGCTCGGGCAGCGTCCCGGCCAGCGCCGGGCGAGCGGTCGAGAGTGTCAGTGCGACATCCGCCCAGTCCTCGCCCGTCCGTTGGGTGATCTGTGCCATGTAGGCGATCTCGAGGGTATCGTCCGGCTGGATGAGCCGCACGTCATAGATCGGCCGCCAGCCAGCGCCCGAGACGACATAGGTCAGATCCACATCCAGGGCCTTGGCGATCCTGGTCGAGCGATCGCCCGCCTGGATTACCTCGACCTCGACGACGGCCGTGTAACGCTCACGCCCCTTTGCCCCCCTGAGCTGGTCGAGTTCGGCCTGCAGCTTTTGCAGGCGCCGGTCCATGCCACGCCGGCGGGCGGCCAGATCCAGCAACGTCGCGTTCAGCCCTTCGGCGCGGCTGCGCAGGCCGTCGAGGAGCGCCATCTGTTCCTCGACGCTCGTCTTGCCAAAGGCCAGCCCGCGGGCATAGACCTCGGTCTGGCCGGCCAGCTCGCCCACGACCTCCTGCTCCCGCTTTGAGAGCGCGGCCTGTGTATCCAGGGCGCGCATCTCGTCCTCGAGTGCTTCGACCTGCCCCTCCAATTCGCGCACGCGCTCGGCGGGTGTCTCGACGTAAAAGTCGCGCCTGACGTCCACGCCCAGCAGGCGCACGCGCGCGGTGGACCGCGCGGCTGCCCGCACCGAGGCGGGATCGAGCCCCAAGGGCAGGCCCTTCACCTCGAGCCGGTGGGTGCCCGGCTCCAGCGTCACCGTGCCCGCGCGCTCCACCCGCGCCCGGTCAGGGTACACAGCGACGGTGCTAACGACCGTCTCCAGCTCTGTCATCACACACTCCTCACACAGGACACGCGCATCCCAGCCCTCCGGTCACCCTGTCCCCGTGTCACCTTGTCCCCTGGTCACCCTGCCACCGTGTCACCCTGTCACCGCGTCCCCTTGTCATCCCCTCAGCCGCTTCCCCAGCGCCATCGCCTTGAACACCCGCGACTTGAGCCACTTGCCGAAGCGGGCCGAGGCCTTCTCGTCCTCCGGTGCGTAGGCAGGATCGCCCAGGATCAGGTACAGCGCCCGCTCGACGCCATGGGGGATAATGTCGCCGGCCATCCCGTAGCCGATGCAATCGTACCCCACCAGGTACAGGTTCTCGATGGGCGACCGGGGGTCCAGTCGATCTGCACCACTTTGCCCCATGCGGTGGGCCATCTCTGCCGTCCAAAGCCCGGTGAAGAACATCGGCACCTGCATCTCGACGACCTGGTCATAGTTGGGAAAGACGTCGCGGAGCTGCGCCAGCACCAATTCAAGCTCACGTCGCTTGTCAAACGGAGGCTCCATCACCCAGAACACCTCCAGGACGTGACGCCCGTCCGGGGCAAGCGTGGGGTCGAAAAAGGTGGGGGCATACGTGTTGAGCGTCCGCTCCCATCCCATGGTATGCAGCAGCGAGTGATCGGGGCCCAGCAGCGACTCGTTCGTGCCCAGGATAATGCAGGCGACGTCCGCCGGCACAGCGGACCGCAGGCGGGCCCCGTACTCGGCCGGCAGCCGGTCCTCCCCCACCAGCGCCATCAGCCGGTTGAGGCCAGCGTTGTGGATCACGATGTCGGCGGCGACGGCGCGCCCATCGGCGAGCCTGACTCCCGTCACCCTCCCATCCTCAAGCTCGATCGACGCCACCCGGGTGCGCGTGGCAATCTGGCCGCCGCAATCGCAAAGTACCCGCTCCACCCCGGCCACGATCGCGGCCGTCCCGCCCCGAGCCGTGCCCCAATCGGCCATCTGCTCGATCGAGTCGACGATCGCCCGCTTCGTCTCCATGGCCGAGAAGGTGTCCACCGTCTGCGAGGCGAAGCAGTACGTGATGATCGTCTCTACGTACTTGACGTACTCCTCGTTCTCTGGAAAGTACCGCTCGACGTACTGGCGGGCGGTCATCTCGTCGGGATAGCTCACCTGTGGATCGTACATATCGGCGATCCAATCGTACACCCTGGCCATCCCCGGCGCGCCCCCCACCAGCGTCTCCTGGGCCTCGTCCAGGGAGACAAATCGTCGCCCGTCCTTCATGACCATCCAGTGGTCGCCCTGTGCCTCGGTATCGTGGATGGTGATCCAGTCGATATCCGCACCGAGCTTGGTACACAGCTTCCCGATGCGGCTGTTGGGGCCGGGGCACGTCCAGGCGGCGGTCGTAACGGCATATCCCTGGTGCATCAGGTGCGTGTACTTGCCGCCGACGAACGACAACTGCTCGAGGACAAGCACCTTCTTTCCAGCCCTGGCCAGCCCGGCGGCGGCCATCAGCCCGCCGATGCCCGCCCCGATGACGACCACGTCGTAGCTATCGTCGAGCGGAACCGGTGCAGCCGCGAGATCGGGCGCTGAAAATACGTTGTTGGGACACAGCCCCAGACACTGCCCACACTCTGTGCACCGATCGCCGTCAATGACGGGCCACGTGTTGGCCTCAATCTCCAGCGTGATCGCCCCCTCGGGGCATCCGATCACGCAATAGCTGCACCCGGTGCAGCGCGTCCAATCAATCGATATCGTCAACGGCAGCTCCTTTCTCACTCTCTCCCTCAAGCCACACCTCAAGCACCCGCCCCACCCGCTCCAGGCTCTCGGCGCTCACCTTGTCCGGGGTATCCTGCGTCGTGTGCCAGTAAGGATAGTCGAAATCAATGATATCCACCGCCGGGATACCCTGTTGGGCAAAGGGGATGTGGTCGTCGAGCATCGCCCAGCGATACTCGGAGAAGAACGTGTCGGTGTAGCCCAGCGTCGCGGCGATCTCCCAGAGGTGCGTCTGCAGATCCACGTCCGAGTTGCGCTCCAGGTAGATCTGTTGATCGGCGTCGCCGATCATGTCGACGACGACGACCGCCTCGGGCGTGACCTCCAGGTGGGCCGCCATGTAGGTGGACCCCACACACCACTCCCAACCGTCAAGCCGGCCGTTGTCCTCGGCGTCGAAAAAGGCCAGCCAGACCTGGTTCTGCAGCTCGTCCCGGTCGAGCGTGCGGGCCAGCTCCAGCAGGACGGCGACGCCGGACGCCCCGTCGTTGGCCCCCATGACAGGCACGTTCGGATCCTCCTCGTCGGCGCTGCGGCGGGTGTCGTAATGCGCACCCAGAACGATCACCGGTCCATCTCCTTCCGAGCCTGTCCCGGATCGCCCGACGACGTTGCGGACGGGCGTGTCCTTGTAGGTGAACTCTTCCGTCTCGACCGTCCAGCCCTGCGCCTCCAGCTCGGCGATGATATAGTCGCCGTTGGCCCAGCCGGCCTGCGACCCGGTGGGACGGAATCCCAGGTCACATTGGCCCGTGACGTGAGCGTAGGCCGCCTCGCCGTCGAACACCACCGGCTCGGGCGCACCACACGCAGCCAGCAAAAGAACGAGCGCCACCACCCCCGCGCCCATTCGCATAGCCTGACCTTGCCTCCAGGAACGCAATATCAATGTCGTTTCTTCAATCATCATAATGACTACGCGAAATTCTAGTTTGGAGTTTGGAATTTGGAGTTTGGAATTTCAGATTGAAGATTGTCCATTGCTCGGGCCGCGTACGCCTGGTACCGTTTCCGCTTGTTGCGCACCGGTGGCGAAAGCGGCGGCAGCAGCCCAAAGTTGGCCTTCATCGGCTGGAATGTCTCCGGGTCAGCCCGGCTGACATAGGTACACAGCGCACCCAGCATCGTCGTGTGCGGCAACACGAGCGGCTCCTTCCCCAGCGCAAAGCGGGCGGCGTTGACTCCGGCCACCCACCGGCCGCCCACACTGCCCACGTACCCCTCGACGGCCGTGATCTGCCCGGCAAAGAACAGCCCTGGCCGCTCGCGAAACCCCATCGTCGGCTCGAGCAGCCGCGGCCCGTTGATGAACGTGTTGCGATGCATGTGCCCAAAGCGCACGAACTCGGCCTGCCCCAGCCCCGGGATGAGGCGGAACACCCGCTCCTGCTCGGCGTAGCGCAGGTTGGTCTGGAAGCCGACGATGTTGAACAGCGTCCCGGCCAGGTTGTCCTGCCGCAACTGCACCACGGCGTGGGGTCGCGCGCCTGTGCGCGGGTCGGTCAACCCGACCGGGCGGAGCGGCCCGAACGCCAGCGCCTCCTGCCCGCGCGCGGCCAGCACCTCGACCGGCAGGCAGCCCTCGAAGAAGCGGGCATCACCCTGCTCAAATTCGCGCAGCGGGATGCGCTCGGCCGCCACCAGCGCCTCGACGAAGCGCGTGTACTCCTCCTCCGTCATCGGGCAGTTGATATAGTCCGCGTCCCCCTTGCCATAGCGGGAGGCCCGAAACGCGATCGAATCGTCGATCGAATCGGCGCTCACGATCGGCGCCAGCGCGTCGTAAAAGTACAGGTGCTCCTGGCCCGTCAGCGCGGCGATGCGCTCCGCGAGCGTGTCGGACGTGAGCGGGCCGGTGGCGATCACGGCCGGCCCGTCGGGGATCGCCGTCACCTCCTCGCGCACCAGGCGGATGCGGGGGTGGGATTCGATGCGGCGGGTGACCTCGGCCGCGAACAGCTCCCGGTCGACCGCCAGCGCGCCGCCGGCGGGCACGCGCGTCCCGTCGGCGCAGGCCAGCACGAGCGAGTTCAGGTGGCGCAGCTCGGCCTTGAGCAGCCCCGCCGCCCGGTCGGGCAAATCGGAGCCCAGGCTGTTCGAGCACACCAGCTCGGCCAGCCGGTCGCTGACGTGGGCTGGCGTGGCCCTGTGCGGGCGCATCTCGACCAGCGTCACGGTCACGCCGCGCTCGGCCGCCTGCCACGCCGCCTCGCTCCCGGCCAAGCCACCGCCGACAACGGTGAGTGTGGGAATCCCGGCATCCATCACGAGGCGTATTGTACCACAGTTGGGGGAATGTTGCATCGGTTGGCGGAGGGAAGGGATGAGAGTATAATTGTGGGGGTAGTACCGCTGAGGTCACTGACGGCTGCTCAGTGTCCTCAGCGCCTTCAGTGATCTCAGTGATTCAGCGGCCTCAGCGATTCAACAGACAGGAGCCAGCTATGTCACAGCCAGATTTCAGCGCCATCACCGAAGCTGTACCCCAGATCGGATATGACTTTATTGCCCGGATCATACCCGGCACTCTCTTGATCTTTAGCCTGATCACCGCCGCCTTGGGACCCATACAGGCATTCACAACCATCGATGCCTGGGTCATTCACCCAGATACCCCTCCGAGCGGGTGGGGGGTAATCCTGTTCATCGTAGCCGGTTACGTACTGGCGCTTCTTCTAACCGGCATCTGTGACTTCCCAAACCGACTGCCCCGCCTGCACAAGAAGAAGGAAGAAAAGGAACTATTCCGTCGGAAATATGACATAGTCAGGCACAAGTTGCCCAGGGCCGGTGCCCGGATCGTCAAACAGAGCGCCGAGATGAGGCTGGGTGGGTTGCTCGCTGTCGGTTGGTCCATCTGTGCTATCATCAACGCGTGCTTTTTGATCTCTGATTTCTCTCCGGATCGACTCTGGCTTGAAGTAGCTTTGATTGGGGGGATCGTGGCAGCCTCTTTTTTTCGCAATCACATTGCAGAGTTGCGGAAAGCCAGGGTAGATAACCACTGGCTCATCCTGTTCCTTGACCCATGGCTCACGTCCATATCGCTCTCCTTGGCAACCTCTAAAAGTCCGGAAACTCGAGCGTCCAAGGAAACTTGATATGTCCCAAATCCCAGTCCCCATCTATGCCGTCGTGTTGATCCTCATCGAGGACGACGGGCGGTACGTGCTCATCCAGGAAGCCATGCCCAAGCGCGGCTACCCGTGGTTCATCCCCGCCGGCAGAGGCGAACCGGGCGAGAGCATTGTGGAAACGACGAAACGGGAGACGCTGGAGGAAGCGGGTCTGGTCGTCGAACCGCGCCACATTCTGCGCATCGAGCACTTTATTCCATACGACCAGGACCGGCAACACCCGGCAGCCGAGCTGTGGCGCTTTGTGATCGACGCCGAGGTGACCGGTGGCGCGCTAAAGACAGTGCCCGACGAGCACTCGCTCCAGGCGCGATGGTTCCGCCGCGAAGAGATACACGGCCTCAAGCTGCGCAGCGAAGAGGTGTTCGAGCTGATCGAGCTACACCACAGCGGAAAGCCGGCCCTGCCGATCGAGGCGTACGTATCCCGTCTGGCGCACCTGCGGTGAACACGCCAGCGACCAACCGCTGACCGCCAACAGCCACCACGGGCATGACAGATTTCGAGGAGAGACAAGATGATCCGCCTGTGCCACGATAGCGAATTCGACACGATGGTCGAGATCGTCAACGACGCCGCCCAGGCATATCGGGGCGTCATCCCCGGGGATCGCTGGAAGGAGCCCTACATGCCCAAGGAGGAGCTCCACCATGAGATCGACGCGGGCGTCGTCTTCTGGGGATACGAGGAAGAGGGCGAACTGCTCGGCCTGATGGGCATCCAGCCCGTCCAGGATGTGACGCTCATCCGGCACGCCTACGTTCGCACGGCGCAGCAAAACCGGGGGATCGGTGGAAAGTTGCTGGCACACCTGCGGACGCAGACAGACCAGCCCGTCTTGATCGGCACCTGGACAGACGCCGTGTGGGCAGTCCGGTTCTACGAAAAGCACGGCTTTCGAATGGTCTCCCCGGAGGAAAAAAACCGGTTACTGGGCAAGTACTGGTCGATCCCCGCGCGCCAGGTCGAGACCTCGGTGGTGCTGGCTGATAAAGAGTGGTTCGATACCCAGCGGTAGAATTGTACGCAAGTACAGGTCCAATTTGCATCCCAGGCCCGATGACAAGTCGCCCCAGCTCTGCTATAATGGGTACAGTCTGAGAAGAACCAGGAGACCGGTATGCAGAGCAATTTCCGTCACCCAAGAATAAGCCTGCGGCACAAGCTGACGATCGCCCACGCGGCGGTGACACTCGCCGCAGTTCTCGTCGCCGAGGCCGGCGCGCTGGGCGGACTGGCGCTCATCACGCGACAGCCGATGTTCACGCTGCTGGAATGGGGCCTTCACGTCACGCTGGTGGCGGTCGTCGCCGCGCTGGTGGGGCTGGCACTGGGCGTGTGGGCCAGCCGCCGCCTCACCCGCCGCCTGCACCGCGCGCTCGAGATCAGCCAGGCCTGGCTGCAGGGCAACCTCTCGCTGCGCATCGCCGACCCGGCGCTCGATGACCTGGGCCTGCTGACCGAGCAGGTTGATTTGCTGGCCGAACACCTGGCGCAGGACGAGCAGGACCTGAACGAGCTGCGCGAGCGCAACGCGCGCTTCACCGACCAGGTGCGCGCGCTGGCGGTGGTCGAGGAGCGAAACCGGCTGGCCCGCGAACTGCACGACAGCGTAAAGCAGCATCTGTTTAGCCTGGCCATGACCGCCAGCGCCATCCGCACCCAGTTCGACGCGCTGCAGGAGGTGCCACCCGATCTGGCCGAGATGGTACAGGAGGTCGAGACGACGGCCCAGGCCGCCCAACGGGAGATGACCCGCCTGATCAAGGACCTGAAACCGAGCTCGCTCGAAGAGCAGGGCCTGGCAACCGCGCTCAACGACTACACACTGCTCTTCGGCGCGCGGGAACACATCCTGATCTACCTGGAGGTGCAGGGCAACGACGCGCTGTTGCCACCGCCGGTGGCCGAGGCGCTCT
>Ga0180431_10007987_pt1 | contig 12212 bp, 6 predicted proteins | sample SS_ome_11_FD_132459 | JGI IMG/M metagenome (GOLD analysis project Ga0180431, IMG submission 132459) | Hypersaline lake sediment archaeal communities from the Salton Sea, California, USA - SS_1_MS_1 metaG | ecosystem: Environmental > Aquatic > Non-marine Saline and Alkaline > Hypersaline >... | reverse complement strand
GGACCGAGCGACTCGCTCATGCCATAGCGCGTGACCATTTTGCGGGCCAATTCGGTCGCCCGTTCCAGGTCGTTGCTCGCACCCGTAGTCACGTCGTCAAAGATCAATTCTTCTGCTGCCCGCCCCCCCAACAAACCCGCCAGTTGGTCCTTGAACCGGCTCTTTTGCTGAAGGTAGCGATCCTCTTCTGGCAAAGCCATGGTATAACCCAGCGCCATCCCCCGCGAGACGATGGTCACCTTGTACACCGGATCACAGCCTTTCAAATTCCACTGCACCAGAGCGTGGCCTGCTTCGTGATAGGCAATCACTTCCTTCTCCTCATCGCTGATGAGACGGCTCCGCCGCTCCGGCCCCGCAATGACCCGCTCGATAGCCTCTTCAAATTCCTCCATGCCAATGGCCTTCTTGTCAGCCCGCGCGGCCAGGATAGCAGCCTCGTTGACCAAGTTCTCGACATCGGCCCCCACAAAGCCGGGGGTCTGCTTGGCCAGGGTGGACAGGTCCACATCAGCAGCCAAAGGCTTGCCGCGCACGTGTACTTGCAGAATCGCCTCACGGCCTTTCAAGTCGGGTCGATCCAACACAACGCGACGGTCAAAACGACCGGGTCGCATCAGCGCCGGGTCGAGGATGTCGGGCCGGTTCGTAGCTGCCACAACAATGACGTTGGTGTCCGTATCAAAGCCATCCATCTCGACCAGGATCTGGTTGAGGGTCTGCTCTCGCTCGTCGTGGCTGCCGCCCAGGCCGGCGCCGCGATGCCGCCCTACCGCGTCGATCTCGTCCACAAAGACAATGCAAGGAGAATGACGCTTGGCCTGATCGAACAGATCACGCACACGGCTCGCCCCCACGCCCACAAACATCTCGACGAACTCTGAGCCGGAAATGCTAAAGAAAGGCACGCCAGCCTCGCCAGAGACGGCCTTGGCCATAAGAGTTTTGCCCGTGCCCGGAGCACCCACCAGCAACACGCCCTTGGGAATTCGCGCCCCCAGCGCAATAAACTTTTCAGGCTCTTTGAGAAACTCGACCACCTCCTGAAGCTCCTCCTTCGCCTCCTCCACCCCCGCCACATCCTCAAAAGTGACCGTCGGCTTGTCGCCGGTGAACATTCGCGCCCGGCTCTTGCCAAAGGAAAGTGCCTGGCTGTTCGACCCCTGTGCCTGACGCAGCATGAAATAGATGACGCCGGCGAAAAACAGCATGGGCAAAATGCCGCCCAGGATCGTCAGCCAATTGCCCAGATCGCTGGGCCGCTCGGCCTTGAGCGTGATGGCCTGGATCTCATCCGCCGTGACCCCTAGACCCGTCAAAGTCTCTACGACACTCGTGCCCCGTTCCTTGTACGCCACCACCGGGAGGTGATCCCCATTCATGCTGCCGACAGCGACCGACCGGCCGTCAATCGATATTTCGACCCCTGCCCTGTACTCAATTTTCAACATCTGGTCATCGCTAGCACTGACAAGCCTGCTGACTTTACCAGCCTGCACTTGTTGGGCCACCGTGCTAATGTCCACCTCTAACGGCTTGGTTTGTGAAGTAAAGCTATACAGCAACCCCACAGCCGCCACCAGGATAATGAAATAAACCAACCCGTTTCTAAACCTTCCTGAATCCACCACATTCCTCCATCTTGCCATTCGCCCCGTCGATCCTTTTGCGACGAGAGCGGTTATTTGCGTCTCCTCACACCTCGACAAGCATTATACCAAACTTCTTCAATTTGTGCCAACTTTCATTAACGCACCAAAGCGGTCTCCAAAGCGTCCGACAGCGAGCGGACACCAATGACCTCCAGGTTCCCCGGCAGATCTGTCAACCGGCGCGATGGCTTTGGCATGAGACAACGTCGGAAACCCAGCTTGGCCGCTTCGTTCAACCGTCTCTCTATGTGACCAACCATGCGCAACTCGCCAGACAGACCGACTTCACCCACAACAGCCATGTCGGCAGCCACAGGAAGGTTGTGAAAGCTGGAAGCAATCGCCATCGCGACAGCCAGGTCGGCCGCTGGCTCGGCGATGCGCAAACCACCGACAACATTGACAAACACATCCTGATCGGACAGGCGCAGCCCCACGCGCTTGCTCAACACAGCCACCAGCAACAACAACCGGTTGAGATCCACGCCATTGGCCGTCCGGCGGGGCAATCCAAAACTCGTAGTGCTGGACAACGCCTGGATCTCTACCAACAGAGGGCGCGTACCCTCCACCGTCACCGCAATAGACGACCCCGCCGCGTTGGGCCACCGCTCGGCCAGAAACGCTTCCGATGGATTAGCGACTTGTTTCATGCCCTGCTGGCTCATCTCAAAGACCCCCACCTCCGAAGTGGGGCCAAAGCGATTTTTGATGCTGCGCAGCAGGCGATAAGTATGAAACCGATCCCCCTCCAAATAGAGCACGGTATCCACAATGTGCTCCAACACGCGCGGCCCGGCAATAGAACCCGCCTTGGTGACGTGGCCCACCAAAAAAATGGGAATGCTCTGACTCTTGGCCAGGCGCATCAACCGCGAGGCAGACTCCCTCACCTGGCTCACGCTGCCCGCCGCCGAGGTCAACTCTTCTACATAGACAGTCTGGATCGAATCCACCACCGCAACACACGGTCGTAATTGCTCGATATGCGCTGCAATGAGATCCAGGTTCGTCTCGGTCAGCAAGTACAACGAGTCACTCTCAATGCCCAGACGTTGGGCGCGCATCTTGATCTGCTGCGCCGACTCTTCGCCCGAGATGTACAGCACATCCCCCTCCCCTGCAAGCAGGGAAGTCATTTGCAGCAACAAGGTAGATTTGCCAATACCCGGATCGCCGCTCACCAGCACGAGCGAACCCTGTACGATGCCACCGCCCAGCACGCGGGAGAACTCGGGCATCGCCAGAGCAATCCGCTCCGTACCATCTGCGCCCACTTCCGACAGGCGTTGGGGGGCCAACCCGACGCCAGCCAAGGACATTTGAGACGACAATGGAGCGCGACGGTCGCGCTCCACGATGGTTTCAACCAACGTATTCCATTCACCACAATCGGGACAACGACCCATCCATTTGAGTTGAGAACTGCCACACGCTTGACAGATATAGACCGTTTTGGCCCTAGACTTGGCCATGTCAGCCTTTACCTTCCAACCTAATCGAACATCGCTTCCAGCACAGCGCGCTCGCTGGTCAATGGTGTCGTGTCCTCGATCGTCTTTAGGACCACCCCGTCCCCTGCTTCGTTCATGTCCACCAAGATAGTCGTCTCTGGCTGAAATTCGCCCCCGAGGATACCCTCCGAAAGGAGATCCTCTACGTGTTGCTGGATCACCCGGCGCAATTGGCGAGCCCCAAACTCGAGGCTGTATCCTTCTTCCGCCAGAAAGCCACGTGCTTTATCGGTAGACCTGAGAATGATGTCGTGCTCGTCAAGCCGGGCCTGGATCTTGTCCAATTCCAACTCGACGATCTCTTTGCCCTCGCTCTTGGAAAGAGAACGAAAGACCATGACGCCATCCACACGGTTGAGAAACTCTGGACGAAAAGTCTTTTTGAGTTCAGAGAGCAACTTTTCCCTCATTTCCTCGTATCGTTCTTCATCTGTCTGAGCTTCGTCCCGCTTGATGGTAAATCCCAGCGAAAAAGATCGCTTGACAAGATCTGCCCCCACGTTGGACGTCATGATGAGAATAGTGTTGCGAAAATCGACCGTTCGACCGCGGGCGTCGGCCAGATGGCCTTCTTCCATAATCTGCAGCAGCATGTTAAAGGCATCGGGGTGAGCCTTTTCGATCTCGTCAAAACAAATCACAGAATAAGGCCGCCGGCGGATCGTTTCAGTGAGTTGGCCGGCGTCGTCGTAGCCGACGTAACCCGGCGGCGCACCCACCAAACGAGAGACCGCGTGGCGTTCCATGAACTCTGACATATCCAACTGAAGCAATGCCTCCTCGCTGCCAAACAAAAACTCGGCCAGCGCCTTGCAGAGTTCCGTCTTGCCCACACCGGTGGGCCCGAGAAAGATAAACGACCCAACAGGACGTTTAGGATCCTTCAGCCCCGTGCGCCCTCGACGTACTGCCTTGGACAACGCCGTGATAGCCTCATCCTGGCCGACCACACGCTTGTGCAGCTCGACCTCCATGTTCAGCAGCCGCTCAGACTCCTCACCCGCCAGCCGTGTCAGAGGGATGCCGGTCCACATGGAGACCATCTCGGCAATGTCATCGCCAGAGACGACAATTTCCTCGGGCACAGCCGTGTCGCCCAGCCGCAGTTGCTCCAACTGGGCCTCGAGGTCCACTTCCTGGTACCGCAAGTTGGTCGCCGTTTCATAGTCCTTGGCCTCTATAGCCTCTTCTCTTTGATGTTGGACCGACCGCAAGGAAGCCAACGTTTTGCCATAGCCATGGACATGGGGAACTTTGTACATCCGCACCCGAGACGATGCCTCATCAATCAGATCAATAGCCTTGTCGGGCAGAAAGCGGTCCATGATGTAGCGCTCTCCCAACCGCGCAGCCGCAACAACGGCCTCGTCGGAAATGGAAAGCTGGTGGTGTTCTTCGTAGCGCTCCTTGATGCCACGCAAAATTTCGATCGTCTCATCCACTGTTGGCTCGTTTATGACAATGGGCTGAAACCGGCGCTCCAGCGCCGCGTCGCTTTCGATATGCTTGCGATACTCTTCCATCGTCGTCGCGCCAATGCACTGCAACTCGCCCCGGGCCAACGCGGGCTTGAGAATGTTGGCAGCATCTACAGAACTACCCGCCGATCCAGCGCCTACCAGCATGTGCACCTCGTCGATGAACAAGACGCTATCCGAGCCCTTTATTTCTTCGATGACCCGCTTGAGCCGTTCTTCGAATTGTCCCCGATACATCGTGCCTGCCACCAACGAACCCACATCGAGTTGCAAAACCTGTTTACCCATCAGGCTAGGGGGCACGTCGCCAGCGACAATGCGCTGCGCCAACCCTTCAACAATAGCCGTCTTGCCTACGCCTGGTTCGCCAATAAGCGCAGGGTTGTTTTTAGTGCGCCGGGCAAGAATTTGAATAACCCGCTCGATTTCAACTTGCCGGCCAATCACAGGATCGAGTTTGTCCTCTTCGGCCTGCACTGTCAGATTGGTACTCAGTTGATCCAGCACCGGTGTTTTCTGCGAAGCCTTTTTCGAGCCAGCCACAACCGGATTCTGCAACATGATGCGCGACGTTTCCCTACGAACTTGCTCCAGACTGATACCTGCGTCGCGCAAGACATCTATAGCAACACCCTCTTCCTGCTGAATCAATCCCAGCAGCAAATGCCCCGTATCTATATAGTGATGCCCCATCTGCCGCGCTTCATCCACTGCCGTTTCCAACACCTTGCGCGTGCGCGGGGTCAGTGTGGGTTTGCCACCAAACGGAGACCGTCGTCGATTGCCCGTGAGGCGCTCGACCAGATGCTGCACCTGATCAAAGTCGGCCCCCAACTTTTTGAGCACCTTGCTAGCGACACTTTTTTCTTCCCTCATCATTCCAAGCAAGAGATGTTCGGTGCCGATATAGTTGTGGCGCATCTTTTGCGCCTCTTCTTGGGCCCGCATCAACACCCGTCTCGCGCGCTTTGTAAAGAGATCAAACTTGTCTTGATCCGACATAACCATCTATCTCCTTCGCAAACGCCCACCTTTAAAAGTGAGCGTCATCACATAAATAAAATGGGGGGCATTCGCTTTACCGCGCACCAGCCCCCCATGGCCTAACCACTACTATTGGACGTGCAGGGAGGCTGTTACCTAATGCCCTACCAGACTCCCCCAATTCACGAGCACACAGGCACCAAATAAAAATAAATTAATGAATCCAGTATGGCCAAAACCCAAGGGTCACAAAAACCTCTCACTGTGCCACTACCCACAGATCATGGCCAAGCTCTAATAAATTTTGTGCCTTCTTACTCGGAAATGACCTCGATAGCTTCTACCTCTGCCGCAGGCTTTTCCTCCTTCGCCGCCCTTCCCTCGTCTGAATAATCAGCGGTCCAATCCCGTTCCACATAATCAGCCGACGCAACTCGCTTGAGGCTCAACCCCATCCGTCGCCGGGTGGTATCTATCTTGATGATCCGCAGCGTCAGCACATCCCCCTCTTTGACAACTTCTCTCGGATGAGAAATGTGATCGTCGGCCAATTCCGAGACATGAATCAGACCCTCAATATCCGTGTCTCGCAGGCGAGCAAAGGCACCAAACTTGACCAATTTGGTGATCGTTCCTTCCACCAACTGCCCCACTTCGTACTGCTCATCGACAAGCGTCCAGGGATCTGCAGCCAACCGCTTCAAACTGAGGCCAATGCGCTTCCGCTCGCGATCTACGTTCAAGACATAGACCTCGACTTTCTGGCCGACCTCAAGCACTTCGCCAGGATGCGTCACGCGCCGCCACGAGATCTCGGACAAATGCACCAAACCATCCGCATCGCCCAGATCCACAAAGGCCCCAAAGTCACACAGGCTGCTAACAACGCCACTGCGAATGTCCCCGGCGTTCAACTCCTCCAACAGCTTGTCTTTTTGTTGTCGGCGCCAATCGCGAACAGCAGCCCGCTCCGAAAGAATGAGCCGGTTACGTTCCCTATCCAGTTCAATAACTTTTAACTGGATGTCCCTGCCTACCAATTTGGCTTTGCGCTCTTCTGCCGGAAGGTCAACCCCTTCGTCCGCCACGAGCTGAGAAGCGGGCACAAAACCCCGTACTCTGCCCAGCCGCACAATAAGGCCACCTTTGTTATAACCGGCCACTGCCCCTTCAAAAATTTCTTGGGCCTTGAAAAGACGCTCGGCCTCGCGCCAGTCCTTCTCCATCTGTGCCTTGGCCAGCGAAAGGAGAATGTTCCCATTCTTATCCTCTGGAACAAGCACAAACGCCAAAACTTTACCGCCTACTTGCAACTCGGCTAGGAACTCGGGATCCAATCGCCCCAATTCTCGTCCAGCAACCATCCCTTCAGACTTGGCGCCAACATCTATCAGGATCTCACTTGACGAGATGTACACAATGGTACCCTCAATAATCTGCCCCTTTTTCAGGGCACCCAGCCGGTCGGTTTCTTGCAAGAGCGTCGCCATCGGATGGACAGGCCCGACTTTCGACTCTTCTTCTTCTCTTTTTTCCCCACCCTCGATGAGGAGTAGAGCCTTATCTTCGTTCATTCTCTCCCTCTCTCCCCCTAATTATGCTATCCTCTATTATACACCATTTTCCTTTGAACGCAAACCTACATTTGGATTGTGAGAGAGAATCATATCCCGCGTAACAGTCCTTAGACGAGACCTGAGACACAAATCTTACCATCCTGACAATCCATCGAACGCCGCCATCTCCCCCTCGTGCGAGCCGACATGACCAGTGGGCACTTGGCTCGGGAAAAAAAGAAAAGCGGCGCGCGATATCACAGCTCTAACAGGCCAAGCCGATAAAGAAGATCGAATCGTTTGACAACGAGTTCCGCATCCCGGACGCCTGATTCCATCTCCACCAACTCGATAATTTCGAGCGCCGTACGGCGACCGTCGGCCCAATACTCGGCCAGGGAAAGTAACGTGCGGCCGCCAACCCGGCGGGACTCGACCAGCTTGCGCCAGGCAGCGCGATCCTCCGGTGAGAGTTTGTACATCGTGGCATCGACAGCCCCTGGCCCACGGTAAAGGCGGCGCGGCGTCATCGTAGCAGCCCTTTGCTCCCACTCGTCTGGTTCTCCCGGGGGCTCGCTCATCCCATCGGCTCCAAGAGCCCGGATGCGGTTGCCGGCCGTGCGCCGGGCGCGGTCAACAGCCCCCTGCGCCATCTCAGAGGCCTCCTCGTTGAGAATTTGAGCCAACGTCCCAATATCCCCCCACAAACGGTCGAGCGTCGCCAGAGCCTCCTTGTGCCGATCCGCCGTGTACGCAACCTTGCGCTCCAGCCTCTCCAGCGCACCCTTGATGGCAGCGGGCGACTCGCTTTCCCACATCTCGGTCAGGGACGACTGCACCAATTGTACCAGGCGCACCTCAAAGCGAGCCTGCACCTCGTGAGCCAGCCAACTGGTTTCGGCCTCGCCAGCGTTAGCCACAAAGAAAGCATAAGCCGCAGTCAGCGTGCCCGCACGGGCGAGCATGGCCGGATCGACCTTGTCCAACGTGTCCGCCGAAGTATGATAAAACTTGTCCGGCCACTGAATGAGCATCGGCATCGGCACACCGACGGTGGGATCGGAAAAAACATAGTGATCCGAGCCACCGGAGAAACTCACCGTGGCATAGCGAAAGAGAGGATAGCCATCCAGTCCCGTGTGCGCGGGGGCATCGTCGAACAACTCCTCGCGCAAACGCTCCAACAAGTCAGGCGCAAAGGAACTCATGGCGTCTGGCGGGCGCTCGATGAGAAAGGATGACCCCGTCTTGGCCTGATCCTCGCCGACCATGTCCAGATTCAACCCGGCAACCATGCGCGGGATAGCGTCCTCGTGAGCAGCCAGGTAGGCATAAGAGCCCGTCATTTCCGGCAGCCAAAGGAAACGAATGCTGCGCCGGGGCCGGGACAAATGACCCTCCGCAATGAGCCGCGCCAGCGTACGCGCTGCTTCCAGAGCCGCCGCCGCGCCAGAGGCATTGTCGTTAGCCGAGGGCTGCGGGTGGCAGAGATGCGCCACGACAACAACCTCTTCCTCCGCCTCACCCGAAATAAGGGCCTGGACGACTTCCATCGAACCGTCGTAGAGACGACTGTCCACGTGAGCCCGGACCCTGACGGGCGGCAATCCCTCTTTGACCCGCTGGCGAATCAGCCCGCGCAGCCACTCTCCCTGCCGGGGTGAGAGGACAAAACCAAAACACTTTTTCTCACCCGGGTACCCCCTCCACCAGAACGAAGTGTACTGCCGGACATCGGGCAGATCCATCGCCTCGCGCACCGGCGGGGTCTTTCTCATGCCATCAAAAATGATCCCAAGAGCACCATGTCTCTCCACAGCCAGCCGGCACACGCGGTCCACCGCCCCTCTGGTGAGGACAATTTTGCCGGCCACGTCCAGCTCATCGTATTCCGCCTCCTCCAGCCCGTCCTCCAGCAGCACAACCTCGGCTTCGCCATCAAAGGGAACACTGCGCTGGATGAGCGAGATCTTGAGATCACGGTAATCAGCCAGCTTGCGCGCCTGGTCGGCCGGTGCGACGAGGTACAGCGTCGCAGCCGTGGCGTCCCACTCCTCAAAAGAAGGCTGCGTCCAAAAAGTCGCCTGGTGATCGGCTGGGAAGGTCTCGATGTGAGCCTCCAGCCTGGCCTTTCGTAATTCACCCAACACATACCCCGCAGCGTCCCGATAGCCGGGACTGGCCTGGATGCGGTGATAGCACACGATCGCCGCCACGTCGTCTTTGGCCGCCTGGCCGGAAAACGTCTTACGAATAACAGCAAAATGATCTTTTAACATTAACCTCATCTCCTCGTCGTGACATATACTGGTTTCAACAAAAATTTCCGAGATGTCCGAAAAACCTCACCCCCTCACCCCGACAGGGAGCCTCCAAAACGCCATCAAGACAGCAGCCGCCAGGGACAGGACCGCTCCGAAAAAGAAAGGCGCCGAGGGGCCGAACCCCTGCCAACTGCCCACGCCCTGCCACAGCAAACCGGCAATAAGCGAAGCCGGCAAGTCCAACAATGCCAGCACGGCATTAAAAGTGCCATAAGCCGTACCGCGCAGCGCAACAGGAACAATGTCGGCCACCATCGCCTTGGTCGTGCCATAGGCCAGGCCATAATACACCCCATAGAAAGCATACAACACCCACACATGCCAGCCCGTGCCCGCGACAGCAAACCCACAATAGATAGCGGCGTAAGCCAGCCACCCCCCGACGATAACCTTCCGCCTTCCAATGCGATCCGAGAGCGAGCCGGCCGGCGTCGAGACCAACGTGTACACCAGGTTAAAGGTAACCAGCATACCCAGGATCCCCAGCACGTTCAAACCCCGCTCCTGCGCTCGCAGCACCAGAAAAGCATCCGACGAATTGCCCAGGTCAAACAGACCCACGATGGCCATAAAAGCCAGGAACGGCCTGCCCAGCCCCTTGAATGTGATGGCCGGCCTCTCGCGCTGGCGGGTGACGGGCACGTCCTTTGCGCCCACGGCCAGAGAGAACACAGCCAGCAACGCGGGTACAAGACTGACCAACACCACGATCTGGAACGTGCGCCGGCCCAGTTCCACCGCAGCCGACTGCGCCACCCAGACAACCCCCAGCGCAATCAGCAGTCCCAGCATCGCCCCACCCGTATCGGCCGCCCGGTGAAAGCCAAAGGCCAGACCGCGATGTCTCTCGTCAATGCTGTCGGCCACCAACGCGTCCCTGGGCGCGGTACGGACACCCTTGCCCACCCGGTCAGCCCAGCGCACCGCAAATACTGCTGTCCAGGTGTTAGCCAGGTAAAAGAAAGGCTTGGCCAGCGCCGAAATGCCATAGCCGGCCACGGCCAGCCACTTGCGCGCTCGCAACCTGTCCGACAACCAGCCAGAGAAAACCTTGAGCAGGCTGGCCGTCGCTTCGGCAATGCCTTCGATGAGACCAATGACATTCGTCCCCACACCCAGCACATTGCTCAAAAAGAGCGGCAGAATGTTGATGACCATCTCACTCGAGATGTCCATAAAAAAGCTGGTCAGACTCACTGCCCACACGTTGCGCGGCAGCGCCCGCCAGCCCTCTTTTTGCTTTGTAGACGCTATCTGATCCATCCCAACCCCCTTCTTTTTCCATTGGGAAACGCCTGGAACGCACGCGGCCCAATGTCGTTCTTTCATCGAACCGCGACATTATAGCACCCAGAAGACACCAGGTCAAGCCCAACAACAAAGGCGAAAAACAAAAACGGCCTGCCTGCTGTGCGCGAAACAATAGAGACAGCAGACAAGCCGTCAGGTTAGCAACATAGCGCCGGCCGGCGTCTCATCCAGTCGCCAGCGTTGGCCGGAAAAATTGTGGCAACAGACCTCGCAGAGACGTCACAGCGGCAGCCAGACACCCATCCCTTTTTCCACCGCCCGCTCGTAGAGCAGCGGCGCCACGACCATGTCGTCCATAGCCAACCCCAGGTTGGCCGTCATGGTGCGCTCCTCGGGCGACTCACGCCCTGGCTTTTGACCGGCAGCCAGCTCACCCAGACCGGCATAGACCGGCGGAATGTCCTCAAAGTAACCGACCTCCTGGTAGTGGCAGAGCTGGGGCACATCATCCGTGCAAAACTTGTCCGCCTCGCGCATGGCATCGGGCTGCCAATAAGAATCAAAATCGACCAGCGAAGCAAAAGCCCCCTCGTCCAGCCAACCCGCCTGAATAGTGCGGTGAGGCGACTTTAAAATCGGCCCGGCAGTGACGACAATATCGCAGCCGGCCACCGCCTCCCGGGGAGTGTCCGCCAGCACCACCTCCAGCCCCAGGCGGGCGCTGATATCGTCGGCATAGCGCCGTCCTGCGTCTGCGTTCACGTCGTAAGCCATGACCCGCTTCAGGGGAAAAAGCACGTTCAGCGCCTCCACATTGCTGCGCCCCTGCACGCCACAGCCGAGCACCCCGACGACCGAGGACTCGGGGCGGGCCAGGTACTTGGCCGCCACCGCCGTCGCAGCCCCGGTGCGCTTGGCCGTAATCCAGACGCAATCCATCACCGCCAACGGCAGGCCCGTCTCCACATCGTTGAGAATCAACAGACCGGTGATATAGGGCAACCCACGCCGATAGTTCTCTGGAAAGCCGCCCACCCACTTGACACCGGCCGACCTCAAAGCCGGAATATAAGCGGGCATAGCATGGATAAAGTTGTCACCGCCGCCGGGATGAATCCCCGGCTTGGGGGGCATCTCTACCCGCCCCTCCCCTTTCTCCCGAAAGGCAAGCTCCAACGACTCAATGATCTCAGCCATCGTCAGGCCAACAGCAGCCACATCGGCTTGAGAGAGATAAAGCAATTGACTTTGTGACACGAGACACCTCCTCCAGCAAACGTGAATAATACGTGATGTGTGGATTACAGATCGTGGGGCACATATTGGGCAACGATATCGGGCGTGATGGCCCCGGCACCGCAGATCTCGGCATAAAGCTCGCCGCTGCGCCGTACCGTCCGCGCCTGCGTTTCAAAATCCACAGCAATGAGACCAAACCGGGAACTAAAACCCT
>Ga0180431_10007983_pt1 | contig 12215 bp, 11 predicted proteins | sample SS_ome_11_FD_132459 | JGI IMG/M metagenome (GOLD analysis project Ga0180431, IMG submission 132459) | Hypersaline lake sediment archaeal communities from the Salton Sea, California, USA - SS_1_MS_1 metaG | ecosystem: Environmental > Aquatic > Non-marine Saline and Alkaline > Hypersaline >... | reverse complement strand
CATCTCGACCCCGAAGCCGCGGTTGACATGCACCTGCCCGTCGTCGTCGACCCATGGCACGCGGAACAGGATCACCCGCTCCGGTTCCACGATCCGCTCGAGGACCGCCTCCCGTCCGTAGGCGGGATTGCGTTCGAGGACGGGGCGGATGGACTCCAGCACCTCGTGCACCGCCTGGTGGAACTCGGGCTGGTCGGGGTCGCGGTCTTTGATCGTTTGCAGGATTCCGTTCGTGTTCATGCCGTCGACTGAAATCGATAGCAGCCGATTGGTCTCGATCAAGGCCGGAGGTTCGAAGGCGACAAGCATGGGAGAATTTTCACAAAGGCTCTTGATGACCGGGGAAACCGGTTCAGATTCGCCACATGTTCGGTGCGGCGCTGGTGGTCTTGATCGTGATGCTGCTGCTTGGCGGCGCCGCGCTGGGGGCTTTCTGGTGGGCGATGTCCGACGGGCAGTTCGAGGATCCGGAGGAGGCCGCCCGTTCGATCTTCACGCCGGAGGAGCCGGTGGGTGTTCCCACCGATCCGGCCTTGAGGGAACGTGAAGAATGACCCCGTCCGACCCAGAAGCCGTCCGGAAGAGCCGTCAGGAGCGCCTCGAAGTCGATCGAGCGGCGCGGTGGCCGGTGGGGATGTTTCTCGGGTCGAGCCTCTTCTGGCTGCTGGCGGGTTCGGTTCTGGCCCTGCTGGCGTCGATCAAGCTGCACAATCCGGGATTTCTGGCGGAGGCCGGCTGGCTGACCTTCGGAAGGGTGCGGCCCGCGCACCTGAACACGATGGCGTACGGGTGGCTGTCGACCGCGGGGATCGGGATCGGGCTCTGGATGCTCTCGCGTCTTTGCCGGGTCCCGATCGCCGACCATAGCAGCCTGACGCTGGCGGCGGTGCTCTGGAATATGGGCAACGCCGTGGGGACGTTCGGAATCCTGCGAGGCGACAGCACCGCGATCGAATGGCTGGAATATCCGACGTATGCGGCGCCCTTCCTGCTGGCCTCCTTTGCATTCGTGGTGCTGGCGGGGGTGAACCTTGTGCGCAACCGGCGGCCGGGCCACATCTACATTTCGCAATGGTACATATTCGCGGCCTTTTTCTGGTTTCCAATGTTGTATTTCACGGCGCACGGGTTGTTGGTGCTTCTGCCGGTGCAGGCGCCGGCGCAACCGCCGGTCAACTGGTGGTTTGCGCACAACGCGCTGGGGCTGTGGTTCACGCCGATCGGGCTGGCGGCGGCCTACTACCTCATTCCGAAGATCATCGGTCGTCCGATTCATTCGTATTATCTTTCGGCGATCGGTTTTTGGTCGCTGGCGTTTTTTTATGCGTGGAACGGGATGCACCATCTGATCGGGGGGCCGTATCCGGCCTTTCTCATCACGGCCTCGGTGGTGGCGAGCGTGATGATGTTCATTCCGGTGGTGACGGTGGCGATCAACCACCATTTCACGATGAAGGGTCATTTCAAGGCGCTGTTGTGGTCTCCGACTCTCCGGTTTGTGGTGTTCGGCGCGATGTCCTACACGCTGGTTTCGGTTCAGGGGTCGCTCACGGCGCTTCGCTCGGTCAACCATGTCACGCATTTCACGCATTACACGGTCGCCCATGCGCATCTCGGGGTTTACGCTTTTGCCTCGATGAGTTTCTTTGGCGCCATCTACTACATCATGCCGCGGCTTCTTGAACGGGAGTGGCCGTCCCGCTGGCTGATCCGGCTGCACTTCTGGCCGTCGGCGATTGGCATTGCGATCTATTGGTTGAGTCTCACGCATGGGGGGGGGCTGCAGGGGCTGGAGCTGAATCGGGGCACGACGCCCTTCATGGAGATTGTGGAACTCACGCTGCCTTATCTCGGGGCGCGCAGCGTGGGAGGATCCCTCATGGCCCTTGGCCACGCGGCGTTTGCGGCGTCCTTCATCTGGATGCTGGCGAGGCGCGGATTGCAGGGTGCCGAGGCGACCCTTTTCAAGAGGCGCGCGGAGGAGGCGCCGGACACCTTGACTGCCCGCTCATGAACCGTTTTCGCTGGATCTTCGCTGGCTCCATTCTGACGTTTGTGTCGGCGTGGTGCGGGCTGGTTCTGCTGCCGGTATGGGGGCTGGGGGATTTCGAGCAGGTTCCCGATCCCGGGACGGGCGAAATGATTCCGCCCGAACTGAGCAGCCTCGAGGAGCGCGGGCGCGACGTTTACGTGGCGGACGGCTGCATCTACTGCCACTCGCAGCAGGTGCATCCGGCTCGTGCGCGGACCGACATCGAGCGCGGCTGGGGATCGCGCCGCACCGTGGCGCGGGATTACATGAACCATGGGAGGGCGCAAATGGGAACCATGCGCACCGGCCCCGATCTTTCCAACATCGGCGTGCGGAACCCCTCGGAGACGTGGCATTTCCTGCACCTTTACAATCCGCGGATCACGTCTCCGGGTTCGATCATGGCGCCGTTCCCGTTTCTGTTCGAGAAGAGAAAGACCGGCGCGGGCGGCGCATCTCCGGACGCGCTGCAACTGCCGCCGGAGTTTGCTCCCGAGGAGGGTTATGAAGTGGTTCCGACGGAGGACGTCCGGGCGCTCGTGGCCTATCTGCAATCGTTGAAACTTTCCAGCTACGACGTGCCGGAAGCGGCCAAGGCGCGCATCGAGACCAAGCCATGAAAGGCACGACCCCAGGGAGGGAACCCGGCGAAGATCTTGATGTCAGCAGGGTCCACGGGCAGATCTGGCGCGAGCATCCCGAGCCGACGGAACAAGTCACGACGGCGCCGTGGTGGCTGAAGCACCTTGTCTACGCACCGCTGCTCATTTGGGGGATCTGGTATTTGTTCGCGCAATCGGCCGGCTTTCGATGGGACGAATACGTCGAGGGCCCGCTTGTCACGCCGCCGCCGGGCGGCGAGGTGGCGGGGGAGGCGGGGGCCGTTTCGCAGACCGACCCGGTTGCGGAGGGGCAGAAGACATACGCCGCGGTGTGCGCCGTCTGCCACCAGGCGAACGGCGAGGGGCTTCCCGGCGCCTTTCCCCCCCTGGCGGGCTCGGACTGGGTTCTCGGCGACCCGGCCCGTCCGGTGCTGGTGGTCCTTTACGGGTTGCAGGGGCCGATCGAGGTCAACGGCCGGTCATGGAACAGCGTCATGCCGGCCCAGGGGCCGAATCTTGATGACGAGAAGGTGGCGCAGGTGCTGAGCTACGTGCGCGGAGCGTGGGGCAACGATGCCGGTCCGGTCGAAGCCGATCTCGTGCAGAGGTTGCGTTCGGAGCATGAGGGGCGCGGGCCGTGGACGGCCGAAGCCCTCGAGGAAGCACTAAAGTCACAGTAGCATGGGCGGCTGTTGCCAATGTTCGGGGTCCTCCGCGGCATCGCCGCCGGCGGGAGAGGCTGCGCGGCGCCGTTCCCTGGAGCCGCTGCGGCTGGGGGTTGCGATATTTCTTGCGGGGCTTGCGATGACCTTCTCGCTTGCGCTGAACCTCGACCCGCCGGAGGGGCTCACGCGTGCGGCCGCCCATGCCCTGCTCGCGGTCATCACGGCGGGCGGGATGGTTCTGCTGGGGGCGCCGCTGGTGAAGCGGGCCTTTGCGTCGCGGCTGACCCTCGAGCACCTGTTTCTGTTGGGCATCGTGGGCACGTATGCCGCCTCGGTTTACTCGAGCCTCACGGGGGTGGGGGACATCTACTACGAGGTGGTCCTCATTCTGCTTGCGATATACACCTTTGGTCAGGTCATCCTGGCGCGGCAGACGGAGCGGGCGCGGCGTCTGGCGACCGCCATTCCGGGGCTCCGCGAAACGGCGCGGGTCATCGTGGGCGACTCGCTTGTGGTCCGGCCGTTGGCGCAGGTGAATTGCGGGGATCGCCTCGAAGTCCGGGAAGGCGAATGGCTTCCAATCGACGGGATCGTTCGCGGCGGCGCCGCCTATGTCGAGCAGCAGGCTCATACGGGTGAAACCATGCCGGTCGTGGTGCGGCCGGGCGACCCGGTGCTCGCCGGGAGCCGTCTCCTCGACGGGACGCTCGAGATCGAAGCGACGGCGCGAGGAACGGAGCGGGAACTCGACCGCATCGTCGAGGCCTGCACCCGCTCGCTCGAGGCCCCGTCCTCGATCGAGTCGCTTGCGCAGCGGGTGCTCAACGTGTTTTTTCCGGTGGTGGTGGCGGTGACGCTGGGGACCCTTCTGGGGTGGTGGCTGGCGGGCGATCTTCGCGAGGGGTGGTTCAGCGCTCTTGCGGTGACGGTGGTGGCATGCCCTTGCGCGCTGGGGTTGGCGATTCCGCTGGGGGCGCGGCGGGGGCTGCTGGACCTCCGGCTTTGCGGGATCCGGGCCGTGAGGCCGGATTTCATGGATCGTCTTGCGAGCGTTGACACGGTTGTCTTCGACAAGACCGGAACGCTGACGCATCCGATCCTGCGGCTGGCGGCCCTTGACATCGAGCCGGACGGCCCGCCGGAGCTGGAGCGGTGGCTGGCCGTCATTCAACGGCGTTCGACTCATCCGGTGGCCCGGCCGTTCTGGAATCTTTCCGGGGATCCCGGGGACGACCTCGACGACCTGCGGGTCGAGGCGCTTCCGGGCCTTGGAGTGCGGGCGGGTTTCCGGGACGGTTCGGAGAAGCACGAAGTGCTGCTCGGCAATCGCTTTCTTGCCCGTCGTCAGGGGTTGGGGTTGGAGGGATCGGACGATCGGGGGCGCGTCCTGTATGCGTTTGCCGACGGCCGCTTCGCGGCGCGGGCGGTTCTTGAAGAGTCTTCCCGGGAGACCACGGAGGCGACCCTGCGGGCGCTGGCCGGGGCGGGCTACGGGCTCTCATTGCTGACGGGGGACACGAGCTGCCCGCCGGAATACCGGCGTTACCTCGAGGTTCGCCTCGGAGTTTCGGCGCGCGAGAAGGCGCGATGGATCGAGCGGATCGAGTCCCGGGGCCGGCGGGTGTTGTATATCGGGGACGGGATGAACGATTGTGAATCGCTCGCGGCGGCCACGGCCGGCATCGCGCTCGAGTCGGGGCAACCGGCGGCCCACGGGGCCGGCCACGCGCTTCTTGTGCACGACGATCTCTCGATCCTGCCGGGGGCGCTGGGAATCGCCCGGGGACTTCGGAAGCGTCTCGAGGGCATCCTTGCGTTCTCGCTTTCCTACAACGCGGGCGGGATGGCCCTTGCGGCGGGCGGTCTTTTGCATCCGGTGGTCGCGGCCTTGCTGATGCTCGGGTCGAGCGTCACGGTTCTGACGCTGATCCTCAGGACGGAACGGACCTCGGCCGGGTCGGGCGCCGGAGCGACGCCGGATGCACCACGGTTACCCCGGCATTCCACGGGCCATGCCGACGACGACGCACATGGCCAGCATGGTGAAGGCGGGGAGCGATTTGCGTAAGGGGTCCTTCACCTTGAAGTGCATCGCGATCGCGACCGCCATGAGGACGGCGAGCACGGAGGCGGAGGGAACAATCAGGGCCGGCAACCAAAGCCCCAACAGGAGCCCCACGGCGCAGAGCAGCTTGGCCGCCCCCACGGCGGACATGACTCCCGGGGGCAATCCGTAGGCGGCGAATTCCTCCCTCATGTTGCGCGCATCACCCCCTCTCCACGAGGTTGGCGACGAGAACCGGAGAATCCAGACATTGAAGATTCCGAGGGCGATGATGATCTGGAGGGCCGCGACGAGGTAATCCATGGGGATGATGGTGGGACGTGCTGCGAGCGCGCGTGTGCGCGAATGCGTCCCATTTACCGGCTTCCGGGTGCGGGGTCCAGCGAATTGGGGGCGTGGCTGCCCGATGGAACGATGCGCTTTTTCGCAAGGGCGCCGCCGGGCCGGGCCCTCTCGCGAGCGGAGCTTTGTCCGGGATTTCCGGCGTCGATCGGTCTTGAGTGAAGACGGAACCTGCCGGACCGCTGCGGAAACGGCGTCCGGATCCCGTTGGGTGGCGGTCAGGTCCTCCGGAGAACGGCCCGTCCGCCGCGGCCGTCGACCTCGAGACGCAGCGGGGTGTCGGGGCGGACTGCGATGACGCCGCCGATTTCGGCCGTCCTTGGCTGTGCCCGGAGCCATTCCCAGTCGATGTGGTCGTCCGCCCCCTGTGCGAAGTAGGGGATTCCGAGGGAGGTCAGGTTGTGGAAGAAATGGGATCCTTGCGACGGGTCGGCGGTGAGTTGATCGTGGCGGGCTTCGACGATGGCGGCCACGGCGCTGATCTGGGGCCATTGGACGGGGATGCCGAGGCAGGGGTCGGCCGATCCCCAGCGGCCGGGTCCGATGAGGACATAGCCTCGCCCTTCGGCGGCGAGACGGGCGTTGATCTCGCTGATGTGGGGCGGGATTTCGCGGGTCCGGGACGGGTCGAACCCCTTGGGGTCGACGAACACGATTTCGCGGAGGTCGTTGAAGACTCCGCTGCCGAGGGCGTGGGAGCCGGTGCAGACGGCGGCGCGCAGGTCCTCCTTGCGGATTTCCACCCTCCGGAGCTCGCGACGGGCCGACATCGGGCGCAGTTGGAGGATCGAGAACACGGGCTTCGATTCCGCGCCGGCGGGCGGCAGGTCGAGAGCGAACTCGATCTCGACGGGGCCTCCCATCCCGCGGCGGCCCCGGTCCAGCAGCTCCCGGAGGATGCCGGGGAGGTCGACGAGGCCGTACTTCAGCAGCGGAGCGAAGGTCATGAGGCGGGTCCCGTCAGCGTCCGCGGTGTCGCGGATACGGTCTTCGGCGGGGACGTATGTGCTCGCGAGGCGGCGGAACGGTTCCTCGTCGATCGCTTCCGACAGGGGCCGGGGGAGCACTCCGCCGGCGCTCTTCCGGTCAGCGGCCTCCAGTGGCAGGCTGTAGAACTCCTGCTGGACGGTGTCGAGAACGTCGCGTGGGGAGGCGTGCTGGGGCTGCGCTTCCGGTGCGCCGGGCGAGAACCGCCACGCCTTGCCGCCCTCGGCCACCGCCATGCCGAGCCCGGCCGCGATCGTCGCCACCCCGTCGCCGGCCTGCATTCTACCAAATGGGTAGTAGTTCACCGACTGCGCCACCCCCGAGACGGCCGGGTGGAACCAGCCGCCGTAGCGCCTGCCGGCGAGGCGCTGAATCAGGACCGCCATGCGCTCCTCGGCGAGGCGGTGGCCGACCCGGCGCGCGAAGGCCCGGGGGCCCCGGCCGTAGGTCGAGGCGTAGACGAGCCGGACGGCGTCCTCGAGCCGGCGCAGCCGGACCTCGGGGTCGGGGTGGTTGTTGCCGAGCATGACGGTGCGGTAAAGGCCGGCGTAGGCGACGAAGGGGCCGTCCTCGAGCAGTCCCGAAGAGCGCACCGCCAGCGGGCAACGCACCTTGTCGAGGACGATCCGGAGCTGGTCGCGCAGCGGCTCGGGAAGTGGCGCGGCGAGGAACTGCCGGGCGATCTCCCCGTCCGGCAGATCGCGGTGCGCGAGGTGGTCGAGACCGTTGTGCGTGATGAACTCCTCGAAGAGCGCGGTGCCCAACGCCAGCGAGGGCGGGATGCGAAGCTCGACATCCCCGAGGGTTTCCCCGAGCGACGGGTCGCAGAGGAGGCGCGCCGAGACGAACGCCAGCCCGCGCGCCTTGCCGCCCATCGAACCTTCTCCAATCCTGAGAAACTCGAACTGCCCGTCGAAGGACTCCGGGTCGAAATCGACAACCAGTCCGTGTTCGCGCTGCCGGAGGCGTTCCCGGATGATTCCCGCAAGGATTTCGCGGAACGCGGCCGGCGAGGCAAAGTCCCCGGAGCGCAAGGGCCGGAGGCGGTTGGCGAGTTCGGCCTCGGCCCGCGCGTACAGCCAGCGGGAGAAGTCGTTGCGGCGGGCATGCATGACGAAGGAGTCCGCCGGGATCCGCTCGATGCAATTCGCCAGCTCGCGCAGGTTGCGAGCTCGTGCAAGGACGCGTCCGCCTTCCGCCTCCCGAAAGAGGAAGTCCCCGAACCCGAAGCGCTCCTCCATGAACCCCCGCACCCGGGCGATCAAATCGGGCGCGTTCTTGTCAACGAAGGCGGCCGGGATCTTCGCGGCCCGCTCCGCATTGGCCGGCTCGGAACTCATCAGGAGAAGGGGAATGTCGAAACGGTCCGCCTTGACGTGGCTCAGGAAGTCGATTCCGGCTTGTGCGTCCGGTTCGCCGTGCCGCGGAAAGCGGACGTCGGAGAGCACTCCGAGGACACAGGGCTCGTACTTCCGGTAGAGCGCCATGGCCTCCTCGTAATCGACCGCCACAAGGATTTTCGGGCGGGCCCGCATCGCCAGCAGGCGGTGCTCGTCGTTCAGCCCCTGTTCGATCACGGCTTGGGTCTGGGCCACGATCTGCTTGTAGAGGATCGGCAGGATGCTCGAGAGGTGCTCGGGCGAATCCTCGACCACGATGATGATCCTGATTCCCGCCAGCTTCGTGTCATGCGCGGCATTGAGGGCGTCCTCGACGCTCTTGATCACTGCCACGAGGAGATCGCGATGGCCTCGCCAGACGAAGACACGGTTCAGAGCCGACGGCAGAACCCGGCAGCTTGGTCCGCCCGGCTCCGGCCGCCAGCGATGGACGAGTCGCACGATCGGCAGCTCCGGCCGGCGGACCCGCAGTTCCCCCAGCCAACCGGGTTCTTCCGGGACCGAGCCGCCCATGACGAGGATGGCGAGATCAAAGGCGTGCCGGTCCATCGCGGCCATGGCCTCCTCGCGGTCTGCGGCCCATCGGAGCCGGGGCGGACTGCTGAGGTTCAGGCCGCGATATTCGTGCACGAGTTCCTCCGCGAGGCGGCCGTCCTCTTCCATGATCCATGCGTCGTAGGGCGTCGACACCAGCAGAACCTCATGCACCTTGCGGCGCATCAGTTCGTGGAAGACCTTGAAGCGTGGGTCGCAGGCCTCGATATCCCGGCGAAAGGCCACTTCGGTGATCATTGCCCATCCCTCGCCGTCCGTAAACAGCGGAACGCACCAGCAGAGGATCGCTACGCGTATGCGATGTCGTCGCGCGAACCGGGGCGGAGATGCTCCGGGAGGAATACTCTCGGGTTGACCCGATCCTTCTTCTTGTGGACGTCCGCCATCCCGGCGGCGTTGGCCGCGCCATGGGCCTCGGCAGGTTGCAAACCTGCCGGGACACTCGCAGGCAGGATCCCTGCGCCACCTTGCGGCTTATGCTCGCGGATGGAACTTTCGGTGGACGTCGGCGAGGCGTTTCTGGTCGACGTGGGTGTAGATCTGGGTGGTGGCGATGTCGGCGTGGCCGAGGAGTTCCTGGATGACGCGCAGGTCGGCGCCGTTCTCGAGGAGGTGGGTGGCGAAGGAATGCCGGAGGAGGTGGGGGTAAGCGTTGTGGCCGAGGCCGGCCTGCCGGGCGCGTCCCTTGACGATCTGGCGGACGCGATCCGGACTGAGCGGGCCGCCGCGGACCGAGAGGAAGATCTCGGAGCAGGCGCGGCGCTTGAAGAGGTTGGGGCGCTCGTGGGCGAGGTAGTCGGCGAGGGCGCTGCGGGCCCGTGCTCCGACCGGCACGAGACGGGTCTTGTTCCCCTTCCCGGTGACGCGGATGAACCCGTCGTCGAGGTTGAGATTCTCGAGGCGGGCCCGGCAGACCTCGGCGAGGCGCAGTCCCGAGGCGTAGAAAAGTTCGAGCAGGGCGAGGTCGCGGCGGCCGAGCGGCTTGCGGGAATCGATCGATTCAAGCAGCTGCGTGACGTGGGCGGCGTGCAAGGTTTCGGGGAGGGTGCTTCCGGTGCGGGGGCTCAGCAGCGGCTCGGCGGGATCGGCCGGAATGAGATCGCGGGCCGCGAGAAAGCGGAAGAAGATCTTGAGATGCACCACCGCGATGCGGAGCGAAGAGGGCCCGAGACCGCGCTTCTTCCGCCGGGACAGAAAGGCCGAGAGTTCGTCGACGCCGAGATCGCGCCAGCGGACGTGCCCGTTCGCGCGGGCCCACTTCGCGAGGCCTTCGAGCGTCCTTCGGACCGCCAGTTGGTAGGCGTCCGAAAGCCCCCGCTCGGTGGCGAGGTAGAGAATGAATTGATCGATGGCGCGGTCCACCCGGAGAAGATGATACGCTCCGCGGACGTGATCGGCAATTCCCGGGTAAACGCCCTCTCCCCGCAGGCGGAACGGAATGGCATTCCGCTCGCGCAGGGGGAGGGGTGTGCCACCCGAAGAGGCGAGGCTCGATCCGCGTCCTTGCCGCACGACCCACGGACGCGCCCCCACACCCAGAGGTTGGAAGCGGAGAAGGAGATTCGCCCCGAAGCGCGGAGGCCCCGAGGATGACCAAATCGCTTTTCGGATTCCCAAACTCGGACCGGTTGACGAGAGCGGGCGACGAGAGGTGAGCCCGCGGCCGAGCCATGTGATTGGCGTCTCACAACCGCCCCCGGCGGCCTTGTGCCGCCGGAAGCCACGATTGGCGAGCGACGACGCGCTCGAAATCCGAGGGCTTCTCGCGCTCCTCCCCCTCCCCGCCCCCGCCAGACTCCCCGCCACCTTGGAACCCGTCCCCACAAACCCGTCCAACATTGACATCAAAACAATGGAGCACTAGATTCTCCATCATGACCAAGACGCAGATCCAGTTGCCGGACGAGCTGTATCGCCGGGTGAAACGATTTGCGGCGGAGCGTGAATGGTCGCTGGCGGAGACCTTTCGCCGGGCGGTCGAGGAGATGTTCGAGAAGTATCCGTCCGATCCGGCAGCGGCGGGGGAGTGGCGCCTCCCGGCGCCCCGCGACCTTGGGTGGCAAGGCCTTTCCGCGGAGGAACTCCATGAGGCGGCCCTCGGCGACATGGAACCCCCGCTCCCTTGAGGCATGACTTCGATCGACGCCAATCTGCTGCTCTACGCCCTGAACACCGCCAGTCCATGGCACGCCGCCGCCAGGCGGTGCTTGGAGGAATTCTCCGGGCGGGCCGACGTGGCCGTCAGCGAGTTCATCCTGGTCGAGTACTACGTGCTTCTGCGCAACCCGGCGGTCCTGAAGCATCCCTTGCCGGCGCCCGAGGCGGCGCAGGTCGTGGCGCATTACCGCCGGCACCCGCGCTGGCGGTTGCTGGGCTTTCCGTCGGGAAGCCTCGATCTGCACGACCGAATGTGGGCCCGGGCCGCCGAGTCGTCGTTCGCGCGGCGCCGCATCTTCGACACCCGCACTGCTCTCAGCCTCCTCCGCCACGGAGTCACGGAGTTCGCCACCTCCAACGTCAATCACTTCAAGGAGTTCGGATTCCACCGCGTCTGGAATCCGCTCGAGGACGGAACGGGGGAATAGGCAACGGCAGCCGCCCGCCCCGAACACCATCGCAATACGCAGTATCCGTGGAGTGGGGCGCGATGCCCTCGCCCTATTGTCCCACCTCCCCTGTCACCCTAACGGTCAGTCTTTCCGACAATTGACGTGAATCTTCATCACCCCGCGGGACGTCCCGGGACGTTTCTTTCTATGGACGTTCCGGCCGTCATCCGATATGAGATTGGCGTTTTCCATCATGACACCCGCTGCCCCACCTATCTCACCCGGCGCTCCGACGCCCGTTCAGCCCTCCCTCCCGAGCGCCCTCCTCAAGCTCCACATCGCCCCCGTCCAGGAATTCACCGCCCAGGCCGGCAGCACCGAAGAACTTCTGATCCGAATCCAGCATGCCGCTCTCATCAACAGATTTCTGGAAGCGTAAGCTTGCTTCGTTTCTTCACGATCCGCCGCACAAGCCGTTTCGGATCGCGGGACACGCTCAAACTCGCGATTCGTATCTGCACGAGGTCGGACTCGATCGTGAGGAATTCAAACCGCTTTTCCATTGGGGCGACGATTTCTGGGCGGCGGCAGCCGATCGGATGATTTTCCCGCATTCCCGCACGAGCCGCGTGCGGACTGACTGGAAAACCGATTCGGATTGCGCCTTTCATCACCCCTTGGGCGGTGAGCGCCTGACTTCGGACACCATTCAGCGGTCTGCCGCGGCAGCAGAGGGGCAATTGCATGCCGCGCAACAAAGGGTCGGGATTCTCGATGGTGATTCGTGGGAGGTCCGCTGGTGGAAAACGTGGCGGCTCTGGCCGGAGACCTCGGCTCGGAAGCATCCGCTGCTTGCCTATCTCGTGGCCGATACCCGCATCCCGCATCACACCATGTGGCATCACAACGGCTTGGTGAGCGCCCTGAGTGGCTGCGGGGAACGCTGCGCCTTTCTCTTGTTTCAGATCGGCCCGGTGCAAGACTTCATCCAGCAGGCGCGGACCACCCGCGATCTCTG
>Ga0180431_10007982_pt1 | contig 12215 bp, 9 predicted proteins | sample SS_ome_11_FD_132459 | JGI IMG/M metagenome (GOLD analysis project Ga0180431, IMG submission 132459) | Hypersaline lake sediment archaeal communities from the Salton Sea, California, USA - SS_1_MS_1 metaG | ecosystem: Environmental > Aquatic > Non-marine Saline and Alkaline > Hypersaline >... | reverse complement strand
TACTCCAGGACCGAGGTCACTCCGTGCCGCTTGGAGAGGCGCGTGTGGTCTGGCCCGAGGATCATCGGTAGATGGACGAAATGGGGGAGCGGCCGGCGTAGTGCCTCGTAGAGCAAAATCTGCCTGGGGGTGTTGTTTAGATGGTCGTCTCCGCGAATGACGTGGGTAATCTCCATATCCGCGTCGTCGACAACGACGGCGAAGTTGTACACGAAGCCGCCATCGGAGCGGCGGATGACGAAATCCTTCAGCTGCTCATTCTGAAAAGTGACGTCTCCGGCCAGCACGTCGTGGACCACCGTCTGGCCTTGTTTCGGAACACGAAACCACCATGCTCCCTCATGCTCGTAGGCAGAATCTTGCTCAAGCAGCAGTTGTGCCGCCTGCTGATGAACGCCACTTCGCTCTGTTTGACGACTGTATTCATCCCAATCAAGCTCAAGCCAGCGCATCGCTTCGAGGATTTGCTCGACCGATTCCTCGGTCGACCGACTTCGATCGGTGTCCTCGATCCGCAAGATAAACGCACCCTGATGATGGCGAGCAAACAGCCAGTTGAACAAGGCGGTTCTTGCTCCTCCCACGTGCAGATAGCCGGTCGGGCTTGGAGCAAATCTCACTCGTACCATCGTCATCTTCCTTTGTGATATCAATTACACTCACATTCTACACGATCCGCAGTGCCTGATCCGGGCCCTGCGCGAATCTTGATAGGTTGTGTCACTGCAACGCCGGTTGTGGCAATGTGGCCGGATGCGATTTCATGGAGAACGGCGAGTCCATCGTGATACGGCGCTAGGGTGTTTGATTTGGGTTCGCGAGCCAGGCCTCGATCCTCTTGTTCCATGCTGCCTGGACTTGCAGATCCGTCCCATGACAGGTTTCCTGGTCGTAGCTTGCTTGAGTGTGCGCACGTAGAGATAGGATCTTTTGGCTGGTCGTGTCAATAAGCGCCTGCAACGCCTGCTTCGCAGCGTCGGCTGTGCCACCTTCTGCCGTCAGTGGAGCGAGGGCCGCTTGGAGTTTCCGCCGATACACTTCGTTTAGGTCAAAGTGGCCTTGCTCATGACTCAATATGGCGCTGTTCTGTCGGCTACGGTCGACCCAGGAAACAGCGGGGACCATCGTGTTGGTGACTGTGAGCGAAGACTGGTCGATGGTCGCCGTCCACAGTTGGCGCTGACAATCGTATTCCATGGCCAATTGGAGCTGCCAGCGGATTGTCATGTGAATCTGGGCAGCCTCCATCATGTCTTGCGCCTGCACCGGTGGCTTCCCCTGAAAATCATCCCACAGAAGAAGCCGATCGGCGGACCAAGAGAACTGGACCGTCTCCTGTGAAGCAACGCTGCTTCCATTGGCAACGGCAAGGACGCAAAGAAGAAGGGCGAGTAACCAACCTGCGTGGCGACGCTTGTTCATAGGGCTCCTTGGAACACAGTCAGTCTGTTTGTACGGATCATATCCACCGGCCGATACGTTTGCGAGGCAGCACCCCGGCTGGACCCCTGACAAACATCCTGGTCGATGTCAAAAGCCGCGGACTTGGCCGCTGAATCCGAAAACAAACTAGGAGGTGATCGTGAAGGCGGATGACTCCCACGCATAGAGTCTACAACAACTTCGGCCGCATCGTTGGTCTGGCGTATCCTTGGGCCTGACTGCATCGGAAGTTTCTGCTCTTCCGGGGTATCGTGAGTCGAGGCAGGATTGATCGGAGTGCTGGTATGGCCATCGTGTCGGTGATATCCATCACCGACCTCAACGGATATTCACGATACAATAACAGTAGCAATGACAATTGCCAAGCACGTGCTGGTGGAGAAGGGATTCGCTTGTGTGGCAACGCGTGGTCCGCTGGGCGGTGTGCCCATTAGCTTCCACGGCGACGAGCCACTCATCGCCACAGGTGTCGAGGCCTCTATCTCCCAACCAGAGGACAGAACCTTGGTAGAAAACGACGATGCTGAAATGGGCCGCACCAAGAAGAAACGTCGGGACGACGCCCCACTGCGGCCACGGATGCCTGCGCTTCGAGCTGAAGGGCTCTTGATGCTTGATCCCTTGCCCTCATAAGAGGTCCAGATGAATAATCAGATCAGGACAAAACGGCTAGTTATCGACAAACCGGCGCAAATGCGCCACTGGGTTGCCGAATCGGAAGCGGCGGACACCGGGCGACTGCAGGCGGAGGAAGCAGTGCAAGAGAGCGAGGAGAAGTATCGTTCCCTGGTGGAGTCTATCGAGGACAGCGTGTATTTGGTAGATCAGAAAGGTACGTACCTATTTCTGAACAAGAAATACCAAGCAAGGCTTGACCTGCCAGAGGACAAAGTGATCGGTAGAACATATGGCGAGTTCCATTCCGTCGAGAGAACTAGAGAGTTTACCGAGAAATTGAAACGGGTCTTCGAAACCAGCCGGCCGGTTCAGTATGAACATACAAGCGAGAGGGACGACCATTCCTTCCTCAGGACATTAAGCCCTGTTAGGGATCAAGAGGGACAAATAACAGCTGTAACGGTGATTTCAAAAGACATCACCGAACGCAAGCAAACTGAGAAGGAACTTCATGAATCGGAGGAGCGTTATCGTTCGCTCTTCGAGCAAAACCTTGCTGGGGTGTACCTTACGACCCTTGAGGAAGAGGTTTTGGATTGCAACGAAGCCTTTGTCCAAATCCTCGGTTATGACTCGCGGAAAGACGTTCTAAGCCATCGCGCCTCCGAGTTTTACTATGATACCCCCGACCGCGAGAAGTTCATCACACAGTTGTTCAAGCAAAGGAGTCTCACTGGTCACGAGTGTCGCCTTTGTCGGAAAGACGGAAGCCCCATTTGGGTTCTGGAAAACTCGAACCTGATCGCAGGAAAGAATGGCACTCCTCCCCTTCTCCAAGGCACGTTAGTCGACATCACTAAGCGCAAGCAGTCGGAGGAATCAGTTCGCAGGCTCAACCAGTACTTGGAAAGCATCATCGACAACGCACATGTCTGGCTGAACGTGCTCGACAAGGAAGGCAACGTCCTGATCTGGAACAAAGCGGCAGAGGAGATCAGCGGCTTCACCCGCGAGGAAGTCATCGGGCACAACAAGATTTGGAAATGGAACTACCCGGATCCCGCGTATCGCAGCACACTTGCAGGACAAAGCAAGGAGATCGTCGAGAGCGGGAAGGTTCTGGAAGGGTTCGAGACAACCATCCACTGCAAAGATGGACAGACGAAAACCATCTCGTGGAACCAGCACAGGCTGTTGGACGAGAAAGGAGACCCAATTGGCTCCATTTCACTTGGACGCGACATCACCCAACAGAAGAACGCGGAAGAGCGAGTTCAATACCAGGCCGACCTTCTTCAGCATGTCTCCGATGCGATTATCTCGACCGACCTGAAGTTCAACATCAAGAGCTGGAACAAAGCCGCAGAGACGATATACGGGTGGAAAGCTGGAGAAGTAATGGGTAAGGCGGTTCATGAGGTTACCCAGTTGGAGTATTCCCACGACCGGATGGAGGACGTCGTCGATACACTCTTTGAAAAGGGATTTTGGGAGGGAGAAGTTCTTCAGAAGCGCAAAGATGGCGTAGTAATAAGTGTCTTTTCATCGGTGTCTTTAGTCAGAGACAAGGATGGAAATCCTGTAGGCACGGTTGCAATCAACCGCGATATCACCGAGCGCAAGCGGGCAGTAGAAGCATTGCGTACATCAGAAGCCAGGTATTCTGAGTTAGTCGAAAGATCCAAGGACGGCATCGTAGTAATCCAGGACAGTGTTGTGAAATTCGTTAATTCAGCAGCTATAGAACTCTTTGGTTACTCTCTTGAGGAAATAACAGAAAAGAACTTCTTGGAGTTTGTTCCCGTCAATTCCCACAAGTTCGTTCAAAAGAGGTATGCTGATCGGATGGCTGGAAAACCAGCGCCGTCTATTTACGAGATCAAACTGCTGAAGAAAGACGGCTCGATCGTGCCGGTGGAATTGAACGCTGGTCGAGTCGATTTCGAGGAGAGGCCTGCTGATCTGGTTTTCATCAGAGACGTCACCGAACGCAAACAGGCGGCGGAGAAGCTGCAGAAAGCCCTGAAGAGCACCATTCAGGCCATCGGATTGACCACTGAAACGAGAGATCCGTACACCGCCGGCCATCAGAAGCGGGTGGCTCAACTGGCCTACGCTATCGCAAAGGAAATGGGTCTTTCCGAGATTCAAAGCGAAGGCATCCACGTTGCTGGACTCGTCCACGATATCGGCAAGATGTCGGTACCGGCAGAGATCCTAAGCAAGCCCAGCGGACTAACCGATATGGAATACAGGCTGGTACAGGGTCATCCGCAAGTTGCGTACGACATACTGCGGACAATCGAGTTCCCTTGGCCAGTCGCGCAGATTGTGCTTCAGCACCACGAGCGCCTGGATGGGTCCGGCTATCCACACGGGATCACGGGCGAGGAAATCATGTTGGAAGCGCGCATCCTGGCTGTAGCCGACGTAGTAGAGGCGATGGCATCGCACCGTCCATACCGACCGGCTCTGGGCATGGATGCGGCACTGGAAGAGATTGCTCTACGCAAGGGCAATCTTTATGATTCAGACGTCGTCGATGTCTGTCTGCGGTTGTTTGCAGAAAAGGATTTTCAGTTTGAAAATTAGGCCTGCTTTACCAGCCGCCCCCTCCACCACCACCGAACCCACCACCGGAGAATCCTCCCCCGAAGCTTGCGCCGCCTCCCCAGGCCGAACGGCCGCTTGAGCTGGTGCGTGGCGCAGAAACAAACGTGCGCTGCATTCCGGTAGCAAGGTGCATCATTGACAGGCCGAACAGATAGCCGTTGAATCCCGGACTTGCGCCGACGTACCACTCGGGTGGACGCTCGAACAGCCCCTCGAATTGTTTGGTCCAGATCGAGGTGAGGTTAAGCGCGATGGCGTAAGGAAGGAGTTTCTCGAACAGCTGCGGGCTTTTCTCGGGTGCGTCGTGAAATTCCATCTTCTTTACTTCGGCACGGCCGATGTACTCGGCAAGGCCGAGTAGGTCGCGCAACGCTTCGGCTCCCTTTTGAGTCTTGCGTGGCATGATCGGTGAAAACGCGAGCACGATTAAGCCACAAAGGCCGATTGCGATGCCGAGGTAGAGTGATCCGATGACGACACCGAGGGCGACTGCGGCGATGAGAATCACCACGCCGATGCCGAAGTAGTGCGTCCGCACGCGCTCCGGGTTGTTCGTGTAGTATTTTTTCTTGATCAGCCGTGCGTATAGACCGGACTTGATGGACGGAAGGACTTTGTAGAATTGGTTCTCCATCGAGGACAACGTTCTATTCTCCGGATGCGTCTCATCAAAGATCCCATCCAAGAGAATTCGTTCCACCTTCGTCAGTTTCCCGTCGGCGTCCTTCAGTTTTGTGAACTCGTAGTCGAGCGGTCCCGGACGGCCGATGACGCTCTTGACCTTGTCCATCAGTCCCGGTTCTTCTTCGCGAATCTCCCGGATCTTCAAGAAACCCTTAACTGCGAGGTCGATGACCATTGCCGAGATGTCGCGCAGATCGGCGCGGTCGTCGATCAGCACGCCGGCCTCACCAGCGCGAATGTCCGCTGGAGCGTCGAAGCGGGGGGCAATCGTCCCTTTTGTCGGATCCTTTCCCTTTCTCCACCACAGCAGGAACATCGCGATGAGTGCAATGACCGGAAGCAGGGCGTACTTGTTGGCCGACAGGAACCAAAGGACCTTTTCTCCGGCACCCGGAGCCTCGATCCCCGAGGCTTCACGAGGGATCGCCACGTCGATCGTCAATCCCTCTCCGGGCGTCAGGCTGGTTGCTTCGAACACGTACCGTCCTTCGGAATCGCGACTGGCCGGCAGCCCACGGGCGGTGCTTCCGGCATACCCGACATAAGAAGTGGTCGGAATCTCCAACTCAGCCACGTCCGGGGGCAGCTTCACCGCAGCGACGGCGTGATCGATCGGTATCTGCCAATCGTTACCCGTCACGTTCCAGTAGAGTTGAATGTAGTTCTCGTTGTTGAACAGAAGGGCACGATTGACGGTATAACGGATCGCATACGTATGCGCATTGCTGATGGTGCGATCGGGATCACCGATGCGGATGACGAGATCTGCCCCACTGCGTCGCGCCGTGTAGGGGACAGAGCCATTGTCCATCGAGACGGCGGCGACATCGAGGTCGATCGTGATGTTCTCGCCGGTCGGGCGCCGGTAGGAGACGGGAATCTCTCGATAGATTCCGTGGTGAGGAGTGTAGAACAGGACGTCGAGTCTCTCGCTAATCGAGAGTTCGCCTGTTGAGAGAACCTCGATCTGTGCTGCAAACTCCTCGATCCGCAGGCTCGCTGCGGCACACACGACAACACCGAAGACGAAGAGAAGGGCAAAAAAGGTTTTTCGCATCAGAACCTCACTTGTGGAGCGAGGCGCTCCTCCTCGCCGGGAAGCATGTAGAATTCCCGCTGTTTGAACCCAAACAGATTGGCGATGATGTTGCGCGGGAAGACCTGAATGCTGGTGTTTAGGTCTCGCACCACCGCATTGTAGTAGACGCGAGACCGTTGGACGGCATCTTCGGTCTGTTCCAGACTCTGTTGTAGACCAAGGAAGTTCTCGTTTGCCTTCAGCTGCGGATAGTTTTCAACGACGGCGAACAGCGATTTGAGCGCGCCCTTCAATCCCTCCTCTGCAACGGCCTGATCCTTTGGCGAGGAAGCGTCGATCGCCTTGGCCCGCGCGAGGGTAACGCGTTCGAAGACCTCCTTTTCGTGGGAGGCGTAGCCCTTCACCGTCTCCACAAGGTTTGGGATCAGGTCGTAGCGCCGCTTGAGTTGTGTATCGATATCGCGCCACGACTCCTCGGCGCGGACCCTCAAGCGCACCAATCGGTTGTAGGTTAGTACCCCCCATCCAAGGACGACAATCGCGACTACGATGAGGATGAATCCGATATTCATATTCCCTCCTCGATACGTTTGCTATGATTGTAGCGTGGAGGCTCGGTTTGACAAAGGGTGGGTGATGCGATTGCGGATTGCCGAAGCGGAGATGGCCGTGCGGTTCGAGAAGCTTGCCGAGTTGCTCTCGCCATGTCGGCTGTGCCCGCACCACTGCATGGTTGATCGCCGGCAGGGAGAGCGAGGACGCTGTGGAGTTGATGCGCAGGCCAAGGTGGCAAGCTTCGGGCCGCATTTCGGCGAAGAACCTCCATTGGTCGGCCGCCGCGGCTCTGGAACGGTCTTTTTCTCCGGCTGCAATCTGTCCTGTGTCTTCTGCCAGAACTACACGATCAGTCATCTGGGAGAAGGTCAGGAGATGGACAGCGCGGACTTGGCAGCGGTCTTTGTCGAGCTTGCCCGTCGCGGCTGCCACAACATCAATCTCGTCACTCCGACCCACCAGGCACCGGTGATCGTGTCCGCGCTTGCTATGGCCCAAGGAGTAGGACTAAAACTCCCAATTGTCTGGAACTCCGGCGGCTACGAGAGTCCGGAGGTGCTGCGCCTCCTGGATGGAATCGTCGATATCTACATGCCGGATGCCAAATACGGCGACGATGCCACAGCAGCGCGCTATTCTGGCAGCCCGCAATACGCAACGAATTTGGAAGCAGTTCTCCGCGAGATGCACCGACAGGTAGGGGATCTTGTGATCGAAGAGGGGATAGCGCGACGTGGAATGCTCATCCGCCACCTTGTCTTGCCAGGCGGCATCGCCGACTCAGATTATGTGTTCGATTTGATCGCCTCACACCTTGGGCAGGAAACCTACTTGAACGTGATGGAGCAGTACCGCCCGTGCTACCGGGCTGACGAGTATCCGGAGATCGCTTACCGGCTCCCACTTTCCGAGTACGCCGAGGCGGTGAATTCCGCCCGCGAGTTTGGCCTTCACCGTGGGCTTCCCGCCTTTGAAAAAGGAACCTGAGGCGAGTACCATCCGTCTCGAAGCCTTACGAATAATGCATCTGCGGAGGTCACTATGCACAATCGCCTTTTTACCCCGGGACCGACCGAGGTTCGGCCGGAGATCCTAAAAGAGCTTTCCACACCACAGATACATCACCGTGCACCGGAATTTTCCGCTCTTTACGGTGAGCTTCAGGCAAAGCTGCAGAAACTATTGTACACGGAGAATCCTGTCCTCTTGTTCACGTCGTCGTCGACAGGGGCAATGGAATCCGCGGTGACGAATCTCGTCGCCAAGCGATGTTTGAATCTGATTAACGGCGCCTTTTCCAAACGCTGGCACGACATCACGGTTGCCAACGGCGTTCCCTGCGACGCCTTCACGATTGATTGGGACAAGGCGATTCGACCGGAGATGGTCGATGAGCAATTGAAAACGGGCAAGTACGACGCGGTCACGTTGGTCCTCAACGAAACCTCAACGGGGCTGATGAACCCACTCCCAGAGATTGCCGAGGTCGTCAGCCGCTATCCAGAAGTGTTTCTTCTCGTGGATGCAGTGAGCGGAATGGCGGGAGTGAAAATCGAGACCGACGCCTGGAAGATCGATTTTGTTCTCGCGGGCGTGCAGAAGGCGTTCGCCCTGCCTGCTGGGCTTGCGGTGGCCGCTGTCAGTGAACGGGCGCTGGCCCGTGCGAAGACCGTTCCACCGCGTAGCTATTACTTCAACCTTGTGATGATGAACAAATCCCATCAAAAGAATCAGACGCCGTCAACTCCGGCAATTCCTCATATGTACGCGCTGAGCGCACAGCTCGACGACATGCTCGAAGAGGGTTTGGACGCTCGGTTTGCGCGACATGAGAAGATGGCATCTATCGTGCAGGCGTGGGCAAAGAAGTACTTCGACATCTATCCGGAGGAGGGATATTGGTCCAAGACCCTTACGTGCGTGAAGAACACTCGCCAGATCGACGTGGCAGGCCTGATCAAGACGTTGGTGAACGACTATCACGTAAGGATCTCCAACGGTTACGGTGACATCAAGGGCAAGACCTTCCGCATCGCCCACATGGGAGACGCCCAGATCGACGAGATTGAGGGGCTCCTGAAGGTGATCGAGACGGTGCTCGGCCTATGAAGGAGGAGGATAGAATGGCGTTCAAGGTTCTTGTGTCAGATCCATTGGCAGAAGAGGCCGTGGCGGCGATGAAGGACGCCGGACTCGACGTAACGGTAAAAACGGACCTCTCCCTCGAAGCGCTAAAGCAAGAGATGGCGTTAGCAGATGCGATCGTTGTCCGTAGTGCGACCAAGGTACGTCAAGAAGTCATCGACGCCGGAATGAATCTGAAGCTGATCGTACGGGCTGGAGTCGGGCTGGACAATGTGGATGTCGACTACGCTTCCTCAAAGGGAATTGAGGTGCGCAATACTCCCGCTGCCAGCTCCAATTCCGTGGCCGAGCTCGCCCTAGGACACCTGCTTTCCCTCGCCCGGCACATCGGCCGCGGGACGGTATCGTTGAAGGCTGGAAGGTGGGAGAAGAAGGCGCTCAAGGGCGTAGAGATCGACGGCAAAACCCTTGGGATTATCGGAATCGGTCGCATCGGCCAATCTCTCGCCCGCAAGGCCTACGCGCTGGGTGTGCGTGTGATCGCGTTTGACAAGTTCGTCGACACTAGTCCGATTGAGGATGTTGTGACGATGGTCTCGTTCGAAACATTGCTCGCGGAAAGCGACTTCATCTCACTGCACATCCCGTTCGACCCGAAGGTCGGTGCGACGATCGGCGAGGCGGAACTTGCCAAGATGAAGGACGGAGTGCGTCTGGTTAATTGCGCCCGTGGCGGCGTGATAGACGAGGCCGCGCTGGCCAAGGCGCTGGAAAGAGGAAAAGTTGCCGGTGCTGCGCTCGATGTGTTCGCCATCGAGCCACCCGACACCAGCGGGGAGCTGTTCCAGCAGGAGAACACATCACTCACGCCTCACATCGGAGCATCGACCGTCGAGGCGCAGGCCCGCGTGGGCAACGAAGCGGCGCAGATTGTTGTCGCGTTCGCCCAGTCCGTTTAGGAAGGTTCGATGGCACAGATCATTCCGTTCCGCGGCATCCGATACGACAAACAGAAGGTCGGAGACATCACATGCGTTGTGACACCGCCCTACGATCGCATCTACGAGCGCGAGCAGGCAATCCTGTATGATCGCAGCCCGTACAACATCGTCCGAATCGTCAAGGGGAAGCCAAGCCCAAACGACAATGGCGAGAACGTCTATACTCGTGCCGCAGGGTATCTGGAGAAGTGGTTGGACGAGGGAGTTCTCACGCGCGATGAGGTACCCGGTCTGTACGTCTACCACCAAGTCTACACTTTCGCTGGCCAACAGCTCGCGCGCAAAGGCGTGGTCGCACTGGGAAAGCTTGAACCGGAGAAGGTGCATGCCCACGAGAAAACGCTGAAAGGTCCTAAGGAAGATCGACTACGACTGATGCGAGCGACAGAGGCGAACTTCGGGCACATCTTCATGCTGTACGCCGACCCCACACGCGCGGCGGATGAGGCTCTTCAGTCGGCCGTCGACGGGAAAACCCCTACGATTGAAGCGATGGACGACTTCGGCAATCGCCATACCGTGTGGAAAGTTACTGATTCTGGTGTGATTAACGCTGTACAGTTGGCACTTTCGGACAAGGACCTCTACATTGCCGATGGACATCATCGCTACGAAACAGCGGTCAACTTCATGCGTGAATGCCGGGAGAAGGGGTGGAAACCAGCGGCAGCGGAGTCGTTCGACGCGCGCATGATGACACTGTTCAACATCGACGAGCCGGGAATGAGCATTCGGCCGATTCACCGGATTGTACATGCTGTCCCCAATTTCGATCCGCAGGCGTTTCTTGCTAAAGCACAAGAAGATTTCGAAGTGAGTGTTCATGGTTCGCTTGCGGAAATGGAACAGGCGACGAAAGCCGGACGCAGCAGGCACACCTTCGGCTGCTATAGCAAAGGGGGGTTCGCCACGTTGGCGATGAAGGACGTTGGCGTTATGGATGTTCTCGTCACGGATCGTTCCTCCGATTGGAGACACCTCGATGTCTCCATCCTGCATACGGCAATATTAGAACGGCTGTTGGGAATCGATGCCACGGCACTTGAGGAGCAGCGAAACGTGACTTACACAGCCGACGTCTCCCACGGTGTGAAGATGGTCGAGGAGGGCAAGGAGCAACTTTTCTTCCTGTTGAATGCCACTACACCCGACGAGGTGCGACGTGTGGCCGATCACGGTGAGAAGATGCCCCAGAAGTCGACTGATTTCTACCCCAAGCTCCTCACCGGGCTTGTCCTCTCAAAGATGGAGATTCAACAAAGGTGATACGAAGCGGAACGTCACCGATGGGGTGCTCCTTCGCTTGATCCGCGGGCGGAGGAGCGTCCGGCACTTCGAGGGCCACCCTGTGCCGCGCCAGGCAATCACCCGCATCCTTGAGGCAGGAAGGTTTGCACCTTCCGGATCGAATCGCCGCCGTGGCGCTATATCGTGATCGATGATCCAGCAGTGAAACAGGCGATTCGGACCGAGTGCGAGCGGATCGAAGCCCGCTTTCACCGCCACGCCCTTTCCGAAACTGTCTTTACTAACCAGTTTGGTAGACCATTTGAGGAAGGCAATCGGCCTTGACGGGATCCCCCTAAGAGAGAGCGTGAAACAGGCTCAACGCCCCAAGGATCAACACGCTCATCCCGATCACCAATGTAAAGGCGCGTTCTGGAAGCCACTTCACCGTAAGAGCCGCCAAGGGGACCGATAGGATCGCACCGAGTAATAGCGGTGGTGCCAGTTCCCAAGAGGTTTCCGACCGAAGAGCAAGATAGGTTACTACACCAACCAGACAGGTCAGCCCTTCGGCAAGACTTGTAATGTCAACGGCGCTCTTGGGACCAACCCCAGAGACGATCTGGCCAGCGGTGACCAGGGGGCCATAGCCGCCACCGGAAATGCCCTTGTTGAAGGCCGCTACTGCCCCGATCCCCACAAGCCGACCCCAGGAGAAGGAGAGGCGGCTGCGCCCCCGAAGGAAGATGAGAAACCCCATGAGCAAGACGACTACGGCGATATAAAGCTTGACCGCTTTGGTCGGTAGGCCCACCGCCAGGACCGCAGCGATCACTGCTCCGATCACGCTCAGCCCACCCAGAATCAGCCCGACTTTAAGATCGGAAGAGCCGCGTCGGAAGTTGACATTTCCCACTCCATGATGCAGCCCTGCCGCCAACAGCCCAGTT
>Ga0180431_10007981_pt1 | contig 12216 bp, 8 predicted proteins | sample SS_ome_11_FD_132459 | JGI IMG/M metagenome (GOLD analysis project Ga0180431, IMG submission 132459) | Hypersaline lake sediment archaeal communities from the Salton Sea, California, USA - SS_1_MS_1 metaG | ecosystem: Environmental > Aquatic > Non-marine Saline and Alkaline > Hypersaline >... | reverse complement strand
CCATCAAATACAGGGCAAAGCAGGCTATCCCCCTGGTGACTAAAGACCGGGCAAGGAGCTTGCAGGGAACCATGCTGTGGTCTCCCATCCCGTGGAGCAATATAGCCAGTGGTGCCCGGCCCTGACGCACCGGCTGATAGTACTCACCGCTGACCAGGCTGCCTCTCGGGTCGCTATGATAGACCGCCGAAGGAAAGTCCACCGTATAATGCCGCCATTTGCCGTTCTGTCCGGCAAGCTGCGTGTTGAAAGCACCGTCAGCGCTCATATAGTTATACGGGTTCACGGTACCGGGACTCCTCTCATTCTTGCCACTGGCACGCTTTCAGCCTCAGGTAACACCAGTCCTTTTTCCTGCACCCTTCTTCCTGTACCGAGGATAGCTGATTTCCATTCTACAACAGTACCTGACCTGGTTCCAAATCCGGCAGGGTTTGACAATAAACGTGGGTTTTAGTATAGTAGCTAACACCGCTCTCCGAAATAAAGCAACTAATCGCCCTCTGAACCGAACGCAGACAGTACCAGCCATCAGCCAGGGAGGTGTAAATATGTCCAGCTCTCCACACTCAGCGAGTCAAAGCAATCTCACATGGCCCTACCCGGTCAACTATGGGAAAGAAAACAAGTGCAGCACCGATGTCCTTGTCCTTGGTGGGGGTATCGCCGGCTGCCATGCCGCCATCAACGCCGCCAGAAGAGGGGCAAAGGTAGCCGTGGTTGACAAGGCTTCCATATACCGGAGCGGCTCGGGAGGCGCCGGGGTTGACCACTGGCACGGCGCCTGCACCAACCCGTGCTGTAAAATTTCCCCGGACGAGATGATGGAGTTCATCACGGGATACAGTCACGGGGTTACCAGTGAATATGGCAACGGCATTGCCTTTTACATTCTGTGTAAGGAAAGCTATGATGCCCTCCTCGACGTGGAGAAGATGGGGGTAAAGGTCAGAGACGTTGACGACGAATTTACCGGCGCCGAGTTCAGAGACGAAGCCACCAAGCTCATGTTTGCCTACGATTATGAGAACCGGCACTGCATACGCATCCAGGGAGCCAACATCAAGCCGGCGCTGTACCATGAACTCAACCGGCTGGGGGTAACCCTCTACGAACACATCATGGTGACCGGGCTGCTTACCGAGGGAGGCAAGCCGGGAGCACGGGTGGTTGGCGCCACCGGTGTTGACGTGCGGACAGGGGAGTTCTATATATTCCGGGCAAAAGCCACCATACTGGCTACCGCCCAGCCGACGGGAATCTGGATATTCTCCACTGAACTAACCGGGGGAGCGGCTAAATTCAGTGACCCCAACTGCTCCGGTGACGGTCATGCCATGGCCTGGCAGGCGGGCGCCGAGTTTACCCTGATGGAGGGGAACATACCGGACGCCGGTAGCTTCCGCTATCCGCCGTACGGCGCCGGCAACCCGCACAATACATGGTTTGCCTGCAACATCGTTGATACCAACGGGAAGGAAATCCCCTGGGTGGACAAAGACGGCAGGGTGCTGAAAACGCTGGCGGAGCGGTACCGGCCCGCGCCGGGGCAAAAATTCGTTATGCTCAATCCTCCCCCCGGAACACCGGCCGAATACCAGGGACCACGCCTTATACCCGATTTAGCGGAGCGCATCAGGGAGGGTGAATTTACCCTCCCCTTCTACGCTGACCTGCCCGGTATGCCGGAGCATGAGCGAAGGGCCATCTTCGGCCTGATGGTCGGCCATGAAGGCAAGTCCCGCATCCCCGTTTATATGAACTACACACGGGCCGGCTTTGACCCGGATAAGGATATGCTCCAGGCGAATGTGCTGCCACCGGACCGGCACTCTATATGGGGACCCTGGTGGTTTGCCATGGGCCCGCCACAATGGCGGGAGACCGGCTTTGTCAGTTGTGGCGGTGTGGTCTTCGACTGGGACCTCAGGACCAGCCTCGAGGGCCTCTATGCGGCGGGGACACAACTGGCCGGCGGCGCCAACCATGCCACCGCCACCACCACCGGGAGATACGCGGGGAGGAAGGCGGCTGCCTATGCCCGGGAAGCCGTTGAACCGGTCATCGAACGCAGGCAGGTGGATGAGGAGAAAGCCCGCGTCTACGCCCCGGTACAGAGAAGCGGTACCATCGGCTGGAAGGAGCTGCAGGCAGGAATTTGCCGGATTATGCAGGACTACTGCGGCGAGTTCCGTAGCGAGGCAGTATTGAAAACGGGGCTGCGATGGCTGGATAGTATCCGGGAGAGTGAAGCCACCAGCATTTACGCCAGAAACCCCCATGAACTGGCGCGCACCCTGGAAGTCTACTCGCGCCTTACCGTGAGCGAAATGATAATGCGCGCTTCGCTGGCCAGGAAGGCGAGTAACGCCATCCTGAACTTCAAGCGGCTTGACTATCCGGAAACGGACCCGCCGGAATGGAACAAGTTGGTCACCATCAGGCTGGAGAATGGCGAAACCAGGGTTGGGGAGCTACCGTTTTACTACTGGCTGTTACCACCAAATGCGGCTACCTATCAGGAAAACTACGCACAGCACTGCGAGCTTTAAGGTTATCGCCTTAACTGACTGATGTTTTGCCATACCCTGGCACCTGCCAGCCCGCCGGCAGGATAGCCCCGTTAAAGCCATAACATGGGAAGAGAAGACAAGGTCTATCGCAACCGGAATTTTCAGATTGCCTGCAGCGGCAGCTTCATGGGAATGATGACGGCAGCCATAATTATTCCCGCTTTCCCCAAGATGGTGCAGACGTTTGGCATAACCGAGCAGTCCATCGGACTGCTTATCAGTGCGTACACCCTGCCCGCCTTCATCTTTGCCCCGCTCGCTGGAATTATCGCCGACCGGTTAGGCAGGAAACGACTCCTCATTCCCTCTTTTTTCCTCTATGGCATACTCGGTGGCAGCTGTGCCCTGGCCCCTGATTTCAACACGCTGCTCATCCTGCGGGTATTCCACGGGATAGCCGGGGCGCCACTTATGAGCGTCAGCAGCACCATTATCGGTGATATCTTCTCCGGACAAAAGCGGGCCGAGGCTATGGGACTCAATACTACGGTTATGTACATCGGCTACATCATTTATCCCGTCCTGGGCGGCGCATTAGCTAATTTTGCCTGGAACTATTCATTTCTGCCTTTTTTGACGGCGCTACCCCTCGGAATCATGGCGCTTATCTTCTTAAACTCTCCTGAACCCAGAAGCGAGCAGAGCCTGAGAGATTATCTGGGGAATGCCCTCGGTTACCTGAAAAGCCTGAAGGTACTATGGCTCTTCATGGTTGCGGTGATAACCTATATCCTGCTCTACGGGGCTTATCTGGTCTACTTCAGTCTCCTCCTGGGCAAACGTTTCCACGCCTCTCCCCTCACCATCGGGCTATTTATCTCCGCCCTGGGACTGGTGACCGCGATAACCTCTACCCAGGCAGGCAGACTTAGTCGGAGGCTCCCGGTAGTACGGCTCATTATCGGTTCCTTTATCGTCTACGCCATCGCCATGGCTATCGTTCCGGTAATGCCCAGTCTGTGGCTGCTTATGGTACCGACACTTCTTTTTGGCATTGCCCACGGGTTAAACCTGCCCAGTCAGCGCTTCATCGCCGCGTCACTCACTCCTTTGGAGCACCGGGCCGGCTTTGTGGCTATATACGGCACAATGGTCCCGCTGGGGATGACCATCGCGCCGCTGGTGATGGGGCTGGCATTCAGCCTCACCAGTCTGAACTATACCTTTTTTATAGCCGCGGCAATTGCGGTAATAATCCCGCTTATGGCGGTAATAATCGGTACGGGAAAACTGCTTGCCGATTAATTTTCTCACCTTGCCAGACATCAAGTCCCCCGTGTCTGTCTCAGCAATGGTAACCGAAAGCACCCGCGGTTCTGATGCTATGTCCTGCCGGTAGTGTCTCAGAAATCAGGCGAGCCTGCCACCATCGACAAGGATAGTATGTCCGGTGATAAACCGGGAAGCATCCGAGGCAAGAAACAGGGCGGCACCGATTAAATCATCAATCTCACCCAATCGACCCAGTGGTAACGAAGCTTCATACTCGTCCACAAATTCCTGGTTGGTCCAGCGATGTCGATTTAGCTCGGTTTTAGTCAGCGCGGGAGCGATAGCATTGGCCCTTATACCGTAGCTACCCAGCTCCCGGGCAAGCACTCGGGTAAGCATAACCACACCTGCCTTGGAGACGGCATAGACACCCATGTGCATGTCAGTCCTGAAGGCAAACTGGGACGCTATATTGACAATGGCACCCTTCTTCCACTCCGCCATTTTCTTACCCACCGCCTGAGCAAAAAGAAAATATCCCTTGACGTTGATAGACATAACCTTGTCCCATATATCCTCAGGTAATTCGAGGAAATCATACGGAATGTCCACACCCGCATTATTCAAAAGGATATCGATGGCACCCAACTGGTCAATGACCTGCGCCACCACATTGTCGACATCAGCCTTGCGGGTAGTATCCGCCGGAATCGCTAGAGAACGTCGCCCCATTCCCCGGATCTCCTCAGCCACCCCTTCAAGAAGACCATCTTCAATAACCACGTCGCAAAGGGCTACATCGGCACCCGCCTCAGCAAAAGCCAGGGCAATCGCCCTGCCGATTCCCCGCCTGCCTCCGGTTACAACTGCCACTTTGCCTTCCAAGGAAAAATCAGGATTACTCATAACCTACCTCCTTAATTACATCACTCTTTACTTTACGGTTTTTCATTCCGGTGGTCAATCACCGGCCAGTAATAGCTCAATCCGGGCATATCCCGACGCATCGGCCACCATCCGCGGCGTTTTGAGGTAAACACACCAATACGAGCACGATTCCACGGGTCAACCAGCGGATAGGCACCAGCCTATATTCTATTTTAATTGAACAGACCTTAAAAAGTGGTAAAAAATGAGAGACAAAAGGGTAAAAATGACAGAGCAATTGGGTTACAGGATACTTCGCGGCGACTTATTTCCCGCGGGGTGGCGGCAGGCAGGACGAGACATCATCGGCAGTTATTAACCGACCAGAGAATGATTTGTTGAAGGAAATCCACCCGCATTTCCCCAGGCCATCCCGGACGGTAACTCGTAATGAGCTACACAATGGCGAAACAAACGCAGCGCGAAGAAAGGGTACGACTACTGAACACCATCGTCGTCAGTAGCTATATAGTGGCCAATGCCTGCCCTGGTGAGAATGATTTCGGGTTTACTCGGGTCGCTTTCTATTTTCTGGCGCAGTCTCCGTATATAGACCTTGATGGCGTTAATAGCCCCGGGATAATCGGCATTCCAGACTACCTCGGCAAGGGTATCGTGTGAGACCAGGCTACCCCGGTTCTGCATCAAACAATGAAGAATACGGTACTCAGTAGGCGTAAGGTAAACCTTCTTAGCATTACAGAATACCTGAGCGGTAGCCAGTTCAAGACGCAATGGGCCGCAGATCAGTGTCGCCCTGCCCTGGGCAAGTTGACGGCGCAGGTGGGCTTGCACACGGGCGATGAGCTGTAATTGCCCCACCGGCTTTACCAGATAGTCATCGGCACCAAGCTCCAGACCTTTCACAATGCTGGACTCATCGGCGGTTACCGTGAGGATAATAATGGGAACATCGCAGAACTGGCGAATTCTCTTCAACACCTCGAAACCACTGGTGTCAGGAAGCCCCAAATCGAGAATGACGACATCAACGACCTCACTCCTGACCCGCTCAACGCCTTGTCGCCCCGAACCGACTGAGATAATATGCGCCTCGGGCCAGCGCATCTGGAAGGCAATGGTGAGCGCTTCCACGATATTTTCGTCGTCTTCAATAATGAGAATGTTCATAGCAGCGAATGAGTTTTCTGTTTTTTATTAAGGGGGGGCGTCAGGGGGAGCGAGAAGCTGAATTTTGCGCCATTGCCGGAACTACTCTCCACCCAAATCTGCCCTCCGTGAAGCTCTACCAGAATCTTACACAGTGCCAGTCCAAGACCGAGACCGCCATGATAATCCTTGTTTTTAATTGCCCGATAGTAAGGAGTGAACAAGCAGCGCTGTTTCTGCCGGCTAATCCCCCTTCCGGTGTCTTCAATCTCGATTAAAACATCTTTATCGGCTGTTCCAACCCGCAGGGTAATGGTTACTCCGGGTTCGGTGTATTTAAGTGCATTATTCAGCAGGTTCTGTATAATCTGACGCACCCGGCTCACGTCGCTTCTTACCAGAGGAAGTGATTCGGGCACATCCAGGACAAATGATTTGCCCTCACGCATGGCGGCTACACTGATTTCCTCAGAAATTTCACGAATAGTCGCCAGCAAATCCACCCGCTTGAGGTGAAGGTTAACCATTCCCATTTCGCCCTTAGCCAGGTCCATAAGGTCATCTATTCGGCTATTTAAGCTAGAAACGGCCCGTTTAATATTTTTTGCCAGGCTTAAATACGGCTCTTCTTCGATTTCCTCACAGAGCAGTTCGCTGGAAAACAGGGTTGCCGTTAACGGTGTCTTCAGTTCGTGAACCAGCATCCGGAAGAACTGGCCTCTCTTGGCTATCTCCCGCTCAAGGTCCCGACGTAGCTTTCGCTCACGCTGGTAAAGCTCCTTGGTTATCCGCCGATTTTTCAGCACCTGGGAGGTGATATCAACCCAGTTTGATATGTGACCCCGTATTTTCCCCTGAAACTCTAACGGCGACAGAGTTATGGCTGCCCAGAACTTTTCGCCATGAATCGTTTGAAAGACATGCTCGTACTGGTGAACCCCGCGATGCATATAGTTCGAGAGTATGATACTATAGCTGCGGTAATTTTCCTTAAGCCACCAGGGATACGGAGGTTTAATACCGATAATTTGTTCCTGGGTAAAACCGGTGAGCTCCTCAAATGCGGGATTGGCGAATCTGATTGATTTATCCGGGTTGATAACCAGCATGGGATTAACAAAATTGGCGAGCAAGTCGAAATTGAGGTAATCGCCTTCTTGCCAATCCCCCGAGGCTCTACTTCTCTCTGTGATGCAGAGACGTTCCATTGACTGAATCACCAAACCCTCCCTCTAATTCAATTATACAACATTACCAGAATAAGAGAGTGGATGACTGATATTTGGGACACCGCTTTTCCCGGCGGTGCTGTGGTCAGACTACAATACTATCAGTAATCTACCTGGAAAGGTCTCCTAATTAAAATTATAGACGGCGTTATCTCAATATGTCAAACAGAATCATGTTTGCGAAGCGGCACAGCCCCGATGGCACAAGTCATTATATATCCATGCCGTATTGAATTCTCCAGTTTTACATCGCCGGGCAATCTCAGCTATAATGATATATAGGTTCAATATTGGTCACCGCCAAACGTGATACAATGGCCTACGTTGAACGGACTGACTCTTGTGTAAGCATTCCTGGTTATCCATGTTGCATGTGCATTAACCGTATTGCCTGAATATCTTAACTCCTTATTTCCGTAATTTTAACTCATCTTTAACCACGGATAGTATAAAATATTATATAGGATAACCTTCTCCTTGTCGATGGTAAACCGTCATAAACAAATCCTATCGGTAAAAAGTGACCGAATTAAATAGGCGCCGGAATAGGCTTGAGTTGTAGTTAAGCAGCCTGACGATTACGAAACAAGAAGATTATCTTCCACGACCGCTACTGCCTGGTGACTGTGTGACTTTTACCGCATGCGCCGGGGGCGAGTAGTTGTTGCCCGTGGTCGTTGAAATGCCGGGAGAAAGCAAAGACCGGTGAAACAGGGGTGATAGATAGTAAATCAGGGCAATAGCTTCTGTCATGATGTAAGTTGCATTATATTGATAAGTAAGAACTGGCTTGATTAAAAATATTTTGTGGAGAGGTGAGCGGTTCTATGGCATATAAAGTTATTTTAACCCTGGATGTTGGCCCCACTGACAAGGAAGAAGCGATGCTGGGAGAAGTGGGCGCCGAGCTGGTCAAGTCCTACTGGACGACTGAAGAGGATCTGGTGAAAGTCTGCCATGATCCTGACGTCGTTGCCATACTGATCGGCCCCAATGCCGACATCACCAAACGAGTGATAGACGCCGCGCCCAATCTCAAGATACTCAGTCGGATGGGAATAGGTATCAATAATATTGACATTGCGGCGGCAACCGCACGCGGTATTCCGGTCTCGGTGATACTTGACTACTGTATCAGTGAGGTAGCTGACCACGCCATGGCTTTTATACTGGCTTTTGCTCGTCGCATACTACCGCTCGACAGGACAGTCAAGGCTGGAAACTGGACACCGCAAAAATCGGACATTCCCAAGGCTCGTACCCCCATGTCCCGGCTAAGTGCGGTAACCCTGGGGGTGTTCGGCATGGGCAGAATCGGAAGCTCGCTGGTCACCAAGGCGAAAGCCTTCGGCATGACCGTCATTGTCCATGACCCATACCTGGATAAAGAGGGGGCGGATAAGCTGGGAGTGGTGCTGGTTGATTTCGACCGATTGCTTGCCGATTCCGATTTTATTTCCCTCCATGCCCCGCTTACCAATGACACCAAACACCGGTTTAACCTGGAAACTTTTAAAAAGATGAAGCGCACTGCCTACCTGATAAACAACGCGCGTGGCGGTCTGGTGGATGAGTCGGCGCTCTATACCGCCCTTAAAGAAGGCTACATCGCCGGAGCCGGTCTGGATGTAACTGACCCGGAACCGCCCCAGGCCGATAACCCGCTACTGAAACTGGACAACGCTCTGATAACCGGTCACGCCTCCTGGTACTCTGCGGAAGCCGTAGCCGAGCTGCGTGAGAAGAGCGTGGCAGCTGTAGTCGAGGTGCTTAACGGCGGCTGGCCGAAGTGGCTGGCCAACCCCGAAGTGAAAAGAGATAAATAACTGCTGGCAATACCATCGTTAAGGCGAAGTCAGCACAGCGATAACAAGCAATAATAGATGAGGAGGTTGTTACACTTATGACTGCAAAAAATGAACCTTGGAAGACCGAAAACTGGTTTGTCAGTCCCTGGAATTACCTGCCGGAGGTAACCAAGGATTTTACTCCGCCAAAGCAGGTGAGAATCCATGACATAACCCTCCGTGACGGCGAGCAGCAAGCCGGGGTTGTCCTCACCAAGGATGATAAAATACGAATCGCCGAAAAGCTTGCCGAGGTGGGAGTACACCGCATTGAGGCCGGCATGCCGGCGACATCGGCATCCGATGAGGCGGCTATCCGGGAAATTGTCAAACGCAACCTGGGCCCGGAGATATTCTGTTTCTCACGCTGCATGGTGGATGATGTTAAAAGGGCCGCTGACTGCGGGGTTAAAGGTATTGTTATGGAAATCCCCTCCAGCGAGCACCTGATAAAGTATGCCTACCAGTGGCCAATGGAGAAGGCGATTGACCTGTCCATCAAGTCAACCAACGCCGCCAAGGAAATGGGATTGTATACGTCTTACTTCACCATTGACGCCACCCGGGCCGACATGGACTGGCTTCTCAATCTTATCGAAAAGGTTGCCACTGAGGGACACATGGATGCCTTAACCCTTGTTGATACCTTTGGGGTGCTCTCACCGCATGGCGCCAGTTACTTTACCAGAAAGGTGAAGGAGAGAATCAACAAGCCTCTGGAAATCCACTTTCACGCCGATTTCGGACTATCCGTAGCCAATACCATAGCCGCCGTGCTTGCTGGCGCCGAGGTAATACACTCCACTGTTACCGGCATCGGTGAACGGGCAGGCAATACCCCTATGGAAGAGACAGTAATGGCCCTGTTAACCCTGTACGGCATCGATGTTGGTATCAAATACGAAAAATTAAACGAGCTTTCCGACCTGGTGATAAAGCTTAGCGGAACCCAGATACCGGCCAACCGGCCATTCGTGGGCGATATGGCATATGACATTGAGTCTGGTATCCTCACCGGCTGGTACAAGAACACCTTTGAACAGTATCCCACCGAGGTGTTCCCGGTCCACCCCGACTTTGTCGGCCATCGAGCACCACAGATACTAATGGGCAAATACAGCGGGCTGGACAACCTTATCGTATGGACCAAGAAACTGGGAATTGAACTGAGTACTGACGAAGGGAGAGAGGTACTGACACAGGTTAAATCAATGTCACACGACCTCAAACGAGTGCTGACCGAGGACGAGTTCCGCAAAATCGTTGCCAGCGTCAAATCTTAGAGTGCCACATAGAATATAGAATAAAGAAAGTCTCGCGCATCAGAAAGGAGCGCCCATGGCAGTTACATTGCAAAAAAAGGAAATAGATACCGATGTTCTCATAGTTGGTAGCGGTGCCGCCGGGACCATGGCGGCCATCAAGGCAATGGCGGAGGGTGCCAGGGTGCTTGTTGTAACCAAGGGGCCGTTTGCCTCGGGCAATTCATCCATAGCCCTGGCCGGTTATGGCGCGGCGCTCGGTCACGCCGACCCCAGGGACAATCCACAGGTCCACTTTCAAGATGCGATAAAAACCGGACAGGGGCTATGCAATGAGAAGCTGGTCAAGATCTGGACCGCCAAAGTAGTCGAAATGACTCTGGAGATGGACAGATGGGGTATCGATCTCGTCAGGGACGGTGAAAAATTTGACCAGCGTCCCTGGGAGGGCCATACCTATCCCCGCATGCTCCACCACCACATGACGACCGGAAAGGCGGTGATGGACTGCCTGGCTCATAAGAGCCGGGAGATGGGGATTCAGTCCCTGCAGCATACCATAGTGGGCGGCCTGCTCAAACATCGTGATGCGGTGGTGGGCGCCTGGGGAATAAACTACCAGACCGGTGAACTGAGCATTATCAGGGCAAAAGCGGTTATCCTGGCAACCGGAGGCCTGGGGCACCTGTTCCCCGTAACGGATAATGTCAAGACGGTAACCGGTGAGGGGTACACGCTGGGATTCCGGGCCGGGGCGGAGCTGATAGGGATGGAATTTTGCCACTTCCTGCCCACCCCGTGCTACCCCCCTAAACTAAAGGTAGGGCATGTATTTCTGGGGACTATCTTCGGCCTGATAGACAACGGGGCACGACTGTATAACGGTGTCGGGGAGCGGTTTATGAAACGGCACTACCCGGAGGTGGGGGATGCGGAGCGAGGCGGCGAACGGCTCACCCGGGCTATCGGCCTTGAAATATACGAGGGGAGGAGCACTCCTCATGGCGGCGTTTACCTTGATGTGTCCGACGTTCCACCGGAAAAGCAGAAAACGGAATTCGCCAAAATCTGGGAAAACGCCGCCCGTGCCGGGGTAGACCTCAGTTGCCAGCCGATAGAGCTCACCACCAACCCGCACGACATGGTAGGCGGGGTGAAAATCGATGAGGAGGCAAGGACAGGGGTACCGGGACTATTTGCTGCCGGTGAGGCTGCCGGCGGAGCCCACGGTGCCAGCCGCTTTGGCGGGTCAGCCGTGGCGGATGCGCTCTCTTTTGGGGCTATTGCCGGGCAAAATGCCGCTCTTGATTCCAAACAGGTAGACAAACCTTCTCCCATCGATGAAACCATGCTTACAGCGGTAGAACAGGACATTAGAAACCTGCTTTCCCGGGAGAAGGGCACCGAACCATCAGCAGTAAAACGACGTATCCAGTCGATAGCCTACGATTATCTGAACGTGGGGAGGGACGAACCAGGATTGCGTAAGGCCCTGCAGGAGCTGGAGCAGATTGAAAATACACTGTTACCACAGCTGTCAGCAGGGGGAGAAGACGCTGCCCAGAGTGCCATGAAGCTACGGGAGGCAATAGAGGTGAACGGGCAGCTGGAACTGGCGAAAATCATGGCTACGGCTTCACTCCAGCGCCAGGAAAGCCGCGGAGGTTATTTCGGAGGACATTACCGCAGCGACTATCCCCATCAGGATGATGAGAACTGGCTGAAGAATATCGTTTTGAAGCGAGGACCGGACGGGACCATAACCTATTATACCGAGCCACCGGTAAAAGAAGACTGATTTCTTTGCTGTCGGCTTTATATAGTAGGATTGCATTGAAATGAGCTGGAGCAGTCTGAAGATTCAAGATATAAGGGGTTTCGTCATGGTTTCTCACCCCGGATGATCTGGCTGTCAGTTCATACTCTGCAATCGCATAGTAATTCGTATACTTTACTTCTACCATGGAGTACGAGCAAGTACTGAGTGTATCCTCATCTTTCTTGTAATAGTGCCCCGTTTACACTAACGATTTACGATTTAGAAGATTCTACTTTT
>Ga0180431_10007979_pt1 | contig 12219 bp, 14 predicted proteins | sample SS_ome_11_FD_132459 | JGI IMG/M metagenome (GOLD analysis project Ga0180431, IMG submission 132459) | Hypersaline lake sediment archaeal communities from the Salton Sea, California, USA - SS_1_MS_1 metaG | ecosystem: Environmental > Aquatic > Non-marine Saline and Alkaline > Hypersaline >... | reverse complement strand
GTGCCCCCCAGGCGCAGCATCTCGAAGAACGACTCCGCATCGAGGGTGTCGGCGGTGCCGCAACAGCCCATGGCCGCGGCGTAGCCGTTGGTCACAACCGCGTCGAACACTTCAGAGGTCGCGCGGAGGGTGTCCGCGGCGTCGTCGGAATCGTCGGTGAAGCAGACGCGCGAACCCGCAGGGGAGATAAATGACGGGTCGCCCGTGTCGCCCAGACGAAGGCGTCGCTGCTGTACTCTGCCAGTGCGGCCGTGAGTATCCGCAGGTACTGGCAGGCGAGAGAGGCCTTGTAGGTCGTATCGTCGGAGTAGAGCTTGTCCGCGTCGGTGAGTCCCGAGAGCGCGGAGACGGCCGCAGCGGCATCGATGATCGCCTTGGCGTGGGCGAGGGAATCGGCGTCGATCCGCGTGCAGCAGTAGCCCTCGGCCCTGATCTCGTCGTGGGTCAATCTGGCAACGGTGGTGGGGTCGTAGAAGGGGTTGGTGGTTTGGGAGGAGAAGGCGGCGTCGAGGTTCATCAGCCTTGAGGCAGCGGAGTGCTTCACGCCCCCTTCGGTGAATGCGACTGGAACCCCGTAGCCGATGAGGAAGGTGTCGATCTGCGCTGCATTGGTGGAGTTCGTAGTGAGCCAAGTGTTCAGGTCGTCCTCCACCTGGGTCTCGAACGTGGCGTAGTCGGCCAGGGCCTCATCTGATCCGGCGTTGGGAAGCGGAATCAGCAGACCCCGCGGGATCCCCAACTCCGACGCGCAGTAGTCGGCAAACTCCCTGGAGTCCGAATCCGTCTGTCTGAACAGGACGGCCGTGCTCTCGGCGCAGGGGTAGCTGCTCGATGCCGGGGCGACGTACGGCTCGGGGTAGGCGTCGGCGATCTTGATCTCGTCGACGTCGAACTCGCCGCCGCCGCTCGTCGCGGCCGCGCCCGTGCCCGTCTGCAGCGAGCTCAGGCCGGTGAACTCGTCGTAGTTGTCGATGCCGGTGACCTCGCCGGCCAGCGTGCCGTCGACGTAAAGGCGGGCCCAGCCGTCGGAGGCGACGTCGGAGCTGGCCCGGCGGACGCCGCCCACGACCCAGTGCCACGCCCCCGGCGGCAGCTCGCCGACGTCGGGGATGTGCCAGCCGCCGGCGTCGTCGCGGGTCACGAAGCGGACCTGCTCGGTCCCGTTGTCGTTCCACAGGTGCAGGTAGAAATCGGTCTCGCCGTAGGATCCGCCGGTGATGAGACGGCCGAAGTTGGCGTAGGCGTAGGTTCCCGCCCGGGAGGGGAAGGTCGTCACGCGGACCCATTGGCCCAGATAGACCGCCTCGCCCGCGGCCACGCCCCGGGAAAGCGCCAGCGACTTGTAGGCCCAGTTCGGGTCGGTCGTGCTGTTGACGTTGGTCGCCAGCGAGACGCGCAGGCCGTAGCTGCCGCGCTCGGGCCACGCCCCGTCGGCCCCGCGCGTGATGGTCGATCCGCCGACCTCCGTGGTGGAGGCCCACTCGCCCGAGGCCGGCTCGTTGTCGATGTAGTGGAGGAGTCCCATGTGACTGCCGCCGAGAAACAGACGGCCGGACCGACCTGCCTCGCCGGCGGGCGGGTCGAATCCGGGCCCCTGTCGCTCATGAGTGGTGGTCCGTGTCAGCCCTTGATGTCCAATCGCACCTCGATGCGGCCGATCTCGGCGGCCAGGACGTCCTCCCCGCCGGTCTCCTCGACGCTGGTGCGGACGAAGACCATCAGCCGGTCCCCGGGCGCGAGGTTCGTGGCGGTGATGTCGTCGAAGGCGTGGTCGGCCCAGTCGCCGGTGAGGGCCTCGGCGTCGGAGGCCCGGACGAAGCCGGCGGCGCCCTCGGCGTCCAGCTCGTAGACCTCCGCGTCGATGGTGCAGGTCCCGGCGGCGCCGGCGCCGGCGCGGCGGGCGTGGACCACCAGCTCCACGTCGCCGCCGGCGACGTACTCCGGCGGCAGGGCGAACTCGAAGCACAGGGTGTCGGTCTTCGTGTCGCCCTGGGCGCCCTGGCCCTCGAGCTTCAGGTGCCCGGCGCCCCAGCCGAAGCTGTGGATGAGGAACTTCCCCGCCCCGCCGGAGCCGTCCAGCACCGTCCCGTCGGCGTTGCGGCAGAGCGTCAGCGGCACGGGGCAGCCGGCGGCGGGCTCGGCGGCGAGGTCGGCGCGGGCCAGCCCGTCCGGGTCGGCCCACGCGTGCAGGACGTTCATGTCGGCCGCCGTCAGCGCGCTGACGCAGCCGAAGATCGCCCGGCCCCGGCAGTCGGTGATGTCGGCGTGGGCGTAGTCGCCCCCGGCCGTCTCGATCGTCGCCAGCGGCACGTGCGGCGTGGCGGAGGGGGCGGGGAACCCCGACGTCCCCACCGCCAGCGTCCCCGCCGCCGTCAGCCAGACGTAGTTGACGGCGTTGTTGGTCAGGGCCTGCCCGGCGGCGCCGGCGTACTCCCGCACGTCGCCCCCGTCCATGTACGTCCCCGCCCGCACGCCGAAGGTCAGCGCCCCGTCCTTGTACGCGCGCAGGGCGTTGACGGCCTTGAGGACCCGCACGACCTTCTCCCAGCAGCGGAAGGCCGTCGTGTAGTACGGGCTCTCCCCGATCGTCGGGTAGGCGAAGTCCAGGTCGCCGTCGGTGGCGCCGCTGAGGGCGTCGGCCTGCGATGCGGTCAACGGTGTCTCGGCCATCACGATAGGTCCTTGCTGGGGGCGAAGGCGAGCCGCAGCGCGTCCGTCGCCCGGTCGTAGGATTGAACGGTCAGCGCGGCGGCGCACCCGGCGAAGGTGTCGAGGGTCACCTCCCCGGCCGTCGCCGCCGAGACGTTCCCCGCCTCGTCGGCGACCACCGCCCGGTACGGATACGTCCCCGGGCCCAGCGGGTCGGAGACGACCTCGAGCATCTCGCAGTCGAAGCCGAACTCCCCGCGCCCGAAAGCCAGCCCGAACCCGGCGGCGTCGCGCCCGTCCCAGCCGAAGCCCCCCTCCCCCAGCGCCGCGCCCCACCCGCACGCCCGGGCCGCCGCCGGGTACACCGCCTGGTCCCACAGCAGCGCGTCGGCCTGCTCGTCGCCGGCGTCGCCGAGGTACACGCGCCAGCGGTCGGCGGGCCGGTACGGGGCGATGGTCTGCGGGGTGCGGAGCCGGACCCGGCTGCCGTGGGCGTCCGACGCGCCGAACGCCGACGCCCACCAGTCCGTCTCCGCGTCGGTCGGGTCGACGGCCAGCAGGGCGATCAGGTCGGTCTCCTCCACGCCGGCGAGCTCGAAGCGGACGTCCTCCCCGGGGGCGGTCTGCCAGTCGGCCAGCCGACCGGCGACGTAGCACTGGACGACCCTGTCGGCGTGGGCGGAGCGCGCGCGGACGATCAGCCCGCCGTCGAACTCCGTCGTGCGCAGGTCCGTGATGCCGTCCTCGGTGAAGCTCATGCCGGCGCCACCTGTCGCAGGACGGCCTCGGCGGGGACGGCCGCGGCGAAGGCCCCCCCCGCCGCGCACGTCCGCACCTCCGCCGCCGCCTCGTAGGAGACCAGCACGCAGTGGGGGTACTCGTGCCCGTCGGCGCCGGCGTAGGCCGCCAGGGTCTGCCCGTCGGCCATCCCCTGGCGTGCGCGGAGGAGGGCCTTGACGGCCGCCGCGGCCGCCGCGGGCGTGGCCGCCGTGGCCTCCAGCCACCCGGAGGCGCGGATCTCGCGCCCCCCGGTCCCGTGGCCCTGGAGGAACTCCCCGTCGACCCCGGGCATGGTCTCGGTGCGGATGCGGACGGCGACGGGGCCGGGCGTCTCGGCCGCGCCCCGGCTGAACAGCTCCTGGCCGTTAAACGTGGGAATGGCCATGTCTTCGCTCGCTTTCCCGCCGGGCGGGTCAGAGGAACCGCGCCGGGTCGCGCCGCCGGCCCATCTCGACGACGGCGCGCTCGAAGTCGTCGCGCCGGATGACCCACACGCCGTGGGCGTCGGTGGCGACGGGCACCTTGCCGGCGAACATCCGGCGGACCTCGCGCGCGGTGGTGTTCAGTCGGGAGGCGACCTCGTGGACGGTCAGGTGCGTCCGGTCGCCCTTGCCCGCCGCCGCGGCGCCGGGGCCGAAGGTCGCCCGGGGCATCTTCGCCCGGAGGGCCTCCACCCGCCGGCGCAGGCGGACGTTCTCGCTCAGCAGCTCCATCGACCCGGCCCGGGCGGGACGCCGGCCCCGCAGACGGAGGTTCTCGCCCTCCAGCCGGGCCGCCCGGTCCCGCAGCGCCTGCAGCTCGTCGTGTTCGGTCACGTTCGGTCTCCTCAGAGATAGCCCGGTCCGCGCTTGGCGTCCTCGGGCAGGCCCAGCAGGGCCCGGCGCTGCTCGGGCGTCATCGCCGTCAGCAGCTCGCGCCGCCGGCGGGCGGGCAGGGCCGCGAAGGCCTCCGGGCCCTCCAGCCCGGCCTCGGCGAGGACGGCCCGGCGGCGGTCCTCGACCCGGCCGGCGCGCTCGGCCCGTCGGACCAGCGCGTCGGCATCGCCCAGCGCCCGCACGTGGTCGGGGTGCTCGCGGACCACCTGCCGCCGGTGCGCCGCGGGCAGGTCGGCCAGCTCCCCCAGGGTCCGCGGCAGCGGGCCCTCGAACGGGGTGACCTCGGCCAGGGCGGCCCGGAGCATCTCCGCCTCCCGGCGCAGCAGGATGTTCTCCGCCTGCAGCTCCAGCGGCCCGGCCGCCGGCGACTGCTGCTCGCGCAGCGTGTCGTTCTCGCGCTCCAGCGCCTCGATCCGTCGGCGAAGCTGCTCGGCCTCGAGGCGGTCCTCGATCAGCGGGGGTGCGGGCATGGCTCTCTCCCGGCGCGACGGCGGCGGTCAGTGCCGCCCGTCGGCGCCCAGCATGAGGTTGATCGTCACGGGCAAACGGACGAGGACCCACCCGGCCAGGGCCCCGGCGTCGATCGCCGGCGGGCCCCACGCCAGCGCCGGCCGGCGCCGACGGCCCTCGTCCAGCCACGTCGCCGACGCCGGCGGCGACGCCTCCACCGCGTTGATCGCCGCGTTCTTCAGCCGCAGGGCCTCGGCGACCCGCGCCGACTCGTCGGCCGCCGGGGCGACCTTCCCCGCCAGCAGCAGCTCGACGGCCACGGCGCACGCCCGGCGGTCCTCCGGCAGGTCGGCCTCGGTCGTGCCGGCGTAGCGGACGACCGCCCGCGGGCCGGGCCCGGCGAGCTGGGCCTCCTCGGCCTGCTCGTCGGCGGTGGTGGCGGCCACGGCGGCGAAGACCGGCTGACCCGCCAGGGTCGCCGTCGCCAGCGCCGACTTGACCGCCGCGATGACCTCCCAGTCCCTGTTGGCTACGGTGATCTCCGCCATGGCGGTCTCCCCGGCCCCGTTGGGTCACGCGCGGCTGAGGCGGGTGACACTGCCGCGGCCGGCGGCCGACGCGCCGCCGGCGCCGCCGCGGACCGTCAGGCTCAGCGACCCCATCGCCCGGTCGTACTCCCGCCGGAAGTAGTCGCGCAGGTCGCTGTACATGGTGCTCCGCCCGCGCTGGTGGCAGCGCCCGAGGGCGATCTCGAGCGCCCGGCAGGCGCAGGCCGCGCGGAGCTGGGCGGGGTTGGCGATCCGCCGCAGGTCGGGATGCGCGCGGTCGGCCTCGACGAGGAACCACGCCTCCGCCGACCCGTGCCCGCCCAGGTGCTCGCGGAAGACCGCCGCCACCCGGGCCAGCACGTCCTCCCCGGCCAGGCGGATGAACTCCGCCATGCCGGCCGCGGCGTCGTAGCCGGGCAGGTCCTCGATCCCGTCCCACAGCGCGTCCAGGTCCTCGTCGGTGCACAGGGCCACCTGCACCGGGCAGGCGCCGTCGGCCCGGAGGTCGTGCAGGCGGAACGACCCGCTCAGGGCGGAGTCGTTGACGGCCGAGAGGACGACCTCGGCGGCCGAGGCCCCCGTCCCGTCCAGGCCCGCCACGTCGGCCGAGCCCGTGGCGACCTTCGCCGCGGCCCCCAGGCCCTCGTCGGCGTACAGGTCCGCCGTCGCCGTGTCGCCCGCACGGGTCACCTCCAGCCACAGCACGCCGCCGGCGGTGTTCTCGCCCCCGGCCTTCGTGCGGACGCCCGCCAGCCGCCAGCGGCTGGTGGTGAAGCCCGCCGCCCGGTCCTCGTAGCAGATGATGGATTCCCACGTCCTGGCCATGTCGCTCCCGTCCCTTCCTCGCCGGCGGGTGCCGGCGGCGTCATTCGGCGGCGGCCGCCGCCCGCCGGGTCAGCAGGGCCCGGATGCGGTCCCGGGCGGCCCGCTGGTCCACCGGCGGGCAGGCGGCGGCCGTCTCCCGCAGCGTCTGGGCGTCGGCGATCGGCGCGACGACGTCGGGCAGGTCGCGCCGCAGGCGCTCCAGCTCGCCGCGCAGCACCGTCAGCGTGGAGATGCGCCCGGCGAAGCGGTGGCGCGGGTTGCGGCCGTAGAAGTTCGTCCGCCCGTCCCGGTACGCCGCGCCCATCCCGACCAGGTACACCGGCCGGCAGCCCAGCGACGCCGCCCAACGGGCCGCGCAGCACCCCGTGCTCCCGTTGCAGCAGAGCACGCCCGGTCCCGCCGGCCGCCGCAGCGCCCGCTCGCCCGTGACGACCTCCAGGCCCACGTGCTCGCGGCGCCGGCGGACGGCCCGCCCGCAGACGGCCAGCGCGCCGCAGCGGTCGATCCGCTCGCCCGCGTCCGCGTACACCGACGCGTCCACCCACATGACGACCGTGGGCTCGAACGCCAGCACGATGCGGTTGACCCCGACGGTCAGCCGGCGGGCGAGGCAGTGCAGCTCGCCCACCGGCAGGTCGGGGCCGTTGCCCAGGATGAAGGCGGGCCCGTCGATCATCGCGTGCGCTCCCGGCGTCGGCGCGCGGCCTTCTCGGCGATCCGCTCGTGCAGGCGGCGGATCGCCCGCCGGTCGGCCTCCGTCAGGCGCGCGCCGGCGGCGCGCAGTTGGCGGACGTGCTCGGCCGCCGCGCGGTCCACGGTGTTGCGGTCCAGGCCCACGGCGGTCGCCCTACTCCGATCGCGGCGCGGGCTTGCGGGCCTCGCGGCGCCCGCGCGGCCGACGGCCGCCGGCGGCGTCGGGGTCGGCGGCCCTGAGCTTGTCCACGTCCAGGCCCTCGCCGGCGACCTCGCCCATGCGGGCGTAGACGGCCTCGACGGCCCGCGCCCGGCGGCGGTCCATGGCGCGGACGGCCGCGTCGTCGGGGGCGTCCGGCGGGTCGAAGGGGTGCTTGAAGCCCTTCACCTGGCGGTGCCACTCGATGTTGCTGATCCGCGGGTGGCCGTTGATGTTGCCCTCCAGGGGCACGATGGCCGTCCGCTTGGCGTAGGTGGGCCGGCCCGTCGCCGGGTCGCGGCAGGGGCGCCACTTGCCCGTCCACATCTCCACGCCGCTGTACCGCCGCCGGGGGCCCGCAGCGGAGGGGTCGCGCCGGTCCTTCGGCCCGTCGGCGCCGAAGAACCGCCACACCCGCCCCGTCGCGTCCACCAGGAACCGCCGCCCGCCGACGACCTCGTGGTCGCGCGGGACCGGCCGACCGGCCGAGTCGCGGAGGCACGCCCCGTCGGCCCCGACGGCCAGCAGCCCGCCGTCGCGGGCGATCCGCCGGCAAATCTCCCGCACCGCGCGCCGCTCCTCGTCCCGGACCTTCCGCCCCGGGGGGAGGACCTCGTCGAACCGCTCCAGATCGCTTGCGTCGCTCATGGCGTCTCCTTTCCGCGAGACGGGGCGGAGGCGGGGCCGGTCGCCCGGCCCCGCCTGCCGCGCCCGCCCGCGCAGCGGGGGTCAGTCCTCCGTCTCGATCGGCACGCCGTAGCTGTCCACCAGCTCCCCCACCCCGTAGGCGGTGGTGACCACCACCTCCGTCGCCCGCCCGGAGGCGTCGTGGTCGTAGGTCACGTCGATCGGGCGGAGCTGGATGAAGGCCAGCGCCTCCCGGGTGAACATGGCCCCGCACCGGTCCACGTCGCCGTTGACCAGGGCGACCTCGGTGGTGGAGTAGACGGGCACGCCGAAGAGCAGTCCGACGAACCCGGCCTCGGGTTGCCCGGCGGGCAGGCGGCCCGTCCGGACCAGCTCCGGCAGGTTGTGGTACACCGCCCCGCCCGCGCCGACGATGGCCTTGAACAGGTCGGCCACCTGACGCGGGTGCAGCACGCAGACCTTCCGCCCCGGGGCGTTGTTGCTGTCCAGCGCGTACATCGCCTCGATGAAGTCGGCCACGGTGATGTCGCTGCCGCTGGTCCCCACCGCCGTCGACCCGTTCAGCCCCGGGAACAGGGCGCACAGGTCGGCGGTGACCTTCTGGGCGATGGCCCGGCCCTGGGAGGCGCCCCACAGCAGGAGCTGGTCCTCCAGCCGGCTGGTCTCCATCGCCAGGCGGGTGATCTCCGTGGACAGGCCCACCTCGCCGACGTCCACCGTCGCCTCGGTCGTCGTCCGCGCGACCGCGACGATGTCGCTGGCCTCGCTGACGGCCGCCGCGGCCGTCGTGGGCAGCTTCTGCAGCGACCAGGTCTTGCCCTGCCCCGGCGGCAGGACGTCCTTGAACACGTGCGGGGCCACGACGCTGAAGGGACGGGCCTCGCGAAGGACCTCCGCCGCGATGAACTCCGTCGGCAGCGAGGTCGCCAGCGTGGTTGTCGTTGTCTGCGCCATAGCGCGTTGCTCCTTGGATGGCCCCGGCGCGGCGCGCCGGGGCGGTGTGGTTTGCACTCCCGGCCGGCGGATCAGAGGAAGCCCGGGTCGGACCCGTCCTCCAGGCCCAGCAGCGTCCGCAGGCGATCCGGGCCCAGTTCCAGGGCCCACTGCAGACGCCGGGCCTCCGGCAGGGCGTTGAACTCGGCCAGGGACCTCGGCCGGCGCTCCGGGAGGGCCTGCCCCCCGGCCGGCCGGGCGCCCGACCCGCCCGTCGCCTCCGCCCGGACGAGGTTGGCGTTCTCCGGCAGGGACAGGAACAGCCCCACGAACGTCTCCAGCCCGCCCGCGGGGCCCTCCCCGTCGTCCATCGGACGGCCCTCCTCGTCCAGCAGCGTGGGGACGAACCGCCCGTCCGGGCCCGGGTCCATCCGCACGCGGGGGCGCAGCAGGGCGACGACCTGGTCGGGGTTGACGGCCCCGGCGGCGGCCGCCGCCGCCCGCAGCCCCTGATCGCGGAGCACGCGGGTCAACTGCTCCCTCAGGCGGGCGTTCTCCGCCCGCAGGTCCTCCCCGGTCTCCCCGGCGTCCGCCGGGGCCTCGGCCGCCGCGTCCGCGTCGGCCGCATCCGGGTCGGCGTTTGCGCCCGCCTGAAGCTCCGCCAGCCTGCGCTCGGCCAGGCGCGCACGCGCCTTGGCCGCCTGCCGCTGGGCGATGACCTTCGCCAGCTCCTCGCGGGAGACCGCCTCCCGCCCGTCGTCATCGCCGTCGGGGACGTCCGTCCCCTCCGCCGGGGGCGTCGCCGCCTCCGGTCGGTCCGCGCCCGCCGTCCCGGCCTGCGGGGCCGGGGCGTCGGGCGCCTGCGGTCCCGCGTCCTCTCCGGTCGGCGGGGCCGTTGCTGCCGCGTCGTCCGACATGATGGGTCCCTCATTCCTCGCGGGGGTCCGCCGCCGCCGCCGTCCGGCGCCGGTCGGTGCGGGCCGCCCGCCGTGGTCGGGTGTGGGTCCTCAGACGTCCGCTTCGTCGGCCCCCGCCGCGGCGGCGGCCCGCGCCGGCGCGTCGGGGCCGGCGAAGGACGCCGCGTCGATCTCCGCCCGCATGCGCTCGGCCGCCGGGCTGCCCTCCCGCGCCAGCATGTGCGCCACCTGCCGGAGCATCTCCCGGAGGATCGCGGGGACCTCGGCGGCGACGGCGGGGCAGTCGCGGACGTAGCGGGCGACGTTCTCGAGCATCTCGCCGAGGGGCTCGAGGACGAAGTCGCGGTTGTAGTGCACGCTGTAGCCCAGCGCCTCGGCGGCGCGCTCGGGCGGGATCACCTCCCCGCCGGCCATGGCCGCCGCCTGCCGCATCATCTCCAGCTCGGTCCGCTCCAGTTGCGCCGCCGTGGCCCGCAGCTCGTTGTCCAGGTCCGTCCGCTCCAGCGCCAGCTTCAGCCCGCTGCCGGCGCCGGCCTCGATCTCCGCCATGCCCCCGCGGAACTTCAGCAGCCGCAGGATCTCCCCCAGGTACAGCAGCAGCCACGCCCGCTTCTCGGCGATGTGCCCCACGTCGCCCTGGAGGACGGCGATGCGGCTGTCGGGATTGGGGAACTTCACGAGGGCGTTGGGCCCGTAGCAGTCGGGGATCTCCTCGCCCTGGACGCCGGTGGCGAACCAGCGGGTGACGGCGGCGAGCAGGTCGGCGTCGGCCTGGCTCTTGACGTTCATGGCCACCTTGGCCACCACCGCCGGGCGGGTCAGCAGGCTCAGCGGCACCCCGCCCTGGCCGCTCTTGGCGCTCTCGGCGTAGTAGAGCTTGACGATGGGGGGCCGGCCGAAGGCGTGCGGCCCGCGGAGGGTCCGCACCTCGGGGTCGCCCCCGCGGCGGCGGACGGCCGTGTGCCGCCGCCACTCCGTCGCCGTCAGCGTCAGGAACTCGGTCGCCCCGGGCGGCCCGCCGGCCTCGTCGGCCGCCGGCCGCTCGCCCAGGCAGTACCGCGCCCACAGGAACCCCCCGGACCCGTTGGCCGCCCAGTCGAACCGCTGCAGCGGGCTGAACTGGCAGAAGTACGGGCGGACGCGATGCCGGCGCTCGTCGGCGCGGGTGCGGATGCGCGCCCCCTCGGGGACCGCGGTGACCTGGGTGACCACGTCCACCCCGGTGACGTAGTGGTTCCACGCCGCCCGCCGCATGAAGGCGTCCAGCGGCGTGCCGTCGGCGTCGGCGTCGTGGATGAGCCCGTCCAGCAGCGCCGCCCAGCGCCCGGGTCGCACCTCCCGACGCGGGGGCGTCCGCCACAGGTTGTCCACCCGGATCCGCACGCCGTCCCGGCACATGTCCAGCGGCACCGACATGCCCCGGCGGTAGGCGTAGTCGCCGGGGTGCTCCCTCTCGGAGAACCGCGGCAGATACGCCCCGGAGGCCAGGACGTCGAGCGTCATCTCCGCCACGTCGGTCTCCAGTTGCCAGCGGTCCCGGTGCCGGTTGTGCAACGCGCCCGTCTCGAACGGATTGAACGCCGTCTCCGACATCAGCTATACCCCATCGGCCGCGCCTCGGCCCCGGTCGGGGCGGCCACGTTCACCATCAGGTATCGCAGGGCATCCATCGGATGCTCCCAGGGCTCCTGGGGTTTGACCGGCTCGTCCACGTACGCGTCGTTGACCTTCCGCAGGCGGTAGGCCTCGAAGGCGGCGATCAGTTGCCGGCAGCCGGCGGCCACGAACAGCCGGGGACGCCCCGCCGCCGGACGCAGCGCCGCCCGGATCAGCCCCACCCCGTTCTGGACCGTCCGCGCCCAGCGGTCCAGGCGGTAGCGGCAGGGAATGCCCGCCGCGGCGAAGACCTCCACGTTGCTGTAGCCGGTCTGGTCGCTGCGGCTTCGTCCGGCGGGGTCGCAGTAGGTCGCCTCGATCGGGCGGGCGGCGTCGCGCCGGGCGATCTCGCGGGCGTTGTCGTGCGTGGTGGCGTCCTGGGCCCGGTACTCCTCCGTCACGCGCACGGCCCCGGCCGGGTCCACCTGCGCCCACAGGCAGACGAAGTCCCGCAGGCCCCAGTCGACGGCCCGGTAGGTCGGCAGCCCGCGCCGCCAGGCCGGCCCGTCGATCACGTGCATCGACCGGTCGAACTGCGGGTACACCCGCCCGGCCAGCGCCGGCCGGCGGCACTCCGCCTCCGCCTGCCACTGCTGAAGCGACCACTCCCGCAGCATCCCGATGGCGTCGTCGATCGCCAGCAGGCCCTCGCAGTCCGCCGCCGCGCCCACCCGGGCGCGCGGATCCTCCCGGCGCGCCTTGGCCAGGCACACCGGCCCCAGCGGGCAGGTCCGGCAGTTCCGCCCGTGCTCGTGCCGCTCGGGGCCGCAGCGCTGCAGGGTCTCCCACACGTTCCACTTGTGCAGGCGGAAGCCCCGCCGGGCGGCCTCGGCCACCAGCCGGCCCATCGGCCCGCCCGCGCGGTGCCACGTGCTCGTCACGATCGACCGGGCCGTCACCGGCGGCCGCGAGGCCAGCATGCCCACCGACGCGGCGGAGACGGCCTCGGGGATCTCGTCCTCCTCGTCGCGGTAGATCCGCTGGACCTTGCCCCCGCGGACCCGCCGGGCCGAGGCGGTGAGGATCTCGAAGTCGCCGTTGTCCAG
>Ga0180431_10007975_pt1 | contig 12223 bp, 7 predicted proteins | sample SS_ome_11_FD_132459 | JGI IMG/M metagenome (GOLD analysis project Ga0180431, IMG submission 132459) | Hypersaline lake sediment archaeal communities from the Salton Sea, California, USA - SS_1_MS_1 metaG | ecosystem: Environmental > Aquatic > Non-marine Saline and Alkaline > Hypersaline >... | reverse complement strand
TTGCGGGCGGGTGTCCGGGGAGGTGGGGAGTAGACTGCCGGGGAGTTTGGGCGCGTGACGGGTTTGATGCAGATTGTGGCGGCCGGGGCGGATGCGATTTCGCCGATTTTCGGGTTGCTGACGCTGGTGCTGGCGGGGGTGGTGTTGGTGTCGCTGGTTCTGCTGCGGTTTCGGCAGTCGCAGTTGGTGGGGTATTTTCTGTGCGGGGTGCTCCTTGCCAACAGCGGAGTGCTGGCGGTGGTGGGAGAGCAATGGGAGGGGTGGATCGAGGTGCTGGCGGAGTTCGGGATCGTGTTGTTGATGTTCACGCTGGGGGTGGAGTTTTCGGTGGCGGAGATGCGGCATCTGCGCCGGGTGGCGCTGGTGGGGGGGAGCTGGCAGGTGGGGCTGGTGACGGTGGCGGCGGGGGGGACGGCGCTGGCGTTCGGGCTGGGGGCGGGGCCGGCCCTGGCGGTGGGGATCGCGGTGGCGCTGTCGTCGACGGCGGTGAGCATCAAGTCGTTTCAGGATCTGGGGATGCCGGACAGCCCGGGGGCGCGGGTGGCGCTGGGGGTGGCGATTTTTCAGGACGTGCTGGTGATTTTTTTCATGATCGTGCTTCCGCCGTTGTTGGGGGCGGGGGCCGGGGGGATGGTGAGCGGGATCGGGCTCGCGATGGCGAAAGGGGCGGTTTTTCTCGGGGTGTGCTGGTTCCTGAGCGGGCGGGGGATTCCGCAGTTGTTGCACGCGGTGGCGCGCACGCGGAGCCGCGAGCTGTTCACGGTGGCGGTGATCGGGTTGTGCGCGGCGGTGGCGTACGGGGCGACCCTGTTGGAATTGAGCGCGGCGCTGGGCGCGTTTGCGGCGGGCCTGGTGGTGAGCGAGTCGATCTACAGTCACCGGGTGCTGGCGGAGATTCTGCCGTTCAAGGACCTGTTTTTGACGATTTTTTTCGTGTCGGTGGGTCTGGTGGTGGACCTCGAGGTGGTGGCGGCGAACTGGCCGTGGATCGCGGCCGGGACGGCGGTGATTCTGGTGGTGAAGTTCGGGATTGGTTTTTTTGCGGCGCGGCGGCTGGGGGTGGCGCTGCGGCCGGGGCTCTTTGCGGCGGCCAGCCTTGCGAGCACGGGCGAGTTCTCGCTGATTCTGCTCGACCGGATCGAGGGTCTGGGGGCGCTCGATGCCCGCGCCTTTCAGGTGCTGTTGGCCTGCACGGCGATCGGGATGGGTCTGGTGCCGGGGATGATGCGGATGGTGGAGCGGGTTTCCCCGGTCCTGCAGCGGAGAGGGTGGCTGCAACGCAAGGAGAGCTGTCCCACCGAGTTGCGGCCGGAAGGGGAGGTTGAGACGCTCGAGGATCACGTCATCATATGCGGTTTCGGGCCGGTGGGCCGCAACCTCCACGAGGCCCTTTCGCGGGCCGGGATCCGGACGCTCGTGATCGAACTGAATGCGGACACGGTGCGCGAACTGCGGCGGCAGGGGGTGCGGGTTCTTTTTGCCGACGCGCGGCATCCCGAGGTGCTCGAGATGGCGCGGGTGCGGCAGGCGCGGAGCATCGCCTTCACGTTTCCGGACGCCCGGGCGGCCGCGGCCGGGATGCGGCTGGCGCGCGAGAAGAACCCCGAGATCCTGGTGTATGCGCGGGCCAAGTTCACTTCGGAGGCGGAACGTCTCCGCGAATCGGGCGCCAATCACGTCTTCCACGACGAGCGCGAAAGCGGGCAGGCCATGATCCGGTCGGTGGTGAGCAGCTACGCCCCGGAGGAGGTCTTCGACGAGATGGCGTGGTGACTGGAAGGCTTGACGAATGGATCTGGCGACGCGAACGAAGCGCGTGGCGGAGTGGGAGTATCCGGACTTGCCGGTGTCGCGGCGGCGGGAGGAGATCCTTGCGGCGATGCGGGAGAGTCGCGTGGTGGTGGTGGTGGGCGAGACGGGGAGCGGCAAGACGACGCAGTTGCCGAAGATGGCGCTGGAGTTGATGCCGGGGCCCGCGGGGGGTTCCCGGCGGGCGCGGGTGGGTTGCACGCAGCCGCGGCGGCTGGCGGCGACGAGCGTGGCGCGCCGGGTGGCGCAGGAAATGGGGAGCGAAGTGGGCGGGCTGGTTGGTTATCAGGTGCGGTTCCGGGAAGAGGTCTCGGGGGACACCGCCATCAAGTTCATGACGGACGGGATCCTGCTGGCGGAGACGCAGGGGGACCGGGATCTGCGGCAGTATGGGACGATCATCATCGACGAGGCCCACGAGCGGAGTCTGAACATCGACTTCCTGCTGGGCTATCTGCATCGCCTGCTCGAGCGTCGCCGGGACCTGCGGGTGGTGATCAGTTCGGCGACGCTTGACGCGGGGCGGTTTGCGGAGTTCTTCGGCGGGGCGCCGGTGGTCGAGGTGGCGGGGCGGGCTTACGAGGTGGAGGACCACTTTTTGCCGCCGGCCGGGGACGAGGAGCTGGCGCAGCACGTGGGTCGGGCGGTGGAGTGGATCACGGAACTCGACGAGCGGGGGGACATCCTTGTGTTCCTGCCGGGGGAGCGGGAGATCCGGGAGTGCACGAAGCTCCTCGAGGGGCGGCAGTTGCCGGACACGGAGGTGTTGCAGGTCTTCGCGCGCCTGAGCCTTGCGCAACAGCAGCGGGTCTTCCAGCGCGGGCGGCGGCGGCGGGTGGTGCTGGCGACGAACGTGGCGGAGACCTCGTTGACCATCCCCGGGATTGTCTACGTGGTGGATAGTGGATTGGCGCGGATCAGCCGATACAATCCGAACCGGCAGGTGCAGCGGCTGCAGGTCGAGCAGATTTCGCAGGCGAGTTCGCGGCAGCGCCGGGGGCGGTGCGGACGGGTCCGGGAGGGGGTGTGCGTGCGGCTGTACGACGAGGAGGACCTCGGGGGCGCGCCGCGGTTCACGGATCCCGAGATACGGCGCTCGTCGTTGGCGGGGGTGGTTCTGCGGATGAAGGCGCTGCACTTTGGCGACGTGCGGCGGTTTCCGTTCCTTGATCCGCCGTCGCCGCGGGCCATCACGGAGGGGTTCCGGACGCTCGAGGAGATCGGGGCGATCGAGTCGCGCCACGGGGAGCTGACCGAGGCCGGCCGGGCGCTGGCGCGTTTGCCGCTCGATCCGCGCCTCGGGCGGATGCTGCTGGAAGCCCGGGAGCGGAAGGTGCTGGGGGAGGTGGTGATCATCGTGGCGGGGCTGAGCGTGATGGACGTGCGGGAACGGCCGGTCGAGCGGCAGGAGGCGGCGGACAAGGCGCACGAGCAATTCGACGATCCGCGGTCGGATTTCCTGACCTACCTGAACCTTTGGGATGCCCTGCGGGAACTGCGGAAGGAGGACGGGGGCTGGCGGCGGCGGAAGCTGCGGCGGTTCTGCGAGACGAACTTCGTGAACCTGCGGCGCATCATGGAATGGGACCAGGTGGCGGCCGAGCTGTGCCGGCTGTTGAAGGCGGAGTTCGGCCGGCGGCCGCGGCCGCTGCCCGCCGGCCGCGAGCGGTGGGGCAACCCGGACGAGATCCACAAGGCGCTCCTGGCGGGAATGCCGCGCCAGATCGGCGAGTGGGACAAGGAGAAGCGGCATTATCGCGGGACCGGGGGGCGGCAGTTTGCGATTTTTCCGGGTTCGGGGTTGTTCGGCAAGCAACGCCCGCGGTGGGTTCTGGGCTTCGACCTCGTCGAGACGACCCGCCTTTGGGCGCGGAAGGTGGCGGGGATCGACCCGGCGTGGGTCGAGGAGGCGGCCCCGCATCTTTGCCGGCGCCGCTTCCACTCGCCCTACTGGGACGAACGGCAGGGGGCGGTTCACGGGATGGAAACCGTGATTTGCAGCGGGTTGACGATCGTCCCCGAACGGCGGGTGGATTTCGGGCGGGTCGATCCCCGGGCGGCGCACGAAGTGTTCGTGAGGGAGGCGGTCCTCGAAGGGGGCCTGCACGCGAAGGGGGGCTTCGTGAAACGCCTCGAAGAGGTGCGGAGCGAGGTGGAGCGGGCCGAGCACAAGCTGCGGCGGCCGGAGGGGCTGTGGTCGGATGAAGCGGCTTACGACTTCTTTTTCGAGCGCATCCCGGCCGGGATCTCGACGGCGAAGGAGTTCCACCGCTGGCGGCGGGCGGAGGGGAACGAGAAGAAGCTCATGATCCGCTTCGCGGACGTGGTGTGGGAGGAAGTGGCGGACGGCCTGGCGCTCTTTCCGGACGAGGTGGAACACGGCGGGGCGCGCCACGAGGTGGTCTATCGCAGCGACCCGGAGGCTCCGGACGACGGGGTGTGCTTCGAGGTCCCGATCGATCTCCTCGCGGGTTTTCCGGTCCATGTGGTGGGCTGGGGGGTGCCCGGGATCCTCGAAGAGCGGGTCGAACTGCTGGTGCGTTCCCTGCCGAAGTGGCAGCGGCAGGCATGTTTTCCGATCGCGGAGGCGGTGGAGGCCTTCCTCGACGAGTGGCGCGACTGGGAGCCCGACCGCGACCTCCTGGAGGCCCTGGCGGAGTTCCTGACGGCCCGCTCGGGGTGCGCCGTCGCGGCGGGCGACTTCAAGCCGGAGAAGCTGCCGGCCCACCTGCGGCCGAAGCTGCGGGTGCGCGGCGACCACGGCGAGGAACTGGCCCTCGGCGAGAACCCGCAAGCGGTCGTGCAGCGGCTGGCGGGGGTGCTGCGGCAGCGGCGCGAGGACGCCGCCAACCTCGAGTGGGAAATGACGGGCGGGGAGATCTGGAGTTTCGGGGAGATCCCGGAGGAGGTCTCCGACTACCATGGAGGGAGTAGTTCGGAGCCGGCGTATCCGGCGCTGGTCGACGAGGGCCGGACGGTCGGGATGCGGGCCTTCCTCGACCCGGCGGAGGCCCGCGAGAGCCACCGGGCGGGGTGCGTGCGCCTGTTCCTGCTGGGGGAGGCCGGGCAGGCGGCCCGGGTGTGGAAGCGTTTTCCGCTCGGCCGGGAATCGCGGCTTTGCCTGCCGCTGTTGAGCGCCGGCGGCGAGCTGGCGGACGACCTGCTGCGCTGCGCGGCGGAGGGGGCGCTGGCCGGGGGCGGGCGGCATCGCCTGCCGCGCGGCGGGGAGGAATTCGAGCGGGCCGCGGAGGAGGGCAGGGGCCGGCTTCACGAATGCGCGCAAGAGGTGTGCGACGCTCTCGAGCGGGCGGTCGTCAGCTATCGCAAGATCGCGGACTGGATGGAAGAGCACCGGGAGGATCGCCACCTCGGGGAGGTGGTGGCGGACCTCGACGAGGAGTTGGAGTGGCTTCTGCGTCCCGGGTTCGCATGGAAGGCGGGCTTCGGGCGCTTCCGGCGGTACCAGCGCTATTTTCACGCCATCGAGGAGCGGCTGCAGCGCCTTGCGAGCCACCCCTTGATCCGGGACGAGGAGAAGCGGGCCCGGCTGCGGCCGGTCTGGGAAGATTGGCGCGCGCAGTGGAAGGAGAGCCCGGAGGCGGCCCGCCTGTGGGAGCCGGGTTGGATGATCGAGGAACTGCGCCTGCTCCTCTTCGCGCCGGGTCAGCCGCGCGAGATGAAGGTCAGCGAGAAACGTGTCGAGCGGGCCATGGAGGGGATCCTTCGATAGCGCGCCGGGGCGCGGGGGAGCTTCTCAGGCGTCCATGACGGCGAACTTGAGTTCGGCGGAGGAGACGATCTCGCCGTGCACGAGGCACTGGCAGACGGCGATGCCGATGCTGCGGCGCATTTTGACGATCTCGGCGTCGATGAGGAGGGTGTCGCCCGGAAAGACGGGACGGCGGAACTTCACGTTGTCGGCCGACATGAAGTAACCGATCTTGCCCTGGTTGTCGGGAAGGCGCATCACCAGGACGGAGGCCGCCTGCGCCATCGCCTCGAGCTGCAGCACGCCCGGCATGACGGGGTGGTCCGGGAAGTGCCCGGCGAAGTAGGGCTCGTTGTATGTGACGTTCTTGACGGCGCGGCACTTCATCTCGGAGGGGAAGTCCACCACCCGGTCGATGAGGAGGAAGGGGGCCCGCTGGGGCAGGATGCGGAAGATCTCCCGGGTGTCGAGGACCGCCTCGCCGCGGGGGAGTTCGAGCGGGGGGACCATCGAGCGCATCCGGACGTATTCGTTCTTGAGGAGGGCGGCCATCCGGGTGTTGGGGCCGTGGCCGGGTCCGATCGCGATGACGTGGCCGTTGATGCGCTTGCCGGAGAGGAGGAGGTCGCCGATGAGGTCGAGGGCCTTGTGGCGGGCGAACTCGTTGTCGAAGCGCATGGGTTCTTTCGAGAGGACCTCTCCGCCGCGGATGACGACCGCGTTTTCGAGCGAGCCGCCCTTGATGAGGCCCTTGTCGAGGAGGGGCTTGATGTCCTCGTAGAAGGTGAAGGTGCGGGCGGGCGCGATTTCCCTTTCGTAGATCTCGGGGGTGATTTCGGAGGAGAAGTACTGGGTGAACTGTCCGTTGCGGCTGAGATTGGTGACGGAGACCCGGAAGGTCTTGCAGGGGACGACCGTGATGAAGGCGCCGTTACCATTGTCGTAGTGGATGGGCTCGCGGATTTCCCATGTCTTGCGCGGGGCGTCCTGTTCCTGGAGTCCGGCCTGCTTGATGAGTTCCACGAACGGGCGGGCGGAGCCGTCGCCGATCGGGGGTTCGTTGGCGTCCATTTCGACGAGGGCATTGTCGACGCCCATGCCGGTGAGGGCGGAGATGACGTGTTCGACGGTGTGCACGCGGACCGCGCCGACGGAAAGGGTGGTGGCCCGCTCGACCTTTTCGACGCGGGCCACGTCGGCGTCGATGAACGGCTGGTCGGGAAGGTCGATCCGCCGGAACCGGAGGCCCGATCCGGCCGGGGCCGGCTTGAGGGTGAGGGTCACCTTCTCCCCGGTGTGAAGGGAGGTCCCTTCAAGGGTGGCGGGGGAAGCAAGAGTGTGTTCCTTGTCGGACGACATGACCAAAGAGTGGCAGGCCCGGCAACCGGGGCAAGGCGCAAGTGGGCGGTGCGGCCCTTCGACACGGATCCGGGTACACCTTGCGCACGCGGGACATCCCGCCGTGGGCGACAAGATCCATGGCGCGAGCGAGGACTGCTATATCGAGTCCATCGAGTCCGGGTGGTCGCCGCAGCTTCGGGAGCGCCTCCTGCTCGACCGTCAGGCGCGGCACGCCTCCGGGATGGCGGTTGCGTGGCAGGGTGAACGGTCGTCGTGGTCCTCGGAGCTGCCGGCGGAGTTGAGACGCTTTCTGGAAATCGATGGTTGTGCGGAAGCCGGGGAGGTTTGAGTCTCCGTCATGGCTTCGCTTCGTGAGGTGTCGGCGTTCATGGACCGCGAATTGCGGATCAGCGAGATTCCGGACTACCCGGGCGCCTTCAACGGTCTTCAGATGGAAGGGCGCGGGGAAGTGCGCCGGGTGGCGGCGGCGGTGGACGCCTCGCTGCCGGTGGTGCGGGAGGCCGCGGAGGCCGGGGCCGACCTTCTGCTCGTGCACCATGGCATGTTCTGGGGAGGGACCCGTCCGGTCACGGGGGCGGTCTACGAGAAGTTCAAGGTCGCGATCGAGGCGGGTCTCGCCATCTACAGCGCCCACCTCCCGTTGGACGTCCACCCGGAACTGGGCAACAACCGCCTGCTGGCGGGGGAGTTGGGATTGCGCGACCCGGAGCCGTGTTTCGAGTGGAAAGGCATCCTGACGGGATGGCGGGGGCAGGCCGACGGAAGCTTCCATGCGCTGGTGGCTCGGGCCGCGCGGGTGCTCGGCGCCGCCCCGCACGTTTGTGCGGCGGGTCCCGCCGAGGCGGGCTCGGTGGCGGTCGTCACCGGCGCAGCGGGCTCGGAAGTGCCGAAGGTCGCGCAGGAGGGCATCGACACCTTCGTCACCGGCGAAGGGCCGCACTGGAGCTACACCGCCGCCGAGGAACTCGGCCTCAACGTCATCTACGGTGGCCACTACGCCACCGAGACGTTCGGGGTGCGGGCTCTCGCGGCGCGCCTCGCGGAATCGTTCGGAATGGAGTCCTTCTTCATCGATCACCCCACCGGACTTTGAGGAGCCACAGCGTGAAAGACGCCTTCACCCGCCCCGACGCCATGACGACCGGCTCCGCCGGCCGGACCGCCGAATGGCTGGACCACCGCTTCTTCACCCGCGCCCCATGGGTCTGCGCCCGGGAGCTGATCGGCTGCGTTTTCGAGTGGCGCGGATGCGTGGGGGAAATCGTGGAAGCGGAAGCCTATGCCGCGGACGGCGACCCGGCCTGCCACACGTTCTCCCGGCCCAGCGCCCGCCGCTTCGTCGAGCAGCACGCCCCGGGAACCTCCTACGTCTACCTCAACTACGGCGTTCATTGGCTCTTCAACCTCCTTGTCAAGGGACCGGCGGGGCACGGATTCGTCCTGTTCCGGGCCCTCGAACCCCTCGCGGGCCTCGAAACCATGCGCTCACGCCGACGGCGTAAAAATGTCCGGGAACTCTGCTCCGGTCCCGGCCGGCTCACCCAAGCCCTCGGGATCAACGGCCTCGACCATGCCAAGCTCGTCCTCGAAGGACCCGACGGCGGCATCCGCCGCGGACAAGAAACCCCGGAAGTCGTTGATTGTCAACGGATTGGAATCTCAAAAGGCGCGGACCTGCCTTGGCGGTTCTGCAAAGACGGGGCCCCGTCGCTCAGCCGCCCGCCTGACCGTCGATGAATGGTGCGGGTGAAGGGAATCGAACCCTCACCTCAAGCTTGGGAAGCTCGCATTCTACCATTGAACTACACCCGCATCGGAAGAGACGATGTTCATAGCGGAAATCGACGGCGCTTGCCAAGCAGAATCCCCCAAAACCCCTCGGTTTTTGGCAATCCGAAGTTATTCCCAAGTGTTGAATTTCCTGAAAAAATGCCTTGCTTTAACTTGCATCGAACGGATACAACTCCTTCGGGCTTGCGGGTATAGCTTAATGGTAAAGCCCCAGCCTTCCAAGCTGGCCATACGGGTTCGATTCCCGTTACCCGCTCAGTCGAGAGAGAATTCCGCTGACTCGAACCACGCAGACTGAAAATGAAAACGACTCTGAAGCTTGCCTTTTTTGCCTTGGCCGTGTCGATTGCGCCGGCGGTCCTGGCGGCCGAGACTGACTGTTATGAAGTATCGGAGCTGGTGACGAAGCAGGTCACGGCTCGTCCGGACATGGTGTTGGAGGTGGTGGGGCGCGAGGTGGCGAGCCACCCGGGGTGCTCCTGCGAAGTGGTCAAGGCTGCCATCGTTGCCAGTGAGGCCGAACGCAGTCTGGTGGGGCAAATCGTGGCGGTCGCGATCGAAGCGGCGCCCGACCGGATGCGCATCATCGCCAACTGCGCGATCGCGGTGGCGCCGGATGCCCTTGCCGAAGTGCAGGCCGTCCTGGCCCGTCTCGAACCCCAGAGCGGAGAAGGAGGCAGCGCCAAGGGCGGTTACGAGAAGGGCGGCTACGAGAAAGGCGGTTATGCCAAGAGCCCGAAAGAGCCGATCGTGGAGCCCGGCCCGCGCAATCCGCTTGACGGTCCCTACCTGATTCCCGGCGAACTGCCGATTCTGCCACCCTCGATCACGCCGCCGTCGGTGAGCGACCCGGGAGATCTCGGAAACGTCGACCTTGATATCGAGGAAGAAGGCCCCGGGAGCGGGAATGGATTGGAGTATCCCGACCTTTCGTTCAATCGCTGAGAATCGCAGTTGCTCGCTTCATCCAAAGAACAACAAAATGCTCCCTTATTGAGAAGCCTCGGAACCGGTCGATTTCAGACGCGGGCCGGGGCTGTTCCTTACACCGATCAAGAACATGAAAAAGACTGCTCTTCTCACCGGGTGGATCATCCTTTCAGGTGGTTTCCTTGCCGCGCAGGGCCTTTACAACATCATGCCCTTTGACGACGAGCCTCTTGAAACGCTCCCGTTGAAGTGGACGGTGGCCGGCAGTGTCGGTTATGACACGAATCCGATCCCGCGGTTTTCGGAGGTGCCGGGAGTCGACACGGACAGTTCCGGGTATATTTCGGGGTTTGTGCAGGCCAATTATGCGAGGAAGACGCCACAAACGACTTGGGACTTCTGGGGCCGGGCGGGGGTCACCTATTACTTCAAGGAGCCGGAGCAGACGTTCAATCTTCCCGGCGGCGAGCTTCGGCAGCGGGTGGATGACCAAGTGTTCTCGAGCCTGCGCGGAGGCGTCAACCTCATCCATCGCTTCACGGAACGGGTGCGTTTCCGCAGCATGAACTACGTCACCTACGAGAACGAACCGGACTTCGACTACGGGTTGGGCACGGACCGCCGGCAGGGGCCCTACACGGCCTACAGCACGGACAACAGTGTCGGGTACCGGTGGACACCACGCTTCGGGACCAACACCGGATTCCGGATCAATGGCGTTCACTACCATTGGGACGACTTCGACCGGAGCGACTACATCCGTTACCTGATCTACAACCAGTTCCGCTACCGCGTGGCGCCCACCACGGTCTGGACGTCGAGCATCCGTTACGGGGCGGTCAACAACGACGGTTTCCGGGATGCCTCCTCGTGGTTTTTCCTCGTCGGCGCGGAGCATCAGGTCAGCCCCACCACGGTGGCGGTGGCGCGGGTGGGGGCGCAGTATTTTCAGCCCGACAACGGGAGCGATTCGTGGAGCCCCTATGTCGAGGGGATGATCCGCTCCCAGCTTTCGGAGCGGTTCAGCGTGCGCGGGTTTCTGCGCTATGGTCTGGAAGGCAACAATCCGGGGGTGACGACGGACGTGATGTTGACGCCGTTCGGGGTCCTGACCACGAGAGCGGTGTACGACGAGCGGCACACCTTCCGCACCGGGCTGCAGGGCTCGTTTGTGGTGTCGCCGAAGCTGACCCTGTTCGGGGGCGGCGCCTACGTGCACCTGAAGTATGACGACCTGCTTTCAGCGGCCGGGCCGGAGGCAGCTCCGGGCGATCTGTCCGAGTGGCTCCTCAATCTGAATGTCGGCGGGAGTTATGAGATCAACCGGAATCTCTATGTCACGGCCTCATATAACTTCGATCATGGCGGTTCGGATTCGATCGTCAACGAGTTTGACCGTCACCGGGTGCAGGTCGGGATGCAGGCGACATTTTGAACCGATTTCCTTTCGAAAAATCCGAACAGATCGGCCCCCGCAATGTCTGCTCCATTGCGGGGGTTTGTTTTCCCGCGGGTTTGTCCGGTCATGTCCGCCTTGTGCCGTTGCCTCGTGCCGGACAGGCCGCATTTTCCACCGAGTGAGACATGCAACAAAACTACGACGAGAATCCGGCCAAGGAGGCTTCCCTGCACGCCTTTGACTACTGGCAGGTCCTGAAGAACCGCTACGGGGTCATTCTTCTCACCTTCCTCCTCATCTTCATGACGGCGGCGGTGATCACTTATGTCCTGCCAAAGAAATACCAGAGCGTGGCGGTGGTGCAAGTCCACCACACGGTTCAGGAGATCGATCCGTTTGGAGGCCGGACCGGCTATCCGCTGACGGGGGCATATCCCACGCGGCAGTTCATGATGAACGAGTTTGAGATCATCGTGGCAGAGCAAACCTTGAGGCGGGTGGTGGACCGGCTGGACCTCACCTCGCGCTGGAGCATGGAGGAGGATTCGATCGTCGGAATCCTCGCCGGGATCACGGAAACCCAGCAAAGGCGGGGGACCGACCTGATCGAGATTCGGGTGAAGCACTCGAACGCCCAGGATGCGCGGGACATCGCGGAGGCGGTTGCGGAGGCCTACCAGGAGCGACGCAAGGAGGTCGAGATCGGGCGCGCCGAGGCGGCGCTCGACGCCCTTGATTCGGAACTGCGTGACCAGGAGGATCTGGTGGAAGAGAAGCGCAAGGTGCTGCACACCATCGTCCAGGCGGTGGGCATCCCCTACTTCGAGGACCTGCGCGGCGGGGACAGCGCCATCGGGCGCAGCGAGTCGGAGATCTTCGGCATTGCCCAGCGGCAGCGTTACGAGACCGAGCGCGAGAAGCAGACTCTCGATATCCAGATCAAGACGCTGTTGTTGCTCAAGAGCGACGAGTTGATGCGATACGCCGCAGGCCTGCAGCTCCCCCAGAACGGGGTGGCGAACCTCTACGCGCAGCATCAGGAGGCCAAGCGGAATATCGAGGAACTCAAGGCGTCCGGGCTGGGGGCGCGCCACCCGACGGTCGAGATGGTTTCGGTGCGCATCAAACAACTCGAAAAGGATCTCGAGGAGTCCGTGATCGATTTGCGGGAGATTCTTCAGACCAAGCTCAATTTGGTCGAACGGAGGTTGCAGGAGATGCAG
>Ga0180431_10007973_pt1 | contig 12223 bp, 10 predicted proteins | sample SS_ome_11_FD_132459 | JGI IMG/M metagenome (GOLD analysis project Ga0180431, IMG submission 132459) | Hypersaline lake sediment archaeal communities from the Salton Sea, California, USA - SS_1_MS_1 metaG | ecosystem: Environmental > Aquatic > Non-marine Saline and Alkaline > Hypersaline >... | reverse complement strand
GAGGCCTACGGCGACAACCATCCGCCGTTCGGCATCCAGGAGGGCGAGAACGATCTCCCCGAGCTCGTCGAGTTCCTCAAGGTGCTGAACGACATCGGCTACCTCGACGGCAGCCATCGCGTCCTGTCGTTCGAGGTCAAGCCCTGCGCCGGGGACACGGCCGGAGGCGTTATTGCGGCCTCCAAAAAGCTCCTCGACGAGGCGTGGCGGCAGGTGGAGTAAGTAGAAAGGAAAGAGGAGCCTGCAGGAGAGGGTACTTTTGGGCTCCCTGCGGTCTTCTTGTTAGTGACCCCGCGATGTCAATGACCCGGGGGTCATGTCCCTGCACCCTGACGGGTTGAAGGTTCCTCTACGGGCGAAGTGGCTTCAGATCCCTTGGCGGGTTCAGGTGCACTTATGCGTAGCCAGCATCGAGCCACAGCGAAGTCGTCCCATATGGTGCGGCGGTCCTCGTCGAGCAAGTCGAGCTCGTAGATCGCAGTAATCCGGTAGGAACCTGGTTCGCTGAACTCGAACCAGTTCGTCAAGAGGACCTCCTTGGTGAAGACACCACCCGGAGCCAGCCTCTTGAGACCCATGAGGCCGCCGTGGTGCCTCGGGTCGCCAGTGTCAGGCAGAGCTCGGCTACTGGTGAACGTGGTGAAGGAGAACTGGTTGTTGCGCGCGCCCCGCTGCTGGCCGCCATCATAGAAGCTGAACGTCGTTTCACCGACGTTCTTGATGGTCATCACCAGCGTCACCGCTTCACCGGGACGATAGCTTAGTTGCTTTGGTTCTACAGTCGCCAGAAGCGCGTGCCCAGGATGCTTGCGGAGTTTGGGCTCAATCCCCATTGCTTCGGCGACCTTCTGGGCGGCTTCCAGACCGGCCACCCTGGTGGCGATATCCATGGACCCGTCCTCATGACGATCGGAATGACCCCACGCCACCAAGCACAGCCCTCCCACAACCACAGCCGAGGGGCCGTGGTCTTCGCCCTCAGGTATCGGGCCGGCTTTCAACGATAAGTTAAACAGGCTGTTGTCGTTGGCAATGGACACAAGCGACGCTTCGTTCAGTTTTTCTGAAAGCAGGCCGTTCAAGCGGACTTCACCACCTGCGGCTGTGTCATGCCGTTGCACAAGCTGGCCGTTCTCCCCCTCGGTTACCCGGTAGAGGCCTGTCTGAAGAGTACAAGCTCTTGCAGTGAGGGGTACGGCGAGAACCGCCAACGCGACGCAGCATCGTACAATGCTCATCTGCTGGTCCCCTTTCTTTCATTCCCAGGGCGCAAGGACACCCAAGTGTTCTATCCGTCTCGTTATTGGATGCCCACGTCCTCGTTTTGTTCCGTCGGACTTCTCCAAGGCCGCAAAGAGACCGGCCCGCGGGACCACTAGCACGTCTGCCGTCAGAGAGATGGGGTTCACAGCTGGAGCGGTTTGAGAGTTCAAAGTCGAGCCCTGCACGGGCGACACGGCCGACGGAGTTATTGAGGCCTCGAAAAAGCTCCTCGACGAGGCGTGGCGGCAGGTGGCGTGATTTTCTTGATCAGGTGAACAGTTGAGCAGGAGACCGCAGGTGAGGGATTTTTCCCGTTCTTGGTGCTGTTTTTCTTTTCACCTGCTCGCCTGTTCTACTGCTCACCTGCTCTATTTTTTCTTCCGCCGCCGGCGGAAGAAAAAATCGGGGTGAGTGGATTCGAACCACCGACCCCCTGCTCCCAAAGCAGGTGCGCTAGCCACTGCGCCACACCCCGAATGTACTTAGGGTATCACGGGCGCCCGACCGTGGCAAGGCCCGACCGTTGACGGCTCAGAGTCTCTCTGCTACTGTGCCGCGTTCCGTGAGGAGGAGTTTTTCTGTATGGCGCACCGGGCGATCCTGGTGGTTGTAGACCGGCCAGTCGTCGCCGGGGACTCCGGTGTGCGCGAACTCGTTCCAACGGCCCTGGACCTGGTGGCTGACCTTGACGGCGGCCCGTTGATCCACCCCGGCGGTCAGCACGGCACCCACTCGTGAGCGGTACACACCGAAAACCGCCAGCAGCTCCGTGGCGTGAGTCGCTCCGAATCCGGCCCAGTGCAGGGTGCGGGGCGCGAAGTCGTATCGGTATACGTAGGTGGGCGCGAGCTTGGCGTGCGCCTCGGCTATCTGCCACGCGGCGGTGTTGAAGATCATGTCGCCGCCGAACTGGGCGCAGGCATTCGGGTGTGGATAGTGCGGATAGGCGGCCAGGACGCGGCCGCGCACCTCCGGGGGGGTGTGCGCCAAAACCCTTTCGATGGCGTGTTCGGTGGTCGGCAGCAGTTTGAGGAAGCGGGTGAACAGCCTTCCCTCGTCGGCGTTGGTTCCCACGATTAGCGGGACCCTATGCGCCGTGCCCTTTCTCATCGCGTCGAACGGGTCGAGCGGCAGGTATTCGTCACCGTGGGTGGGCCCCACCGCCGCGGCCCCCATCATGCTGTCCAGACTCTTGGTCATCACCGTGCTCATCGCGCGGACCATATCGGCCGGCCGCGCCGCCAGCAGGGCCGCCGCGGCATTGCCGCGGTCGAGTCCGAGCACGTCGACGAATCGGCCGGCGAACTCGGCGGCGACTTCGGTGGAACTGACCATTCCCGATGCCGGGCTTTCCGAGACCGCCTGAGCGAAAAGTCCTTTCGCTTCAGGAACCGCAAGCAGAGTGGCCACCGCGTGGGCCCCCGCACTCTCTCCGAAAATGGTCACCGCATCCGGGTCGCCGCCGAACGCCCCGATATTCACCTGTATCCAGCGCAAGGCCGCCACCAGGTCGCGCAGAAAAATATTGCTGTCAATGGTGATATCCGGTGTGGACAGCGACGACAGGTCCAGGCAGCCGAGTGGGCCCAGGCGGTAGTTGACCGAAACATAGACGCAGCCGCGCCGTGCCAGGGCGGCGCCGTCATAGAGCGGAGTGGCTGAACTGCCCAGGATGTAGCCACCGCCGTGGATGAAGACCATGACCGGCAGCGGATCGCCGTCCGGTTCCGTTCCTGCCCAACGCGGCGTCACCACGTTGAGGGTCAGACAGTCCTCGCCCATCGGCTGGTATTTGCGCAGGCCCGTCATGGTGTACATGCGCTGCTGCGGGGCACAGTTGCCGTAGCTGTGCCCGGATCGCACCCCGCTCCAGGGCCGCGGTGGCTGCGGCGCGCGGAACCGCAGTGGGCCCACCGGCGGCGCGGCGTACGGAATCGAACGCCACCGATTCACCCCATCGCGGGTGAACCCTTCCACCACACCTTCGGCGGTGGTCGCTCGGATGGTGTGCTCATGCATGAGACGACGGTAGCGAAGTCGGGCTGTCCGACGCGCCTGATCTGCTCAAACGCCGTGGGCGGTTAGCCTTGCGGGATGCGGATCGCCGTGTTGTTCGCCGCCTCGGCGCTGGTGGCGGGATGTGTCAGCCAACAGGACAGCCGGCCGCGGTCGACCCAGCTCACACCCATTTCCCCATCCCGCACTTCAGGCGCCGCGGCCCCCGGCACCGCGACTAGTAGCTCACCGACCAGCAGTTCCGGCGCCATCGCCAGCGCCGCCCCGGCGGCCTCGGCGAGCGTTGCCGACGCCATCGAGTGGGTGGAATCGGCTCCCCCGGTCGACGGCGCCGATTTCCAGGTGGCGCTGCGCGGCGGCACCACAACCACCCTCGGCGGGGATGTTGCCTTCACCACCCCATCGGGCACGAGTTGTATGACCGACACCCGCCGATCGCCGGCGCTGGCCTGCCTGGTGGACCTGGCCTATCCGCCGCCTCAGCCTCCGGGCATCTACGGGGTGTGGAAAGGCGGCTGGGTCGACTTCGACGGAGCCAGCGTGCAGGTGGGGTCCGCGCACGGTGACCCGGGCCGGTTCAGCGTCGGCCAGGGCCCACCGCTGCCGGAGGGCGGGTCATTGTCGTTCGGCGACTTTCGCTGCCGCAGTGACGCGACGGTGCTGGTGTGCGTGAACTTCGCCCGGCAGACCGGTGTGCGCTACGGCGCCGAGGGTATCGACGTCTACGGTTGCGCCCGTGAGTATTCACCGCCGCCCGGCATTGGGGTGCAGTACACCTGCTAGCCGGTTCGCCCGCGGGGCTGGAGGGGTCGGCTAGGAACGGTTCAGCGCCAGCCGTCCGCGGCCCGGGCTGCGCGCAGCAACCCCCCGCAGAGTTTGCGTAGATCAGCGGCAGGGGCGCCTTCCTCGACTGCGGTGGCCACGTCCTCCGCGGCGCATCTCACCTGATAGACCCGGTCAGACCAGTCGGCGGCCTCTTCTGCCGACAGGACCACCGCATCCGCCGGTAGTGCGGTGCCCTTGACCATGGAACGTTGCTCGTAGGCTCGCTGGCGACACGACTGCCGACAGTACTGGCGGCGTCGGCCCATTCCCGCGTCGGCCACCTCCCGGCCGCACCAGCGGCAGGGCTGTGGTCGGGTGCGACGTGTCACGTCTCGAGAGTAGCGGGACGACCGGCCCTCACCGGTATCATGGAATTACGCGTCGGGAACGGTGAAGCCCCGGGCTTGCGTCCTGACAAAAGCAAGGAGAATTACGTATGGCTGATCGTGTGCTGAGAGGCAGTCGGCTAGGTGCCGTGAGCTACGAGACCGACCGCAACCACGACTTGGCGCCGAGGCAGGTCGCGCGGTACCGAACGGATAACGGTGAGGAGTTCGAAGTCCCGTTCGCCGATGACGCCGAGATTCCAGGTAACTGGATGTGCCGCAACGGCATGGAGGGGACACTCATCGAGGGCGAGATCCCGGAGCCGAAGAAGGTCAAGCCGCCCCGGACACACTGGGACATGCTGCTTGAGCGCCGCTCGGTCGAAGAACTCGACGAGCTGCTCAAGGAACGACTGGACCTGATCAAGACCAAGCGGCGCGGGGGCTGACCGGGCCGGCCGGGTTACACGCGGTCGGATCGGTTCAGTCGTCCGCCGATCCCCCACTGGGCTACCTTGCCCATCGCCTCGCGGATGTTCGAGCCGCTCATCTTCGAGACACCCAGTTCCCGCTCGGTGAATGTGATTGGCACCTCAACGACGGTGAAACCCTGGTTGATAGCCCGCCAAGTCAGATCGATCTGGAAGCAGTAGCCCTTCGACTCGACGGTTGACAGGTCAAGCTTCTGCAGGACCTCGCGGCGGTAGGCCCGGTACCCGGCGGTGATGTCGTGAATACCCACCCCCAGGAGCACCCGGGCGTAGGTGTTGGCGGTCTTGGACAGCACCAGCCGTCGCCAGGGCCAGTTACGCACCGTGCCGCCGTCGACGTACCGGGAGCCGATGGACAGGTCGGCGCCTTCGTCGATGGCGTCGAGCAGTCGGTAGAGCTGTTCAGGAGCGTGGCTGCCGTCGGCATCCATCTCCACCAGCACGTTGTAGCCACGCTCCAGCCCCCAGGCGAATGCCGCGAGATATGCGGCGCCGAGACCATCCTTGGCGGTGCGATGCATGACCCGGACGTGCTCCGGGTGGGTCGCGGCGAACTCATCGGCCAGCTGTCCGGTGCCGTCCGGGCTACCGTCATCGACCACGAGAACGTGCACGTCCGGGCGGGCTTTTCGGACTCTCGCCACGATCAGCGGAAGATTCTCCGACTCGTTGTAGGTCGGGATGATCACCAGGGTTCGCCGACTGGGGAGCTCAAGGTTCTGGCGGGCATCCTGCTGCGCCCCGGCCTTACGGGGCCCGCTCCCGGAGGTGCTCATCAGACTCCCTCGTCGGCGGTGTCCTGGCGGACACCGGGTTCGTCGTTGTTTCTGCGCCGGTTGCCCAGCGGCCGCACGAACCGTCCATTCTGCAGTATCGCCGCGGCGATCGCCGCAACCGCGGTGCCCATCATCAGCCACTGAGCCGCAGGGGTCCATTGGGTCGCCGGTGTCACGGCGGTGCGCAACCGCACCTCCACGTCGAGGTAGGCGGGACTGAAGAAGGCGGTGCGGGCCATTTCCCGGCCGTCGGGGGTGATGGCCGCACTGATACCGGTGGTGCCGGCCACTATCAGATAGCGGCCGTGTTCGACCGCCCGCAGCCTGGCGAAGGCCAGCTGCTGTTCGCTCATGGCTTCGTCGAAGGTGGCGTTGTTGGTGGGCACTGCCAGCACCTGGGCGCCATTACGAACCGATTGACGCAACGCACGGTCGAAGATGACCTCCCAACAGGTCGCCACTCCCACCGGCACCCCGGCGGGATACACCACCCCGCTGCCATTTCCGGGGACGAAGTGCCCGGCCCGCTCGGCGAAGGAGGACAGTCGGGTGAAGAAAGCGCGCCAGGGCAGGTACTCCCCGAAAGGCTGGACGATCTGCTTGTCATGACGCTCACCCGGACCGTCGTCGGGATCCCAGACGATGACGGTGTTGGAGGCCGCCGGATTGTCCGATGTCGCTTCCGCTCGGGCGACGACCGCGCCGACCAGGATCGGCACGCCGACGGCTCGCGCGGCGACGTCAATCTGCTGGGCTGCGTCGATATTGGTCAGCGGGTCGATATCTGAGGAGTTCTCCGGCCAAATGACGAATGCCGGCTGAGGAGCTTTCCCGTCACGCACATCCTCGGCGAGTTGCAGGGTCTGCCGGACATGGTTGTCCAATACCGCCCGGCGCTGAGCGTTGAAGTCCAATCCCAGTCGCGGGACGTTCCCCTGGACCGCGGCGATCGTGACCGCGGGCTCGTCTCCCAACGCTATTGCCGCGCGGCGGACCCCGGGAGCGGCGACTGCGGTGGTCAGCAGCACGACACCGATACATGCCCCGGCCGAGACCAGGGCGCCCGGTCCGTGATGCGGGCCGCCGTGTGATCGGGCCCGAAGGCCGATCTCAATGACCAATGCGCACAGCGAGGTACCGAGCAGGGCGATGGCGAATGACACCAGCGGTGCCCCCGCCAGCTGGGCAAGGGTCAGGAAGGGGCCGTTGGTTTGACCGAAAGCCGCCACCCCCCAGGGAAATCCACCGAACGGGATACTGGCCTTCAGCCACTCCTGCATGGACCACAGGCAAGCCAGCCACAGTGGCCAGCCGGGCAGCCGGGCCACCAGAACGGCGAACATCCCGAAGATCCCCGGGAACAGCGCCTGCAGTGCCGACAGCGCCAACCAGGGCGGCACACCGACCAGTCCGCTGACCCATGGCAGCAGCGGAAGGTAGAAGGCCAGCCCGAACAGGAATCCGTATCCGAAGCCGCCGGCCGGCGTGGTCATCGGATGCACCAGCACACCGGTCAGCAACGCAAGCGCCGGTATCGCCGCCCACCACCATCCGATCGGTGGAAAGCTCGTACACAGCAGCAGTCCGGCCAGCACGCTGATGGCAAGCCGCACCGCCCTCGGCAGCAGGGCGGCGGTCAACGCCGTCCGGGCGGTCCGCTCCGGCAGGGCGTCAGGCAGGGAAATGGCGGGGGAATCAGCCATGGAATCAGCCATGGAGCAAGGCCCCCCGGTGAACCGTCTGCCTGCAGTGCGGGAGCGGATCCCCGGCATCCAATCGGGGCAGGGCGGGGACCTGCGACCGGGGATCGGTGGACCAGCGTTGTACGGCGTCGGCCGGGGCGGTGACATCAAGGTCACCGGTCTCCCATATCGCGTAGGAGGCGGGGGCTCCTGGGACCAGGGTGCCGCTGATACCGTCGCGCACCCCGCCGGCCCGCCAGGCCCCGCGGGTGGCGGCGACAAAGGCTGCCCGGGTTGATATCGCGCTTCCGGGGGTCTGGTGGTAGCTCGCCGCCCGAATCCACTCCCAGGGATTCATGGTGGTCACGGGAGAATCCGAACCGAAGGCCAAGGGCACGCCCGCAGATGCTAACAGCGCCAGCGGGTTGAGTGCGGCGGCCCGCTCGGGGCCCAGTCGGCGGGCGTACATGCCGTCCCGCCCGCCCCACCGCGCGTCGAAGACCGGCTGCACACTGGCGGTGATCCCCCAGCTGCCGAGCGCGGCAGCCTGGGCCGCCGACACCATCTCCAGGTGCTCCAACCGGTGTCCGCAACGGGCCACCGCCGGCGATCCGAACCGTTCCACGGTGCTTTCCAGCGCGTCGAGGACAGCGGTCACCGCGGCGTCGCCGATGACATGAAACCCCGCGGTGATCCCGGCCTCCGTGCAGGCCATGAGATGTTCGCTGATGGTGTCGGGAGCCAGGTAGGGGATGCCCTGGCAGTCCGGGGCGTCGGCGTAGGGCTCGGACAGCCACCCGGTGCGGGAACCCAGCGCGCCGTCGACGAAAAGGTCGCCGGCCAGTCCACGAGCTCCGGTGGCGTCAATCAGCGCACGCGCCTGGGCCGCGGTGGACACCGCTTCTCCCCAGTAGCCGACGATATCGACACCATGGTCGACGGCATGCAACTCCGTCCAGTCCTCAGCGCCGCCGATATCCGGTCCCGCGCACTCGTGCACGGCCACGATCCCGTGGGCGGCGGCATGGTCCAGCGCGGCGCGGCGCGCCTCATCGCGCTGCTGCCAGGTGAGCAGCCGACGGGCCTCGGCGCGGACCAGGTGGTGGGCCGTCGAGGTGACCGGTAGCTGTGCTTCCCCGCCGGCGACCGCGGCCATGCCGGGGACCGATTGACGTAGCGCCGTGGAAACCGCCGCGGAGTGCACATCGACTCGCGCGAGATACGCCGGCAGGTAATCGACGACAGCATCGACGTCGGCAGTGCTCAGCGGCCGGTCCCAGTCGGTGTCATCCCAGCCGTGACCCCAGACCGGCCGGCCCGGATGCGCGGCGACATGATCGGCGATCAGCCGGAGACAATGCTCGCGGTCGGCAGCCCGGCTCAGGTCCAGCCCGGTGAGCCGCAAGCCCGTGTCCGTCACGTGCACATGGCTGTCGACGAAGGCCGGTGCGAGCAGGTCACCGGCGAGGTCGACGAGTTCGGCACCCGGAAACTGGTCACGCCCGACAGCGTCGCTGCCCAGCCAGGCCACCACGCCGTCGCGGATCGCTAGGGCGGTGGCGTCGGGGTGCGACGGGCTGTATACCTGCCCGTTGAGCAGCAGTGTGATCACGGGTAACAGTGTGCCCGGCGCCTGAACTGCCCGGCGCCTGACGGGGTCAGTGCCGGACCGGCAGCCGATCGACGACTTCGCCGATAACCTCGCCGTCGATATAGTCGCCGCGCCCGACCCGGGCGCCGCTCTCCGGGTCAGGGTCGATGTTGAGGTCGACGTTCAGCGAACCGATCCGCCGGACGACGCCGCGAGTCAGCATGATCGTCCCCAGTGGCCGCATCGCCCCGCGAGTCGGCGGGGCAAGGATGAGCGCGCCGACCGCGGTTGTGACAACACCGGGTAGCAGCACCAGGAAGGTGCCCAGGCCGACCAGCATGCCGTCGGCCACCGCGGTTTGCGGGTCGGTTCGCGCTTCGCGCAGGGCGGTGAACTGCCTCTTGAGTTGGGTGGCGGCCAGCAGCACCCCCGCCGCAAACGACGCGGTCAGTACCACGAGCGTCCAGCCCAGGCCGATTGCCCAGATCAGCAGGGTCAGCGCGGCGAGTTCGGCTAGCGCGTAAAGACCCAGGTACCGGGCCGAGGAGCGCAAAAACGGTTGTGTCGCCATGGTAGGGAAAACGTCCGGCAGACCGGCCTTGTTCCGCGTCTCCGATCACGGATTGGCCACTGACGGGCACCACTGATGGCACTACTTCGCGCACCGTGCCGGCTCAGCGTGACCGCGACCGGTTCCGGCCCGGTTCAGGCCGGACGGATCTCCAGGCCGACGGTGCGGCCGGCTCCGCCGCGAAGTTTGGAGAAGAAGGTGAAAACCCGTCCGACGATGCCATAGCGCCGATTGATGGCCTGGTAGACGCCATCTGTCTGAGAATCGTCGAGCACGGTCGCGACCGCCTCTACCGGTTCGCCCTTCACATTGCCGCGCATATCGCAGACCGCCAGGGTGACTCGCGGGGTGTTACGGATCCGCTTGACCTTCCAGGCGTTCTTCTCGGTGATCACTACCGCCCGATCCCCGTCCCGCGCTATCCAGACCGGTACCGGCTTGGGTCGACCGTCCTTGGTGAAGGTGGTCAGCGACACGTATTGCGCTTTGGACACATCGTCGAAAGTGGCAGCCATGCCGACCAATCTAGCGGCCCTCGAGTTCCCCTTCGGTTTCCAACAGCACCTGGCGCAACCCGGCCAGGGTCTGCGGCTCCGGTTGCTCCCACATGCCGCGGCCGGCCGCCTCCAGCAACCGCTCGGACATGCCGTGCAGTGCCCAGGGGTTGGACTCGTTGAGGAACTTGCGGTTCTCCGGGTCCAGGACGTACTGCTCGGTGATCCGTTCGTACATCCAGTCGGCCATCACCCCTGCCGTGGCGTCGTAGCCGAACAGATAGTCCACGGTGGCGGCCATCTCGAAGGCACCTTTGTAACCGTGTCGGCGCATAGCCGCCATCCACCGGGGGTTCACCACCCGGGCCCGGAACACCCGGGCGGTTTCCTCCGAAAGGCTCCGGGTGCGGACTTCATCGAAACGCGTGTTGTCACCGATATAGGCGCTCGGCGCCTGCCCGGTCAGTGCTCGCACAGTGGCGATCATGCCGCCGTGGTACTGAAAGTAGTCGTCGGAGTCGGCGATATCGTGCTCGCGGGAGTCGATGTTCTTCGCCGCGACCGCGATCCGGCGGTACTGCATCGACATGTCGGCACCGGCCGGACGGCCGTCAAGGCCCCGGCCGTAGGCGAATCCGCCCCAGGCGGTGTAAACCTCGGCAAGGTCGGCGTCGTCGCGCCAGTTGCGGCTGTCGATCAGCTGCAGTAGCCCCGCTCCGTAGGTTCCGGGTTTTGATCCGAAGATCCTTGTTGTGGAGCGCCGTTCGTCACCGTGATCGGCGAGGTCGGCCTGTACGTGGGCGCGGACGTAGTTCTGTTCGATCGGCTCGTCGAGTCCGGCCACCAGTCTCACCGCGTCATCGAGCATGGTCACCACGTGCGGGAAGGCATCCCGGAAGAACCCGGAGATCCGCACGGTGACGTCGATTCGCGGCCGGCCCAGTTCGACAGGCGGGATCGCCTCCAGATCGACCACCCGCCGGGAGGCGTCGTCCCAGATCGGTCGCACTCCGAGCAGGGCGAGAACTTCGGCGATGTCATCGCCGGAATTGCGCATCGCCGAAGTGCCCCACACGGAGAGGCCCACCGATCTGGGCCATTCGCCGTGATCGGCCCGGTATCGGTCGAGCAGCGAATCGGCCATCGAGGCGCCGGTTTCCCAGGCCAGCCTGGACGGCATCGCCTTCGGATCCACCGAGTAGAAGTTGCGGCCGGTCGGCAGTACGTTGACCAGTCCCCGCAGTGGGGATCCCGACGGTCCGGCGGCGATGAAACGTCCCTCCAGAGCGCGAAGGATCTGATCGATCTCGGTCCCGGTCCCCGCCAGACGCGGCACCACCTCCTCTGCCGCGAAACGCAGGATCCGGGCGACGCCCGGGTCCGCGGTCAGCGTGTCGACGGCCTCGGCTTTCCAGTCGGTCGCCTGCAGGGCGGCCAGCAGTCCCCTGGCCTGCTCTTCGGCTTGGTCCACGGTCGCGCGATCGTCGGTGCCGTCCTCGGCAAGCCCGAGGGCCTGGCGCAGACCGGGCATGCTGACCTCGCCGCCGAACAATTGCCGGGCCCGCAGGATGGCCAGCACCATGTCCAGTTCTGCCTCCCCGGCCGGTGCCGCGCCCAGGATGTGCAGGCCATCGCGGATCTGAACGTCCTTGATCTCGCAGAGCCAGCCGTCAACGTGAAGCAGCATGTCGTCGAAGGAGTCATCGGCGGGACGTTCGGCCAGCCCGAGGTCATGATCCATTTTGGCCGCGCTCATCAGCGTCCAGATCTGCTGGCGTATCGCGGGCAGCTTCGCCGGGTCCAGCGCGGCGATATTCGCATGTTCATCGAGCATCTGCTCGAGTCTGGCGGTGTCGCCGTAGCTTTCGGCGCGGGCCATCGGCGGGATGAGGTGATCGATGATGGTGGCGTGCGCACGTCGTTTGGCCTGGGTGCCCTCCCCTGGATCGTTGACCAGGAACGGGTAGATCAGCGGCAGGTCGCCCAGGGCTGCGTCGGGTCCGCAATTCGCCGACATCCCGACATTCTTGCCGGGCAGCCATTCGAGGTTGCCGTGCTTACCGATATGCACCACCGCATGGGCGCCGAAATCGTGTCGCAGCCAGAAGTAGGTCCCGAGGTAGTGGTGGCTGGGTGGCAGGTCGGGATCGTGATAAATGGCAATCGGGTTCTCGCCGAACCCGCGCGG
>Ga0180431_10007972_pt1 | contig 12223 bp, 10 predicted proteins | sample SS_ome_11_FD_132459 | JGI IMG/M metagenome (GOLD analysis project Ga0180431, IMG submission 132459) | Hypersaline lake sediment archaeal communities from the Salton Sea, California, USA - SS_1_MS_1 metaG | ecosystem: Environmental > Aquatic > Non-marine Saline and Alkaline > Hypersaline >... | reverse complement strand
TTACGGCATGGCTCTTATCAATGGATAAGTATAAAACAGCTATCGAGGAATTAAGAAAACTGGGATATTCGGAAAAGGTCATCGAAAACTGGGTGAACCCTAAAAATTTGGGAATTCCTGACAGCAGAAAATGCGACGGCTATTCCGGATGGAATAGAAGCCGTTACAAGGATTCAATGGCGATATGTTTAAAAATGAAGGGGAACATCATCCAGGAAGCAACATTCATGAGTGATGCCACCGTTGGATTGGTATCTACGGCTAGCCTGTTCACGGAGAAGATAAAAAATCTGCCCATATCGAAGGCGACTGCAATATCCTCCGCGGAAATAATCAATGAGCTCGGAGGGTTGCCAAAACAATTTCATCATTGCGCCGATTTGGCACGGGATTCCTTAGTGAAAGCGGTTAAAAATTATCAGCAAACGCTGTTCGATGATGAAGAGCCGTGGGAAAAGCCGTGGAAAAAGCTCTTCAAAAAATGGAAGTAACCGGTATATTGTCAGCAAAAAGGTATATTTACCTGAAATGAACATGCAGCCGAAGAAAGCATTTGCCTTAGTTGATTATGGAAAATGCGATCCGAAGAAATGCGACCCTGATAACGGCATCTGCCCCTCTTCGAAGGCATGCACACACAAAGTTCTCAAACAGTTAGACGGCGTTTTCACGCAACCGATCGTATTTCAGGATATGTGCCAGGCATGCTGGGATTGTATTGATGCCTGCCCGCTCAATGCCATTCAGAGAAAGCATATCGATTAGAAGCTCTGTATAGTCCCTGTTTCTTCTTGACAACGGTCCGTGCGGATTCCGGATGTTTAACATCTTCTTATTTTTTACAGTCGATTTTACGAATAAAAAGAAACGATGTTGAAACAACCAGCAGAAACAGGACAAAGAAAACCGGGAACCCGAAGTGGCCGATAATCCACCCGCCGGCGAGCGGGAAAATGGCCGGCAGGATATTCCCCGCTCCGGCGAAACCGGTGTATATCGCCCTGTTGCCCTTTCCTGAGATTTCGAGAAGCAAACCGTTCATCGTTATGTTGTATAATGAGAAAATAACTCCACCCATAACAAAGATATATCTGAGCGTGTGCTCATCACTGATGAAAAGGGTTGTAAGGACAAGCAGGAGCGATAGAGTCGCATTCAAATAAAGGAGAAAATTGTATTTTATCCTGCTCGCAACGAAAAATACCAGCAAGCTTACCGTTACCACGCCAATGACCTTATAGAGTAGAAAGGTTCCCGTATCACCGCTTTGAGCATTCAGTGTTTCTTTTGCATAAAACATCACAAAAGGGAGAAAAGAAAGCGCTATGCCCTGAGTGTTGATAAAACCAAGAAAATAGGCCAGCCTCGGGTTTTGGGATAATTCCGATCTCAATCGTCTGGCAAAATCTTTGAACCCGTATATTTTCATCGCAGAAGGAGCATATTCGTTTATTTTCCAGAACCCTCCTGAGGCAATCAGAAGCGAAACGGCTCCGATGAAAAACATGCTCGAAAAATTAACCGGATATTCAAAGGCGGTTAAAACTTTTTTGGCCAAAACAGCTGAGAATAAAATGACGCTCCCGGCAATGAACTGTTTGACGGAGAAGAATGTTTTTCTTTTATTTTCATTCACGCTCTTCCCCAGGATATCGGTATAGCAGACATTGGCGAAAGCTCCGCCAAGCGCGAATACGGTGATAAAGAGAAAAATGAGCCAGAGCACCTGTTTCGACTGATGCGCCATGAGGTAAAAAAGGATGAGCGCCAGGGCGAAAAGGGAAAGTATGCGTGAATTGATTCCCAGGAGAAGGAATTTCTTTTTAAAAGATTTATTGCTGATGTAAGGGGCAAACAGAAGCTGCGTAAAGCTCGAACCGCCAAGCATGATAGCTGTCATTATGCCGATATGTACTGCCCCTCCCCCGGAATCGATGATCATGGCAGGAATGATCGTATCGACATCCATAAAATTCTGGGCAAAAGCCAAAAAGCAGGCATGCCATAAAAAAGCATAAAAGTTCTTAACCGATATCTTGCGTGGAACGGTCATTTTTTGAATTTTCTCAGGTAATACACGTGGTTGCCGTACTGCGTCTTTTTCAGAAGATTTTCTTCTATCAGGAGGGTTAGCATATTCTCATCCTCATCTGTTTTACGCAATAATTCAAGCACCGCATCCTCGCGCATGGGATGCACGGCCGTAATGCTCAATATATCCTCCCTGAAATTGCCCGTCGAAGAGAAGGCATTGCCTTCATAACCGGTTAATAACTCGACTGTATCGATATGTTCTTTAAAAATATGAAAGGCTTCAATTACAGTCCCCTCATCTGCGGGCATAACCCCCTTGAATGCCGGCGGGCGGGTTGGTATGGAGATGTATGCCGTGTCCGGTTTAACTGATTCGACAAAGCGAGCGGTATTTTCCAGCTCGCTATGAGAATCGTTTATTCCTTTTACCAGCATGGTTTCGGATACCAGTTTGCCGGTGTATCGTTGCGCAAAAGACTGTATCCCCGAGGTGATATCGTTAAGATTCAAGCTCTTATGGGGGATATTGATTTTTTTCCAGATTTCATGAGTTAACGAATCGACTTTAACGGAAACATAATCGGCTTTTAACAGATCGTTTTGCACGTCGGGGAGTTTTATTAACGAGGAATTGGTTATGACAGCGACAGGAATTTTCAGTGACTGGAGTTTTTCGATTAAAATACCCAGATTGATATCCAGGGTTGGTTCCCCGTCGGGTACTATCGTTATGTAATCGGGATACTCATCGTTACTCCGTATGCTGGATAAAACAGCCCTGACTTCATCAACCAATGCTTCGGCTTCATAAAATTCCTGCCTGTTTACCTTCATTTTAATGGCCTTGCCAAGCTGGCAGTACACGCAGGAATAGGTGCAGATTTTATACGGAATATTATTTACTCCCAGGCTTTTGCCAAGTCTTCGTGAAGGAACAGGACCAAAAACTCTTCTTTCCATTTTATTTCCGATTCAAATATTTTTTTACTTTTCAGTTTTACATTTGAAAAGTAGATGCCCCTCAATCTCCGAGCTTTCGAAAGGTTCAAAAAAAAGCAAGCAGTTTCTGAACATGTCGGGGTTAAACGCAATACCTCAAGCAGAAGGACAGCGGAAGTCAATACGAAGCAGGGCACGGATCAATTAACGAGAGCGGAGCATATAAACCATATGGTTGAGTCAGGCAACTAAATCCAGCTCCTGTATGTATGCTGGAACATGCCGCATTTTATGAAGGGTGAGATATTACCAGTCTTACCGATCCTCGCCTCCCTCACGTTCTTGAACAGAGGATACCGGACCGAAATGGAACCTGTTGATATAATTCCTGCCGTTACCGGAAGAAGCATTCCCTTGACACCAGCGCCCCTGCCAAGGAATCGCAGAATCTGAACCTCTGAGGTATCAAGGTTTCTTTACGCTGAGAGTTGACTGTTTTCGCTCAGCTGCCTTCCGGCAGATCCTTCACCTTTTTCGCTACCGCAAAAGCGATGTAGAGCCCAAGAAATACCTCACCGATGTGAAGCACATCAGGGGCAGTAAACCAGATACCCCTTTCCCAGAGTTTCTCTGCCACGCCGAATGCAGCGTAAAGGGTGTACGCCACCATGACGACACCGAGAAACAACCAGGTGAGCATGAGAAGGAGATCCAACTTTTCTCTCTGTTTTGAATACCGTATCGTGTTGATGATGAAGAGGAACACAAAGCCCGGCGTGCTGAAAAGGAACATAAAATTGGGAGAAACCATGAGCCTGCTGGGGATAAAAGCACCGATCAGACATATGACAAGATAAACCGCTGTGTTCGCCACCGCATATATTATCAGCGCCCTCTTCAATGTCCCCTTTGCCGATGAATGGGAGACCCCGATTATTATGGCGTTCAGTCCTGCAGAGGTGATCACGTTGAACCAGATGCTCCACCAGCTGCTGTATGAACAGAACTCTCTGCCGAAGCATTTGATCTGATAGGTGAACGCCTGATGATCAACGCCGGCTATAAGCGCACCGACGCCCCACAATATCAGGCCAATACCCCACCAGAGGCGTGATGTGTGTTTTTCCCTGATTCGCAAAAAGTAGCAGCCGACAGCAACGGCCAGTAACCCCCACAGGTAGACAAAAAATGTCGAAGTGGGTTCCATCAGAATGAATTCCAGCGAACCGAGAGAGATATTCACATGGGGATGTGAATGCAACCAAGCATCCGGCGCTGTTTTCGGTGAGTACGGTAATTTGCCCAACCGGTCGCAGCCGGTTACCACTATCAAGGATGACAACCAGAAAAAGAGAAATTTCTGTGATTTTACAATTTTTGCACGTATACATGAGAAACTCTTCTGAAAAAGAGTGAAAACATCATTGAAGTATTTCATAATGATCACCTCATCGGTTCAGTTATAATGATATGAAAACATGAAAACATTACACAGGAACCTCCGCGCCATTCGTGAAATGGAAACACAGATCTGGACAGTACCAACAATAGCTCAATCGAATAAAAACCATTTCAGAAATACAGAATGGCCTTTATCAAAAACAAATACCGTTTAATTCCTCACAGAGCGTTTCCACAAATTGAATAAATTACCGTTTGATAACAATAGCGGGAACGAATCTTCGAATGTATATTGTTGATTAATATTTAATCACACGAGGAAGTTTTTTCGCCTCTTTGATCCAGTTCTGGATCTTTGAAATACCCGGAAGCTGTCGCACGAGCTTCTTCTTCTCATTCGTTTTCTTCATCGATTCAAAGAGGTTTTCCGCTTTTCTCTGTGCAAGCTCAACAACGGTGTCAACACCGGCTTCCTCGAGAAGATCGGCATACTCCTCACCAACGCCTTTTATTCTGAAAAGATCAGAATGATTAACCCATTCAAGAACGAGCTTCGGGGATATGCCTGAATCCTTGCTTATCTTTTTTCTGCCGTCAGGAGTCGCCCCCTTTTTCAGAAGGTCATTCGTTGACCGAACACCTGCCTTGCGCAACTCCTTTGCATATTTTGGTCCAATGCCTTCAATCTCTTCAAGCTTTGCCATAAATTCACTCCTCCTCAATCTAAAAATAAAAAATTTCGCCCCGTCAATGGAATATCAACAAAACGCTGAACAGGACAGAATATATGTTAAAGGGAGCACCGGTTGAGGTCAAGAAGAAAAGACTTCCGGCTTCTCATTTAAGGCCAGATATATTATTCCCGGAACTCATCGGGTTCAGGGTAGTTGCTGGGAATCTGCAACGGTTTACCCTCCTTCAGGATATTTCCGTGCTTTGTCAGGTAGTATGATACCGTCAGGTTCATCTCGTTTTCCATCATGTTGTTTGTGCGCTCATCGCGCAGCACGGCTTTAATGGCCTCGTCTTTAGTGGTTTTCGCAGCCGACTTGAGAAATCCGGTAAGACCCTCTTTCACGAAATTCCGTGCAGACATCACCGGGTTGCTGAAAATATTCGTCGGGATAAGGGAGTTGACGAGCACCAGGGCATATTCATCCCATTGGAAATGCATCCCCAATTCCGTAAAAACCACCGTGAGATTCATTGCGGTGAGAAACCTGATGTCCCGGTTGATATAATTTGTTTCCCATGTATTCTGCACGGTGTTCACCTGCCCGATCGTTCCGAAATGCATGCGGGATGTCTTTTTAAACCAGACCGGCTTTGTCGGCACCTTCTTGGATGTGAGGGTCACCGGGATGGTTTTTTCGATAGGAGTCCAGGTAATATATCCATCATCACCCGGTACCGCTATCGCCAGGCGCTTGAACCGATAGCCTTGGATGGTGGATTGAATGGTGTAAACGCGTTTTATGTTCCCCTTCATGTCCGTTACGATTCTTCGGGGTATGGGCACCCATAACCTCCCCGCATACTGATTGCTCCCGCCGGGTTGTGCGTTCTTAACCGATCGGGTAATCTCGTCCTCGCGTATGAACACCTCGTCCTTCTCGATTTTATGGATGGAAACGATTTTATCTTTTTCGAAAAGATATATGTCCGGCGCATCCGGGAATTTGACCTTCCCGTACAATTTATACTGCGCATAATCCCCGGTTTGAGGATTGTCGTGCAGCAGGTACTTCCCGCCGACCGCAAAGAACTTTTCCACCTGCATGAGGGCTTTTGAGTACTCATAGCTCACGCAACCCGGAATGAGTATCGATACGATAATGAAAAATGCGCATAATATGTTTTCTGTTCTTTTCATGATAACCCCAATCGGTTCATAGTTATGATATACAACTTAATTGATGATCTCACAATATAGAAATCATACAACGAGCTGTAGCTCCTGATATTCTCAGCAGCTTCGCCAATCCTCATTTAAAACTTTTACAGCATAATTTATTAATGTGTGCAAAATTATTCAAGTTTTTTCTCCCCTCGGGATTCTGCGTATCGACGTTCTCCGCCGGCTCATCGTCGGGACATGAGGAGAGTGCTGAGCACGTGTGCAAGAGCGCTCACGACGCTCAATCAATTGCGATGAAGACATTGATACAGTGAAATTCCTGAATAACATGCAGCGACAAGGAAATTATCATTAAGGTATATTCTTATCGCCCTTGAGCGAAACGGAATAATCGGGATTGACGATAAAGTTGTAGTCTTTAACATATTTCGGCACTATGGTCATCTTATCCGGAAAGGACCTGTTCAGCATCGCTGTTTCTTTGCTGTCCTGATGGAGCGCCAGATTAAGATACACGGGCAGATGGATCAGATTCCTGAATTCGACGGTATAGTGGAAAATATAGTAATACTTTGTTTCACGGCGCGTTCTTCTGCCGTCAGCGCTCTCTGTTGTGCTGGTTTCACTTTCCTGGCTCTGAAACCGCCTGATCACATACCCCGTCAGGGTATCGCCGGGCGATACCTTCTTCAACAATGCGCTTCTCAGCGCCTTCTGATGGGACTCGTAAAGATCAGTATAATGATTGATGTGCTTTCTAATTAACACTGTGCCTGTGATTATAATGACCAGAAAAAGGGACAGGAAAATGACGCCCGCTTTCCAGGGAGCCATGCCCACAATTTGGCAAAACCGGGCTGCAATGTATCGATGTGATAATTTGTCATTTTTATAATCTTTCACCAGAAGAAATAAGAATATATACACCACGCCTAGCAGCACGATGCCGGCTATCAGCCCCGGAAGATTGAAGCACAGGCTTATCAACTCGGTGGTCTGATAGTAGTCATCAGAGGGCTCTTTATACAATAATATCACTTCAAAGGTTTCCGTGAATGCACCGGCGGGAAGGGGGGCGAAATACATCGGATAATCTACATATCCGCGCTCGTCCGGGTCATACACCTTGACCCCAACATCACGGTATCCGAGCAATCCGCCCGCATGATATTCATTCATGTAATAAATTCTTTGGGGCAGAAAGAAAAGAAAAATAAAAAATACCAGAAAGGTCAGCACATAGGCGAATATTGTACCATACGTAAAAAATCGGGGCCCCAGCTCCCCTTTTGGTGCGCTGGTGTGAAAACCCTCGGCCATGACGGAAAACATGTTGGCGCCGGCCAGCCTGCCGAAGAAGCGCAATACATAGTATCCGCTTACGATCAGGAGGATGATAAAGAGTAGTATTCGCAAAATCGTTCCGGTAATTTCTTCATTGAGCGAATCCACACAAACTGTGGCACATATTGATCCTTCCGTCAACGGTTAAATGTCAATCAAGAAAAATCAAGTTTCATGCCGGTGATCCCCTGAAGATGAGAAGGCAATATGCCGGAGTGTTGCACTTCAAACTTGAACGAGGTCATCCATAAAACAGTTATACAAAAAATTGGTTGACGTTTTATCATAAATTGTAATTATATTACAAAAAGAGATTTTTTTCTGTGCTTAATTTATGATCATAAGTCAGTTTCCTGTTTTCGATAATGATCTCTGAGAGTTCCTTTGTGGTTTTTTGTCCACCGCGAGCAGGTTATTTCTGGCTTTAAGCTCTTTGACTGATAGTGATAGCGATGGGGTGGATAAGAAACGCCTATACTACAGTAGCTGGACGTAAAATTGGTGAGCTTCGAATCTGGCCCATCGCCACCAAGATTGTGCTCATCTACATTCTCTTCATACTTCTCTCCAACTTCTCATCACATTACATAAGCCTCATGCTCTACCGGGGCGAGATGGTCAAGCTGATGCGACAGCTCCTGGTGAGGGACCTCAAGGATGCCTACACCTTCGCCGGTACGCAGTATGAAATCGCCCGTTTCAGCGGGGACAGGAGAGCCTCCCTGCGCAAGATAGAGGGGAAAGCAATACTCGATTTTAAAAACAGGAAGTCCCTTCTGCTGGGGGTAAATCGCAATGGCCGGATCGAGATGCAGGCATCCAGAGCGGGTAAAGCGAACATCTTTTCCGATAGAAGCACTTTGAAGGCCCTCAACGAAAACCTGAACAGGGGGGAGAAAGAGGGTTTCATCTCCTTATCCCTGAAGGGGGAGAAGTATTTCGGCGTCTATAAATACAACCCGATATGGGAGATGTTTTTCATACGGGCCGAGGAGTTCGGCGAGTTCAACGAGCAATCCAACAGAATATTCCGCAGAATCTCCATTATTATCCTCATAATCACCCTGGCCTGCGCGATTGCCGGAGTTTTCATCATAGACTACGTCCTCCGCTTCATCCGTTCCATCACCAGCGACATCATGCGCATGATCCGCAAGAACGAGATCGGTTTCGTTAATATGCAGGGGAGCCAGAACGACGATGTCACCTTCATGGGCATGGCCTTCAACGCGCTGGCGGACACCATCGGCAAAATGATAAGCATCTTCCAGAAATTCACCAACCGGGACATCGTCATCAAGGCTTACGAGGAGAAGAAGGTAAAGCTGGAAGGCTCCCGGCGTGAGCTGACCTGCCTCTTTTCCGATATCAAGAGCTTCACCTACATGACCGAGGTTCTGGGCACTGATATCATCAATCTCCTGAACCTTCACTACTCGCACGTTATCAATATCATACTCAAACATGAAGGAATCATCGGCTCCATTATCGGCGACGCGCTGCTCGCGGTGTACGGCGTTTTTGGCGGGAAATCGGCCCGCCTCAAATCCTACCAGGCGGTGCTAACGGGCTACCAGACCCAGGAGGTGGCCAGGGATATACGCAACCGGATGGAGATCATCAAGGATAAGATCATCGCGGAAAATGGCAGTCTCACCCCGCTGGAGGAACGGGTGTACCGGGCCGTGCTCATCGAGGTGGGCGTCGGCATCGACGGCGGCCCCGTATTCTACGGCAACATCGGCTCCTACGAGCGGATGACCAACACCGTTATCGGCGACACGGTGAACTCCTCATCTCGCCTCGAGGGGCTTAACCGTGTGTATCGCGCGCCGGTCATCTGTTCGGAATACATCAAGAACGACATCGTGGAGAATGTTCCCGATCACGGTCTCGAGTTCTACGAGCTCGACATCGTGAAGGTAAAGGGGAAAACAGAGGGAAGGAAGATATTCTGGCCCGTTTTCAAAAAGGATATCACCCCGTCCATGCGCCGGGATCTGCGCCGCTTTTCCCAGGGGCTCAAGCTCTACTACAGAGGGGACTGGGAAAAGGCTTATACACATTTCACGCAGTGTTCCCTGCCGATAGCGGAGGTTTTCATCGGCAGGACTGAGAAGGGGCGATGCCCGAATAATTGGAACGGCATCTGGACCATGGAATCAAAATAACGGCACATAAGAAATATGCGGAATCGGAGATATGAGTAAAAAGGTTAAGAAACAGCAGCCGGTTAAACAGGAAGCACCACCGGAGGATTTGACTGAAAAGCCCCTCTTCCTGCGCGAGGGTATTGACATAGAGGAGGAAGAGACCGAGGTCTATGACATACAGAAGGAATTTGCCGAGATCAAAAAGAACAGGAGCACTCCTGTTCATACGACAATCGCCTCCTTCACGGCCATACTTCTGGGCGCCACCGTCTGGCTGACCTACGGCATTCAGAAGGATATCGACCGCACAACGGTGGGAATTGCCGATTTCAGAGATATCAACCTCCAGGAGCTTATCGATGCGCTTCGGGCTGCCAAAGGAGAGCTCGATAAGATAGATGATAAGATTTCCCTCATGAGACGCGGCATGGAGATGGAAATTGAAAGGATCCGGCAGGAAAACGCACTGGAGATAAAAAAGGTGGAGCAATCCGGCCTGAGCCAGGCCAAGAAGAGGCAACTGTTGAAAATGCTGCGTGAGGAACAGGACAGGAAAATCCGGGAGAGTCGAAAATCATATGATATCCGCGTGAAGGAAAAGGAGCGGGAGGCGGAAGCGGCGCGCAGGAATCTTGAAGCCTACAGGAAGCAGGTTTCACTGAAAGAGGCGGCCTACAACAGGGAAGTCAAACGCAAACTCGCGGATTTCAGAAAGGATGCGGATGCCCGGGTCTATAGAGCCGAGAGCATGTATGCAGAGAGAACGAAAGCCGTTGAGACGAAGATGGCAGAACAGAAGCGCGAATATCAGGCTCTTTTGAAAAAGTACGATCGGGAGTTGAAGGCCGTTCAGGAAGCCGTTCAAAGGAATGAGAAAAATAGCGATGAAACGGAGAAGCTTCTGGAACGCTACCGTCGTGCGTTGATCTACTATGCAAAATCGAGAGGTGAGCACGGTTACGTTATCGATCCCGGAGCGAAGGGTGAGATGCTTGTGGACGTTAATCCCTTTATCAATCTGAAAAAGGGAGATCAGGCTTATGTGCTGAACAAGGACAACAAGGTTACAGCCCTGGTGAAACTCGTTCCTGCGGGCCGCAGCGTCAGGGCGAAGATCATCAAGCGGATGATAGACGATGAGATAAAACCATTTGATAAAATACTTCTCAAGAAAGATTAACCGGTACCCTGCATGCGGATGAATAAATCTCTTGTTATTACTGCACTGTTAATCCCCTCACTTCTCCTCGGAGCCGAATGGGAAGAACATGACGTGAAAGTCATTCAGACGGGCCCTTCCGTAACGGAAGGTGCAACAAGATATGTGCTCCGCGACACGGAGGGAAAGACCTTCGAGGTGAACTACTCCTCATATCCGAAATCGGCCGGGCGCAGACGTACCATCGCCTTAAAGGATGTCTTCTACGGCTGGAGACATATTTCACTGACCCGCATGGAGTTTTTCTTCGCTCCCGACGGCATCTACGCCAACCTCCAGACCAGGAGAATCGCCTGGCAGGGGGAGAACCTCAGACCCTACCTCCCCGCCGGGCTGGCCTTTCACGATGCTCCCGACGGCCTCTATTACCGCTTCCGCATTGTGGTTGAGGACACCTCATACAAGCTTGAGGGGAAATACGAAGACGAGGAGACCCTCCTCAACGAAATTATCTCCTTTATCAAAACCGTTGAAGAGGGAAATCTGGCCGAAGCGGATCTGGAGAAATACCGCATCGACGAATACAAATACTCCTTCGACGAAGGAAGGGGAAAGAAAGAGAAAAAGGCGAAACTGAAGATCTCGGTATTCGCCTCCGGGATCTACCTCAAGCCGGTCGGAGACTTCGCCAGGGTCTTTTCCGACGGCTACGGCGGCATGCTCGGCGTGACGCTGCACAATATCGGAATCTCCCTGAACGAACGGACCCTCTTCCTGCTGGACTTCTCCCTCACCGCCGGGTACTGGCGACTCAACAAGGAGGAAAGCCCGGATTCGGAGGTGACCGGCGACGTGGACTCCTCCTATATCATCCCGATAATCCTGTCGGCCCGCTATCCCATAACTCTATGGCGCGGCCTCTTTATCGCCCCCCTAGTCAGCGTGGGATACAACTACCACCATCTCTTCTATTGCAAAACGACCGCAAGCAGGGAGGAGGACTACACAGTGACGGAGTGGGCCCCTTCCCTCTCGGCGGGATTGCAGATCGGGTATCCTATTCTGGAAGATAAGATCATTCTCCTGCTCTCTTCAGAGTTCATACCAATGTTCGAAAGGGAGCGGAACAATTTTGCTTTCCTCTTTCACGCCGGAGCGGGGTATATATTTTAGAGAGTTTGAAAACCTGAAAAGCTTCTTGTTTGCTTCTGCGAAAAAGCAGGAATGTCGTTTTTGAAATGATAAAACGATGATACATACAAAAAAAATTCGGGCATGCGCCCTTGCAATAGTCCAGCTCCTTCTCCTCCTCTCCCTCTCCTGCAACGTGGCGAT
>Ga0180431_10007971_pt1 | contig 12224 bp, 15 predicted proteins | sample SS_ome_11_FD_132459 | JGI IMG/M metagenome (GOLD analysis project Ga0180431, IMG submission 132459) | Hypersaline lake sediment archaeal communities from the Salton Sea, California, USA - SS_1_MS_1 metaG | ecosystem: Environmental > Aquatic > Non-marine Saline and Alkaline > Hypersaline >... | reverse complement strand
ACTATTTAAATACTTGACAGCTGGCGCGCGTCCGGGTATTATTCTAGACAGTTGCGTAATGAGGAGCAACGGATGCTGGACGAGGTAGGACGCAAGCAGTGGGTGGAGATCTTTGCTGCCCTGGCCAGTAGATCCCGTTTAGAGATTGTTGAGATGCTGACAGAAGGCCGGGTAGAGTGCCAGGAGATCTTGGGACGGATTGACCTCAGCCAGCCGGCAATTTCTTATCATCTCGCGAAACTGGAACGGGCCGGGGTTGTCGTCAAGGACAAAAAAGGCCCACGAAACTGCTATCGTTTGAACAGCCACATCCGCAGCCTCATCAGAATACTAACCCAGGAGGAGGACCAATGAATCAGCAAGTGACGATATACTCAACGCCGACTTGCTCGTGGTGCCAAGCGGCAAAGGACTACCTTTCCACACGCGGAATCACTTTCGAAGAAGTCGACGTCGCTGCCGACGTGAACCGGGCACGCGAGCTGGTAGAGAAGACCGGACAGTATGGCGTACCTGTTATCGATATCGACGGGGAGATGGTGATTGGCTTCGACCGGCCGCGAATCGACGCGCTATTAGAAGCGACCTAGGAGGAGCCGATGCCCCTGCTGGCAGAAAGGGACCGAGAAACGCTGACGGACAGGTTCAGCCAGCTGACCAAACCGGTGCGCCTGATGATGTTCACTCAGGAATTTGAATGCCTCGCCTGCCGCAACACCCGCGAATTGCTGGAAGAGACCGCCTCGCTGTCCGACAAGATCGACCTTGTCGTCTACGATCTGGTTAAGAATCAACAGAAGGCAGAAACCTACGGCGTCCAGCTTGTTCCGGCGGTGATCGTCGAGGGAGAAAAGGACCACGGGATCCGGTTCTTCGGTGCACCTGCCGGCTACGAGTTTTCGTCGCTGGTTGAGGACATCCTCGCCGTAGGGACTGGAACGATTCCTATTTCGCAGGCCAGCAGAGAGAAACTCGCTTCATTGACGCGACCATTGCACATCCAGGTCTTCGTCACTCCGAGCTGTCCGTACTGCCCACGGGCGGTCCACACCGCCCACATGTTGGCAATCGCCTCGGACAGCATTACGGCGGATATGGTGATGGCCCCAGAGTTTCCGCATCTCGCCAACCGCTACGACGTCATGGCGGTACCCAAGATCATCATCAATGAAACGATCAGCTTCGAGGGAGCGGTCCCCGAGGAAGAGTTTGTCAACTTCCTGTTGCAGGCAGCGGGATAATCGATACCGTCAAGACGTTGTGAAGAGGTGCTCCGCCACCTTGTGGAGTGCCTTTTTCTCGATTGCTTGTGAATGGAATCCCAGGGTAGTCTTTTCGGACTGCGGTGTCCTAAAAGGGGAGAGGGTCTTCCTATCGACCGGCTAGGATGCAGTCAGGAACTTGGAGAACCACACACGTATGCGATTCCGAAGAACAAAGGGGGAAGACAGGGGGCCTCCCCCCGCGGCTTTCCTACTGTATACCAAACGTCTGAGTGGCTTACCTCTTCTTTGCCTTCTTGGCAACGGTCGTTTTCAGATTCTTCCCCGGCTTAAACACGGGCACGACTTTCGCCGGAACGCTCAGCTTCTTCCCCGTCTGTGGATTGATCCGCGTTGACGCCTTCCGTGTCCTCGCCTCGAACTTGCCAAATCCGGTCAGAAGCACCGGTTCATTCCCTGCCAATGCTGCAGTAATCAAATCCAGCATTGCATTGGTCGCCTGGTTTGCGTCTTTCTTGGTCAGCCCGGCCTTCTTTGCCAACTTCTCGACGAACTCCGCCTTGTTCATCCGATACCTCCTCTAGTTTGTCAATCGGAATCAGTATAAACGCAAGTTAAGGCATCGACAAGACAAGAAAGGCACCTAATCAATCAAAAGTGACCCCGGCAGCCAAGCAGAAGACCAGCCATCGTGTCACTCCTTCACCCAAGGAAACTGCGTCTCACACTCGATGTTTCAGTACGGTTGGGCAATCCATACAGATTGACACATCGAGTTGTTGGGGGGTAGCAACCAACGATTCGAAGAAAAGCAGCGTTCTCATCAACAGATTCTACAAGAGACACATCGGACGAGTGCGTTGCTTCCGATACCCATCTCAGCAGGTCGTATTTGCTACTGTGCAAACAGCGGCAAGGGTTTCAGTTCAGTGGTGATACCGCGGGTTCTTGTACGGCGGGCTTTGCGAACGCGCTTGGTCTTTCGGGAAGGCGGTGCCGGAACGGAAGCCACGTGTATCACTTTGGCAAACCCTTCGTCATCCTTTACCTCTTCGTACTGCTGGTAGATCATCTCGTAGCGTTCTCTTGGAAAACCATTGACCTGAATATGACAATGATCTTGAGCAAGCTGGCTGAGCTGCTGCTTCTTTCTCTCAAACATCTCCTCGAGCGGGAGTTTCGGCATGATATATACAATTGGCTTTCGGTCCGAGAGTTGCGCTACCTCAATCAAGGCCCGTCGCTCTGATCGTGTCAGGTTTGTGTTGTCCACACAGACCACCTGTGCGGGGGAGTCCACGGCCTCAACCAACGTGGCTGCGAAGATCCGCTCCACGGTGTTCTCGTAGTCGAGGTCGAAGTCACGATGAAAGATCGTCCGCCGAATGTCGTCCTTGGATACTACTGCCCACTCCGGATACTGCTTCTGAAACGTTGATTTCCCAGATCCTGCAGGCCCCACCAGAACTACCAGCTGCTTCATCGTGACCCCCTCAGTGTTGGTTGACCTTATCGCAGTATCCCGAAACGTTGGGTGGGGGTCAAATCCTCAAGCGCGACGAAGAGGGGATACGAGCGTAACGCCGGGGTACTCATCATCTTCGCAAGGGGCCGAATCAATGAGACGAGCGGACGCCCCACCGCTAAATCTCTCGTACGGTGGCAGACTTGCCGTACATCAGAATCAAGGAGGGCGTAAACGGCGGGAAGAACTACCGACCGGGAAAAGTTTGTCCGAAAGGCATCCGCCCCGCAAAGCCCTGGGTTCAGCGCCCAACCGCGTGTGTTTCCACACGATGGATTGCCTGATAGCCCCGTGCTGCCAGCTCCTCCGTCGGAATGGAGGCCTCGTCGGGCTTGTCCGACAGGCCAAACAACAAGGCTCCCCGCCGCCGCCAGCAAAGCGCCATTTCCCGCACCTCCTGAGTGATGAGGATTTCATGCTGCAACAGCGTTTCCGGCGGTGTTTCGTCACTCAACTGCCCCATCCGTTCGACCGTGCTTCGGTATTCGTTTCGACGAAACGCCTTGAACGGAGTGGGGTCGCCTCGTCCTACCGCCTCGCGGATCCTCTCGTGAATCCCCCGCAGCTCGGAGGGCAGTTCTGCCGAGCGAGAATTCATCTCGGCAAGGTACTGCTCGAAGCTGGAAAGACGTCCTTCTCGTACCGCAGCTACCAGCGCCTCCAGTGTATGATGACCGCTTCTCAGAATGAGACAAAGGTAGGCCAGATAGTCTTGGTTGTCTGCAGTGAAGGGATGGAATTCTGGCTTGTTCAGCAGATCGTACGCTTCTCGAAAGGCCACCGCATCGAACTGCCCTCGTAGTAATGCGCCGACGGTGCATTGCACCGCCTCCCGTCGAGCTTGATCGATGACGGGGTCGTTTCGTCCTCGTGCACCCAAGGCCGTCTTGTCCAAATCAACGATCACGGCTGTCCGCTCGTCTATCACGAATCCACGATCGCGACAGAACCTGTCGAAATCGGCCAACGCCGCCCATCGATTGGCCAAATAGAGCGTACCTTCCTGTTGCTCGACGAGTTCTACCTCCGCAGGCTCGTCCCGCTCAGCACCGATGAACGCCAGGCCGGACCAGCCACCCGCTTGGCAGATCAGTCCAAACGCAGTTCCATCATTCATTTGCGTATCGCCCACGTAGATCAACCGCTCAAGGCAAACCTTGGGGGCACCCAGCATGCGCGCCTGCCGGAGCAGATGGCTGATCATCTGAGCATAGGTTGGCTCGCACTTGCGGGGAATAGGCCGATCTGACAATCCCATGCGATGCGCTACCTCCCTCAAGGAAGGAAGCCGTCGGTCAACCGGTTGCAGGTTGCGGAAGACGACGAAGTCTCCCAAAAACTCATGAACGGAGGTCCGCCCGTAGGATCTCATCCAACGCGCCCTTGAGCAACGAGAAGCTCTGCATTGAGGACGGACCCGCTGGCCGCACCGCGCAGAGTGTTGTGCACCACGACAACCATCCGCAAATCAAGTAGAGCACATGGGCGTATGCGGCCCACTGTCACCGTCATCCCACCCCCTGCATCCCGATCCAGACGCGGCTGGGGCCGGTCCGGCTGGTGGCGAACAAGAATGGGATGCTCCGGGGAGCTGGGTAGAACTTGTACTTCCTTGGGACCGCGAAAGCCTGCCAACACAGCGATTGCTTCATCAACGGAAGGCGGCTTCTCAAACCCGACAGAAAGACAGATCGTGTGACCGTCCACAACGGGCACACGGTTGGCTTGTGTGCTCACCGCGATATCCGCCTCAATCCTTTTCCCATCCACGATACTCCCCAGCAACAGCCGCGTTTCTTGTTCGATCTTCTCTTCCTCTCCGGGGATATAGGCAAGCACGTTGTCGAGGATGTCCAGTGAGGCGACACCGGGATAGCCGGCCCCGGATACCGCCTGCATGGACGTTGCAGAGACCCGCCGTACGCCGAAGGCAGTATCGAGCGGCTTGAGAGCCATTGCAATGCCGGTGACGGTGCAGTTGGGATTCGCAGTGATGAATCCCTGCCAGTTCCGTTCGGCTTGCTGTCGATCGATAAGGGCAAGGTGATCGGCGTTGACCTCCGGAATGATAAGCGGAATATCGGAATCGTAGCGAAAGGCAGAGGCATTGGAGCAGACTGCATAGCCGGCCTGGGCGAACAACGGCTCGACGTCACGGGCGACCGAGACCGGCAATGCGGAAAAAGCGATTGTCGTTGATGAGGTTGGTCCCGACACTGTTGCCGTCAACTGGGTTGGATCCAATGGCTGGATGATCATCTCGCCCGCGAGAGCCGGGGGTTCGTCCGGAATGAGCCACCGGCACACCTCTGCATAACGGCAGCCACAGCTTCGTTCCGATGCGGCCAGTCCCTTGATCGCAAACCAGGAATGATCGGCCAACAACTGAACGAAACGCTGGCCTACTGCACCTGTTGCCCCCAGGATGACGACGGGGATCTTAGCCTCCATCGGTCTTTGCCCCCTTGCAAGGCTGGCGGGCAGCCTCTTTGTCACTTTCGGCGCGCTCGCACAAATCAACACGCCGCTTCACGTTGCCACAAACCGCACGGGTAATGGACCCATCTCTAATGTGGAAATTCGATCGGCAAAATCGATTATACCATGAACAATCTCGGTTGCTACGGCCTTGAATCCCATATTGGTACCAGAAACGTCACCCTCACCTTTTCAGCATACCTCCCGAGATTGACAAGCAAGATTGACTTGCACGCAGTGAAACGATAAAATACTTGCTGTAGCATGATTCATACTCTTAACTGGGTCGTCCTAACAACAAGCTAATGAGTGTTTCCGTGGTGGTACCTGCGTACAACGAGGCCTCTCGAATCAGTGCTGTCCTCACACCACTTGCTGACTGCTCTTCAGTGGATGAGGTTATCGTGGTGGACGATGGATCGGACGACGGAACAGCCGAGGTGGCTCAAGGTTTCCTCGACGTCCAGGTGATCTCTCTACCAGAGAACCGAGGGAAAGCGGCCGCTCTCGACAAAGGGGTGAGACAGGCTCGCAATGAGATTCTCCTCTTCCTCGACGCAGACTTGGTCGGGTTGAGAAAGGAACATGTTCAACGGCTCATCGAGGTCTATCACGAACAACAGGCGGACATGGTAGTAGGTGTATTCGCCAACGGTCGGATGAACACCGACATCGCACAGAAGATCAACCCGTTTGCCTCTGGGCAGCGCGTCCTCTCCAGAGAACTTTGGCAACGGGCAAAAGAGAACATTGAAGAAATGGACTACGGGATCGAAATTGCCCTCTCCAAGCTGGCGGCCAAGGAAGGATGGCGCAGGGAAAAGGTAAAACTCGAGGGAGTTACCCACATCCTAAAGGAAGAGAAACGAGGATTTACAAGAGGCGTGATCGATCGACTCAAGATGTACGGAGACATGATCAAGTGGCTCGTGAAAAAGGTGTAAGATGAATGTCGCTTTCGATTGCGACAAGGCCAACAAAACGCCGAAACACAACTTGCTCAATTCCGCCGTACCCATAGCAAGCAAGGCCCGTGAGTCGGAACCAACCACCGAGAAGTCGGTCAACGACCTAGTTGCTGTAAGATAGATTGTGGGGTCAGCCCGTCACAAGAAGCGGCCGGAGAGCGCGGGATGCTCATCTGAAAAAAAACGAGGATAGAGATGACAACGGTCGCAGGAAAGGCAGACGAAACTCGAGCACCAGCAGGCACGGAGCTCTTGTTCAGCAAAAACGAGTGGGTGTCACAACGACCCAACCAACCTATATCTGTGAGCGGAACTGATGGGTTCAAGCGTGGCAGAGTGAACCAAAAAGCGGGGATTCAATCGCAGGATGAGCGCCTACTGGTTTGCATTCCTTCTTGCTGCCACAGGAGTCATCCGCTCCTCAGCTAGACCTCTTCGGAGGTGATCATGAAGTGAAGCAGAATCGGACACGGATCAGTCAGGCAGCCCCACACCCCAACGCCGTGGTGGAGAACGTCCTGGAGATTGGCTTGATCAGCGCAACCTGCAACTATCAATCCCGCAGCTGCATCCACAGAAACAGACCAGCTGCGATGTCTCCCCCCGCCGTGAGTCTGTTTGACATCTGGCCAGCTATCTAGAGGTGATATGATTATGAAACTCACAGAGCTTCGAGAAATGAGCTTCGAATCGCTTCAAAAACTCGTCGAAGAACTGAAGATACGAAACGGAAAACAACTGGGAAAAGAGGAGCTGCTTCGCGCTATTATGGGGCAGCTTTCCCAAGCAAACGAGTTATCTATCAGCGAGGGCATCCTGGAAATACTGCCCGACGGCTACGGGTTCCTACGAGACAGCAACTGCCTTCCTGGACGTAACGACATCTACGTCTCTCCTTCCCAGATCAAGCGGTTCGGCTTGCGGGATGGCGATGTATTGAGTGGATTGATCCGCGCACCGAAGAACGACGAACGCTACTTCGCGCTTCTCAAGGTGGAAGAGGTAAACTATGCCAATGCAAAGGAGGCGCGTCGTCGTCTCGACTTCCGCGAACTCACCCCGCTTCACCCGGACGAGCACCTACAGTTGGAACACGATCCAGAGGAGGTCTCCACTCGAATCATCGATTTGTTCTGTCCAATCGGCAAAGGACAGAGGGGACTGATCGTCTCTCCGCCAAAGGCGGGAAAGACCACCCTCCTCAAGCAGATAGCAAACGGCATCGCCGCCAATCACCCCGATGTAAAACTCCTCGTCCTCCTGGTCGACGAGCGCCCGGAAGAGGTAACCGATTTTCGCCGTTCGATCGCAAAGGGGGATGTCATCGCCGCGACGTTCGATCAAGAACCGCGGCATCACACGCGAATTGCCGAACTGGTCACCAACCGCGCCAAGAGACTGGTCGAGAACGGACATGATGTGGTCATCCTTATGGATTCCGTCACCCGGCTGGCCCGGGCCTACAACCTGTCGGTCGCTCCCTCAGGCAAGCTTCTCTCCGGCGGGATGGACCCATCCGCTCTGTACAAGCCAAAGGAGTTCTTCGGAGCCGCTCGTAACATCGAAGAGGGGGGGAGTCTCACGATTATCGCTACTGCGCTCGTCGATACCGGCAGCAAGCTAGACCAGGTCGTCTTTGAGGAATTCAAGGGCACCGGGAATATGGAGTTGCTCCTCGATCGCAACCTGTCCAACAAGCGAATCTATCCCGCAATCGACATCGAGCAGAGCGGGACCCGCAAGGAGGAACTCCTCCTGCCCGACAAGGTATTGAAACGTATATGGATCCTCCGTAAGATGATGAGCGAGCTAAACGATCCACAAGAGGCGTTGGAGTTTGTTAAGAACAAGATGGAGGCAACCAAGGACAACGAGCAGTTCCTCGAGCTGATGAGCAGTGATTGAGAAAAAGCCAATCCGCAAAGACCGCGTTGCTCTGGTAGCTGTCTTTCTGCTGGCAGTGATTCTCCTCCCGATACTGTTGCGTTCGGGAGGGCCATCCCAGCCCTCCACTCCAACACAACCCGTTGTGACGGAGACCGCACCAATCGTCGCGCCACCGGTAGACGAAACCATGCTGCCAGAATCGATCACTGAGGAGCCCCCCCTCGAGGATGGGTTCCCCGGAGAGGGATCCGTTATCCTCGAACATACGGTCGAAGCAGGAGAAACCTTGGGCCAAATCGCTTCCCTGCTTGGAGTGAGTGTCGATCAAATAGTCACCAGCAATCGCATCCGTTCCCCTGAATCGCTGGCGACAGGACAGACCCTTCGCGTCCCACAGGAAGGGATTCTTCACGTAATCAAGAAGGGACAGACCCTAACAGACATCTCTCTTACCTATGCCGTGTCCGTTGAAGAGATCACAGCCGCCAATCGGATCACCAACCCAGAGATGATCTACGCCGGAGAGGAGATCCTCATCCCCAGGGATGCATCTCTGCCGTGGAAAACGGTTGTTGCCCTATCCAAGGGAGCGGAAACCCGCTTCATCTGGCCGCTTACGGGTGAGATCGTTTCCACATTCGGCTGGCGTATCCATCCCGTTCTCCAGTTTCGCCATCACCACGATGGAATTGATATCGATGTCCCAGAGGGGACGACCGTGGTCGCCGCTGCAGCGGGATTGGTCAGCTTCGTTGGAGAAGAAGAAGGCTACGGAACTATGCTCGTACTCTCCCACGCGGATGACTACATCACGGCCTACGGACACCTGTCGAGGGTTTTCGTCTACTCGGGGCAATTCGTAGAAGCGGGGCAACCGATTGCCGAATCGGGCAATACTGGAATCTCCAGCGGGCCGCACCTGCACTTCGAGGTGCGCAACCACGAGTTTCCCATCGACCCAATGCGATACCTCCCCTAATCGATGGAGCACCTATCAATCGAAGGGGAAAAACGGCTCGCGGGAGAAATCAGCGTCGACGGAGCAAAGAACGCTGCACTTCCGGCGTGTGTTGCCACACTCCTGACCGATGAGTCGGTAACGCTTCACAACGTCCCCCATCTTCGCGACGTCAGTACGATATTGGCTACCATTTGCTCGCTGGGAAAGCATGTCTCCTGGCCCACCGAGGATACGGTAACCATCACTAGGGAAGGCCCACTGAGAGCGGAGGCAGAAGCCCTCTACGTCGAACAGATGCGTGCCTCGTTCCTTGTCCTTGGGCCGCTTGTTGCTCGACTCGGCCGCGCTGTCGTGCCACTTCCCGGTGGATGCACAATCGGGCCTCGACCGATTGACCTTCATCTACAGGGGCTCCGACGGCTCGGTGCAACGATTGAGGAGCGTGCGGACTCGGTAGCAGTCAGAGCAGACCGACTCCGCGGTGCCCGCATCACTCTGTCCTACCCTTCGGTAGGTGCAACCGAACAGTTGGTGACGACTGCGACCCTGGCCAAAGGAGAAACACGTATCGAAAACCCGGCTACAGAACCTGAGATAGCTGATCTCATTGCGCTGTTGCGCAAGATGGGCGCTCAGATTGACGTTGAGCCGACGGCGATCCGGGTGATGGGCACGGATCGGCTACACGAAGCAGAACACACGGTCATCCCCGACCGGTTGGAGGCGGGCACATATCTCCTCGCAGCGGGGATAACGAGGGGAGAGATCACAGTCCGCAACGTGATCCCGGACCACCTACGCCCGTTGCTGGCTGTTCTGCGAGACGCCGGGATGACGCTGTCACAAGGTCCGAACACAATCACTCTAGGGAGCCGGGCACGACCGCACCCCGTACGGGTGACAACGGCGCCTTATCCAGGATTCCCCACCGACCTGCAACCGCCGCTTGTTGCCTGTTGCAGCCTCGCAAGAGGGGAAAGCCTCATCGAGGAGACGGTCTTCGAGAGCCGTTTTGCCTACGTCCCCGCACTCAATAGCATGGGTGCGCAAATCAAGGTAGCCGAAGGCACAGCCCGCATCACCGGAGTAGGCACCCTGCACGGAGCGATTGTGAACGCGCCCGACATTCGTGCCGGGGCCGCCCTCGTCTTGGCAGGACTCGCCGCACAGGGACATACAACGATCGGCCAACTCGACCGCATTGACCGCGGCTACGCACGACTCGAGGAGAAACTGAGTCTGTTGGGGGCACGAATTGAACGAGTTCAATGATAGACCGGGCCAACCTTTGGTCGAAGACTACCTTGGTAAGCGCGCCCGTGTCTATGGATCCGAGCGTGCCATCCTCGTTAGCCTGCAATCTCCCCGCTATGAAGGTGAACTTGATTCTTTACACGAGTTGGCGGCCCTCACCGATACAGCAGGGATCCCAACCCTGGCCCAGGTGATACAGAAACGAAGACTTCCTGTCTCCGCCACCTTTATCGGGAAAGGGAAAGTCGCGGAAGTTAGAGAAGCGGCAAACGAACTTGCTGCAGACGTGATCATCTTCAACGATGAACTCTCCCCGGCACAGGCACGCAATCTGGAGGAGGCCATCGGAAGGAAAGTGATCGACCGCACGCAGTTGATCATGGACATCTTCGCCCAGCGGGCAGCAACAAAGGAGGCAAAGCTGCAGGTGGAACTTGCCCAGCTTCGCTATCTCCTTCCACGGCTGCGCGGCTGGGGCAGCGCCCTCACCCGGTTGGGGGGAGGGATCGGCACACGGGGGCCGGGAGAAACGCAGCTCGAGCTTGACCGAAAGAAGATCACCCGTCGCATTCACAGCATCGAGCGTCGCCTTGCAGGGGCCAAGCGCGAGCGGACCCTGAGACAGAAGAAACGCCATTCCAGTTCCCTCCCCAAGATCGCCCTTGTCGGCTACACGAATAGTGGGAAGTCCACGTTGCTTAACACCCTGTGTGGTTCGAACGCTTTCGTCGAGGACAAACTCTTTGCTACCCTCTCCACGACCGTCCGCCGGGGAAAACTTACTTCAGGACGATACGCCCTGTTCATCGACACCGTGGGATTCATCCGCGACTTGCCCCATCATCTGATCCCCGCCTTCACAGCAACCTTGGACGCAGTACACGATGCCGACCTCATTCTCCACATTGTTGACTTGACAAGCTCCACCCGCGAAGAGGACTCGCGCGTTGTGCTCGAAACGCTCAATCAAGAGATATTCACCACCGCAGCAAGTCGCCCACCAATTCTCAACGTTCTCAACAAAGCCGATGCCTACAAGGGATCTACGGATTCCACTTGCGTAGGGGTGAGAATCTCAGCAAAGAAAGGACGTAACATCGATGACCTTCTTCAGCGCATCTGCGTTGCTCTCGATCAGCACAAGATGAAAACCGTCTTGCTGGTTCCCTATGCCGGAGGGGACAGCCTTCATCAGCTCATCAATCAAAGGGATGGACGCATCACTGGCTACACTGAGAAAGGCATCGAAATCGAGGCCTGTATCTCAGCCCAGAAACTCGGCCAATTGAGAAAGGCCGGTGTGCAGGTTATCGTTTGCCCTTCTTCCCTGCAGGAAGAATCGTGACCGAAGCAGCATCGACCTCGATCCGCTCCTGTGCGTCGGTGAGGATAGTAACGGTCCGTCGAAAGATGTTGTGGGCGATAACCTTTCCCCTCTTGTCTTTGTGGGAGACCCACATCCCCAGCCTTGGCAGCGACTTCAGTTCGCGCTTGTAGGCTTCGTGTTCGTAGGAAAGACAGCACATCAGTCGCCCGCAGACACCCGTGATGCGCTCCGGAGAAACAAACAACTCCTGGTCGTACGCCAGCTCCATCGGAATTGGCTTCGGCTCCCGCATGAAAGCGTGACAGCAGACAAGCCGACCACAGCGACCTACTCCACCCTTAATCCGTGCCTCGTCACGTACTCCCATCTGCCGCAACTCAATGCGTACGCCAAAGCGAGCAGCCAACTCCCGCAACAGGGCTCGAAAATCGACTCGATGTGGGGCAGTGAAGTAGATACGCAACTGAGTGGAATCAAGAGTATACTCGGTCGCAATCAGGTGCATTGGAAGACCATGGGAGGCAACAATTTCCTTAGTGGAGGAGAGAACACGCTGCGCATTGGCCCGATTATGCGCGTAGGCGTCGATGTCCTTGTCCGT
>Ga0180431_10007970_pt1 | contig 12225 bp, 13 predicted proteins | sample SS_ome_11_FD_132459 | JGI IMG/M metagenome (GOLD analysis project Ga0180431, IMG submission 132459) | Hypersaline lake sediment archaeal communities from the Salton Sea, California, USA - SS_1_MS_1 metaG | ecosystem: Environmental > Aquatic > Non-marine Saline and Alkaline > Hypersaline >... | reverse complement strand
TGGCGCGGGTGATCGGCGCGACACCGGCCGATGTGCCCGAGTGGCTGATGCGCGCGTCGCTGGCCTCCTACGCCAGGTACTGGCGGGAGGCATTCCGGCTGCCGACGATGGATCATGTCGCTTTGGCCAGGCGGCTCGATGCGGTCTTCGTGGGGGCCGAGAAGTTCGATGCGGCCCTTCAGGGTGGGCGCGGCGCGGTCATGGCACTGCCGCATAGCGGTAACTGGGACATGGCCGGGGTGTGGCTGGCCCAGCATTACGGCACCTTCACCACCGTGGCCGAACGTCTTAAACCGGAATCGCTCTACCGGCGGTTCATCGAGTACCGGGAAAGCCTCGGCTTCGAGGTGTTACCGCTCACCGGCGGTATCCGTCCGCCGATGGAAGTCCTCGCCGAGCGTTTGCGGGAGAACAGGTTCGTCTGCCTGATGGCCGATCGTGACCTCACCCGGGCCGGCGTTCAGGTCAACCTGTTCGGCGAACCGACCCGACTGCCCGCCGGTCCGGCGAAACTCGCGATCGAGACGGGCTCGCCACTGCACCCGGCGCATATCCACTACGAGGGCGAGGACTGCGTGGTCCGGATCGACGATGCGTTGGACACCACCTCGGGCAACGTCGGGGCAGTAACCCAGGCGCTGGCGGATCGGTTCGCGGTGAACATCGCCGCTCATCCGCAGGACTGGCATATGTTGCAGCCGCTGTGGCTGGCCGACCTCTCCACGGAGCGGCGCGCCTACCTCGAGGGAGGCTGATGCGGATCGGCATGGTGTGCCCCTACTCATTCGACGTCCATGGCGGAGTACAGGCGCACGTGCTGCAACTGGCCGAGGTGATGCGTGCGCGCGGACATCAGGTCAGCGTGCTGGCACCGGCTTCGGCAGATGTGAAACTACCCGACTACGTCGTCTCCGGCGGTCGGGCGGTTCCCATCCCGTACAACGGTTCGGTGGCCCGGCTTCGGTTCGGACCCGCCACGCACCGCCGAGTCAAGAAGTGGCTGCTCGAGGGTGACTTCGACGTACTGCATCTGCACGAACCCAATGCGCCCAGCCTGTCGATGCTGGCGTTGATGATCGCCGAGGGGCCGATCGTCGCCACCTTTCACACCTCCACGACGAAATCCCTGGCGCTCGGCGTCTTTCAGAGTCTGCTGCGGCCGTGGCACGAAAAGATCGTCGGTCGCATCGCGGTCTCCGACCTCGCTCGGCGCTGGCAGATGGAGGCCTTGGGCTCCGACGCCGTGGAGATCCCCAACGGTGTCGATGTGGCCGCTTTCGCCGCCGCCCCGCCGCTACCCGGCTATCCGCGTGCCGGTAAGACGGTGTTATTCCTGGGCCGCTTCGATGAACCCCGCAAGGGGATGGCGGTGCTGCTCGGGGCCCTGCCCGCACTGGTTGACCGGTTTCCGGACGTCGAGGTCCTGATCGTCGGCCGCGGCGACGAGGACGAAGTGCGCTCGGATGCGGGTGAACTCGCCGGGCATCTGAGGTTCCTCGGTCAGATCGGGGACGCCGAGAAGGCCTCGGCGCTGCGCGGCGCGGACGTCTACTGCGCACCCAATACCGGCGGGGAGAGTTTCGGGATCGTGCTCGTGGAGGCGATGGCGGCCGGCACCCCGGTGGTCGCGAGCAACCTGGACGCGTTCCGCAGGGTTCTGCTGGGCGGCGAGGCCGGACGGCTGGTGCCGGTCGAAGATTCCCCAGCGCTGGCCGAGGCTCTCATCGCGTTGTTGGGCGATGACGCCCTGCGAACCCGCTATGTCAACGCCGGCGCCGCCGCGGTACAACGCTACGACTGGCCGGTCGTCGCCGACGAGATCACCATGGTCTACGAGACCGTGGCCGGAACGGGTAACCCGGTCACGGTGGCCGGATGAGGGATATCCGGATGAGGGATATCCGGATGAGGGATATCCGAGTGAGGGGTACCTAGTGGCCCCGCAGTTGTACTGGACCCTCACCGGCCTGCTCGTCGCGGTCCTGCTGTTCATCGCGGTCTGGGCCTTTCAAACCGCGAATCGACTCGACCGCCTGCATGTCCGCTGCGATCTGTCCTGGCAGGCCCTGGATGCCGCCCTGGCCCGTCGCTCGGTTGTCGCCCGGGCCGTGGCCGCCGACGCCTACCAGGGAAGTGCCGACGGCCCGCGGTTGGCCGCCCTGGCCGGTACCGCCGAGCGCTCACCACGTTCCAGCCGGGAAGCGTGTGAGAACGAGTTGTCCGCGGCGCTGGAATCGGTGGATCCGTCGACGATACCGGTGGCGCTGGTCGCCGAACTGGCCGATGCGGAAGCGCGGGTGCTACTGGCCCGCCGCTTCCACAACGATGCGGTACGAGACACCCTTGCGCTGCGCGAACGTCGCTCCGTTCGCCTGCTGAAGCTCGGCGGAAGAGCCTCGCCGCCAACGTATTTCGAGTTCGCAGAGGCTGCGCAGCGTTGAACAGGGCGCGGCGTTGAACAGGGCGCGGCGTTGAACAGGGCGCGGCGTTGACCAACAAACGCATCTCCGCCCGCGTCGTGCTCCTCGATGACGACGGCGCGGTTCTGCTGTTCTGCGGGTCGGACCCGGCGATCACCGACGGATCCGCTGCCTGGTGGTGGTTCACCGTCGGCGGTCAGGTTCAGCCGGGGGAGCCGCTGGCCTTGGCCGCCGTCCGCGAACTCGCTGAGGAGACCGGGCTGCTGGTGGGCCCCGAGCGGGTGCTGGGGCCGGTGTGGCGCCGGGAGGCGGTAATCCACTTCAACGGCGAGGCGATGGCCAGCGAGGAGTTCTACTTCATCCACCGCACCCGCCGGTTCGAACCATCGCCGGATGCACGCACACCTCTGGAGCTGCGTTATATCCACGGCCACCGTTGGTGTGACCCGGCCGCGATCGAGGCGCTGGCGTCGTCCGGACAGCGGGTCTATCCGCTGCAACTGCCGGAGTTGCTGCCTGAGGCCTACCGGCTGACCGCTGCGGTACCTGCCCAGCTCCCGGGTTTACACGTCATCCGCTGACCAGCCGGTCAATGTGCGCCCCGACGGCACATTAGACTGGGCGGGCATCGACGAATGGAGCGCACAGTGGAAACCGGAGCTTCAGCCAACGGTTCTGCCAGCCACGCAGAGACCGGGACGGCGCGGGTCAAACGTGGGATGGCCGAGATGCTCAAGGGCGGCGTCATCATGGACGTCGTCACCCCTGAGCAGGCGCGCATCGCCGAGGGCGCCGGCGCCGTGGCGGTGATGGCCCTGGAGCGGGTCCCGGCCGATATTCGGGCCCAGGGTGGCGTGGCCCGGATGAGCGATCCCGACCTGATCGAGGGCATCCTCTCGACGGTCAGCATCCCGGTGATGGCGAAGGTCCGCATCGGTCACTTCGTCGAAGCGCAGATCCTGCAGAGCCTCGGGGTGGACTATATCGACGAGTCGGAGGTGCTGACCCCCGCCGACTACGCCCACCACATCGACAAGTGGCGCTTCACCATCCCGTTCGTCTGCGGGGCGACGAATCTGGGCGAGGCACTGCGACGTATCACCGAGGGTGCGGCGATGATCCGGTCCAAGGGTGAGGCGGGCACCGGTGACGTCTCCAACGCGACCATGCACATGCGTACCATCGGCGGGGAGATCCGCCGGCTGTCCGCCCTGGCCGAGGACGAGTTGTTCGTCGCTGCGAAGGAACTGCAGGCGCCCTACGATCTGGTCGTCGAGGTGGCCCGCGCCGGCAAGCTGCCGGTGACGCTGTTCACTGCCGGCGGTATCGCGACTCCGGCCGACGCGGCAATGATGATGCAACTCGGCGCGGACGGTGTGTTCGTGGGTTCGGGCATCTTCAAGTCGGGCGACCCTGCCCAGCGTGCGGCGGCCATCGTGAAGGCCACCACGTTTTACGACGACGCAGACATGTTGGCCAAGGTGTCCCGCGGGCTTGGTGAGCCGATGGTGGGGATCAACGTCGCCGACATTCCGGTGCCGCACCGGCTCGCCGAGCGCGGCTGGTAGCCGACCCCCGACGTGGCGATCGAGCAGATCCTCGACCTGGAGCAGCTTGAGGAGAACATCTACCGCGGTGTGGTCTTCAGCCCGGAATCCGGTTTCCTGCAAAGAACATTCGGCGGGCACATCGCCGGCCAGGCGCTGGTTTCGGCAGTCCGCACCGTAGACCCTCGGTACCACGTGCACTCGCTGCACGGCTATTTCCTGCGCCCCGGCGATGCCACCAAACCGGCCGTCTACCTGGTCGAGCGGCCCCGCGACGGCGGCTCGTTCTGCACCCGGCAGGTCAACGCCGTCCAGAACGGCGAGACCATCTTCTCGATGGGGGTGTCATTCCAGGTCCCGCAGCGCGGCATCGAGCACCAGGACGCCATGCCCGTCGCCCCGCCCCCCGACGATCTGCCCGAATTCCGCTCGCAGGGCGGGGTTTTCGGCGACAACGGGCTCGCCCAGTTCGCCGAATGGGACATCCGCATCGTGCCTCGCGATGATCTGATGCTGCTGCCCGGCAAGGCATCGCAGCAGCAGGTGTGGTTCCGGCACCGCGATCCGCTGCCCGACGACCCGCTGCTGCACCTGTGCGCGCTGACCTATATGAGCGACCTGACCCTGCTCGGCTCGGCGCAGGTCACCCACGCGCAGGAACGACCGCACCTGATGGTGGCCTCGCTGGACCATGCGATGTGGTTCATGCGCCCGTTCCGCGCCGACGAGTGGCTGCTCTATGACCAGTCCTCGCCGTCGGCATCGGGAGGCCGGTCGTTGACCCAGGGCCGGATCTTCAACCGCAGCGGTGACATGGTGGCCGCGGTCACGCAGGAAGGGCTGACCCGCTACCGGCGGGGATACTCCCCGCCCGCGCAGCCGTGAAGGCACCGTCCACAGCGCTGAACGCGCCGTTCATCGGGGTGCTCGCGCTGCAGGGTGACACCCGCGAGCACCTGGCCGCGCTGCGGGAGGCCGGCGCGACGGCGTGCACCGTCCGCCGGGGCGAGGAACTCGGGGCCGTGGACGCCCTGGTGATCCCCGGCGGGGAGTCCACCACCATGAGCCTGCTGTTGCGCGAGCTCGATCTGCTGGAGCCGCTGCGCGAGCGACTGGCCGCCGGGATGCCCGCCTACGGGTCGTGCGCCGGGATGATCCTGCTGGCCACCGAGATCCTCGACGCCGGTGCCCCGGGGCGGCAGGCCAGCCCGCTTGCCGCCATCGACATGACGGTGCGGCGCAACGCCTTCGGCCGGCAGGTGGACTCCTTCGAGGAGGATGTCGAGTTCGAGGGCCTGGACGGCCCCGCGCATGCGGTGTTCATCCGCGCGCCATGGGTGGAGCGGGTCGGGCCCGACGTGCAGGTGCTCGCCCGAGCCGGCCGGCACATCGTGGCGGTGCGCCAGGGCTCGGTGCTGGCCACCGCGTTCCACCCCGAGGTGACCGGCGACCGGCGCGTCCACAAGCTGTTCGTCGATATCGTCAACGGCAGGACATAGCTGGGCGAACATAACGGCCCGCAGATAGCTGAACGGGCTGCACGTAAACTCACCTCGTCAGGTTCCCGGTGGGTAAGCGGGCCGGGAGGAACAGAGCGGGAGATATGAGCGGCCATTCCAAGTGGGCTACCACCAAGCACAAGAAGGCCGTCATCGACGCCAAACGCGGCAAGATGTTCGCCAAACTGATCAAGAACATTGAGGTCGCGGCACGCACCGGCGGCGGTGACCCGAACGGCAACCCGACGTTGTGGGACGCCATCCAGAAGGCCAAGAAGACTTCGGTTCCCAACGAGAACATCGAACGGGCCCGCAAGCGTGGCGCCGGCGAGGAAGCCGGGGGTGCGGACTGGCAGAACATCACCTACGAGGGCTACGGCCCCAACGGTGTAGCGGTGCTGATCGAATGCCTCACCGACAACCGAAACCGTGCCGCTGGCGAGGTCCGGGTGGCGATGACCCGCAACGGCGGCAATATGGCCGACCCGGGTTCGGTGGCATATCTGTTCACTCGGAAGGGCGTGGTGAGCCTGGAGAAGAGCGGCCTGAGCGAAGACGATGTGCTGCTGGCGGTGCTGGAGGCCGGGGCCGAGGAGGTCAATGACCTCGGCGACAGTTTTGAGGTGGTCTGCGAGCCGACAGATCTGGTCACGGTGCGCACCGCGTTGCAGGAGGCCGGCATCGACTATGACTCCGCCGATGCCAGTTTCCAGCCATCGGTGACCGTGCCCGTCGATGCCGACGGGGCCCGCAAGGTGTTCAAATTGGTCGACGCGCTCGAGGACAGTGACGACGTGCAGGATGTTTACACCAACGTCGACATCTCTGACGAAGTCGCCGCGCAACTCGACGAGGACTGACCGGACCCTCCTTTCGGGTATGTCGCTGCCGCAGAGTGACAGGGTTGGCCGCTAAGCTATCGAACAACTGTTCGCAAGCGAAAGGCTGTCCGTGCGGGTGATGGGAGTCGACCCCGGGCTGACCAGATGTGGTCTGTCGGTGATCGAGAGCGGTCGTGGTCGCCAGGTCACCGCACTGGACGTGGACGTGGTGCGGACCGGATCGGATGAACCACTGGCGCGCCGGCTGCTCGCCATCAGCGATGCCGTCGAACACTGGATGGATACCCACCTGCCGGACGTCGTCGCGATAGAACGGGTCTTCGCCAACCAGAACGCCAATACCGCGATGGGAACCGCCCAAGCCGGCGGTGTGATCGCGCTGGCTGCCGCCAAACGCCATATCGACGTGCACTTCCACACCCCCAGCGAAGTCAAGGCCGCCGTGACGGGTAACGGTCGTGCCGACAAGGCTCAGGTGACCACGATGGTCACCCGAATCCTGACCCTGCAGCAGAAACCGACACCGGCGGACGCCGCCGACGCGCTGGCCCTGGCGATTTGTCACTGCTGGCGAGCGCCGATGATCGCCCGGATGGCTCAGGCCGAGGCGATGGCCGCCGAGCAGCGTCGTGCCTACCGGGCCCGGCTGAAGGCGGCGAGATGATCGCGGGAGTCCGCGGCGAGGTGCTCGACATCGCCCTTGACCACGTGGTGATCGAGGCCGCCGGCGTCGGATACAAGGTGATGTGCACACCCTCGACCTTGGCGACTCTCAACCGGGGCGCCGAGACGCGCCTGACCACGGCGATGATCGTGCGGGAGGATTCGATGACGCTGTACGGCTTTGCCGACGGCGAGGCCCGCGACCTGTTCCTGACACTGCTCGGGGTGTCCGGCGTCGGTCCGAAGATCGCGCTTGCGACCCTGGCGGTCTATGACGCCGCGGCGTTGACGCGGGCCTTGGCCGACGGCGATGTCACAGCACTGACCCGGGTGCCCGGAATCGGCAAGCGGGGTGCTGAACGGATGGTTCTGGAACTCCGTGACAAGATCACCGCCGTGCCGAGTGGGGGCACCCCGGCGGGGGCGGCCGGGCACGCGGTGCGCATACCGGTGGTGGAAGCCCTTGTGGGCCTGGGCTTTGCGGTCAAACAGGCTGAGGAGGCCTGCGACAAGGTGCTGGCGGGCGACCCCGAGGCCTCTACCTCAAGCGCACTGCGCGCTGCACTATCGCTGCTCGGGCGGAAGTAGTGGCGGCAATGCGCGAGCGGCAGGACGTTTAGGTGGGCCGATTCGAAGACGAGGCACAGCCCGAGGACCGCGATGTGTCTGCGGCGCTGACCGTCGGCGAAGGTGATATCGACGCCGGTCTGCGGCCGCGCTCACTGGGTGAGTTCATCGGCCAGCCCCGGGTTCGCGAGCAGTTGCAATTGGTCATCGAGGGGGCCAGGAACCGCGGCGGCACACCGGATCACATCCTGTTGTCCGGCCCGCCCGGGCTCGGTAAGACCTCCCTGGCGATGATCATCGCGGGTGAACTCGGCTCCTCGCTGCGGGTCACCTCTGGCCCGGCGCTGGAGCGGGCGGGGGACCTGGCGGCGATGCTGTCCAATCTCGTCGAAGGCGATGTGCTGTTCATCGACGAGATCCACCGCATCGCCCGCCCGGCCGAGGAGATGCTGTACCTGGCGATGGAAGACTTCCGGGTCGACGTGGTGGTGGGCAAGGGTCCCGGTGCCACCTCGATTCCGCTGGAGGTCGCCCCGTTCACGCTGGTGGGCGCCACCACCCGGTCGGGCGCGTTGACCGGCCCACTGCGGGACCGATTCGGGTTCACCGCGCATATGGACTTTTACGAACCGGTCGAACTCGAGCAGGTGCTGCACCGTTCAGCCGGCATCCTGGGCATCGAACTCGGCGCCGAAGCGGGGACGGAGATCGCCCGCCGCTCGCGTGGCACCCCGCGTATCGCCAACCGGCTGTTGCGCCGGGTGCGCGACTACGCCGAGGTGCGCGCCGACGGCGTCATCACCCGCGATATCGCCAAGGCCGCACTGGCGGTCTACGACGTCGACGAACTGGGTCTGGACCGGCTCGACCGCGCGGTGCTGTCGGTGCTGATCCGTAGTTTCGCGGGCGGACCGGTCGGGGTGTCGACACTGGCCGTGGCGGTCGGCGAGGAGGCCGCCACCGTCGAAGAGGTGTGCGAGCCGTTTCTGGTGCGCGCCGGGATGATCGCCCGGACGCCACGCGGGCGGGTCGCCACCACGCAGGCCTGGACCCATCTCGGGATCAGCCCGCCGCCATCGGTGGTCACACCGGGACAGCCGCCGTTGTTCGGCTGAGCCTATGATCCGGCGAGTATCTACGACTGGGAGCGCCGATGACACTGGCACTGATCCTTTCCGCGCTCGCCGCGGTGTTGCACGTCTACATCTTCGTGATGGAGTCGCTCACTTGGACCTCCCCGCGCACCCGGGCGGTGTTCGGAATGACCGCCGAGGATGCGCAGACAACCAAGCTGCTCGCATTCAACCAGGGCTTCTACAATCTCTTCCTGGCCCTGATCACCGCGACCGGCATCGTGATGGTCGTGGCGGGGCAGCGCGGGGTCGGCGCGGCACTGGTGCTGGCGTCGGTGGGCTCCATGCTGGCCGCTGCGCTGGTGCTGCGGGCGTCGGCGCCGGACAAGACTCGGGCGGCCCTGACTCAGGGCGGATTACCGCTGCTCGCCGTGGCGGCGATGGTGGTGGCGCTGCTCTGACCGGAAGGGCTTACCCCGTGTAGGCCATGACGTGTTTGACCCGGGTGTATTCCTCCAGGCTGTACATCGAGAGATCTTTGCCGTGGCCGGAGGACTTGTATCCGCCGTGCGGCATCTCCGCGACGAGCGGGATGTGCGTGTTGATCCACACGCAGCCATAGTCCAGGGCGGCCGAGACCCGCAACGCTCGGGACACGTCCTTGGTCCACACCGAGGATGCCAGGCCGTAGTCGACTCCGTTGGCGAGTCGGATCGCGTCCGCCTCATCGGCAAAGGATTGCACCGTGATCACCGGGCCGAAAATTTCCTCCTGGATGTGGCGGTCCTGCTGGCGCAGCCCGCTTATCACGGTGGGCTCGATGTAGAAGCCCTTGTCGCCCTGCCGGCTCCCGCCGGCCGCTATGACGGCGTGCTTGGGGATTTCCATCAGGAAGCCCAGCACCCGCTCCAGTTGGCTGGCGTTGTTGACCGGCGGGATCCAGCCCTCCTCGTCCTCGGCCGGTCGCTCGAATGTGGTGGCCGCGCCCCGGGCCTGTTCGGCCAGCGCGTCGGTGAGTTCCTGGGCGACGCTGGCCGTCGCGACCACTCGGGTGGCGGCGGTGCAGTCTTGGCCGGCGTTGAAATAGCCGGCGGTGGCGATGGCCTCAGCGGCCGCGCCGATATCGGCGTCATCGAACACGATCACCGGCGCCTTCCCGCCCAGTTCCAGATGGGTGCGCTTGAGATGGCCGCCGGCGCTGATCGCCACCGCCCGCCCGGCCTCGACCGAACCGGTGATCGACACCATCTGCGGGGTGGGGTGGGCGACGAGTGCCGCGCCGGTGCTGCGGTCACCGCAGACCACATTGAGCACGCCCGGCGGGAAATGTTTGCCGGCGATTTCGGCCAGCATCACCGAGCTCACCGGAGTGGTGTCACTGGGCTTGAGCACCACGGTGTTTCCCGCCGCGATGGCCGGGCAGAACTTCCAGATCGCCATCATCATCGGGTAATTCCACGGCGCCACCTGACCGATGACGCCGACGGGTTCCCGACGGATCCAGGAAGTGTGATTCTCCATGTACTCGCCCGCCGATTTGCCCTCCAGAATTCGCGCCGCGCCGGCGAAGAACCGGATCTGGTCGAGCATCGGCGGGATTTCCTCGGCCATGGTCACATGGTTCGGTTTGCCGGTGTTGCGGCCCTCGGCGGCGACGAGGCTTTTAGTGTGCCGTTCCACATCGTCGGCGAAGTCGAGAAGGGCCTTCTGCCGGTGTGCCGGCGTGGTGCGCTTCCAGTCGGCGAAGGCAGCCGACGCCGCGGCGTAGGCCTTGTCGACGTCGGCCTCGTCGGAGAGCGGCGCGGTGCCGTAGTCCTCACCGGTCGAGGGGTCGACGATGGGCATGGTGGCACCATTGGTCGACTCGACCAGCTCGCCGTTGATGAAGTTCTTGACGGTTGTCATGGGGATTCCTGCCTGTTCAGGGTTCTGAGGTCGGGGGTCGGGGGTCAGAGATCGGCGAGGATGCCGGCCAGCACGTCGAGGCCTTCGAGTAGGAGCTCGTCGCTGATGGTCAGCGGCGGCAGGAATCTCAGGGTGTTGCCGAAAGTGCCGCAGCTGAGCACCAGCACACCCTGCAAGTGAGCCCGTGCGCACAGCGCCCTCGTCAGATCCGGATCCGGCTCAGCGGTGCCGGACTTCACCAGCTCCATTGCGATCATCGCGCCACGTCCGCGCACGTCGCCGATCCGGTCGTCATCGGCTTGTAAACGATGCAGCTTGTCCTTCATGACCCGCTCGATCTGCTTGGCGCGGTCCAGTAGGCCGTCGAGTTCGATGGTTTCGATGGTCGCGAGCGCCGCCGCGCAGGCGACCGGGTTGCCCCCGTAGGTTCCGCCCAGGCCGCTGACGTGCGGGGCGTCCATCATCTCGGCCCGACCGGTCACGCCCGATAGTGGGAGTCCGTCGGCGATGCCCTTGGCGGTGACGATCAGATCGGGCTCGATGCCTTCGTCCTCGCAGGCGAACATCTGTCCGGTGCGCCCGAACCCGCTCTGCACCTCGTCGGCGATGAAGACCACGTCATTGTCGGTGCACCACGCCCGCAGAGTGGGTAGGAAGCCCGGCGCCGGCACCACGAACCCGCCCTCGCCGAGGACCGGCTCGATGATGATCGCGGCGAGGTTGGACGCGCCGATCTGCTTGTCGATCACAGTCAGAGCGCGCGCGGCGGCCAATTCGCCGTTGGTCGCCCACTCCTTGTTGACCAGACCGTCCCGGTACGGGTACGACAGCGGGGCGCGATACACCTCGGGCGCGAACGGACCGAAACCACTCTTGTAGGGCATCGACTTGGCGGTCAGCGCCATCGTCAGGTTGGTCCGGCCGTGGTAGGCGTGGTCGAAGGCGACCACCGCCGTGCGCTTGGTATAGGCGCGAGCGATCTTGACGGCGTTCTCCACCGCTTCGGCGCCGGAGTTGAACAGCGCGCTGCGTTTCTCGTAGGAACCCGGGGTCAGCCTGTTGAGGTGCTCGGCGACGGCGATGTAACCCTCGTAGGGCGTCACCATGAAGCAGGTGTGGGTGAACGCGCCGACCTGCTCACGTACCGCGTCGACCACCCGTGGGGAGGAGTTGCCGATCGTGGTGACCGCGATACCCGAGCCGAGGTCGATGAGGCGGTTGCCGTCGACGTCCTCGATGATCCCGCCGAACGCGCGGACGCAGGACACCGGCATCGTCACCCCGACGGCGTGCGACACCGCGGCGACGCGACGCTGAGTCATCGCCAGTGACTTGGGACCGGGAATCTCGGTGACGAGTTTCCGGGTCTGTTCCAGAGTGCTCACGGTTCTTCTCCTGCCCTGTCCATCAGCCGGGCAGGACGCGGCGGCCCGGCGTTTCGAGCGTAGTCGGGCGACGCCGGTGCGCAACCGGTAACTGTGACGGAAGCTGTTACGAAAGACTGAATCCAGCATTACCGACGGGGTCTCCCCGGCGGTGCCGGAATCGTGCTGCCAGGCCAATGGCACACTGGCAGCCACAGGGTCCGCAACGGACGGTCCCGCTAGGCTGCCTCGCCCCCGATACCGAAAGACACGTGCTGCCATGGAACTGCTGACATTCCTGCCCCTGATCATCATCATGGGGGCGTTCATGTTCTTCGCCTCGCG
>Ga0180431_10007968_pt1 | contig 12228 bp, 16 predicted proteins | sample SS_ome_11_FD_132459 | JGI IMG/M metagenome (GOLD analysis project Ga0180431, IMG submission 132459) | Hypersaline lake sediment archaeal communities from the Salton Sea, California, USA - SS_1_MS_1 metaG | ecosystem: Environmental > Aquatic > Non-marine Saline and Alkaline > Hypersaline >... | reverse complement strand
CGTTTGGAAAGAACTCTGCAAGTGCCGCAACGCTACCGCCTGTTGCATCGCCAATCTCACCTAAGAATGTTGCAAGACCTTTGCTCTCAATGGCGGCCACACTAAAGTCAATCCCCAGCTCTTTTGCTTTCTGCGCCGCCTCTTCACTTGGCTTAATGACTGCTGATAAAATAGCCCTTAAGCCTGTAACGGCTTCAGCCGTACTTAAACCATTTGCCGTAAGTAAAGCCAAACCAGCGTTAATTTCATCTAAAGATACACCCGCATTTTTAGCAGTCGGTGCAATTTGACCTATGCTTGCCGCCAATTCGCTTACGGTAGTTTTGCCCAAACGAACCGCAGTAAATAAGCTATCAGACACTTCTTCAAGTTCACTAGCCTCAAGTTTCCAAGCATTAAGCACCGTAGTTATTAGATTAACCGTGTCCGTTAAATCTGCAACACCAGCCACCGCCAACTTGCTTGATTGTTCAACAACTTTTAACGCCGCGCCGTAGTCATTACCCGCAGATACCGCTTGATACAAAGCAGATGATAAATCATTAGCCGATTGACCTAGTTGATTAGATAGTTTAATTACGTCTTGCTGTATTTGTGCAAAGCCTTCAGCCGTCTTGCCGAGAAGCGTGTTAACCTCACGCAAAGACTTTTCTAAATCAGCCGCCGCCTTAAGTGATGCCGCGCCGATACCCGCCAAAGCCGTGCCAACAGCAACGGCAGGAGCTACTAGTGCTTTTAAGTCTTTACCAAAGTTACGGAGTTTACGCCCCGCCCCTTTAAGAGACTTGGTGTCTAGTTCAATCGGTAGTATTATCGAGCCAACTTTTGTTGCCATGTTAAACCTTTTTTAGTGGTACGCCCATCTTGCTAAAAAACTTCATCTTGTCATCAGACTTTTTCTCTGGCACGTAAGCACGTTTTATTTCTTTCCATGCCTTGCTGTCTGCATGTTGCGCCGCCCTGTAATCACACATGTCCTGAAAACGCATTATGCGCCTTTTCTTCATTAGTGCCGGTAACAAACATTCTATCTCGTCTGGTGTCATTTTAAGTATTGACTGATACTCGATACCACAGGTGATAGCTTCGCAAATAAAGTCCTCAAACCCGGTATCACTTGACACAGGGTTTCGATTTCTTTTTTTTTACCTTCGATGTTTTGCCGCGCTATAAAAGAACAAAGACTAATGAAGTTGACTAGCCCGAACTCATCAGAGTTAAGCCACTTTTCAGCTTCATCAATCGTAGCAAAGCCGTTTTTTTCATTAGTGATTGTCTCGGCCACAATAGGCATTAGATTATCCATACCAGCATCAACGAGGCTTGCCAAATCCATACTATCTGAACCCTCGCCGTACACTTTCTTTGCAATAACAGCAACCTCTGCGCCGTATTTCATCTGCTGTCTCAAGTTCCATTTGCGTATAAGTAAACGCTTACCAGCAATCTCAAAGAACGCCTCGCTATCTTTGATAGCATTTTCAATTTTCTTTTTAGCCACTTTTTCTCTCCAAAAAAAGCGGGGGGATTAAACCCCCCCTTTATGCTTATGTGTTCCACTTCTCGCTAGGCATTTCGATATAACCGAAACCACCTGAGCTGTCTTCAAGCAATGCAAGTTCAAGAGTGAACTCTGTCCAATCATCGCCGGTGTATCCGAAAGCACCCGAAGCGTTTAACTGACAAAGCGGGATAATCCAACGCATGTTTTGACCCGCATCAGAACGTAGAATAAGCTGTGCTTTTCCGCGCCTCTGAGTTGTGTCAAGCACGTCAAATTTCTTGTTTGCATCTTCTGTGTAGTCGTATTCAACAAGAATTTCATCACCGTCTCCAATAGAGCCAGTAGAAACCCATCGAATATATGTCATTTCGTAAGCCGTGCCAACTGTGTAATCAGTCGTAACTGAGTAAGTAGTTGTACCGCCTGCCGATTTAACTACAACGTTATCTGCGCCTTTTCTCGGTAAGTAAAGGTCTTTAATCGAACCAATAGTACCGTAAGCAGTCGACGAAACGGCTGTTGTAGCCGCAACATCACTTACAGAACCACCGTAAAAGAAGTAACGCACATTTTCAACGGAGAGCTCGTCAACCGTCATGGTTAACGTTCCGTTAAGCTGTGATACCACTTCTTCATCTTTAACACGTTTACCACTCTGCGAGGTAAAGTGTTCTAATGTTTCAGGGTCAAATGTCGCCTCCACACTTGACATATTACCTAAGCTATTGTAACCGAGCTCATCACCAACTTTTGATGTGTCAGTCTCGGAAAAAAGCAAAGTTCCGCCGCCAAGCGTATAAAGGCCATCTTCTCCTACACGTCTTGATAAAGCCATGTGTTATCCTTTATGTATTTTGCATGTTCCATAAAACCCGGTATCGGCCTATGGCAATCCACACGCCGTTAGCGTCTCTCAGAGAACTCTCTGATTGAACTTCCGTCTTACCAACCTTGAAAGTCGCATCGGTTAAATTTGCAGGGGATATCAACCGGCGCATCGTCTCAAGCATTGTGGCGGCTTCGGCTTCCGGGTCTTCTGTATTTGTATCAGCCGCCTCATAAACCTTCAACTGAACCACAGTTTCAGCCAAAGAGTAATGTTTATTGTTATAAATTTTTTCATCACCGCTATAAAGATTGTCTAACACAAGCCAAGTAGCTCGCGGAAAAACTTCTTCTTCGGGTGTTTGTAACTCAGGATATAGATTATGAGTTGACGTTACTGCCGAAACATTCAACGCCGCATAAATCTGTTCTCGTATCTTAACTTGACTGCTCATAGTCGCCTCTTCTGTAAATCTTCCATAAGTTCAGCCACTTCTTTTTCTAAATTCTTCTTAGCCCAATCGATACCCTTTTGAAACATTGCCGCCGGTCTAGGCTTCGGGCTTATCTCTCCTGTCGGTCTTTCAACTAAGTCTGAGCCGTCGTCTTTACCGGCTAGTGAAGTGTCACCAAACTCAACCGCCGCCGCATAACTCTGGTTGTTAACTATTTCTAGCTTTTCTGCGGGTCTATCAGGCTCAACAATCGTAGCCGCTCTTAACGCACCTGTTCTAACTGGCGTAGCTTCTTTAATCTCCAAAACCATGTTATCACCCACAACACCAAACACGGCATCAAGATAAAGCTGTCTTTCTTTTTTGACGAGCTTTTCAATTTCTTTCGCCGCTCTCGCAAGCTGTTTGTCAAGAGGTGCTACCAATTAAGTATCCTCCCTTAACCCAACTTCGTAATGACTTAAAACGCCAGACGGTCTATAAACACGTTTTACAAATGCAGACACGTAGTCCTTGCTTGCATAAGTAAACTTATCAGCACTATTAACTAGGTCGTTCGAGGTGTAATACATTGCATCAATACGTTTGTCTTCAGCCGAGCCTAGCGTAATGACAAGACCGCCTGATTTATCTTCCCACGTTCCGTATATCGTAGATGACGTTGTGTTGTATGTCGGGGCACCCGTTGAGGTTCTGCCTGTCTCGGTCTTAATTGTTACAACAACAGCATGAGGGCCAAATCCACAATCTAACATCATATCATTCTCACAAAAGACGTTATTAGGGCAAGCACCGCCGTACCGAGCGTACCGTAAACAACCTTCTCAAGATACATTATCTTAATTTCGTGCTCACTTAATCTTTCAAGGTGTCTGTTTATCTTCTCGCAAGTGCAGTTCAAATCGTGTACCGCGTCTGCAAGGTGTTTAGTTCTTTCGTTACACAGTTTTTCGTCTACGTTTGGTGTCATTTCAAACCCTTACGGTGATGTGTTCTGTGCTATAATTTCAAGCAATTCTATTTCATTCTTACCGCTTACGTCCGGCGTAGTTCCAAAGTCAGTAGCCGTTACCCAACCTGAAGCGTTAGAACCAACGTCAGTAGCTCTAACTTGTATAAGCAATGTTGCGCCTGAGCTATAACCTAAGTTAACCGGTCTAATTGTTGTAACATCGCCATACTCAACTATCGGAGACGGGTCTTGAGTTACGCCTTCATTCAGTATTTTGTAGCTATTGCCTGCTGTGTAAGAAGCAAAATCTGTTCCAACTTTTTTCTTAGTTGTGTCGTTCCAATCAACAATCTTAAATGTTGAGCCACCATCGTCCGAAACTCTAATCTCACCATACTGTACTTCTGAGTTATCGCTCATTTCATATCCAACAGCGTAATAGGCTTGCTCGATGTTCTTTCTGACTAACAGATAATCAACATCGGGAGCTTCGGTATCAACATCGCCATCAAGGCTAATTACTGTTACGGTTGCCGTTGTGTCAGTCGGGTCTAGGTTAAACTCAAACAACATACCGTAAGCATCTTCGGCGGAGAGTGCCGCAGTTCCGCTGGCATTAAGCCAAGCACCGGTCAAGTCGTCTGCTGTGCCGTCATTATCAGTATCGAGCTTTCGTCTGAAAAGCGTGTCGCCTGTTTGTGTTGCAGAGAACGTCGAGTAATCTATTGTATATAAAGACGCGCCGTCAAACTGCTGAAAGTCGCCGGTTGCTATTACGTCGGGATACCACCCATCATGCACCCCGTCAGCATGTTCAGCATGAGCATTGCCCTCCGTTTCGTAGCCCTTCATCGTCATAGTTGCGTTCGCACCTGTGCGGTTAGTATTTCTAAGGCCAACCTCATCACAGCTAATAGTTGCACTTGATATGTCTCGTGTGTTGCTGTCAACATCACCAGCACCGCGCCCCGCGTCAACTGTTGAACGTGTAGACGAACCTGTGAAAATGTCGAGATATGACGTGCCCTCATCAATCTCAAGCCTAATCCAATAATCTGTATCGGCTGTAAATGTTGCGGTTGTTGTTGCGCCGGCTACGCCGTTGATGCAAGTAAAGAAATTACCACTTGAGTTACTCGCTACGGAGTGCCCGTTGGTTGCACAGTCATTCGTAGTTGAATTGAAAAAGCCGTAACGCCAAGCATCGTCTACATTATTTGCACCAAAACTAAACTTGCCAAATATGTATTTAGAAGTACTTTCTTGTGTTATTGTTTGGTCTGTGTCGTGAGTATATCCGAAAACCTTTGTCTCGCTATTTTCACGTTTGATTGAAAATTCAACATAAGAATTATAAAGCGCACCCGTTGAAGCCGCGCCACCGTCAAGCGTAAAAGTCCATCCGTTTTTAGTTTGACCTCCGGCACTCGGCACCTCTAACGTGTTCCATAATCCACAATCATTTGCATTGCCGAAGTGTGGCACGTACCAATGGCAGACATCGCCGTCCATGCCGTAATAATCTGTGTAAAAATTTCCTGTTGCGCTTTCGTCATAATTTAGCCTGTATCCTGCTGTGTAGTAAGCGAAAGATATTGTGGCAGAACTAACAACCGAACCCTCAGTCAAATATCCAGTCAACGCTGAAGCACTTCCCGAAGTCCACGCTTCGGCACGTGTGAAAGCCTGCTGAATTGTTTGACCTTCAAACCAAGCGGTTCTATAAGTGTCGTCAGACTGCGTATGGATACACTTAGCAATGATGTAATATCCCGCCGTTGCTGTTATTGCTGTTGCGGCTTTAACGTCAACACGACTAGCAGAACCAGAACCCGTAGAAGTGTTCAAAAAAGATCTTGCGTAAAGTGTGCCGCTTATTTCGTAAACTGCCGCAAACCAACCATATTGAAAAACGTTTGCTCCAGTTTCTTCTGTCGGATATAACGTTTGCGTTAAACCCGCACCGAAAATATTGTAACTATCATCAGCACCGTCTTTGTATATCGTAGCAAACCAGTAATCATCGCCCGTGTCATATATTTTCTTTAGTGGTCGAACAACCCAAGATGCCGCGCTTTCATTACCCGCACCCGCCGTCTTACTGATACCCAACTGAATACCGCCGCCACCACCGACAACACCGGCCTTATAAGTAACCGAGCCTGAACCGGCAGTTTCATTCTTGAGATAAGTCCAGCGGTTTAACATGTCGCCGCTGTCGGTAACGTCAAAAGCATTAAACAGATCGCCGCAGTCTTTGCCGCCAGCGTGTCTTAGTTGCAGAGTAGACGTTGAACTACCAGCCAAGATAACGTTATACTCGCCGTCTGTTATATTACTTGCCGCAGTCCATCCTAAAGTCGTTGCCATCTTATTGTCTCCACTTCATATCAGGGAGCTTTTTTAGTAACGGCTTCACTTTGCCGATTAACTCCGCTAATTTTTTTCTTTTTATCCAACCACCAATCAAAGTAAATAAGCCTGCTAAACCGTAGCCCACTTCTTCAACCGGTATATCATCTTTTTTAACAACTTCACCGCTAAGTTTTTCTTGCTGTGCTTTATTGTAAGCAATAGCAGATTTAATATCGTAAATTCCGCTGTTAATCTTTTTTAGCTCAGCTTTATTTTCGGCGTGTCTCTCGCTATCAAGAAACTGACCGATACACCACAGCCCCGCACTTGCAACGCCTTGAGCCACAGCACAAGAGCCGAGAGATAACGCAAGTATAATACAAAGTTTTTTCATGCTGTCGCATCCGCAAAAATTCTTAAACCTTCGACAAAGTTAACGCTTGCATATTCGGCGTAGTCAGTAAGTTTAACAATCTGACGCAAGCACTCTAGGTCGCTTAAACCTGACGTGTTGCTCACGCCGTAGTTAGACGCTATCTGTTGCCATAATTCAGTTTTATTCGACATCTACCTTTTCTCCAAACAACAAGGCACGACCGTAAAAACGCGCTTCTTTCGGTATCGCTAAAAACTCTTGAAAGTTTTCAAACTTCATTCTTACGCACTTACCTTTCCAATTATGTCTGCCAAAGTATCCCAAGTAGCGGCCTCTACTGTTAAACCAGACATCAACTTCATCCCAAATTTCTTTCGAGCGGCTCATTCGGTATCCCTAAATCTATTCCCGCCTCTGTGCAATTAACTATCTCAACATTATCTTTTAGCCAAAACATGGCAGTCTGCATCATTGTTAATGCCATCTTCATTGGCTTACAGGTAAACGCCACCTGATTATACATATCTTTAGTCTCGAAAATCCCACCCATACCCTCGTATTTGGCTCTGATTTTTTCATCCATCAAAAACTTGCCGCTTTTGTCTTTTACAATAAACGGTTCATCTGAGTTGAAGTATTCATAACCGCCCGAGAAAGCATAATCCATACCGAGTATGACAATTTTTTCGTATCCCATTTTATACATTGCATGTAACATCGAGTAACAGACGTTAAAACCGCTATCGAGTTTAGAGAAGCTATCAACGCCAAATTTCTTTTCTGCAAGCCTATTTACGTTACTCCACAACTTTGAACCGGCACCCCAGACGTTGTACCACAAGATGTTTTCAGAATTGAAATGTTTCGTTACTTCAGGATTAGCAAACACGCTCATAACTGGTATAACATCATCGTTAAGTTTCTTGATAGACGTTTCATAATCTTTACACTTAGCATCTAAAACCATGTAGTAATCTAAGTCAATATCTAAATCGCCGTGCCTGTTACAACCCCAAATATCACCTTTAACATGTTTAAGCAAGTCTTTATTAATTTTAAGACCGGGGCCGTTGCCTAGCAAGTATCCCGTTTGACCGAACTTTGGTGCATCGTCATCAGGTCTACCTTTAGGAAACATCTTCTTGATACGCTTTTTGTTTGCTTGAAAATTAGCTTCCCAAGTTGCCTCATGAGCAGAACGTAAACGCCCCCAGCAGTAAGGCTCGTTATCCGCGCCGTGCTGTGTCCAGTTTCTAACGGTCATTATCTGACCGCTCTTTTTATCTTCATCAACTTTAATGTATTCAATTCCCGTTTGTTTACCGCATGGCTTGACAAATGACTTAGGGCATAAACCCTCTTTCTCCAGATGACAATGTGATTTTTGCACCGGGTTAGCTTCTTTCAAAGCCTTTTCAATTTGCATTTGTCTCGCGTAAATATCTCTCATAATCTCTTTTCCTCTCACAAAAAAGTGGGGGGAGTTTCACCCCCCTTTGTTATTCTATTAAGCTGGTTTCAAATTGGTGATAAGACCGTGAGCAGTAAGACCGTCACGAATTTCAAAAGTGTATTCACCAAGAATACGTCTTGCGATACCGTCTTGACCTGGTGTAGTTGCATCCCATGAGCGGAACTGTCCACCGCGAAGCGGTACAAGTTTTACTCTTGAGCTATCAACTAACAGGAGTTGGTCCATAGGCATATTGAAGTCAGGTACGATGTTGTAGATACCGCCGCCAGCCATCATTCCGAGCGAACTCTGGAAACGCTGTGTGTAGTATCCGGTCGTGGTGTCTGTGCGTGCAGTCTGAATAACTGAACTGTTCCAACCGCTAATAGTCTGAGCATGTCCCGGCGAGCATACGATTGTGTCGGGTGTTCCACCGTCTTCAATGATAGCTTTAACGAGACTGTTAAGTTTAGCAGATGTAAGAGCTGTTGCACCAGCCGTAACAACGTTACCGCTTGATGTAATAAATTCAAACATACCGCCTGCTGTGCGTGTTACAGATGCCGAACCTGTTTCGCGTGTGCCGTAGATAAGCGCATTGTTAAGGTCTCTGTTGAGCGTGTCGAGGTGTTGCATTTCTGCAAACTGTATCGGGCTCATGTTCAGGTAGTTATTAACGTTCTGCGCCGTTCTTGATACAACTGCTGTTTTGGCGAAAATCTGCGTGTAGTTAGCAACGATAGTAGGCACGTCTGTGTCGTCATCACCCTTAGCCGAGTTTTCGAGCTTAGGATTAGATATCATTTTAACCGTCGAGCTTGCAGTAATTGTTCCTGCTGTTGTAGCACCCCATCCACGACTAACCGTGATAGTTGAGGTATTAACTGCCGTTACTCGCACTCTTTCGGCATAAGTGAGACCTGCCGGAGTTGCGATAGCTAAAATCTGACCTACTGCAAAATTAGAAAAAGTTGCTGTGGTCGGTGTCCAAGCTGTTGCGCCTGCGGAAAGTCCTGCCGCCGCTAAAACACCAGAGTTTTGTGTTGTCTGAAATTCCTCCCACTCATGTTTTGTGTTTGTGGCTTCGTTTCCCATGCCAATCATTCCGATAAGCATAGGGCTTTTCTGTCTAAGAACTTCATAGCTCTTAGATAAATCACGCTCAAGCGTGTGGTCATAGCTAAGTTCTGCCATTGTTTATCCTTTGATTACTTCTGACACTTGTGCCGCCGCTTGTAACGGGTCAAGGTTCCGTTTTGCAACTTCACTCATGACCGTATCGAAACTTGCGTTAGGCTGTGCCGTTTGGTTTGTGCTTCCTTTTGTACCCGTACCGCCTGCGAGGTCTGAAGCCCTAAGAAAGTGCTGATTACTGTTAAGAAAATCTTTTACAACATCCGCAACACCTAGAACGCCATTCTCACTTTTGCGAGGGTCGCCATTTTCATCTGGGGCAAATATCTTTGTAGTTCCGTTATCGCTCACCACTTCAAACTGTGAAGATAACAAAGCCACAATCTGCTCCGGTTTAACTGCGCCTAACTCAGACGCAACTTTGGTAATCTCTGAATTGATAGTCAAGTCTCGGATTAGCTGTTGATTAGCTTCGAGCTGTTTCTTCAGCTCTTTCTTTTCTTGCTCTGACTGTTTAGCAACTTCCGCTATTTCGGCTTTACGTAGTTTGTCTAAACTATCAACATCCTTACGCGCCTCAAGTTCCTGTTGCTCTTTAATCTTAGCTTTTTGCTCTTCCAAAAACTTCCTATCTTCATCTGAAATTACCTGTTCTTGCAAAGCCTCAAGTTTTTCTGCAAGCTCTTTGTTTTGTTCTTTGAACTTAAACATGTCGCCCTTAAAATCATCTCTTGCTTTGCTTACCTGTTCGAGTTGAGTTTTCAACTCTGCTACATCATCGCCACCGGCCATGTCTTGAGAAACATTCTCTTCTGCCATTTTTTCTTTTCCTTATAAAAAGTACAACTTCTGTATCACGCCCTGCAACGTGATTAAATTCCTTTTACTAACCAATCACGCAGAAAACCCCACGCTATATAGCTCCGTAAAGTTCCACGCTTAAAACCATAATTAACGGATGTTGAGCCTAGCTTCTCGCTAGTGTATCCGTTGTATATCTCTTTATCCGCACCGCTACAACCGTTAAGCACCGCTAACGCTTCTTCATATGTGGCACGTTTAATTTCTTCTGGTATGACTTCAACATCGTCCTGCATGTATCGCGGAAACTGCAATGCTTGGTCGTCGTCATATTTATAATTTATAAACAAGTTTTCATCTACGCTTGTTGTTGCCGCCATCAAATAGTTTTCCTTGAGCGTTACCGTAGCAGTAGCAGAGCCACTAGGCCATGCCGTAACGCCTGACGGGTAAACGTATCTGTCAAAATAGTCGTTAGCTTCAGCAACCGTTACATAAGAGTTTGTCGCTGTGCCTCCAACCGTTGCATCAAATGTAATAGCCATTAACTAGCCTTTTCTAATAATTCAGTAGACGTTACGCCCTGCGTTCCGTACTTCTCAACAGAGCTTTTCCCGTATTCATCAACCCAAGCCTGCTCTTGCTTGTTTAGCCGCTTCTGCTGTGTGCCGATGTTCTGACCTGCCGCCCGTTTAATAGATACATTCGTAACAGGCACTAAAGCACAACGACAATTAAAATGTGCAGGATAGTCTGGCACCTCACCTTTGCGCTTGTCGTAAACTTCTCCGTGTCTCGGGCCGCAAATCGGGCACGTTCTCTCGTCAAGCTGTGTTAACCATCTCAGCCCAACAAAAATGTCCGGGTTCCTGTCTACTAAGAGGTCAGTCGCCCGGTTGTGAGAGGTTACAATGTTTGTACGAGCAAGGGCTATCGCGTGATTTCGTTGTATTCCGAGCCGTTTAGAAATACGTCTACCAACCGTAACGGGATTTTCGCCAAGCAATAGACCCTGCCTTATGTTTTTCCTTATCTGATAAGATAGCTGAGCGTACTGGCTTGTTGTTTCTTCTACAACATCAGCACCAAGCACGGGCATAGTTTCAAAAGATTTTACAGCCGATTTAGATACCTTGCCGAGATTAACAGTCATCTTTGTTGTTGAGGGGTTAAAAACTTCTTCATACGCTTGAGCGGTTTCTTCATAAGACCGCTTGAACACTTCAACGTTTTCTTTGCCAATCAATCTTATCTGCTCTTTGCTCATTCTGTTTAATGCTTTGTTAACTTGCCGCATGTACTTATTTAAGCGTCCCTTACGCTTTGCTTGCGCATAAGTACCATACTTCTCAACAAAGCCTATTGTACGTTCTACGATGGCATCTGAAGCCTCTTTATGAGCATTGCGTATAATCGCAACAGCCTTACGTTCTGCCGTGTCAGTATCCTTCCACGATGCACGCAAGTCTTTAGACAACTGCCCTATGTTGGCTGTCTTAACTGCCTCTTTAGCTTTCTGTATTCGCTTCGCCATTTTCCATATCTTCAGTTAGTTCTGCCGCCTCGTGTAAATGAACCGGCTCGGCTGGCGTAGACACGTAGTCATTACCCGATACGCCAATAATTTCATTTTTCTTTTTGTCTGAGAGATTATCCTCAACCATCAGATAGCCCTCAAGACGTTCTTTGTCAAGTAGAGCCGCTTCGTCAACATCCATTACGAACTCTTCGTTTTCTTGACCTGTCCTGATAGTCTTAATCATCTCTTTAGCACGTTGCTTAATGTAAGAGGTCGGTAAGTAAAGAATTTTCATTTCTTCTCTGTACTCTTCAAGCATCTCCTGAAGTGTGCGAACGTTAAACTCATCAGGCCACTTGCTACGCTCATAATCACCAAGCAACGGCAGTAATGCGTTTTCAACTCTTTCCGCTTCCTGACTTATCCTAACAAGCAATGCGTTTAAGTTCTGAAAATCAAGCCTCTTGGCCTCGCCGCTCTCGACTTGGTTTTTATACGTGTTGCGTAGACCGACAATTCTGTAAAGCTCGTCAATGTCGGCATAAATAGCGTTTAACAAGTTTTCAGCAGATGCAGGTTCGCCCGCGATACGGTGTACCTTAGAATTTGTGTCGCCAGCAAACAACATCTCGCCTGTGTCTCTTGAACCTTGAACCTCGCCAGTAACGGGATTACGGCCTAGAACATCATCACGCGATACGCCTGCAACAAGCCATGAAGTAAACACAGAGCGTGTCAACTCTTCATCGTAAAGCGAACCCAAATTAAAAAGGTGTTTGCAAATCTCGGCTAAATCGGCTACGGGCACATCGGGGCAGAATTGCACAAAGGGCACAACATCAAACGGGTTTCTG
>Ga0180431_10007967_pt1 | contig 12228 bp, 13 predicted proteins | sample SS_ome_11_FD_132459 | JGI IMG/M metagenome (GOLD analysis project Ga0180431, IMG submission 132459) | Hypersaline lake sediment archaeal communities from the Salton Sea, California, USA - SS_1_MS_1 metaG | ecosystem: Environmental > Aquatic > Non-marine Saline and Alkaline > Hypersaline >... | reverse complement strand
CCGCTGGACATCCACGTGAACCGGGCACCGTGCCGGGGCAGGGCGGAGGTCATCGTGCACCGGCCGGGGTCGTACCACAACGCCGCCAGCGAGGCCGCCTCCAGCGAGAACGAGGCCGTCACGATGGTCCTGGCGGAGGTGCACGGCGAGCACCGGATCGTCGTGCGTCAGGTGGCGGGCCTGATGGCCCGGCGGATCGTCTGCGACGTCCGCGAGGGCAGCCTGCTCGCCCGGGGCGAGCGGTACGGTATGATCAAACTCGGCTCCCGCGTGGACCTCTTCATGCCGATCGAGAGCGGCTTCGAGCCGTACGTCCGGCCGGGGCACACCGTTCGCGGCGGCGAGACGGTGCTGGGGCGCTTCGCATGAGAATCTCGCGGATCCTCATCCTGCCGTCGCTGTGCACCCTGGCCAACGCCCTGTGCGGGTTCGGGGCGATTACGCTGACCACGCACGCCCTGCTTGGCGCGAAGCCGCCCGGCACCATCGGGCCGGCGGAGGTGAAGTGGGCCGGGTTTCTCGTCATCCTGGCGATGGTCTTTGACGCGCTGGACGGCCGGCTCGCCCGGTACGCCCGGGCCACGAGCGACTTCGGCGGCCAACTCGACAGCGTGGCCGATACGGTCAGTTTCGGCGCCGCCCCGGCGTTTCTGATGAATCGGGTGGTCGTGGAGTGCCTGCGCGGCGAGGTGCCGGCGGGCCTTCAGGACATCCTGCGCCTGGCGTGGGTGTGTGCGGCGGTGTACCTGGGGTGCACGCTCATCCGCCTGGCCCGGTTTAACGTGGAGAACGTGCACGAGGAAGAGGCCCACATGTCGTTCAAGGGGCTGCCGTCGCCGGCGGCCGCGGGGGCACTCGTCTCGCTCATCATCGTCCTGGCGGACTTCATGGAGGAAGGCCAGTATCCGCGGGTGGTCGGCGCCATGCTGTGGGTCCTGCCGCTGGTGGCCGCGGTGCTGGGCCTCCTCATGGTGTCGGAGATCCGGTATTCCCACGTGCTGAACAAGGTGTTTCGGCGCCGCCGGCCCATCAGCCACCTGGTGCTGATCCTGCTGCTCGTCCTCCTGGCCATCGTCCTGAGGGAGGTCGTCTTCGCGTTGGCGTTCTGCAGTTACGCGCTCACCGGGCCGATTGGGGCGCTGCGGCGGCGCGGTGGCGGCGGCGAGGCGCAGGTGGAACCGGCCAGGGAAGCCGACGACGACTCCGGCAGCACCGAAACGGCCGAACCGTCCTAGCATTTTGTCAGGCTTGATTCTGCGGCGTGCCACTGGCGGCTTGCCCGCCCGTGCGCTTCGACTTCGGGGAACACTGGCTGATCCCGGCGCGCCGGGACCAGTGGCACCTGCCAATTCAAACGTGACCGGCCACCCGCCGCCCGGCCAATAATCTTGACACGTTTTCGGCGCCGCCATACCATCCGGCGAGGCCGGCTGTCCGTCCCTGGCACCGTGGCGTTTACCTGCCGGAGCGTTTCCATCATGGGGTCCGAGTTGCTTGTGCGTCATCGCTACGCCGCGCTTGCGGCGATCGGGCTGATGGGCGCCGTCGTTTCCGGGTGCACGCACGTCGCGTCGGCCCGGATGTGGGCGGATTCGGCCCGACCCGGCGGCGCGTTCTCCACCGAGGCCAACCAGTGGGTGTACGACGGCGAACCCGTCACCTTCGAACTCGAATGCGACCCCGGGGCGGTCGATTACGTGGTCTTCGGCGTCGACGGCGAGGAGCACGTCGTCGGCGTCGGCGCGGTCAAAGGACGCTACCGCTGGACGCGGGCCTTCCAGTGCGGCGCCGAGCCTCGAACGCTGGAGGTGTATGCGATTCCGTTTCTCATCCGCGGGGAGTGCGACTGGATAAAGAACAGGACCGACGACACGTGGGACTTCTATCCCGGCCGTAACGACAAGGCCGACGTCCGGACCGACCGCGAGCAGACCATGAAGGTCACGTGCTACCGCAAGACGCTCCGATTCCGCTTCAAGGGCCGAGGCGGCGCGCCGAAGCAGGCCACGCTGATCCTCACCCGCAGCGAAGGCGGCCGGGACGACATCACACGCGACCTGCAGGCCGGCCCCGACGCGTCGTGGGCCGTCACCGGCCCGGACGACGGCATCTACTCCCTGACCTACACCCCCTCGTACCAGCAGGTGAGCCGGGCCGGCGCGACCCACGCGGAACTCCTCGTCCGCCACGCCGACGGTTCGACCGAACGCCTGGAGCAGGAACTGGAGACGCCCTGACCCCGTGAAGGACGCCGCATGAAGATTCAATCCGTCCGCGGAACCCGGGACTTCTATCCCGACGCGATGGCCCTTCGGACCTGGCTCTTCGACGCCTGGCGCCGCGCCAGCCGCCGGGCCGGCTTCGTCGAGGTGGACGGCCCCGTGCTGGAACCCCTGGACCTCTACATCGAGAAGAGCGGTGAGGAGATCGTCGAGCAACTCTACTGGCTGGAGGACAAGAGCGGGCGTCGGCTGGCGCTTCGGCCGGAGTTCACGCCGACGCTGGCCCGGATGATCGCCGCCAAACAGGCGGCCCTGCCGGCCCCGATCCGCTGGTTCAACGTCTCGCGCTGCTTCCGCTACGAGCGGGCCCAGAAGGGCCGGCTGCGCGAGTTCTTCCAGTGGAACGTGGACCTGCTCGGCGCGGAGGGCGAGATCGCCGACGCCGAGTGCATCGCCTTGGCCGTCGACGGCCTGCGCGAGGTCGGCCTCGCGGCCGACGACGTAGTCGTCCGCATCAACGACCGGCGGCTGCTTGCCGCCCTCATGGAACATCTCGGCGTGGCGGAGGCCCAGGTGCCGGACGTCTTCGCGGCCCTGGACAAGCGCGACAAGGTGCCGCCGGAGGCCCTGGCGGAGATGCTCGCGGACGCCGGCCTGAACGAGGCGCAGAAAGGCGGCCTCGACCGCATCCTCGCCTGGCAGACGCTGGGCGACATCGACGCCGAGGAACGTGCCACGCCTGACGTGGCCGAGGCCGTCAGCCAACTCGATCGCCTCTTCGCCCACCTGGAGGCGTACGGCATCGCCGACTGGTGCCGGTTCGACATCGGCATCGTCCGCGGCCTGGCGTACTACACGGGGCCGGTGTGGGAGGTCCACGACCGCAAGGGCGACTTCCGGGCCGTCTTCGGCGGCGGCCGGTACGACCGGCTGCTCGAGGCGATGGGCGGCAAACCGATGCCGGCGTGCGGGTTCGGCTGCGGCGACGCGGTCCTCGGCCTGCTGCTGGAGGCGCGCGGCCTTGTGCCGGAGCCCCCGCACGTGGCCGAGTACTACGTGGCCGCCGCCGGCGGGGCCGACGAGGCGGCCGTCGTTTCGGTGGTGCGGTGTCTGCGGGGTGCCGGCCGCGCGGCCATGTTCGACCCGACGGGCGGCAGCCTGAAGCGGCAGATGAAGAAGGCGTCCGACGCCGGCGCCCGGTACGTCGTCATCGTCGGCGACACCTTCGCCGCCGAGGGCCGCGTCACGCTTCGCGACATGCAGTCCGGCGACCAGCGCGACGTGCCCCTGGAAGAACTGGATGCCGGGCGTTAGCGCGGCTTCCCGCGCGGCGGGTCTCCTGACCTGCCGCGCTCGAGGGGCCGTGCCACGGCCGGTCTTGTCCGGCCGTGCGGCGCGCATGCGGGGAACACGGCGGGGCAAGACCCGCCGTGGCACACCCGGATTTGGCAGGGCGACGATGCGGTCATGGCCAACCGGCGCATCATCTACGAGGCGTGCTTCGAGGATTACCTGCGCGGCGCCGGCATCCCCTACGTGGCGGTGGACGAGGCCAAGAAGGCCATCTTCGCCGACGTTCACCTCAAGAGTTTCGACTTCGTCGTCTACAGCCGGGCCGGGCCGAACCTGCTCGTCGACGTCAAGGGCCGCCAGTTCCCGTATGCCGGCGGCCGGCGGTGGGAGAACTGGGCTACCCAGGAAGACCTTTCGAGCCTCGCCCGCTGGGAAGAGGTCTTCGGTTCCGGGTTTGCAGGCCTGCTGGTCTTCTGCTATCATCTGCTCGAGGGCGCGGAGGCCGAGGCGTTCGACGTGGTCCACGGCTTCCGGGGTGAATCGTACGCCCTGGTGGGCGTCTATCGCAGTGCCTACGTCCACGCGTGCCGGACGCGCAGTGCCGCCTGGGACACCGTGACCGTGCCCACGGCGGCGTTCCGGACGATGGTGCGGCCGATGACGGCGTTCTGCTAGAGGGTGCGATGAGGCGAGGAGGCGTCAGCCCGCGGCGCGGCGTCGACAGCGGCCGGGGGCGGTTTTCCCTCTGGGTCGGCCTGGCTATCGCTATGGCGGTCCTGGTGCCTGCCCCCGCGGCGGTCGCCGCAGACGCCGAACCGGAGCCCGACGCGGACGAAGGGCCCTCCTACCTGGTGCCGAACCTCATGGCCGTTGGCATGAGCCTGACGATCCTGGCCATTGCGTGCAAGCGTTTCAGGAAGGACTGACTCCGGACCCGTGCCCGCCCGGGCACACAGAAAGGAGAGTTCCATGGATAGGAAGAAGGTAGCCATTGGCGTCCTGGCGGCGCTGGCGGTGCTGCTGGGCGGCCTGGTAGCCGGCGGCATCCGCGACGGACAGGCCCTCGCCAAGGGCAGCGTGTACGACACGTACCTGGCGGTGTCGGCGGAGGTGGCTGAGAACTTCGTCAACTTCGTCATCCTCGACACGGGGTCGCGCCGGGCCGTGTTCTACAACATGTCGCCGCCCAACTACCAGATGCAGCCCAGCACCGGCGTCATGTTGGAACGCGACTTCCAGCGCCAGTCGAGCGCCCGCTGAGGCGGTGAAAGGAGATATCCCCATGAACGCAAAAGACCTTATCCTGGTCGCGCTGATTTGCGTCAACGTGACCCTCGCCTCGGTGGCACTCGTTCTGTACGTCGGCGACGCCGAACCGGCCGCGGTGGCGGCCACCTCGAACCGCGCCGGCGACTACATCATGGTCACCGGCCCGATCTCGGACACCCGCGAGGCCGTCCTCATCATCGACGTCGTGGCCCAGCGCGCGAACCTGTACGTGCCGAAGGCGGGGACCACCGCTGCCGGGACCCCCTTCGAACTCAAGGCCTCGCGCAACCTCGCGACGGACTTCAAGTAGCCGACGGCCGCCGGTAACCGGTATGCCCTGGACCGTGGAATCGTGCCTGCGGCAGGTGGAGGCGGGCGGTGCGCTCGGCCGCGAGGATGCCCTTCGCCTGCTCGCATCGGCCAGGGACGACCCGTGGCCGATCCTGCGGACCGCCGACCGCGTACGCCGGCGCCGGTGGGGCCGCTCCATCCACCTGTGCAGCATCGTGGCCGTCAAGGTCGGCCGGTGCGGCGAGGACTGCGCCTGGTGTGCCCAGAGCGCCCGGTGGCCCACGTCCGTCGAACCGCGGAGCCTGCTTGCGGTTGGTGCGATCGTGGACGCCGCGCGGGCGGCGGAGGCCAACGGGGCGGGGCGGTTCGGCCTCGTCTCGAGCGGCGGGCGCCTCTCCGACACTGAGTTCGAGGCCCTCCTGGACGCCGGCCGGGCTGTCCGCGACGCGACGGGCCTGGCGGTGTGCGGCAGTTTCGGCGCCCTGACGGCGGACCGCGCCCGGGCCCTCGCGGACGCCGGCTTCACGCGCTACAACCACAACCTCGAGACGTCCGCCCGGCATTTCCCGAAGGTCTGCACGACGCATACGTGGTCGGACCGCGTCCGCTCGGCCCGCCTTGCCAAGGGGGTCGGCCTGGACCTGTGCTGCGGGGGCCTGTTCGGCATCGGCGAGACGGACGCCGACCGCGTGGACCTCGCGCTCGCGCTGCGGGATCTCGCGCCGGCGGTCGTGCCCGTCAACGTGCTGCACCCGATAGCGGGGACGCCGCTGGCGGACGCGACCCCGCTATCGCCGAGCGAGATTCTCTCGCTCGTGGCGGTGCTGCGGCTGGTGCTGCCGGAGCCCGTGCTCACGATGGCCGGCGGACGCGAGCGGAACCTCGGGGACCTCCAGTGCCTCATGTTCGCCGCCGGGGCGGACGGGTGCCTCGTCGGCAACTACCTGACGACGACGGGCCGGCCCGCGGCGGAGGACCTCGCGATGCTCCGCCAGTTGGGCCTGTTGCCCGTGGGGGCCGGCGCTGGGGCGGGAGCCGACCATGGCTGACCTCCCACCGAGCGTGGCCGTCACCGGCATGGGGCTCGTGCTCCCGACGGGCACGGGGCTGGCAGCGGCGGACGCCGTCTTCGCCGGCCGAAGCGCCGTGGTGCATCTGAACGGTACGGTCGACATCGCCGGCGCGACGGGCGCGCCCGCGGCGGCGTTCCTCCCGCCCGAAGGCACAGACGCCGAGGACCGGGCCGTCCAGATGGCGACGGCCGCCGCCGACGAGGCCTGGCGCGGCGCCCGCCTGGACGACCTTCCCCTTCCGGCCGACCGCGTGGCGACGCTCGTCAGCCTGAGCAAGGGCGGTATCTTCGCCCTCACACGGCAGGCGGAGGGTATGGCGCCGCGCAAGAAAGGAACGCGTGGGCGGCGGATGTCCGCACCCGCCGCGCGTCCGAGGACGAGTGTGCCACGGCGGGTCTTGCCCCGCCGTGATGACCGCCCGCGCATCGCACGGCCGGACAAGACCGGCCGTGGCACCATCCAGAACATACCACCCGGGTACGGCGACTCGCTGCGTTTCTTCGCGAACCTCTCGGCCGACCCCGCCGCCGCGGGGCGGTTCCTGGCCGGGCGGTACGGCCTGACCGGTCCCGTCCTGACGCCCGTGACGGCGTGCGCCTCGGGCGGCCACGCCCTGGCGTGGGGGGCGGGCCTCATCCGCCGCGGCGCCGCGGATGCCGCCCTCGTCGGGGCGGCGGAGGCGTCGCTGCATCCGCTCGTACTCGGTGCGTACCGCCGGATGGGTGTCCTGGCCGACGCCGGCGGCGACCCGGGCACGTCCGTCCGGCCGTTCTCGGCCACGCGGCGTGGCTTTGCCGTCGGCGAGGGCGCCGGCGTCCTCGTCCTGGAGTCGTCGGCCTCCGCGGCCCGGCGCGGCGTCCGGCCGCTTGCCCATCTTGGCGGATGGGCCACCGGCGCGCATCATGCCGGCATGACCGACGTGGAGGCGAGCGGAGCGGCGCTCGCGCGGCTCATGCGGACGGCCCTCGCGCGGGCCGGCACGGCGCCGGAGGCGGTCGACCTCGTCCACGCCCACGGGACCGCGACGCCCGCGAACGATCTGGCGGAGGCCCGGGCCGTCCGGGCCGCCCTCGGCGGCGCCGCCGAGGCGGTTAGCGTCACGTCGACGAAGGGGTCGCACGGGCACCTCTTGGGCGCCGCGACGGCTGTCGAGACGGTGCTGACGGTGCTGGCCGTCGGCCGCGGCCTCGTGCCGCCGACGGCGAACCTGACGGACCCGGACCCGGCCATCGGCCTCGACTGCACGCCGCTGACGGCGCGACGCAGGCCGATTCGGACGGCCGTGAAGATCGCCGGCGGGTTCGGCGGCCAACTGGTGGCGCTTGTCCTGTCGCAGCCGCAGGAGGGCGCGCGATGCTGACCTGCGGCATCGACGTGGGCGCCCGCACGACCAAGGCCGTCGTGCTGGCCGATGGGGTCGTTCGCGGGCGGGCCATCGCCGCCACCGGCAGCGACCCGGCCGATGCGGCGCGGCGGGTCTTCGCCGAGGCCCTCGACGGGGCAGGGGGGCGGGCAGGGGACCTCGCGCGCACCGTCGCGACCGGCTATGGCCGGTCGATGGCCGACATGGCCGACACCCGCGTCACGGAAATCACCTGCCAGGCCCGCGGCGTGCGGCACGCGGCGGCCGGGGTGCGGGGCATCCTGGACGTGGGCGGCCAGGATAGCAAGGCCATCGCCCTGGACGCGGCCGGCCAGGTCCGCGATTTCGTCATGAACGACCGGTGCGCTGCCGGCACGGGCCGGTTCCTGGAAGTCATGGCCCAGGTGTTCGACATGGACCTCGAGGAGGTGGCCCGGCGGGCGCTGGCGGCCGAGGCGCCCGTCCATCTCGCGAGCACCTGCACGGTCTTTGCCGAGTCCGAGGTCGTGACCCTTCGGGCCCAGGGGCACGCGTGCGAGGACATCCTGGCGGGCCTGCACGCCGCCGTGGCGGCTCGGCTCAAGGGAATGGCCGAACGCGTGGCCATGGACGGGCCGGTCGCCTTCACGGGCGGCGTGGCGCGGAACCGGGCCGCCGTCGAGGCCGTCCGGCAGGCGCTGGCGGCCGAGGTCCTCGTGCCGGCGGATCCGGAAACGACGGGCGCGCTGGGGGCGGCCCTTCTGGCGGCGGAGCGGGAAAGTGAATCGGAGGGTTAGTTGATTTCCGGCCGGCGCATGCGGGAGAAGACCTGCGGCAAGGTGTCGTACGTCAGTTCGCCTCGGAGGGCGGCGAGTTCGCCGCGGAACGCCCCGGCCTCGGCGTGGAACCGGCGGTACACCTCCAGCAGCATCGGCGCGGCGTCTTCCTTCTCGAAGCGGACCGCGTGGTCGTGCCACTCGCGCTGCGCCCAGGCCCAGGTATCGATCGCCTCGTCGAGGAGCCGGACGCCCTCGTCGTAGGCCTCGCGGGCCTTGGCGTCGCGTCCGGCCTCGCGGGCCTGGACGCACGCCTCGAGGGCGTCGTACGCCTTCTGCGTCCGTTCCCTGGCGTAATACGACAGGCTGTGGCAGGCCTGGCTGTACACCACGGCCGGCGACAGGGCGCCGCTGAGGGTGCCGTACTGGTCGTGGAGCGTCCGGGCCAGGTCGTACCACTCGTAGCCGATGAGGAAGGGGCTTCGGCCTTCCTCTTCCTGAACGCGGCGGCGGTAGTAGAAGGCCTCGCGGCTCTTGCCGAGTTTGTCGGTGTAGATGCGTCCCATCTCGGCCACGATCTGGGCGCTGTGGGGGTTCTTGCGGTAGCCCTCCCGCAGGAAGGCGATGCTGCGGCGAATCCACTGGTACTTTCGTTCGAGCGACTGCCACTGGACGCTCACGTTCCACGCGAGGTTCCAGGCGTGGAAGACCCACATCTCGGGGTAATCGCTTTGGAGGGCGGCGATCTTCGTGTAGCGGTCGATCAGGTCGAAGTGGACCTTCTGCTCCTTCTCCTCCTCGACCTTCGTCCAGAGGTAGACGACGTAGGGCCCGCGGAACCCGCCGAGGAGCAGCGTGATCGCCTCGGCGGGCAGGTCGGCGAGTTCCCGCACGGGCCGGCCCGGGACGAGGCGGACCGAGGCCCCCGCGGCGGTGCTGAACGCGAACTCCGCACAGAGGGCAAGCCGGCGGCCGGGCGGCTCGTGCTGACCGAGCAGGCTCTGACGCCGAGGTTCCAGCACGTACCGCCTGAGCGGATACACGACGCCGGCGAGGCCGACGGCCAACGCGAGCAGCCACAGGACGGCCGTCCATCGGCGGGGGCGGGATGGTGCGCCGGGCGCCGTCATGCCGCCACCTCCCGTGTCCGTAGGAGCAGCGCCCCGACCGCCACGAACACCGCCGCGATCGCGAGGACGAAGGCCGTCGAGGCGCCGAGGTCCCACCAGGGAATGGCCTCGCCCATGTTGAAGGCCTCCTCCGGCAGGAGGCCCTGGAGTTGGAGGTGCTCCAGGAGCCAAGCCCCGCCGGGCCATTCCTGAACGCGGTCGGCCAGGCGGTCGGCCCGCCGGCCGAGGTCGCCATACCTTAGGAGCGTTTGGCCCACCGTTCCGACCGCCAGCAGCGCGACCATGCCGAGGATGCTGACAAACCACGACATTCGCGTGCTCAGCAGCACCGCCGCCGCCGTCAGGACCGTGCCGAACAGCAGGACGGCGAACACGCCCTTGGCCAGGTGCAGCAGATACGGGTCGCCCCCGAGGCGGAGGCGCACGCTCTCAGGCAGCAGGCCGATGTAGTCGTCCTCGGTGAGGCACTCCAGGTGCACGACGAGCGGCCCGCCGTGCCAGAAGGCCTCCTCCACGTAGAGGAGGGTGGGATGATGGCCCTCCGGCGTGAAACGGAAGGTCCGGCTGTCGCCGGTGTCCGGGCGGATGAAGGTGGCCCGGGCCGTCGACTGAACCGTGGCGGCACTGAAGGCGTCGAGCGTGTAGGCGATTTCAAAAGCCGTGTCGCCGCGGCCGAGGAGGCGTGCCGGCACGTCGTCGAAGCGGAAGACGGCCATCGGCCGCGGCCGCTTCGGACGCCCCACGAGCATCTGCCGGCTGTTCATCGTGGACGCCAGGACGCGCGGCGGCGCGTCAACCGTGTGGACCTCGCCCCCCGGGCCGACGATGCGGACGGCCCCGGGGCGGGCGCCCAGGACGTCGCCGGGACCCACCCCCATGACGGCGAGCAGGAGGTTCCCCTCTTCGGGGACGGCCAAGGCGCCCTCGGCGGGCGGCTTCGGGGCCCGGGCCATCGGCACATCGAGCCGGCCGTCTTCCGGGACCTTCAGCGTGAGCCGCTGCACGCCCTGGCGTCGGCGGCGGACGTCCGTGCCGTCGCCCTCGCCGGGCTCGCGCACGACGAGGCGGATGACGGCCTCGGCGGGCGCCTCGCCGGCGTCGGGCGGCCGGTGCGGCACGACGGTCACCTGGAGGCGGCCCGGGCCGGCAGCCAGCCACTCCCGCAGGGGCGTCCCCGTCAGGTTCCACCGCAGCCGCATCCCGCTCTGGCCGACGACCCAGGCGACGTCCGTCGTGTCCGGGGGCTCGCCGGCGACGTGGACGCGAAACTCCGGCCCCGCCGATGCCTGACGATATCGGTACGTGGTGAGCGGCCCGTTCGCGGCGACGGCCCGGACGGGGTTGAAGTCGGCCGGCCGGAAGGCCCGGCCGCGGCCTTCTTCCAGGCGCCGGCTCGCCCGGGCCTGCACGTGCTCGGCCCGCAGGAGGATGTACCCGTACACGCCGGCGCCCACGACGGCCAGCATGGCGGCCAGAAGGAGCACGAGGCCGAGGATCCGGCCGGCCACGAGTTCCCACCCGGCCGCCGGTTTCGTCAGCAGCACGTACGACACCTTGGCGTCCATCTCGGCCGGTGTCGGGTAGGTGGCGAAGAAGAGGCTGAGAATCGCCACGAGGACGGTCATGGCCAGCAGGCTCGTGCCGACGGCCGCCGGGATGGCGTCGAAGACCGGGTCGAAGCGCGGCGAGGAGAGGTCCGCGAGAATGGCAATGAGGAGCGCCGCCGGCGCCAGCAGCCACAGCCGGAGCCGAAGCCCCTGCCGCAACGTTACCAGGGCCACGGCGCCCGCCCGCCGCCACGGACGCCACCGGCGCGGCACGGACGTGAAGGCGGTCGTGGAGTTGCGGGGCGTATCCATCAGCCATCGCCGGAAGGGCGTTCGGGGTCCTCGGTGTCTGGGGCGGGCGCCGCGGCGGCGCGGGCGTCCGGCTGGGCCCCGACGACCCGCAGAAAGAGGTCCTCAAGCGTGGTGCTGGGATGCTCGGCCGACACCACGTCGGCGCCGGCCTGGCGGGCGGCCGCCACCATCGCCTCGCGGGCCGCGTCCGTGGCGCCCTTGGCCCGGACCTGAAGGACGTCGCGGACGGTCAGGAGGTCGTCGACGCGGCCGAGTTCCTTGAGTTCGCCGCGGGCGAGGATGCCGATGCGGTCGCACACGTCCCGCACGTCCGCCAGGAGGTGCGACGAGAGGAGGATCGTCTTGCCCTCGTCGCGGAGGCGAAGGATGAGGTCCTTCATCTCGCGGGTGCCGATGGGGTCGAGGCCGGTGGTCGGCTCGTCCAAAAGGAGGAGTTCCGGGTCGTTGACAAGGGCCTGGGCGAGGCCGATTCGCCGGCTCATGCCCTTGGAGTACTCGCGCAACTGGCGGGCGCGGGCCCGCCGGTCGAGGCCCACCAAGTCGAGCAGGTCGTTCGTGCGGCGGCGGCGCTCGCGGCCGGTCAGGCCGAAGAGGCGGCCGTAGAAATCGATGGTCTCTTCGCCCGTGAGAAACCGGTGCAGGTACGATTCCTCGGGCAGGTACCCGAGGCGCTGGCTGACGGCGGGCGTCCCGGGCCGGCTGCCGAGGACGCGCACCCGGCCGGCCGTCGGAAACAGGAGCCCAAGCAAAAGTTTGATGGTGGTGCTTTTGCCGGAGCCGTTCGGCCCCAAAAGGCCAAAAATCTCGCCCTTCTCCAGCGTGAGGTCCAGCCCCACGAGGGCGTGGACCTTCTGTCGGCCCCAGAAATCCTTGTAGACCTTGGTCAGGCCTTCGGTGACAACGGGATGGGCACCGTCCATACCCGCCTCACAGACGTGGTATCGCCCCAAGTCGATATGACGGGGCAGGGGGG
>Ga0180431_10007966_pt1 | contig 12229 bp, 10 predicted proteins | sample SS_ome_11_FD_132459 | JGI IMG/M metagenome (GOLD analysis project Ga0180431, IMG submission 132459) | Hypersaline lake sediment archaeal communities from the Salton Sea, California, USA - SS_1_MS_1 metaG | ecosystem: Environmental > Aquatic > Non-marine Saline and Alkaline > Hypersaline >... | reverse complement strand
TCCGGAGGCCATATAAAGCCGATTATCCGTGTTTGACCTGCGGTATATTATCCGCATATTGTCCCACACGATCATATTCCCCGATTCATGATGTGACACGCACCGTATTCGACACAAGCCAATGAATAGTTTGTCCTTTCGCAATAAAGGCATTTCGCATGAAAAAACACTTGACCGGACGATCTATGGAAGACAAATTGTTAGTGAATATTAACTAATTCCGTTGTTGAAAAAGGAGAAACCATGAAGCCACGTAAGATTAAAGATGGTGTTCATTGGGTTGGAGCAATCGACTGGGACCGACGTCTGTTCGATTCCCTCATTCCGCTCCCCGATGGGACCAGCTACAATGCCTATCTGATTGTGGGAAGGGAAAATACAGCACTGCTCGATACCGTCGACCCATCCATGCTCCACATACTACAAAGCCAACTACGGGATGTTCAGAAGATCGATTATATCGTCGCACATCACGCAGAGCAGGATCATTCGGGCTCTCTCCCTGCGGTACTGGAGCTCTATCCATCAGCAGTCGTTCTTGCTTCCGAGAAGGCCAAAGGTATGCTTGTAGACCTCCTCAATATACCGGAAGAACGAATCACCGTTATGAAGGACGGTGAAACCCTTTCGCTTGGCGGCAAGACCCTTCGGTTCATCTATACGCCCTGGGTTCACTGGCCGGAAACCATGGTCTCTTATCTGCAGGAGGACCGCATCCTGTTTTCCTGTGATTTCTTCGGTTCCCACCTGGCGACCACCGACCTCTATGTGACCGACCGGGCGCGTGTCTACGAAGCGGCAAAACGATACTACGCCGAGATCATGATGCCCTTTCGCCGGATCATCCAGAAAAATCTGGACAAAGTGCAGGAAAACTCTATCGATTTGATCGCACCCTCTCACGGGCCAGTGTACGACGATCCGGCTTTCATCATTGATGCCTATAGCGATTGGGTATCCGAGACTCCTCGAAACGAGGTGGTGCTTCCCTATATCTCCATGCACGGCAGTACGTCGGCGATGGTGGACTACCTGGTCGGCGCTCTTGCCGAGCGGGGCGTCAGGGTGCATCGATTTGACCTGGCGGTGACGGATTTAGGAAAGCTTGCGATGTCCTTAGTGGACGCGGCGACCATCATCATCGGCACCCCGACGGTTCATTTGGGCGCGCATCCGGGAGTGTTTTACGCGGCGTATCTCGCAAACCTGCTTCGACCGAAGCTCAGATACGCATCGATCGTTGGCTCTTTCGGCTGGAACAGCAAGGCGATCGAGCAGATCTCCGGTCTCATTCCCAATCTCAAGGTCGAAGTTCTTGATCCCGTTTTGTGCAGGGGATACCCACGGGAGGAGGATTTTGGAAAACTCGACTCCCTGGCCGACGCCGTCGCGCGAAAGCACATCGAATTCGCCTAGCGAACTCGTATGTTCCTAAAACATTCATATACACACTTCCATGGAGAAAAGGAATCACCTCCTCTCGCCGAGAACGTGGTCATTACGGTGGGCAACTGCGGGCTGTATACCAGCCCATAGGGAGTCCGGGTAAAGAACACCGTCGTGGTTAGTGCTGAAGGGCCCGATATTCTGACGGAGTATCCCGGAGCTTGGACAAATCGGGACGCGCCGTCATGACGCGGCCCGTTTATCATGGATACGGGCGTCCACCCCGTGTGCGTTTTTCATGAGAGGTGTCTCGTTAAGTGATTTAACGATTATTTCCATCTCCTTTTCCTGTCATTGTCATTTCTTTGCGCCTCGCCTGAGAGGGAAACCACCACCCGAGCGCGTTGTCGCGCGGGCAGGCCTCGATGCAGGCACCGCAGGCGAAGCAGTCTGCGTGCAGTCTCTTCCCCTCGAAGATGTCCTCCATGGCGCCGCTCGGACAGGCCGTGACGCAGAGACTGCACCCTTTGCACTCCTCCCTGTTGATGCGGGGGCGAAACAGGCTCACCTGTTCGGTGACCCAGCTGACCAGTCCGAAGGGGCAGAAGAACCGGCACCAGGGCCGGTAGACGAAAAGGCTCCCTGCGAGTACGACCCCTGCAAAGATACCGATCCACCGTGTGAGGCTGAAGGAGAAGATCCGGAATGGATCGATGACGCCGATGATGTCGAGGGAACCAGCGGCAAACCCCGCGAGCAGCGTCGCGAATGCGACGGCGCGCACCGTGCCGGACAGCCATGGTTTCGGTTTCCACTTCGGCAGCTTGACTCGGTGTAGCAGGTCCTGCACTAGGCCGAGCTGACAGCCCCACCCGCAGAGAGATTTGTTTGAAACAACGGACATGATAAGAAAGGCCCCCAGCATGCCTGTCATTAGTGGTGCAACGCGGCCCTCCTGAATAAGCGCTTTCAGAAACGCCCGGATGGTCATAACCGGATTCGGGTTGACACCGCCCCGGACGAGCACGCCGAATACGAATCCGAACAGGACCGTGCCTCCTGCGAGCCATGCGGTGCGCAACCGGGAGGTGGCCAGGCGCAGCCGTAAAAGTATCGTCGATACTGAAACCGCGGCAATCCATAAAACTATTTTTACAAGCAGAATAGGTTGAATCATCAGCTGATCCGGCATGAAGGTATCTCCTTTCCCGTATCGCGGTCGTATGCGATGCGGAACGGCTTATGCGCGTAAAATACTCATAGACACGCGGTCATGGTTTTAAAAGCTGTATGTCAGCTTGGCGAAAATCATGTCGTTTTCGTCGAACTGACCGAACTGACCCTCGTTTCCAAGGAAGACATTGGCACCCGCTTCGATATCTAATCCGTCTTTGATATCGTAGACGATTTTCGGCCTGAGCAGGGCGTTGGGATTGTTGAGCCCGATGTACGCGAAGACCTCTGCCCGGAGCGTCTCGCGGAGAAAGTCGTCGGCCACGAGAAGGGTCACGAGATTGTCGACCTGGTCCGAAAGGATTGCATCGTCATAGGCAAGGATTATCCGCTGTATAAGCTGGCCGCTTACGATAAGCCCGAAGGGAGCAAGGTCGATCCCCGCCGCATAGTTGATGAAGTCCCTCTCCACCACACCGTCCGCGTCCGCGGGGTCGGCGGTGGGAAAGAATTTACCGGTGTAGTAGCCGCCCTCGCCCCGCAAAACCACGCCAGCGGGCGCCATGCTGAAGCTGCCCCCGATGAGACCCAGCCGGTGATGACGTGGTGTGATCTCGATCGCAGTCAGTTCGGATCCCGAGAAGGTCCTGTCGGTGATGTGGGGAGTAGGATCGTCGTCCCAAAAATACCCTCCCATCAGCTCGAAGTCCGCAAATGCCCCGAGGTAGGAGTACTTTGCAAACAGCTCCGTATTTTCAATACGCGGATCGAACTCCTCGGTCGGATTGATCCGTGCCGGAACCTGGAAGGGAAAAGCGGGTGCCCACAACGAATCTGATACGGGTTGGATGGTTGAAACGAAAACCGGTATCCATACGACCTCGAAGGTGTGATATCCCAGATAGACGTCTGTCTTCAGGGCGGTCACGCCGATCCTGATTTCATCGAAATCCGGGAGAAGGAATTCCGTCAGGTCCTTCGGCGAGACGACGTCGGTGATGAACACACCTTCGGCCTTGCCCCAGATGATCTGCTGCTTGCCGATTCGGATGTCGGCCGGGCCTGTATAAACGTCCAGATAGGCCTCGCGCAGGCCGATGTCGAGATCCTCCCCCGGGGATTGGTAGATGAACGGGTTGACCAGGAATCCTGCGTTCTCCATCGCGAGCCCCATTTCGAGATCCAGGGCGTTCTGCACGATAGAGAATTCTCCGTCCGCGCCTGTGAGTACCCCCGTATAGTTCCTCACCCAGCCGTTGAGCTCGAGGTCCTGCGCCATTAAACCTCCCGGGAGCGCCGCAATGAGAAACGCACCGATCAGGATACATTTTGCAAATTTCATCGTGTTTACCTCCTCATCCTTCTCTCGCTGAACATGTCGTCTGAAACGCCGCTGTCCAGCCGTACGTCGCTCAGTATAATGTTCGTGGTGTGATTCTCCTGAACGTTGTGCATTTCGAGGTCCGTGAGCACCCAGTAGCCGCTTATCTTCTCGACGTTTCGGATGTCCAGAGTCTTGAGAAGGTCTCCGTCCTCGTCGTAGAACTCCTTCTTGAGGCCGATCCATTTATCCTTAACGACCCAGGTGACGGTCCGCGAGTATAAGTAATCATCCTCCCTGGGGATGCTCTCCACCACATAGACGGTGTCATTGCCGATCGACTCCATTCGCAGAAGACGGTGCTCGTCCTCGGACGGGTGGCGATCGCCTAGATCGTCGTAGGTGAAGTCCGATCCCATGAAGTAATCTCCCTTGCTGTCGCTCGAGATGCGCTTTACCCGTTTCAGGGCGGGGAGATAGATCCACTGGTCTTCGTCCCGTCCGTCGTCGTAGCTCCAGTTCATAAAGGAGGTGTCCCGTACATCGGCCGGGGAAAGAAAGAACATCACCATCTTTTCCGTCTCACCGTAGTCCTTGAGGTACTGATCGATGACCCGTTCGCGGGTCGCGCCACGAGAATTGACGAGGGTCATGGTCATTTTCGACCGGACATCCTTCCCCGTGGGGCGGTTATACACGTTGTCGATGATCTCCCGGCCGTTCGGCTCGGCGAACACCAGTGATGGCGCAAGAATGGCGAAAATCACCGCAAGCACAGCGACAGCTATTTTCCTACCGTTCATCGTCTTCCTCCTGAATCGTGGTTTTTCTTTTTTTGAAATACATATTTGTGAGGTATAAAAGCAGAAACATGACCGTGACGGTCCCCGCCAGGCTGGTGAACATGTTCAGGGACACCAGCCCGCCCAGCGAGCGGTTCGGCGGGAACACGGATGCGAGGAGGACGAGAAACCCGGCGATGACCACGGTGGCGTTGAAGAGAATCGCCCTCCCGGTGTGACGCATGGTAAGGGTCATCGTTTCCCTTTTATTTCCCGTGGCACGTGCATAGTCCCGGTACCGCTCGATGAAATGAATGGCGTAGTCCACGCCGATACCTATAGCGATGCTCGACACGAGGGCCGTGGTCGTGCTGAGCGGGATGGAGGCAAGCCCCATGAATCCGAAGTTGACAAGAGTGGTGATGGTGATGGGCAGGGCGCCGATCAGGCCGACAAGGATATTTTTAAACATAACCGAGATGAAAATTACGACAATAGCGAGTGCAAGAAGCAGGCTCGATATCTGTCCCTTCAGGATGAGCTCGGAAAAAACCAGGCCCTTGTACCCGGATCCCGCATAGTTCACGGTCACCCCCATCTCATCGAAGAGCGGTTGGTATTCTTCGATGATGTCAATGGCTTCCTTGATTGTTACCGAATCGTCGCTTTTCAGTTGGAAGGTCAAATTTCCCTTTCGGTATTCGTAGTCGACCACCTTCCAGAGGTTATCGGGGTCGCCGGACATCTCGTAAAGGAGCAGGTACTGAGCGACGAGCTCCCGGGATTCGGGAATGGTATGGTAGGCCGGGTCGTCGGCATGCATGACCTTGTTCATCCGCTTGAGGAAGTCGGTCAATCCGAAGGAATCCCCGACCGTTGACAAGGTCTCGACGTCCTCCTGGAGGCTGTTCATGGCGCGCAGAACGTCGGGATTCTTTATGATGTCCTCCTCCTGGCCCTCAAGAACCACGTTGAGCGTCGATGTTCCGCCAAAACGTTCGTTGATGAAGCGGTCGGTAGAGACGATATCGCTGTCCTTCTCGAAGTTGTCGAGAAAGCTCGAGTTGATCCAGACCCTGCCGATACCGAACACGGATGCGCCGACCACTACAACCGTCACCAGAATCACCAGGTATTTATTTTTTACGATCTTCCGGGAGAAAAGAGTGGCAAGACCGCGACCTTCACCGTGCTTCTCCGTCGGTTTTCTTCTCCTCCCGTTTCCGGGAAGGCCGAGTATACCGATGCCGGCGGGAATGAGCATAAGGGAGAGAAGCAGGGCGGACCCCACGCCGAATGCCGTGAAAAGACCGAAGTACTTGACGGGGTAGACCTGGGAGGTAACCAGGGACGAGAACCCCACCATGGTGGTGACCGCGGTCATCAGAACAGGTTTCCACATGTGGTGCAGCATGTCCGCCACGGCGTCGGGTCGCGTCGCATCGGGATTTTCTCTGAGGTAGAGCTCGAGATGGCTGAACAGGTGGATACCGTACGCGACGCCGATGGCCGTAAGCATGACCGGGATCATCGTGGACACCGAGTAGATCGGAACGTTTAAAAGGGCCATCAGCCCGAACGTCCAGACGATGCTCAGCAGGACGACGGCGAGGGTGAGAAGCGTGTTCTTCACGCTGCGAAGCAGGAAAAGCAATACGGCAATGATGACGAGAAAGACGACGGGAGCCAGTCGCTGCATGTCCCGGGGCCCCAGATAGGCGAGGGTCCCCTCCACGATGGGGCGTCCGGCGACATGGAGCGTCTCGGGGCCTTCGTAGGATTCCGCGAGCTCGAGGATGCGGTGGTAGAATTCCATGGTGAACACGTCGTCGCCGATCTCTGCAATTACCAGGGCAACACGTCCGTCCCCGGACACGAGGCGCCCCGACACCATCTCGTTGTCCTCCACCGCTCTGCGCAGAGCGGCGAGCTTGTCATCGCTTTCGGGCACTTTTTTATAAAAGGCTTTCACATCGAGGCCGATGTCGGTCCCGATGATGTTGTCTGCGGTATAAAGGGAGGTAACGTCGCTCTTATCGACCTCCTCGAATTTCTGCAGGTCCTTTGTCAGATCCTTTATCTTGCCGAGCGTGGCCGGGTTGTAGACGCTGTCGGGGTGCTCGATGGCGATGATGATGCCGTCTTTGATGTCGAACCACTCCTCCGCCTGGTTGCTGTAGACAAATGCGGGGTGCCCCTGGGGCATGTACTCGTCGAGGTCGGTTTCCATACGCGAGTTTGACACCATCTTCCACAGGAAAAAGGCGGATATGACGATCAGGACCGATGCTACGATCCAGGGATGCTCGAAGATTCGGTAAAGCGATTTCTTCATGCCGGGTTCCTCCTCCATATCTGCAATGTTAGTGAAAATTCACTAACTTATCGGTGAAAAAAAAACTGGTTTCAGGGCTTCAGCAGTCGTTCCAACTCCTCCCACAGGCCCGAGCCCTCCTTCTCGAGGTCAAATCCGAAATTTGCCAGCCGCCACCGTGTGATGGTCAGCCTGACGACGCCGATAAGCACCGTGCTCAGAAACCGGGCCGAAATATCACGACGGATAAGGCCTTTTCCCTGCCCCTCTTCGATGATGCGCGTGATGCGTGCCTGGGTTCGCGTCATGATCTTGGATATCCGATGCATGAGTTTCCGGTCGTTTTGAAACACCTCGTTAAAAAGGAGCGTGATCGACAGGGCGGGGTTTCCCGCAAACTGCGTGACGAGCCTGCGGTGGAACGACTCGAGCTGAGCCAGGGGATTCATCTCTGAATCCTCAATCGATTTCAAAGCTTTTTGGTTCTCATCGTCATAGTATTCGATAATGCTCTGTAGTATTTCGTGTTTGTTGGTGAAATGCCTGTATAGAGCGGGTTCCGATACGCCGACGGCATGTGAAATATTCTTGATAGTGAGGGATTGAATCCCGCCGTCGCCAATAAGCCCGAGAGCGGCTCCGATTATCTCTCCCTGTCTGTCTGAAAATTTTTTCATTACCATACCGAAGTTAGTTAATATTAACTATATATGTTACAATTTGTAGATCGTCCGGTCAAGTGTTTTTTTATGCGAAATGCCTTGATTGCGAAAGGATATACTATCCATCGGCTTATATCGAATACGGTGCGTGTCACATAATGAATCGGTACTATGATCGGGTGAGACAATATGCGGATAATATACCGCAGGTCAAACACGGATAATCGGCTTTATATGGCCTCCGGAGCCTGGATGAAAGAAGGATGGATGAAGTTTAAGTGCAAGTTTTACAGCAGGTTACCTTTCGGGCAATGCGGGATTCGAACCCACGACCTCTGGCTCCGGAGGCCAGCGCTCTATCCAGCTGAGCTAATTGCCCGTGGTACGGATAATAGTATACACCTCCGGTCCGACTTCATCAATAGAAAAATCAGAACCACGGCACCGCTCAGTTTTCAAGCCTGAAGAGGTTTTCCCCGATTCGGTTGTTTTCCTCGATCGCCGTTATTCCAGGCCCGTAGCCTGAGAATACCTCGAGATTGAACGCCTGTTCCTGAAGTAACCCTCCTGTAGTAACTGTCACGAAAGTACCAGGCACCTTAGGAACTGTCACAAAAGGAACTGTCACCGGTTCTGAGAGAAAAATATCAGGATATGATGAAGCCGCCTTCCCTGCAGAAGGCGATGAGGTCCTCGATGCCCCGGTGGCCGTGGGAACCGGTATCTTCCAGCGCGAAGGAGAGGTTGAGGCTGTCGGCATAGGTGACCACGCCCTCGGAAATCGAGTAGGAACCGTCCCATTCGTCTATCGCTTTTCTGACCGCGTTCTCGTCGTAGCCGTCATCCGGGTTCCTGAACCTCTTTTTCAATGCGTCGATATCGGGCATCGTCCCCTGGGGGATCCACCCGTGGTCCCGTGCAATATTCAGGAGGGTCTCCCATTCCCCTCTGGCAATGGTTATGGCATTCCCTAACTTGTTCCTCAGCCGAACCGGCATCCTTTCTCCTTTAAGCGGTGTCTTTACGGTATACACGTATGGCCCTGGGCTCCGCCGGACAGTGGGCCTCGCATATTCCGCACCCGATACAGAGCCCCCGGTCCACCACCGGGTAGAGGAGCCTACTACCATGCATTTCGACCGTCTTAATCGCCTTTTCCGGTACCGGACAAAACTCCTCGCAAACGATACATTTAGTACCCTGAGCGTACACGACGCAGAGCCTCCGGTTGATGGCTGCGAGCCCGATCGGTGTTTTCTGTTTTTCGACAAGCGGCAGCAGGGGGATGGCGAAGTTCGGGCACACTTCCTGACAGACCCGGCAGTAGTAATCGCATCCCCGGTTCTCGAACTCGAGATGGGGCGTGAGAAAGCTCTCGATACCCGCCCGCGCACCCGTGATCCTGATTATGCCGTTGGGGCAGCTCCGTACGCAGTTAAAGCACCGGATGCAGCGTCTGAGAAAGCCCGCCTCGTCCGTGACACCGGGCGGACGCAGGAGGGTGGTATCGGTTTTGCCTCTCGCCATGGAGAGGACGGCGCCTCCGGCCGCTCCGGCAAACAGGAGCGCCCCTGCCTTGAGAAACCTGCGCCTCCCGTAGTCCACACGCTCTCCAGCCGCGATTCCGGCTCGGTATGAAAATCCGGCTGTCGGGCATCGGTGCTCGAAGTCGAAGCAGAGTATGCACCGGTTCCTGACAACGCGGCTTGTTCCCGTCCGGGTCGCGGCCGTGGGACAGCGGTCGCACAGCCCGCACTCGCTGCACGCGCTGATGGAGAGCCTGAAGAGCGACACTTCGGCGCACAGGCCGTACAGTCCTCCGAGCGGACACAGGACGGTACACCACAGCCGTCTCGTTAAGGATGAGAATCCGAGCAGAAGTACGAAGAAGAGGATGCCCGGTACGGAGAGGGAGACGACCCGCACCATCCACACGTTCGGGTGCAGGAACTGGAGCACCGGGGGAATGAAGAAGAGCGACACAGCCGCTATACCCAGAAAGAAGAGGGGAAGCTGTAAATCCGCGAGCTTTCTTTTCAGAGTATCCGCGGGCAGGGAGAGCGGGTTTCGTTTTCGAAGGGGCCGCAGGATGAAATCGAGCCCGTCGATGAGTGACCCGAGCGGGCACACCCATCCACAGAAGAACCTGCCGAAAAGGAGGTGGAGTATGATTATCGCCGCGACCGGTAAAACGAGTGCTGGTTTTAATACGCCGTGCGTAAAGAGGATGAGGGGATCGAACCTGAGAAAGGGATTGGCCGGCGCCGAGAAGGGATCCAGGGATCGAAGGAATATGAAGAGGAAGAGAAGAAAGAATGCGGCCTGGGATGCTCCTCGCGCTGTTTTAACCCGTTTATGTATCATATACTTACAGCTCGACTAATTTACGGGAATACCCGTTCATCCTGCCGATACCGTACCGGTCCGCGATCCGTATGTATTCGATACTTTCCGGGGTGCGCCCGAAAAGGAGGGCTGTCTCCGCGTCGGCGCTTACGACGTTGGAAGAGGCGATGACAGTGTCGTTTCGCTGAAGATAGTCCTTGCTTCCCCCGGTCGGCCCGTTTCTTACCATGAGGTTCGTCGCGTCAACCACGATCAGGTTCGATTTAACTCCCCTGTTGATGTCCGCGATGGCATCGTGAAGCTGCCAGTGCCACTTCGACCGGTTGTCGCCCGTTATTCCCATGAGGTTCTTCATCCCGATCGTGAGCCCGGCGGACGAGTGGTGTTTCGCCACGGGCAGGTTGATGAATACATCGGATTCCAGGACGTACCGGTTTACCGTGGTCTCGTTCAGGAATGAGGCCCCCTTGATTTTAATTCCCGGGTAGAGCTTTTTGCTGACGTCATCGACGAAGAGAACCTTGGCACCCGCCGATTCCGCGGCTGCCGCAATTCCGGAGGTCCTGTAGGAGAGCTTCGGGTTGGAGCAGGTCCGGTCGAAGACGTATACCTTCGAGGCGAGGGCCTGGAAGCAGAGGTGTACGACCGTCCGCACGATCACGGGATCGGTATTGGCCTTCAGCTCGGGGGGTGAATTCCAGGCGATGTTCGGCTTTACCACCACCACGTCCCCGGGACTCACATATCGACGAATGCCGCCGACCAGATCTATCGCACTCGTGACAGAACGCTCGTAGTCCGCCCCGCGCACGGAAGCCACGTCGGGTACGGATTCCTGCGGGAACAAACCGCGCGTCGTCAGGTAGAATCCCGCTCCGGCTACAGCCGAGACCGCCGTTTTTAGGAACTCACGCCTTTTAAGCTTCATGCCCCGAATCCTCCGGAAAGCCGATTAAATATTCCATAGAGAAAGGTTGAAAACGAAACAAATGGATTGTGTTTCTACCTTTATATATGATGACTTATTTACCTATACATTAATGGCCGTGGTTCATACGGCAAGGTTAAAGAGGCTTTTTCGAATACACGAGCTGTCCGCAGGCCGCAGAAATATCTCTTCCCCTGCGGTACCGCTGTGTAACCCGGACGCCCGATTCCGTCAGCAGTTCCCTGAACCGCCTCACCTCCCCTGAAACAGGTGCGGAAATTTCAGGGTCTCCCGCGGGATTGAACTCGATGAGGTTGATGTGAGTTCCCGCACTCCGGGCGAATTCCGCAAGCGCCTGCGCGTCTTCATAAGAGTCGTTTATACCGCGCATAAGCGTGTATTCGATGGTGACTCTCCTGCCCGTTCGTCTCCGGTAGTCCATTATCGCGTTTTTGAGCGGGCCGATGGGGTTGCTCCGGGCCGCGGGTATGATTCGCTGACGCTTCGCCTCGATGGGGGAGCCGAGGGAAAGGGCAAGCCGCGGCCGCAGGTCCGTATCAGCGAGGGCCCGGATTCCCCTGACGATGCCGCAGGTCGAAACCGTAATGTGCCGCGACCCGTAGCCGATCTCTCGGAGAAGGGAGAGCGATCGGAAAAGAGCTTTGAGATTGAGGAGGGGTTCTCCCATGCCCATGAACAGTATGCTCTGCGGTCTTCCGGACAGTTTTACGAGGGAGAGGACTTCTCCGACGATCTCGTCCGCGGAAAGATCCCGTTCGAAACCGGCCCTGCCCGTTGCGCAGTAGATGCAGCCGACCGAACAGCCTGCCTGGCTCGATATGCAGAAGGACCTCCTGCCCCTGGAATCCACGAGTACGACATTCTCGATCTCGATATCGTCGAGCGTTCTGAACACGTACTTGACCGCGTCACCATGGGAGGACTCGGCTTTCCGGACCGGTTCGAAGAGGTCGAGTCTGTAACTCGAGCCGAGCGTCCGCCTGAGGGAAAGGGGGAGATCGGTCATCTCATCGAGGGTACCCGCGTATTTATGGTATATCCATCGATGAAGCTGCCTGCCGTGGAAATCCCGGAATCCCAATTCCCGGACAAGGCTGACCAGGTCCTCTTCATTCATTCCGATGAGGTGTTTCTTGTGGCTGACCATTTCCTCTTCATTCATTCCGACGAGCGGTTTTTTATCCGTATTTTCCATTTATCGTGCCGGGGTTATCGAGCTTCCTTGAGGAGGTGGAGCCTCTTTCGGAGCTCTCTGCTGTTTATCCCCTTTTGAATGGCCTGGCTCAAAACCTCGAT